>FUFK010038313.1_pt1 | contig 114428 bp, 116 predicted proteins | sample 1021851 | NCBI WGS metagenome assembly FUFK01 (sample SAMEA51879418, study PRJEB19060) | metagenome
AACCCCCCCCCGCCGAGGCCGAGGATGACGCGCCACGCCTGTCGCAGCGCCCGCAGCGCCGCGACCCCGAGCGCGCCGCCGAGGCCGCCAAGAAGGCCAAGCCCAAGCCGCAGCCGAAACCCAAGCCCAAGCAGACCACGCGCGGCAATGCGAAGCGCGACAACACCAAGGGCGCGCAGACCGCCGCCCGTGCGGGCAACGCCGCGCAGTCCGGCACCCGTCAGCGGGCCGCAGCACCTGCGGGCAATGCGGCGGCCAGTAACTATCCCGGCCAAGTGATGAGCCGCATCGCCCGCGTCGGCAAACCGCGTGTTCGCTCACGCGGGACCGCCGTGATCGCCTTTTCCATTGGCGGGGGCGGGCAGTTGGCAGGCGCACGGGTGGCGCGCAGTTCCGGGTCGGCGGCGCTGGATCAAGCGGCGCTTGGCATCATCCGGCAGGCCGCACCCTTCCCGCGCCCGCCCGCCGGGGCGCAACGCAATTTCTCGATCCAGATCAAAGGTCGGTAACCGGGCGGAGGGCTCAGCCCTCCGCGATCACCTGATCCACTGCCGTGCCGAGCATTTCGACGGTCATCTCGATCTCCTCGGGCGGCGAGGTGAAGGCCGGGGCCAGCAACACATGATCTCCCACAGTACCATCAGCACAGCCCTGCGACGGATAGCAGATCATCCCCGCCTCCATCGCCGCGCGTTGAATCTTGCCCGCAAGGTTGCGGCTGACGTCGAAGGGCGTCTTGCTGTCACGCTCGGCCACCAGTTCGATGGACCAAAACAACCCGCGCCCGCGAATGTCACCGACATGGGCATGCTGGCCGAACCGCTCGCGCAGCGCCGTTTCCAACTGCCGCCCCCGCGCGCGCACCGCGCTCAGCAAATCGCGGCTCTCGACCTCTTGCAGCACAGCCAGCGCCCCCGCCGTCGCCACTGCGTGCGACATATAGGTATGCCCGTTCCACAGATTGCCGCTGCCCGCCATGATCGCGTCGATCACGCTTTCGCGGGCCATCACCGCCGCGATGGGCTGGTAGCCCGCGCCGAGGCCTTTGGCCATGGTGGTGATGTCGGCACAGATACCTTCCTGCTCCAACGCGAAAAGGCTTCCCGTCCGCCCCATGCCGCACATCACTTCGTCGGCGATGAGCAGCACGCCGTGGCGGTCACAAATCTCACGCACCCGCTTGAAGTACCCCACAGGCGCTGGCTGAGAGCCGAGCGAGGCCCCCACCACAGGCTCCGCCACGAAGGCGGCAACCGTCTCCGGCCCCAACTCAACGATCCGCGTCTCCAACTGATCCGCCAAGCGCCGCGCGAAATCCGCCTCGCTCTCGCCCTCGCGTTGCAGGCGGTAGGCATAGGCCGCGTCGATATGCTCCACATCCATCAACATCGGCGCAAAGGGCGCGCGGCGTCCGGCATGGCCGCCCACCGCCAGCGCGCCGAGCGTGTTGCCGTGATAGCTGGGCTTGCGCGCGATGATCTTCGCCCGCGCTTTGTCGCCCCGCTCCAGATGATACTGCCGCGCGAGCTTCAGCGCCGCTTCCATCGCCTCGGACCCGCTGCCCAGATACATCACCCGCCCTTCGCCGGTGCCCTCAGGTGCGCGGGCGATCAAATGGTCGGCCAGCGCCTCTGCTGGGGTGTTGGTGAAGAGGCCGGTATGCGCAAAGGCGAGCTGGTCCATCTGCGCGGCGACAGCGGCGCGCACGGCGGCGTTGTCATGTCCAAGGCTCGACACCGCAGCGCCGCCGCAGGCATCCAGATAGCGCTTCCCCTTGTCATCAATAAGGAAATTTCCCTCTCCGCGTACGATCACAGGTTGCGTGGCGCGCAAGTTACGGTGCAATACATGGCTCATCGTAGAATCCGATCCTTGGGGTCGACCCTATTTACCGCTTCGCTTGCTGACTGCCACATTAATCAGCACACCGCGCGTATTCGGAAAAGCTTGGGCTGACCTAGGGTCAGGAGAAGCTTGACAGGTAAATTATTTTATCAAACGGTAAAATACCTAACCAACGGGGGATATAATATGACACAACGCAATCTCACACGCCGCTTCCTATTGGGCACGGCGGCCATGCTGGCCGGGGCCAGCCTTTTGCCACAGGGCGCGCTGGCTGCCGAGCCGCTTAAAGTCGCTGGCGTCTATACCGTGCCGGTCGAACAGCAATGGGTCAGCCGCATCCACAAAGCGGCCGAAGCCGCACAGGCGCGCGGCGACATCGAATATACCTTCACTGAAAACGTCTCCAACACCGACTACGCCCGCGTGCTGCGCGAATATGCCGAGGCCGGGAACCAGTTGATCGTCGGCGAAGTCTTTGGTGCCGAAGCCGAGGCGCGCGAAGTTGCCGCCGATTACCCGGATGTGGCTTTCCTCATGGGCTCCAGCTTTAAGCAAGACGAGGCGCTGCCCAATTTCGCGGTCTTCGACAACTACATTCAGGACGCGGCCTATCTGTCGGGCATCATCGCCGGTGCCATGACCGAGAGCGGCAACATCGGCATGGTCGGCGGCTTTCCCATCCCTGAGGTCAACCGCCTGATGCATGCCTTCATGGCGGGTGCCGCGGAAATGAACCCCGATATCAAGTTCCAAGTGAGCTTCATCGGCTCTTGGTTCGATCCGCCCAAAGCCAAGGAGACCGCATTCGCCATGGTCGAGCAGGGGGCCGACGTACTCTATGCTGAGCGGTTCGGCGTGTCGGACGCGGCGCAGGAAAAAGGCATTCTGGCGATCGGCAATGTGATCGACACGCAAGCCGAGTACCCCGAAACCGTCGTCGCCTCGGCACTTTGGCATTTCGAGCCGACCCTTGATGCCGCCATCGCCGCCGTCAAAGCAGGCGAGTTCATGGCCGACGACTATGGCCGCTATTCCTTCATGTCTGAGGGCGGGTCTTCGCTGGCACCGCTTGGCACCTTCGAGGGCAAAGTCCCGCAAGAGGCGCTGGATATGGTCAAAGAGCGCGAGCAGGCGATCAAGGACGGCTCCTTCACCGTCGACATCAACGACGAAGAACCGAAGTCCTCTTAATGACCGATCCAAGATCCGAGGCGCAGGTTGTCCTGCGCCTCGATAATATTACCAAACGATTTGGCAAACTCACCGCCAATGACGCGATCAGCTTTGATCTGCGGCAGGGCGAAGTCATTGCCCTGCTAGGCGAAAACGGCGCAGGCAAGACCACGCTGATGAATATCCTGTTTGGACATTACACCCCCGACGAAGGCCATGTTGAGGTTTTCGGCCAACGTCTGCCTGCGGGCAATCCGCGTGCCGCGCTGGCCGCGGGCGTCGGCATGGTGCACCAGCATTTCACGCTGGCCGACAATATGACCGTGCTGGAAAATATCGTGCTCGGCACCCGCTCGATCTGGCGCCCCGGTTTCGGCCGCGCGCAGGCGCGGCAGCGGATTGTTGCGCTAATGGAAGACTACGGGCTGCGGGTGGACCCCGACGCACAGGTCGGCAGCCTCAGCGTGGGCGAGCGGCAGCGGGTCGAGATCCTCAAAGCCCTCTACCGCGAAGCACGTATTCTGATCTTGGACGAGCCCACCGCCGTTCTCACCCCGCAAGAAACCGACGACCTCTTCGCCACCATGCGCAAAGCCGTGGCGCTTGGCCTCTCGGTGATCTTCATCTCGCATAAACTGCATGAGGTCATGGCGATCTCATCGCGCGTCGTGGTGCTGCGCCATGGCAAGCTCGTGGCCGAAGGCAAGACAGCCGAGACTGACCGTGCAGCGATGGCGCAGATGATGGTCGGCTCAGAAGTCGCCGCCCCCGTCGTCCGCCGTGCCGATCCGGGTGCCGCGTTGGTCACGCTGTCAGGCGTCTCTACGCCCGACATCGGCTCTGCACCGGGGCTAAAGAACGTCGATCTTGAGTTGCGTGCGGGCCAGATCACTGGCCTTGCCGGGGTCTCCGGCAACGGCCAAACCGCGCTGGCCGACCTGATCGGCGGGTTGATCCGCCCCGCGTCGGGCACGTTTCACGTGAAAGGCGACGCCCCGCGCAGTTGGTCGCCCCATGCCGCCATCAGCGCAGGCATCGCCCGCATCCCCGAAGACCGGCACAAGACCGGCACCATCGCCGATTTCGACCTCACCGAAAACGCGGTGCTTGAACTCTACTCCCGCCCCGGTTTCTCCCGCCACGGCTGGATGAACTGGCGCGCCGCGCGCGACTTCGCGGCCAAGATCATCAAGGGATACGACGTGCGCTGCCCCGGTCCGGAAACCCGCATCCGGCTGCTCTCGGGCGGCAACATGCAAAAGCTGATCTTGGGGCGCGTGCTTGAGACCGCGCCTTCGGTGGTGCTGGCCAACCAGCCGGTGCGCGGCCTCGACATCGGGGCGCTGACCTACGTGCATGAACAACTGCTCGCCGCCCGCGACCGGGGGGCGGCGGTGCTGCTGATCTCCGAAGACCTTGACGAGGTCACGGCGCTGTCGGACGTGATCCATGTGATCTCCGAAGGCCGTCTCTCGCCCGGCTTCGCCCGCGGCGCGCTCACCCCCGCCGAACTGGGCGTCTGGATGGCGGGCGATGGTTTCGAGGAGGCCCCCCATGCGGCTTGAACCCATTGCCAACCCCACATGGACCCGCTCGCTGGGCCTGCCAGCGCTGGCGCTTTTCGCCACGGTGGTTGCGGCCTCGCTGCTAGCTATGGTCGCCGGCGCGCAGCCGTTTTCGGTGCTGGGCCTGATCGTCAAAGGCGCCTTCGGCTCGAAATTCGCCACGCTGGAGACCCTCAACCGCGCTACGCCGCTGATTTTCACCGGCCTTGCCGTCGCCGTCGCCTTTCGCGCGAAGCTGTGGAATATCGGGGCCGAAGCGCAGCTTTACATGGGCGCGGTGGTCACCGTGGTACTGGGCACCGGTGCGCTGGCCTGGCCCAGCTTTGCGCTGCTGCCGACCATTGCGCTGGCCGCGATGCTCGCGGGGGCCGTGGTGCTGTTGGTGCCGACTTTCCTCAAGACCCGCTTTGGCGTCGATGAAGTTGTCACCACGCTGCTTCTGAATTTCGTCGTCCTGCTCTGGGTGTCTATGCTGCTCGAAGGGTCATTGAAAGACCCGATGGGCCTTGGCTGGCCCAAATCTGCCCGGCTGATCGGGGAGGCACGTCTGCCCCGCATCGCCGAGGGGCTGCGGCTGCACTGGGGTTTCGGCCTCGCGCTGATCTCGGCCTTCGTCGTCTGGGTCATCCAGCGCCGCAGCACGCTGGGCTACGAGATGCGCGCTGTTGGGCTGAACCCTGCGGCGGCGCGGTTCGCGGGCATTCCGGTCAACGCCACGCTGATCAAGACGGCGCTGCTGTCGGGCGGCCTTGCTGCGTTGGCGGGCTTTTCCGAGGTGGCGGGGCTGAAGGGCAACCTCACCTTGGATATCTCGCCCGGCTTTGGCTACACTGGCATCATCGTCGCCATGCTGGCGCTGCTGAACCCGCTTGGCGTGGTGGTCGCCGCGCTCTTCGTCGCGGGCATCTTCGTCGGCGCCGACAGCATGAGCCGCGCGGCGGGCGTGCCGACCTACCTTGCCGATATCATGCTGGCGCTGGCGCTTCTGGCGATGGTGCTGGCGATCATGCTGACCAAATTCCGGGTGAGGCGCGACTGATGGATATTCTCGACATTCTACTTCAGGCGAGCTTCTGGACCGCCGCGATCCGCATCGCCTCGCCGCTGATCTTTGCCGCTCTGGGCGAGCTCATATGCGAGCGGGCAGGGGTGTTGAACCTCGGCATCGAAGGCATCATGGTCGTCGGCGCTTTCGCCGGCTGGCTTACCGTCTATCTCGGCGGCGGGCTGTGGTTCGGCGTGGCGGTGGCGATGCTCTCGGGCATGGCCTTCGGCTTGGTGCATGGGGTGCTGACGGTGCCCTTTGGCCTCAGCCAGCATGTCGTCGGCCTTGGCATCACGCTGCTGGCGACCTCGCTCACCTACTACTGCTACCGTCTGGCGCTGCCCGAGGTCACCTCGCCGCCGAAAATCGAAGCCTTCCAACCGCTTGAAATCCCGATCCTCTCCGACATCCCCGTGATCGGCCCCGCGCTGTTTAACCAAACGCCGCTGACCTATCTCGCCTTCGTGCTGGTCGTCGCCGTGACGCTGGTCCTTTACCGCACGCCCATGGGCCTTGCCCTGCGCGCAGCGGGCGAAAACCCGGCAGCGGTCGAGGCGCAGGGCCTCAGCGTTTCCGCCATCCGCATCTGCGCAGTGATGGTCGGCAGCGGGTTCATGGCCGTGGGCGGGGCGTTTCTGACCATGTCGGCCTTCAACTCGTTTTTCTTCGAGATGGTCAATGGCCGAGGCTGGATCTGCATCGCGCTGGTGGTCTTTGGCTCGTGGAAACCGGGCAAGACGCTGCTCGGCGCGGTACTGTTCGCGGCCTTTGATGCGTTGCAAATCCGCGTGCAACAAACGCCGCTCGGGGCTGACATCCCCTACCAGATCTTCCTGATGGCGCCTTATATCCTGTCGATCCTCGCGCTGGTCGTGATGTCCCGCCGGGCACAGGTGCCAGCGGCCCTGATGGTGCCGTTCAACAAGGGGGAGCGCTGAGTTGACGCTTCCCTCCACGCCCTTCGCCGGGCCAAATCAAACACACGAGTAACCCATGTTCGACCTCATCATCAAAGGCGGCACACTCCCCGACGGCCGCAGCACCGACATCGGCATCAAGGGCGACAAAATCACCGCCATCGAAGACCTCTCTACCGCCGAAACCCGCGAGACCATCGATGCCAGCGGCGACCTCGTCAGCCCGCCCTTCGTCGATCCGCATTTCCACATGGATGCCACCCTCAGCTACGGCACCCCGCGGATCAACGCTTCGGGCACACTTCTGGAGGGCATTGGCCTCTGGGGCGAACTCAAAGAGGTCATGACCCAAGACGAGGTCAAAGCCCGAGCGCTAGAATACTGCGACTGGGCCGCCTCGCTGGGCCTTCTCGCGATCCGCAGCCATGTCGACACCTGCGACGACCGGCTTCTGGGCGTCGAAGCCCTGCTCGACGTGCGCGAGGCGGTGAAGGACTACATCGACCTGCAACTCGTGGCCTTCCCGCAGGATGGGCTCTACCGCGACCCGACGGCGCATGAAAACACCATCCGCGCGCTCGACATGGGCGTCGACGTGGTCGGCGGCATCCCGCATTTTGAACGCACCATGGCCGATGGCGCTGCTTCCGTCACCGCACTTTGCGAACTCGCCGCCGAACGCGGCCTCATGGTCGACCTGCATTGTGATGAGACCGACGACCCCCATTCGCGCCACATCGAGACGCTGGCTTTTGAGACCCAACGCCTCGGGCTGCAGGGCAGGGTGGCCGGTTCGCATCTGACCTCGATGCATTCGATGGACAACTACTACGTCTCAAAACTGCTGCCGCTGATGGCCGAAGCCCAAGTCGCCGCGATCCCCAACCCGCTGATCAATATCACCCTGCAGGGCCGCCACGATACCTATCCCAAACGCCGTGGTCTGACCCGCGTGAAGGAGATGCAGGCCATGGGCATCGACGTCGGATGGGGGCAGGATTGCGTGATGGACCCGTGGTATTCCATGGGCACGGGCGACATGCTCGACGTGGCCTTCATGGGGCTGCATGTGGCGCAAATGACCTCGCCCGAGGAGATGCACCGCTGCTTTGACATGGTGACGAATGTAAACGCGCGGATCCTCGGCTTGCAGGATTACGGCCTCAAGGTGGGCGCGACCGCCTCGCTGGTGGTGCTGGACGCGGGCAACCCGATCGAGGCGCTGCGCCTGCGGCCCGACCGGCTTTGTGTGGTGGCCAAGGGGCGGGTGATCTCACGCCAGTCCCGCAATGACGCGCGGCTGAACCTGCCCGGGCGGCCCGACAGCGTGCGCCGCCGCCATAGCGCACATTCATAAACCTAGCGTTTACCGACACCTAGGACGGCGCCCCCCAGCGGGCGCCGTTTTCGTTTCTATGGCCGATTGAACTCCTCTGCACCTGCTGTTATGTTAGCGCTAACCGCGCCAATCTGCCCGAAACTGGGCCACCGGAGGATTCACCATGACCACAAAAATCGCCATCAACGGCTTTGGCCGCATTGGCCGCTGCTTGCTGCGCGCGCTGATCGAGAACGGCTTTGACGGGATCGAAGTCGTTGCCATCAACGATCTGACCGATGCCGAAAACCTGTTGCACCTGCTGAAATACGACTCCGTCCATGGTCGCCTGACCGCGGACGCGGAATTGAAAGACGGCAGTCTGCATGTCGCAGGTCAGACCATTCGCATGACGGCAGAGCGTGATCCGGCGAAACTGCCGTGGGGCGATGTCGATGTCGCCTATGAGTGCACCGGGTTCTTCACCACGCGCGATGCGGCGGCGAAACATCTGGAAAACGGCAGCAAGCGGGTGTTGATCTCGGCCCCGGGCAAGGGCGTGGATCGCACCGTGGTCTACGGCGTGAACCATCAAGATCTGACCGCCGAAGACGTGATCGTTTCCAATGCCTCTTGCACCACCAACTGCCTCGCCCCGGTGGCCAAAGTGCTCGACGACACCTTCGGGATCGAGACTGGCTATATGACCACGATCCACGCCTATACCGGCGACCAGCCGACCCATGACAGCCCGCACCGCGACCCCTATCGTGGCCGCGCCGCTGCCCTGTCGATGGTGCCCACATCAACCGGTGCTGCTGCCGCNATNTCCGAAGTGATCCCGCATCTTAAAGGGGTNCTCGAAGGCTCTGCCGTGCGGGTGCCGACGGCGAATGTCTCGCTCGTTGATCTCTGCGTCATGCCTAAGAAACCCGCCACGGCAGAGGCGGTGAACGCGGCGATGCAAGAGGCGGCCAACGGTGCGCTGAAGGGCGTGCTGGCCTATGAACCCGCGCCGCTGGTGTCGGCCGATTTCAACCACGATCCGCATTCCTCGACCCTCGCGCCCGAACAGACGCGGGTGACCGATGGCGGCATGATCCGTGTGGTCAGCTGGTATGACAATGAATGGGGTTTCTCGAACCGCATGAACGACACCGCGCGTGCGATTGCCGCGTTGATCTAAGCTAGCTGGGACGCGGGGGAACCTCTCCCGCGTTCCGCTTCACAGCGACGCCGCTGCGCGGCTCGCTTGGTCATATTGCCCCGACATCGCCCGAAGCTGCGCTGCAATCTTTCGCAGTTCCTCGCCCGAGATATCGGTGCGCGGCAAGCCATCCAGAAAACACGCCTGACGGATCGCGCGATAGGCCTCACACAGCTCGGCCCCGGCGGGGGAGGTGCGATAGAACACCTCTTTGCCGCGTTTTTCGGCACTCAGCAGTTCCGCTTTCACCAGCTTGCGCAGCGCATAGTTCACCGTATGCGTGTCTTCGATGTTCAGCAGAAAACAGATATCCGTCAGCCGTTTCTCCCTGCCCCGGTGGTTGGCGTTGTGCAGCACGAGGATTTCCAGCGGCGTCAGATCCCCATTGCCCGCCGCCGCCATGCAACGCGACATCCAGCGGGTGAAGGCGTTATAGGCGATGATCATCCCGTATTCGAGTTCGGAGGCTTCCCAGCCGTCGCCCTCGGCCAAGTGGCGCGAAGAGACGATGCGACGTGACGGGGTGGGGGGAATTTTTTCCGACATGCGGTGCCTCCGGCTGTTTGACCTGAATAACGTTACCAAGACGCTGGCGATTTACAAGCGTTCGGCGTGTCTTTGTCCGTGTGGCGCATGAAGATCAATTTGCAACAGATTGAAATGCCACATTCATGCCATCTTTCGCGAGGGCAGCGGCTTTGGTAGGCTGGGGTTAATAAAAATACGTGAGGCAGGCAGAGCAGCAATGAAAACGGGCTTTCGAGGCACGTTTGTCATCAGCTGGTCGCAAACAGAGATCGACGGTCTGGAGGCCGCACCGGTGCAGTCGCTCGAACTGGGCGCGGCCTGGGCGTGGCGCGGGGACACTCTCCGTGTGGATGGGCCGAACGATGTGTTGCGGCTGGATATGGCGGACGGGGCAGAGCAGCTGCGCAAGCGCGCGGCCCGCAAGGTGCAGCGCTTGATCGGCGCGGCGCTGGAAGAGGGTGGCGTGATGCCTCCCAAAGCTTTGCGTGACGACCATACCGCCCCACCGCTCGACAACAGTTTCATGGTCACCAACGGCGCGCGGACCTATACGGTTACGTTGATCGACGCTGGCCAAGGTCGCACACCGCTGTTGATGTTTGTCGATGAATTGCCGCCGCGTGACTGTGAACTCTGGGTGATGCACAGCACCATAAAACCGCAGCGTGATAGGCTCTTTGAGGTCGAGAGTGGCGGTGTCATCTGCTTTACCCCCGGCACCCGCATTCGCACGCCCATGGGCAGCGCCCTGATCGAAGATCTGCGCGAGGGCGATCTGATCCAGACCAAAGACAACGGCGCGCAGCCGCTGGAGTGGATCGGCAGCCGCCGGATGAGCGGCGCACGGCTCCACGCCATGCCGCATCTGCGCCCCGTGCGGTTCCGCCCCGGCGCTTTGGGGATCGCACGGCCCGATGCCCCGCTGCTGGTCTCACCGGATCACCGGATCGTGCTGCAAGGCCCGCAGGCTCGTGATCTGTTCAACTGTGATGAGGTGTTGGTCGCGGCCAAAGACCTGATTAACGGGCGCAGCGTGGCCAGCGATATGTCTCTGCGCGAAGTGACCTATATCCACGTGTTGCTGGCAGAGCATCAGGTGATGTGGGCCAATGGGGTCGAGACCGAGAGCTTTCATCCCGCCTCGGCCCCGCTCACCAGTCTTGGCGCGCAGGACCGGGCGCGTCTGCTTGCGGCGCATCCGCAGTTGGCGGCTGATCCGCACAGCTACGGTGGCTTCGCACGTCGCAATCTCAGCACGTCTGAGGCGGCGATCCTGCGGCATGTGGCGTAAGGGCCGGGCCCGGACGCCCGACCTTGCGGCTAAACTTTAGCTCTCGGCGTCTTCTTTGATCAGCGCTGCGATAATCGCCCGCGCGCTCTCAGAGTCCCATTCCGCGTCCCCCTGCAACCGAGCGATCTCACGCCCTTCACGGTCCAAGATCACGCTGATCGGCAAGCCGAACACGCCCATCTGGCTGGCGAGCTTCTGCTTCGGGTCTTGGTGGCGGGGCAGGCTGTCGACGCCGGCTTCCTCGAAGAAACGCTTGATCCCTTCTTCAGAGTTGCGGCCCGTAGCGATGGTCAGCACCTGAAAGTCATCGCCGCCAAATTCCTTTTGCAGCGCGTTCAACTGCGGCATTTCCTTGCGGCAGGGCGCGCACCATGTGGCCCAGAAGTTCACCAACACGACCTTGCCTTCGTAATCCGCCAGCGACATCGCTTCGCCATCGTCCTCACGCTCAAAGGTCACGTCAGAGGCCGCTTGTGGCGCGTCATGGATCACAAGTTTCTTCATGTCCCCGTCGCGCAGCCCCGCGATGTCAGCCGTTCCGGCAAGGGCGGGGTTTGCACCTGCGACAAGCAGCGTATAAACGAAGCCGAGCACGAGATTTTTCATACGTCCCTCCAAGGGTATTCAACATGACCGACACGACCTCGAACAAAATGTGGGGTGGCCGTTTCGCCGCCGGACCGGACGCGATCATGGAGGCGATCAACGCCTCGATCGGGTTCGACAAACGGATGGCCGCACAAGACATCAGTGGGTCGCGTGCCCATGCCGCCATGCTGGCAGCCACGGGCATCCTGACTGATAACGACGCGCAAGCGATACGGGAAGGGCTTCTCACGATCTTGTCAGAGATCGAAGAGGGCCGGTTCGAGTTCTCGGCAGCCCTCGAAGACATCCACATGAACGTCGAGGCGCGGCTGAAAGACCTGATCGGTGAGCCCGCAGGCCGCTTGCACACGGGCCGCAGCCGGAACGACCAAGTCGCCACCGATTTCAAACTCTGGGTCCGCGATCAGTTGGACGCCGCTGATGAAGGTCTCCAAGCGCTGATCCGCGCGCTTTTGTCTCAGGCAGAGGCCGGGGCCGATTGGGTCATGCCGGGCTTTACCCATCTGCAAACCGCGCAGCCCGTGACGTGGGGCCACCACATGATGGCTTATGTCGAGATGTTTGGCCGTGATCTCTCGCGCTTCCGCGATGCGCGCAAACGGATGAACGAATGTCCCTTGGGGGCCGCGGCTCTCGCGGGCACGTCCTTCCCGATCGATCGCGAGATGACAGCCGAAGCACTCGGCTTTGACCGCCCCGCTGCGAACAGTCTCGACGCCGTCAGCGACCGCGACTTCGCGTTGGAGTTCATGGGCGCGGCCAGCATCTGTGCCATGCACCTGTCGCGCTTTGCCGAAGAGCTGGTGATCTGGTCGTCGGCACAGTTCCGTTTCGTGGCGCTGTCGGACCGCTTCTCGACCGGCTCCTCGATCATGCCGCAAAAGAAAAACCCCGACGCCGCCGAGCTGATCCGCGCCAAGGTGGGCCGTATCTTTGGTGCAAATACCGCGCTGATGATGGTGATGAAGGGCCTGCCGCTGGCCTACTCCAAGGACATGCAGGAAGATAAAGAACAGGTCTTTGACGCCGCGGACAACCTGATGCTGGCGCTGGCCGCGATGACCGGGATGGTGGGCGACATGACCGCTGAGCGCGAGAACCTCGCCGCCGCGGCGGGCTCGGGATTCTCCACCGCCACCGATCTGGCCGACTGGCTGGTGCGGGTGCCGAACCTGCCGTTCCGCGACGCGCACCATGTGACCGGCACGCTGGTCGCCATGGCCGAGGCGCAGGGCTGCGATCTGCCGGACCTTACGCTGGAACAGATGCAATCGGTGCACGCCGAGATCACGCAGGACGTTTTCGATGTGCTTGGCGTCGAAAACTCGGTAAACTCGCGCATGTCCTATGGCGGCACCGCCCCTGCGCAGGTGCGTGCCCAAGTCGAGCGTTGGAAGGAAATCCTGAAGTGAAACGCGCCCTCGCGACCCTTGCTTTGCTGAGCCTTGCCGCCTGTGGCGCGGATGGCGAACCTGTGAAACCGACAGCCAGCAGCACGATCACCATGTCGTCTTCGGGCGTGTCGGTCGGCACCGCTGTCGGGCTGCGCCGCGGGCCGTTTTCGCTGGCGCTTGGGGTCGGGTCGTGAGGCCGCTTTTGCAGATTGCTCTGGTGGTCGGGACACTTAGCTTGGCCGCCTGCACCCCGCCGCAGCCATCGGCGCGGCAAGATGCGCCGCCGCCAGCCGAACCGGGGATCAGCCTGTCGGGCTATGCCACCGTCGGCGTGGCAAAGACTTTCTGATGTCACCGCTGCGCATGCTCTACCTCGCCCTTGCGGTCTGGGGCACGATCCATCCGATGTATTACTTCATCACTTGGTTCAACGCCGAAGGCTGGAGCCTGAGCGCCATGGTGGACGCATGGCACGCCAATGCCGCCGCCAGCGGGCTGGTCTGGGACCTGACCATCGCTGCCGTGACTTTGACCATCTGGATTATCGCTGAGGTCGCCGTGCGCCGGAATTTCCTCAGCTTGATTGCCATTCCCGCCACGTTCTGTATTGGGGTGAGCTGTGGCCTGCCGCTCTATCTTTTCCTGCGGACAGCGCCGATCAGATAAGCGGCGACGACATGGGGCCAAGCGCAGATGGATCATTTTCTCTATAAAGACGGTGTGTTGCATGCCGAGGATGTAAGCTTGGTCGAGATCGCCGCCGCTGTCGGCACGCCGGTCTACGTCTATTCCAGCGCGACGCTGCTGCGCCATTTCCACCTGTTCGACGATGCGCTTTCGGGCATGGATCATCTGGTCTGCTACGCGATGAAGGCCAATTCCAACCAAGCCGTTTTGCGCACGCTGGCGCAGGCGGGCGCGGGGATGGATGTGGTTTCGGGCGGGGAATACCGCCGCGCGAAGGCGGCAGGGGTGCCGGGCGACAGGATCGTCTTTTCCGGCGTCGGCAAGACCCGCGAAGAGATCGAATTGGCTCTGACGGGCGGCATTCGTCAGTTCAACGTCGAGAGCGAGCCGGAGATGATCCTGCTTGATATCGTGGCGCGTGAATTGGGCAAGGTCGCGCCGATCACCATCCGCGTGAACCCCGATGTCGATGCGAAAACCCACGCCAAGATCGCCACTGGCAAAAGCGAAAACAAGTTCGGCATCCCCATCGCCCGCGCCCGCGAGGTCTATGCCATGGCGGCCAATCTGCCGGGGTTGGAGATTGTCGGCATCGACGTGCATATCGGCAGCCAACTCACCGATCTCGCCCCCTTTGAGCAGGCCTATGGCAAGGTCGCGGAACTGACCGAAGTGCTGCGCGCCGATGGTCATAACATCCGGCGGCTGGACCTTGGCGGCGGCTTGGGCATCCCTTACGAGCGCTCCAACTCTGCCCCCCCATTGCCGACAGATTACGGCGCGATGGTGCAGCGCACGCTGGGGCATCTGGGCTGCGAGGTCGAGATTGAACCGGGCCGCCTGATCGCGGGCAACGCGGGTGTCTTGGTCAGCGAAGTGATCTACCTCAAATCCGGCGAGGGCCGCGATTTCCTGATCCTTGATGCCGCGATGAACGACCTGATCCGGCCCGCCATGTATGACGCATGGCATGACATCGTGCCGCTGAAAGAACCCGCTCCGGGGGCCGAGCCGCGTCCGGTGGATATCGTCGGCCCGGTTTGCGAATCCGGCGATACGTTCGCCAAACAACGCATGATGCCGGTGCTGGGGTCAGGCGATCTGGTGGCCTTCCGCTCTGCCGGAGCCTACGGCGCGGTGATGAGCAGCGAATATAATTCGCGGCCCCTGATCCCCGAGGTGCTGGTCAATGGCGATCAATTCGCGGTTATCCGCCCACGGCCAAGCTTTGACGAAATGATAAACCGCGATACCATCCCTGAATGGCTCTGACGGCATCCCGCCGCCGGGCCACCGGAGCGTGACGCATGGAAACATCTACTGACAAGGCAGACGGGCTGCGCGTATTGCGCGGGCCATTGCGGCTGACTTGGGCGGGGATGCTGGCCGAGGCGCTGGTGCAGGCGCTTTGGCCGATGCTGGCGCTGGCGCTGGCGGTGCTCGCGGCGCTAATGATGGGGGCGCAAGACAGTCTGGCCGGTAATCTGCTTTGGGCCGTATTTGCCGTTCTCGGTATCGCATTTCTGGGCACCTTGGTGTTTGCGCTGCGGCGTTTTCGGGTGCCCTCACGCGCCGATGCGCTGGCCCGGCTGGATGCCAGCCTGCCGGGGCGGCCCATTCGGGCGCTGTTGGACGATCAGGCAATCGGCGCGGGTGATGCGGCGTCGGCGGCGGTCTGGAAGGCCCATCAGAAACGGATGGCGGCACGGGCGGCGGCAGCCAAACCGGTAAAGGGTGATCTGCGTGTGTCGCGGGCTGACCCCTATGCGCTGCGCTATGTGGCGCTGCTGGCTTTCGTCGTTGCACTGGTCTTCGGCTCGGTCTGGCGGCTGGGTGAGGTGACGCAGCTGACCCCCGGCGGGGCGGGCGGCGCGCTGGCCTCTGGCTTGGTTTGGGAAGGCTGGGCCGAGCCGCCGCGCCATACTGGGAAGCCAACGCTTTATTTGAACGACCTTGAGGCCGGGGCACTGTCGCTGCCTGCGGGCACCTTGATCACCCTGCGGCTTTACGGCGAGTTGGGCGCGCTGACGGTCGCGGAAAACGTCTCGGGCCGGGAGGGGGCGGCGTCGTCAGAACCCGCGCAGGATTTCACCCTGCGCCAAAGCGGCGAGATCAGCATTGAGGGTCCGGGCGCGCGGGCATGGCAGATCACGATGCTGCCCGACGCCGCCCCGCAGATTGAGCGGTTGGGCCCGCCCGAGGTGACTGCCTTGGGCGAGATGAGCCTGCCGTTTGCCGCGCGGGATGATTACGGCGTCGAAGCGGGCGAGGCGCGGATCAGCCTTGATCTGGCCTCTGTCGACCGGCGCTATGGGTTGACCATCGACCCTGACACACGGCCCGAGATCGTCGTGCCGCTGCCCATGCCGATCACCGGTGACCGGCGCGATTTTGAAGAAAGCTTGATCGAGAATTTCTCGAAACACCCTTGGGCCAATCTGCCGGTGTCCCTAGAGCTTTCCGTGCTCGACGCTGCCGAACAGCAAGCCGTGACCGAGGTGAGCCAATTGACCCTGCCGGGGCGGCGCTTTTTTGATCCCGCGGCGGCAGCAGTCATCGAGATGCGCCGCGATCTTTTGTGGTCGCGGGCCAATGCGCCGCGCATCGCGCAGGTGCTTCGCGCTGTGACCTATGCGCCGGGGGAGGATCTGCGCTCGGATGTGACGGTTCTGCGGCTCAAGCAGTTGATCCGCCGTCTGGAAATCCGCGCGCGCTATGGGTTGGACGAAGAGGTGCAGGCCGAGATGGCCGAAGACATGTGGGCGCTCGCGATCGAGCTGGAAGAAGGCGTGCTGGCCGATGCACTGGCGCGGATGCGCCGCGCGCAGGATCGGCTGAACGAGGCGATGAAGAACGGTGCTTCGTCGGCAGAGATTGCCGAGCTGATGGAGGAATTGCGCCGCGCCACCGAAGAGTATCTGGAGCAACTCCAGCGCCAACAGGCGCAGGGGGGCGAGGGCGAAGGCCAGCAGCCCCAAGGCGAGTCCATGCAGATGACGCAAGATGATCTGCAACGCATGATGGACCGCATTCAAGAGTTGATGGAGCAGGTCCGCATGGCCGAGGCTGCAGAGGCGCTGCGTCAGTTGCAGGAAATGATGGAGAACATGCGCGTCACCCAAGGCCAGCCCGGCGAGGGCGGCAATTCACCGGGTGAGCAGGCGATGGAGGGGCTCTCGGAAACGCTGCGCGAGCAACAGGGGCTGAGCGATCAGGCCTTCCGCGACCTGCAAGAGCAGTTCAACCCCGGCACCGGGGCGGGCGAGAATGAGGGCAACGAAGGCCGCAACGGCGGTCAGGGCCGCGGTCAGAGCCATGAGGGCCAGCAGGGGCAGGGCGGCCAATCCGGCGAAGAGGGCGCCGAAGAGGGGCTGGCCGGGCGTCAGCAAGCGCTGCGCGATGAGTTGCGCCGTCAGGAAGGCCGTCTACCGGGGCAAGGCACGCCCGAAGGGGATGCCGCGCGTGATGCACTGGACCGCGCCGGTGAGGCGATGGACCGTGCCGGAGACGCCCTGCGCCGCGATGAGTTGGCCGAGGCAATCGACAATCAGGCACAGGCCATGGAAGCATTGCGCGAAGGGATGCGGTCGCTTGGCGATGCGATGGAGCAAGAACAGGGCGAGGGCCAGCCCGGTCAAGGCACTGCCGAAGGCGACCGCCGGGCCGAGGCGCGCGATCCGCTGGGGCGCGAGCAGGGCGGCAATGGGGCCAATAGCTCGGACGCGCCGCTGGCGCAGGGGCCCGACGATCAGGGCCGCGCACGGCGTCTGTTGGACGAAATCCGCCGCCGCTCGGGCGAGGCGGAGCGGCCAGAGGTCGAGCGGGATTACCTCAACAGACTGTTGGATCGGTTCTAGGCGGGGTTAGCCCTGCGATTGGGTCGCCACGGTGTCGAGCCAGACCAGCAGATCCTGCAACTGCCCATCGAGCCAAATTCGCGCGTCGTCCATCCATGCCACATAGGACGATAGGTAAGGATCGGCCTGCGGCAAGGATTGCGCGATCTGCGGCGCATAGACATAGACTGCCGCCAAAATGGCCGCCAAGGCGATCATCACGGTGAAGCCGCGCATGAACCCCCCGGATTTGCGCGGTCTTTCAGGGCGGTCGAGCGCGGCGGTGGGCGTTGGCCCTGCCTGCTGGCCCTGCGTGCGGTCGTGGCGCAGGGTTGAGTTGATCTCTTCGATATCGGGCAGCAGATCCCGGCGCGACGCGCTGCCGTAGGCGTCATTCTCGCGTTCGGGAACCGGCTCTCCGCGCATTTTGGCCATGCGCAGACGGGCCTCATGGGCGCGGCGGGCGTCTTCGTCCTCGGTCACGTGGTCATCTTCGGCGATGTCGGGACTGGGGGCTTGTTTGGGCGCGGGACGGGGCGCGTCGTCTAGACCGAGGTCCGGCTGGCTTTCCAACGGCTCTGACGGACGGCGACGGCGGGCTTCCTGCTCGGCCGCGGCCTCCTGACGCAGGATTTCCGCGATGGCAGGGTCGAGCGAGCGTCTGACGGGCGCGGCGGCGGGGGCCGGGCGCGCGTTTTCCTCCTGCGGCGCGATGGCATCGTTTTCGAAGGCGTCGTTTTCAGAAGCGTCGTTTTCGAAGTTGCCCCCTCCAAATGTGCCCTCTTCGAATCCGTCGTCTTCGAAGCCCTCGTCCTCGTAATCCTCATCCCCGAAGGGCTGGAGATCAGGCAGGCTATTGGCCGCGGACTGCTCTTCGCCAGTGTCATCCGACGCGCGTTGCTTCATATGCATCACGTCGTCATCGAAATCCGGGTCGTCGAATTCACTGTCGTCCTCTTCGGGCGCATTGTCGGGATGATGCTGAAACCACGTCTGCCCGCAGTTGGAACATTGCACGTCACGCCCTGCCACCGGCATCACCTCATCGGGGACTTCGTATTGCGCGTCGCAGTTGGGGCAGATCAGCCGCATGGTCATTCCTGGGTTCGTTCGGTGCTCTCGGATCGTAACGGACAGCATATGTCCTAGAATAACGTAGGAAAAGTGATATCTGGGCAGGGTGCTGGGGTTCTGAGTGATTGAATCCTTTCCGGTGCTGAGGCACAACAGGTCGAAGTGTTTTAAGGTGGTTGCGTGATAGAGCTCGAAAATGTGGCCTACAGCTATGGCGGGGGCGAATTGCTGTCCGACATCACGCTGAAACTCGCCCCTGGATCGTTTCATTTCCTCACCGGCCCCTCGGGCGCGGGCAAGACCACCTTGATGAAGCTCTGCTACGGGGCCTTGCTGCCCACGGCGGGGCATCTGCGGATTTTTGGCACCGATGTGCGCGGGCTGGGCCGAGATGACATCGCGCTGATGCGCCGCCGGGTTGGCGTGGTGCATCAGGACGTGAAATTCCTCGACCATCTGCCGTTGACCGAGAATATCGCGCTGCCGCTGAACGTCTCTGGCCGTCAGGCCGAGGCGGGGGGCACCGATCTGGAAGAGCTGATGTCATGGGTCGGGCTCACCAACCGCGCCGACGCCCTGCCGCCTGAGCTGTCGGGCGGGGAGCGGCAGCGGGCAGCACTGGCGCGCGCGGTGATCATGTCGCCGGATGTGATTTTGGCGGATGAGCCGACCGGGAACATCGACTGGGAGATGTCGCAACGGTTGCTCCGCCTGTTGATCGAGTTGAACCGCATGGGCAAGACCGTGTTGATCGCCACCCATGATCTTGGCCTGATCCGCGCCACCAAGGCGCATGTGCAGGCCCGCGTGCTGCGCATCGTCAATCGGCGCATTCAATTGGCGGGGGCGGATTTGTGAAGGGGTTCGACATCGGCGCGCTGCGCGCGATTTTCAAAGGCGACAGGCAGGCAGACCGCGTGGTGCCGCCCTCGGGGTTCACCGCGCAGCTGACCTTGTTTGCGGCGGCCGCAATGGCCTTTCTGGCGGTCTTTGCTTTGGCGCTGTCGCTCGCCTCGGGCCGCTTGGCGCAGGTCTGGGGGCAGGAGTTGGCGCAGTCGGCGACGGTGCGCATCGTCGCGCCATTGGACCAACGCGCGGCCCAGACCGAGGCCGCGTTGAAGGTGTTGCAGACGACCAAGGGCGTGGCCTCGGCCCGTGCGCTGACGGATGCGGAGCAGGAAGAGTTGCTCTCCCCGTGGTTTGGCCCTGAACTGGCGATGGAGAGCCTGCCGGTGCCGCGCTTGATCGAAGTGGTTGAGGAAGGCGAGGGGCTGGACCCGGTGGGCCTGCGCCTGCGTCTCTCTGCCGAGGTGCCGGGCGCGGTGCTGGATGACCACAGCCGCTGGCGCGCGCCGTTAGTGGCCGCGGCAAGCCGGTTGCGGCTGCTGGGTTGGATTTCTACGCTGCTGATCGGGGCTGCGGTGGCGGCCATGGTGACGCTGGCCGCGCAGGCGGCCCTTGCGGCGAATGCGCAGGTGATCGCGGTGCTGCGGCTGGTGGGGGCGACCGATGACTATATCGCCCGAGCCTTCATTCGGCGCTTTACCCTGCGCGCGCTTTTGGGTGCGGCGGCGGGCACGGTGCTTGGCATGGTGGCGGTCGTTCTGTTGCCCGATGCCGGCGAGGCGGGCGGCTTTTTGACCGGCTTGGGCTTTCGCGGCTGGCACTGGGTGGTGCCGCTTATGGTGCCGATCTTGGTCGGGGCGGTGGCTTTTGCCGCAACCGGGGCAGCCGCGCGGCGTACATTGAGGGAACTGACATGAAGCTGCTGCAATGGGTCCGGTCGATCCTCTATATCGTGCAGGTGACCGTGGCGATGCCGGTGCTCGGGCTGGCCTTTGCGCCTTGGGCGATGTTTTCGAAACGCGGGGCCTATCGGGCCTGCAAGACCTATGCCGCTTGGGCCATGTGGTCGGCCCGCTGGCTGATCGGCCTACGCTGCGAAGTGCGTGGTACGGTGCCGGATGGCGAGGTTTTGGTGGCCGCAAAACACCAATCGTTTCTGGATATCTTGATGATCTTTCACGCTTTGCCGCGTGCAAAATTCATTATGAAACGCGAGGTGCTTTGGACTCCGGTGATTGGCCAATACGCCAAACGGATGGGCATGATTGCCGTCAACCGTGGCAAGCGCGGGCAGGCGATCACCAAGATGATGGCCGACGTGAACGCTGGTCGGGTCGAGCCGGGGCAGTTGGTGATCTATTCCCAAGGCACCCGCGTGGCACCGGGCCTCAGCGCACCTTACAAGGTTGGTACGGCGGTGCTTTATGACCAGATGGGGCAAGTCTGTGTGCCGGTAGCGACCAATGCGGGCCACTTCTGGCCACGCCGGGGGCTCTACCGCAAACCGGGTTTGGCGGTGGTCGAGTTTCTTGAGCCGATTGAGCCGGGGCTGGATAAGCGAAGCTTTATGGCGCGGTTGGAGCAGGAGGTGGAGAGCCATTCTGATGCGCTGCTGCGTGAGGCGGGGTGGCGGCCTACGGAGGCGGGGTAGGCGTATAGGTGACGCCACGAAATTCGCGTTTGGATTGAATTTTCTCTGGAATCTACATGCTCATAAGTCTACGAAGAAGCGTATTTTTCGTTAAGGACTTTAAAATGAAGAAAATTGTAGCATCGCTTGCCTTGGCGGCGGTTTCTGTCGGCGCATGTGCTCAAAAGGCCGACACCATTGCTCCGTCCTACGTGTCGCCAGTGACTTACCAGTCTTACTCTTGCAAACAATTGGTGGCCGAAGCGAACCGCGTGAGCGCTAAGGTGGGCGAACTTTCTGGCGTTCAAAACAAAAAAGCCAGCGATGACGCGGTCGCCACCGGTGTGGCGCTGGTCGTGTTCTGGCCCGCCGCCTTCTTTATCAAGGGGGACAAACAAACCGCGGCGGAACTGGGGCGCCTGAAAGGTGAGCTGGAAGCCTTGGAGAAAATGAGCATCCAGAAAAATTGCGGGATCACTTTCCGGCGGGTCGCTCCGGCGAAAGCTGAGTAGACCTTTCGGCTTATACAGCCAGTCTTGAGCGGCCTGCCTAACCTAGGCGGGCCGTTTTTGTTTGTGCAGAGCAAGAGTTGACATGTTCCGCCCGGCCGCAGGCCGGGCAGCGCCGACCGGCCCCCATGGGGCGGCGCTGCCCTTCGCGATTTATCGGCATGCCGTAGTGCCCACTGAAACGATGGCTTCGCGGGACGCAATCTCAGATATTTAGGAAGCCGTTAAAGTGGCGCCGCCGCCTTGGGGAGGTGGAAAAGACAGGCGTCACCCTGCAGTCTCTACGTATCGACATGACCCGCGAAGGGCCTCGTCTTCCGTGTGTGTCGCGACGGGGGAGGTTGTAGAGCAGGGGCGTTAACGTCTGATGCGCTCGCCGCGCGCACCCTGCGCAACGAAAAAGGGCGGACCCTTTGGCCCGCCCCCTCGGTCTTACATGTGGATCGGCCCGTCGCCGCAGGCCAGTGCGGCTTCGCGCACGGCTTCGGAGTACGTCGGGTGCGCGTGGCAGGTCATGGCCAGATCCTGTGCCGAGGCGCCGAATTCCATCGCCACGCAGACCTCGTGGATCAGGTCGCCCGCGCCGGGGCCGATGATGTGGCAGCCGAGGATGCGGTCGGTTTCCTTGTCGGCGATCAGCTTGACGAAACCGTCACCGGCAAAGACTGCCTTGGCCCGCGCGTTGCCCATGAAGGAGAACTTTCCGACTTTGTACTCGCGGCCCGCTTCCTTGAGCGTCGCTTCGGTTTCACCGACGGAGGCGACCTCCGGATGGGTGTAGATCACGCCGGGGATGACGCCGTAGTTCACATGGCCATGTTTGCCCGCGATCACCTCTGCGGCGGCCATGCCTTCGTCCTCGGCTTTGTGGGCCAACATCGGACCCTCGATCACGTCGCCGATGGCATAGACGCCTTTGACGGAGGTCTCCCAATGCTCGTTCACGGCGATCTGGCCACGCTCGGTCATCTTGATGCCGAGATCGTCCAGCCCCATGCCTTTGATCACCGGCTTGCGGCCCGTGGCGACGAGAACGGTATCGGCCTCAATCTCATGCTCGCTGTCGTCTTTGCGCAGCTTGTAGCTGACCGTGGCCTTGCCCTTGGCGACTTCGGTCTTTTGCACGGCGGCGCCCATGACGAAGTTGATGCCTTGTTTTTTCAGCATCCGCTGGAAGGTTTTTTGCACCTCGGGGTCCATGCCCGGAGTGATCGCATCAAGGAATTCAACGACGGTGATCTCGGTCCCCAGACGCGCGTAGACGCTGCCCAGTTCCAGCCCGATGACGCCCGCGCCGATCACCACCATCTTCTTAGGGATCTTGCCCAGTTCCAGCGCGCCGGTGGAGGTGACGACGGTTTGCTCGTCGACTTCAACGCCCGGCAGGGAGGCCGCTTCCGAGCCGGAAGCGATGATGATGTTCTTGGCCTCATGGACCTCATCGCCGACCTTGACCTTGCCCGCCTCGGGGATCGAACCCCAACCTTTGAGCCAGTCGATCTTGTTCTTTTTGAACAGGAATTCGATGCCCTTGGTGTTGGTCTCGATGGTCTTGTCTTTGTAGGTCAGCATCTGCTCCCAATCGACGGTCGGCGCTTTGGCCTTCAGACCCATCTCTTCGAAGTTATGCTCGGCCTCATGCAGCATATGCGTGGCGTGCAGCAGGGCCTTGGAGGGGATGCAGCCCACGTTGAGGCAGGTGCCGCCGAGGGTTTCGCGGCCCTCGACACAGGCGGTTTTCAGGCCCAGTTGCGCGCAACGGATGGCGGCGACATAGCCGCCTGGGCCGGAGCCGATCACGATGACATCATAGCTCGACATGGGGGGTCTCCTTAGCAGTCGGGTGTTACAGGCAAGGTAGGAGGCGCGGTTTTCAGGTGCAAGCGCCGCTGCCTGCGGGTGTTGGGGGAAAGGGTTAAATAAGGGCCGCCAGCAGCATCAACATGGTTGCAGCAAAGCCGATGATCCAGATGATCGAGCGGTGCGGGCGCAGGCCGAGCGCATAGGCGGGAACATAGAGGATACGCGCGATCAGATAGACCCAAGCGCAGGCGGTAGTGAAGGCGGTGTTCTGCGCCGACATCTGCACCACGCCCACGGCGATGCCGAACAGGATCAGCCCTTCGAAATGGTTATCAAGCGCGCGGCCCAGACGGGCGGTACGGTCCGACAGCTTGCGGCTCGGCTCGCGGTCGCGGGCCGACATGGTATAGCCGGGGCCGATCTCGCGGTTTGCGGGGACGGCGTAGAGCACGAATTGCAGCCCTTGCAGCAAGGCCGCAAGGGTCAGGACGGTGAGTTCGACGCTCATGCGGATTTCACGAAATAGGCGGTGGAGCCGGTCACGGTGCCCTTGTCATCGCTGCTGAGCGCGTTGGAGCGGGCGAGCCAGACGTCGGCCTTCTTGCGGTCGTTCACATCAAGCAGGACGGAAGCCTTGGTGCTGCTGTCGGCGTGTTTCCAGATTTGCAGCACCGAAAGCCCTGCGTTGCGACGCGCCTCGGCATCGGCGTCAAAGGCGTCTTTCCAAGCGGCGAAGTCGGTAACGTCGAAGTGGCAGATCATCTGCATGGGAGTGCCTTTCAGAGCGCGTGGAAATAGAGAACGGCGGTGGCGGCATAGCCCGCGAGCCATGCCAGCGTGCGGATCGTCGGCACGCCAAGGGCGTAGACGATGACGTAGATAATGCGTGCGAGCAGGAAGACCTGCGCGGCCAGCAGCGTGGCGCTGTTGTTGCGGCCCAGCATCTCGATCAGCAGCACGGCGGGGGCAAAAAGCGCCATGGCCACGACGGAATTATCAACCGCGCGGCCCAGACGGGCCGTCATGCCGGTGGTGGTCCGCGTCTCATCCCGCGAGGACATCAGGTAGCCCATCGACAACTGCCGGGTCGCGCCCAGCACTTGCAGCAGGATCGTCAGCATGACCAGAAGGCCATAGGCGGCGAGGAGGGTTGTTTCGGTCATGATCTGGCCCTTTCACTTCGGGGAAACGCCCCATCGTTCAACAGGTAGATAGGGCGGGGGTTGCCCCCCGCCCACCATATCACAAATCCATCAACAGACGGCGCGGATCTTCGAGCATCTCTTTGACGCGGACGAGGAACGTGACCGCGCCTTTGCCGTCGATGATCCGGTGGTCGTAGCTGAGCGAGATATACATCATCGGACGGATCACGACCTGACCGTTGATCGCCATCGGGCGGTCCTGAATCTTCGCCATACCGAGGATGCCGGACTGTGGTGGGTTCAGGATCGGCGCGGTCATCAGCGAGCCGTAGACGCCGCCGTTGGAGATGGTGAANGTGCCGCCGGTCATGTCGGCCATGGTCAGCTTGCCGTCACGGGCCTTTTTGCCCATGGCGTTTACGGCCTTTTCGATCTCGGCAAAGGACATCGCGTCGGCGTCTTTGATCACCGGCACCACAAGGCCCGTGGGCGTGCCTGCAGCGACACCCATGTGGACGTAGTTCTTGTAGATGATGTCGGTGCCGTCGATCTCGGCGTTGACCTCGGGGATTTCCTTCAGCGCGTGGCAGCAGGCCTTGGTGAAGAAAGACATAAAGCCCATGCGCACGCCGTGTTTCTTTTCGAAATCAGCCTTGTACGTGTTCCGCAGCGCCATGACCTCGGTCATGTCGACCTCGTTAAAGGTCGTCAGGATCGCGGCGGTGTTCTGGGCCTCTTTCAAACGGCGCGCCATGGTCTGCTTGAGACGGGTCATCTTGACCCGCTCTTCGCGCGACGCATCGTCGGGGGCGGAAGCGGGCCGCGGTGCGGCGGGCTTGGCCTCGGCCTTGGGCGCGGCAGAGGTGCCAGCGGCCACGGCTTTGGCCACGTCCTCCTTCATCACACGGCCATCGCGGCCCGAGCCTGTGACCTGATCGCGGCTGATGCCCGCTTCGGCCATCGCCTTTTTGGCGGAAGGCGCGTCTTCGACATCTTTGCCGTCGGCGGGCTTGGTCTCAGGCGCAGCACCAGCACCGGATTTCGCGTCCTCGCCCTTGGGAGCGGCAGCGCCTGCGCCGGAGGTCAGAACGGCCAGAGTGGCTGAGGCTTCAACCGTGCTGCCTTCTTCGGCAAAGATTTCGGCCAAGACACCAGCGGCGGGTGCGGGGACTTCGACGCTGACTTTGTCGGTCTCCAACTCGCAGAGCATCTCATCGGCTTCGACCTTGTCGCCGACTTTTTTGAACCAAGTGCTTAGGGTCGCTTCGGTTACGGACTCGCCCAAAGTAGGCACCTGTACGTCGATGCTTTCGCCTTCGCGGGCGGCGACTTCGGCGGCGCCTGCGTCGATGGCTTTGGGCGCATCGCCGCCACGGTCGGACTGGGAGGCGGCATCGGGGTCTTCTGCGGCTTCTTTGGCTTTGGGCGCGGCGGCAGAGCCGCTGTCACCTTCGCTGACATTGGCCAGCAGGGCGTCGACGCCGACGGTGTCACCCTCTTGAGCAACAATCTCGCTTAAGGTGCCAGCTACGGGGCTGGGCACTTCGACGGTGACCTTNTCGGTNTCCAACTCGCAGAGCATTTCATCCACCGCGACGGTATCGCCGGGTTTCTTGAACCATGTGGCAACGGTGGCTTCGGTGACGGATTCGCCCAGCGTGGGTACGCGTACTTCGCTTGTCATGGTCTTAGTTTCCTTTGATGGTCAGCGCCTCGTCGACGAGGGCGGCTTGTTGTGCTTTGTGCTGGCTGGCCAGACCCGTCGCGGGCGAGGCCGAAGTGGCGCGGCCCACATAGGAGGCGCGGCCGTGTTTCGCGTCGATGCGGCCCAGAACCCATTCGATGTTGGGCTCGATAAAGGACCATGCACCTTGGTTCTTGGGCTCTTCCTGACACCAGATCATCTCGGCCCCTTTGAAACGCTCCAACTCTCTGACCGCGGATTGCGCGGGGAAGGGATAGAACTGTTCGAACCGCAGGATGTAGACATCGTCGATGCCGCGGGCGTCACGCTCTTCCAGCAGGTCGTAATAGACCTTGCCCGAACACATCACGACGCGCTTGATCTTGTCATCTGCCAGCAGTTTGGTGTCGGAATTGCCTTTCTCGGCGTCATCCCAGAGCACGCGGTGGAAGCTGGAGCCGGTGGTGAAATCCTCGGCCTTGCTGACGGCCAGCTTGTGGCGCAGCAGCGACTTGGGGGTCATCAACATCAGCGGCTTGCGGTAGCTGCGGTGCAGCTGGCGGCGCAGGATGTGGAAGTAGTTGGCGGGCGTGGTGCAGTTCGCCACGATCCAGTTGTCGCCGCCGCACATGGTCAGGAAACGCTCCAGACGTGCAGAGGAGTGCTCAGGCCCCTGACCCTCATAGCCATGCGGCATCAGGCAAACGAGGCCCGACATGCGCAGCCATTTGCTTTCACCTGATGAGATGAACTGGTCAAACATGATCTGCGCGCCGTTGGCGAAGTCACCGAACTGCGCTTCCCAGAGCGTCAGCGCATTCGGCTCGGCCAGCGAGTAGCCATATTCAAAGCCCAGCACCGCGTATTCGCTGAGCATGGAGTCGATGACTTCATACTCGGCCTGACCCTCGCGGATATGGTTCAGCGGATAGTAGCGGTCTTCGTTGTCTTGGTTCACGAAAGCGGAGTGACGCTGGCTGAAGGTGCCGCGCGTGCTGTCCTGACCCGAGAGGCGCACTTTGTAGCCTTCGGTCAGCAAGGAACCGAAGGCCATCGCCTCAGCCGTCGCCCAGTCAAAGCCTTCACCGCTTTCGAACATCTGCTTTTTCGCTTCGAGCAGACGCCCAATGGTCTTGTGCAGCGGGAATTTGTCCGGCGCGGTGGTGATCGCCTTGCCGACGTCTTGCAGCGTCTCGGGCGCGATGGCGGTTTTACCGCGCTGGTAGGACTTGTTCTTTTTGTCCATGCCGGACCACTTGCCGTCCAGCCAGTCGGCCTTGTTCGGGCGATAGTCCTTACCGGCCTCGAACTCATCTCCCAGATGGTTCTGGAAGGCGGTCTTCATGTCTTCGATCTCACCCTCGGGGATCAGACCGTCGGCCACCAGACGTTGGGTATAAAGGCTGAGCGTGGTTTTCTGTTTCTTGACGCTCTTGTACATCACCGGGTTGGTAAACATCGGCTCGTCGCCTTCGTTGTGACCAAAGCGGCGGTAACAAAAGATGTCGATGACCACGTCTTTGTGGAACTTTTGACGGAACTCTGTCGCTACGCGGGCGGCGTGCACCACGGCTTCGGGGTCATCGCCGTTGACGTGGAAGATCGGCGCCTCAACCACCAGCGCGTTGTCAGTGGGGTAGGGCGAGGAGCGCGAGAAATGCGGCGCGGTGGTGAAGCCGATCTGGTTGTTCACCACGATATGCATGGTGCCGCCGGTCTTGTGGCCTTTGAGACCCGAGAGCGCGAAACATTCCGCCACGACGCCTTGGCCCGCAAAGGCCGCGTCACCGTGTAGCAGGATCGGCATGACGGCGGTGCGGTCCTTGTCGTTCAGCTGGTCCTGCTTGGCGCGGACCTTGCCCAAAACCACGGGGTTCACCGCTTCGAGGTGGCTGGGGTTCGCGGTCAGCGACAGGTGGACAGAATTACCATCAAACTCACGGTCCGACGAGGCGCCGAGGTGGTATTTCACATCGCCCGAACCATCCACATCGTCAGGCTTAAAGCTGCCGCCTTGGAATTCGTTGAAGATCGCCCGGTAGGGCTTTTGCATCACATTGGCCAGCACCGAGAGGCGGCCCCGGTGCGGCATGCCGATAACGATGTCCTTGACGCCCAACTGGCCGCCGCGTTTGATGATCTGCTCCATCGCGGGAACAAGGCTTTCGCCGCCATCAAGGCCGAAGCGTTTGGTGCCCATGTATTTGACATGGAGGAACTTCTCAAAGCCCTCGGCTTCGACCAATTTGCTCAGGATCGCCTTGCGGCCTTCCTTGGTGAAGTGGATTTCCTTGCCGTAGCCTTCGATCCGTTCCTTCAGCCAACCGGCCTGCTCAGGGTCGGAGATATGCATGTATTGCAGCGCGAAGGTACCGCAGTAGGTGGAGCGCACGATGTCGACGATCTGCTTCATGGTGGCCACTTCGAGGCCTAGCACCTGATCGATGAAGATCGGGCGGTCCATGTCGGCATCGGTGAAACCGTAGGATTTCGGGTCAAGCTCGGGCTGGTTGCCAGTGTCGCGCATGCCCAGCGGGTCGAGATCGGCGGACAAGTGGCCCCGGATGCGGTAGGCGCGGATCAGCATCAGCGCGCGGATGCTGTCGAGTACGGCTTGTTTGACCTGTGCGTCGGAAACCTCAACCCCCTTCTCGGCGGCTTTGGCCTTGATCTTGTCGCCCGCGGCCTGTGCTTCGGTCGGTTCGGGCCAAACGCCGGTCAGCGCGCCCATCACCTCGCTTTGGGGGGCGGGGGGCCAATCGGGCCGCGCCCAAGAGGGGCCAGCGGCCTCGGCCTGTGCGGTTTCGGCGTCATCGCCCATCGCCGCAAAAAACGTCTGCCATGCCTCGTCGACCGTGTTGGGGTCGTTGGCATAGCGGGCGTACATCGCCTCAAGATATTCCGCGTTTTCGCCTTCCATGAAGGAAGAGGCGTGGAACTGTTCGTTGGCGGGTTGGTCGGTCATTGGGTCACCTTTGTTCGGCGGGGCAGACGGGACAGGGTCAGAATCAGGGTCGGTCTATAGTCAGGCCCGGGGCGGGGGGCCATAGGTATTGAGGGCGGGGTCACAAGGTCAGCCAAGGCCGCCGGTTCGGGCGTTTGCCCAAGGGCCAGCGCCACGCGGGGGCGGGAGGGAGTGAGCGCGGTCTGAATGTGCATCTTACCCTCCTTCGCAAGTGGGCGGCGCCGGGTGGTTCTTTTCAAGACCCCGCAAAACGTAGTGCTTTGCAGAGTGGGTCAATGGGCGGGCCAAGGCCCGCCCGACGGGCATCAGCCCTTGTCGATCGCTTCCTTGACCGCTTCGCCCAGCGTCGCGGGGCTGTCAGCCACAACGATACCGGCTTCCTTCATCGCTTCGATCTTGCTCTCCGCGTCGCCTTTACCACCGGCGACAATCGCGCCTGCGTGGCCCATGCGACGGCCGGGAGGGGCCGTGCGGCCCGCGATGAAGCCAGCGGTGGGCTTCCAACGGCCTTTTTTCTTCTCATCGGCAAGGAACTGTGCCGCTTCTTCTTCGGCGGAGCCGCCGATTTCGCCGATCATGATGATCGACTGGGTCTCGGGGTCGGCAAGGAACATTTCCAGCACGTCGATATGCTCGGTCCCTTTGATGGGGTCGCCGCCAATGCCGACAGCAGAAGACTGGCCGAGGCCCATGTCGGTGGTCTGCTTGACCGCTTCATAGGTAAGCGTGCCCGAGCGCGATACAACGCCAACCGAGCCGCGACGGTGGATGTGGCCCGGCATGATGCCGATTTTGCAGGCGTCAGGCGTGATAACCCCGGGGCAGTTCGGGCCGATCAGGCGCGACTTGGAACCTTCGAGCGCGCGGGCGACGCGGGCCATGTCCAGAACCGGGATGCCTTCGGTGATGCAGACGATCAGCTCCATCTCGGCGTCGATCGCCTCAAGGATCGAGTCGGCGGCGAAGGGGGGCGGGACGTAGATCACGGAGGCATTCGCCTCGGTCACGTGTTTGGCTTCGTGCACGGAGTTAAACACGGGCAGGTCGAGATGCGTCTGACCGCCTTTGCCGGGTGTCACGCCGCCGACCATCTTGGTGCCATAGGCTATGGCCTGTTCGGTGTGGAACGTCCCCTGCGAGCCGGTCAGACCCTGACAGATGACTTTGGTGTTTTCGTTGACTAGTACGGCCATGATTTCTTCCTTGGTCGGTGATATTTAATCCCGGGGGCAGGCCCCGGGGGCGTCAGGCGCGGTGCGCCCGGTTGGTGGGATGCGCCGTGGTCAGCGAAGGGCCGGGCCACAGCAGGATGGCGGCGAGGAACATGACCGGGATGCCAAGCTCCCCGATCTCCTCGACGACGAAGGCGGTGCGTTCGGCATCGGCGGAAATCTCGATCCCTAAGGGGGCGAGTTTGCGGGCGATGCCGTCGAGCAGTTTGTAAGCGACGGTGAAGCCGATCCCCATCAGGACGGCCCCGGCCCATGCACGACCGTGCCAGAGGGCCGAGAGATAGGGCCGGGCGTGACGCCAGAGCATGAGGAAAATCGCGGTGACGATCGACGCAAGGATCAGGGCGGCGATCAGCCGTTCGGCCAGCGGGACGCCCTCACCAGTATATTGCCGCGCTTTAAAGAGCCCGCGGGTGAAAAGGCTTTTGTCGAGGTCCAACTCGCGCGCCGCCATGACCGCCAGCACCAGCGGCAGATACCAGACCCGCAGCACCGCGCCGCGCAGCGTCCAGACCAGCGCCACAATGCAGAGCAGGTAGCCCACGACCGAAAGGTTTTCGTAAAAACCGCCTTCGGCCAGCAGGGTGGTTTGCGTGGCAACCGGGAGGGCGTTCACGACCACCATCTGCACGGCAAAAGCCACGATAAGGGCGAGGATCACCCACCAGCCGGTGCGAGAGGAGGAGAGCGCCCGCGTCATAGGCCCGCCTTTTGCGCAGCGCGGTCGCGCTTGGCCGCTTTGGGCATAAGGGGAGCGGACGACAGGACAGGCATCAGTAAAGCTGCTCATCTTGATCAGCCAGCAGATCCAGCAGCCGCAGGGTCAGCAGACCCGCGCCCATGATCATCAGGCTGCGCCCAATGGAGCCGGTGAGGTTCGACGGCAGGATCATCGCCAACCCGTTGCGCGACTTGCGCGCGGCGCGCCGCAGACCGCGGTCGCGGCGGTGATGGTTGGCAGGCTCAGGCAGACGCAGGGCGTCGGGGTGCCATTGCCGGATCAGAATGCCGGCCCCCAATAGCGCAATGCCCGTCAAGACGGGGGAGGATTTGGGAGATTGATCCATACTGACCTCATTGCTCATCGGGGCATCATTGGGTGGGCGCGGCGCGGCGTCGTCGCATTTGCCCCTGCCGCACGGGGGCGGCAAGAACGGTGATATCGGCCACCCCCGACCGGCGCGAAAGCCGTGCGGGGATGGCCGGGGAAGGGCTTAGCCTTTGACCGCTTTCACGATCTTCTGTGCGCCATCTTTCAGGTCGTCGGCGGCGATGACATCAAGACCGGAGTTGTTGATGATCGCTTTGCCTTCTTCGACGTTGGTGCCCTCAAGGCGAACAACCAGCGGCACTTTCAGACCGACTTCTTTCACCGCAGCGACAACGCCCTCGGCGATGACGTCACAACGCATGATGCCGCCAAAGATGTTAACCAAGATGCCTTTGACGTTCTCGTCGGAGGTGATGATCTTGAAAGCTTCGGTGACTTTCTCTTTGGTCGCACCGCCGCCCACGTCGAGGAAGTTGGCAGGCTCGGCACCGTAGAGTTTGATGATGTCCATGGTCGCCATGGCAAGGCCCGCACCGTTCACCATGCAGCCGATTTCACCGTCGAGCGCGATGTAGTTCAGGTCATACTTGGAGGCTTCGAGTTCTTTCGAGTCTTCCTCGGTCTCGTCGCGCAGGTTGGCAATGTCGGGCTGGCGGTACATGGCGTTGCCGTCAAAGCCGACTTTCGCGTCGAGCACTTTCAGGTCGTTGCCGGGCATGACGATCAGCGGGTTGATCTCAAGCATCTCCATGTCTTTGTCGACGAAGGCTTGGTAAAGCTGACCCATCAGTTTGACGCACTGCTTGACGGCTGTGCCTTCAAGACCCAGCGAAAAGGCAACGCGGCGGCCGTGGTAGGGCTGGTAGCCGGTGGCCGGATCGACAGAGAAGCTGAGGATTTTTTCGGGTGTCGCTTCGGCGACCTCTTCGATGTCCATGCCGCCTTCGGTGGAGCAGACAAAGGAAATGCGGCTGGTCTGGCGGTCGACGAGCAAGGCGAGGTACAATTCGCGCTCAATGTCGGAACCGTCTTCGATGTAGATGCGGTTGACCTGCTTGCCTGCGGGGCCGGTCTGGTGGGTGACCAGTGTCTTGCCCAGCATCTTTTTGGCTTCTTCAGCGGCTTCTTCCACGGATTTGGCAAGACGCACACCGCCTTTTTCGCCAGCTGCTGCTTCTTTGAAGCTGCCTTTGCCGCGACCGCCCGCGTGGATCTGCGCTTTGACAACCCAAAGCGGTCCGTCCATTTCGCCGGCTGCGTTCTTGGCATCTTCTGCCTTCAGCACAACGCGGCCGTCGGAGACAGGGGCGCCATAGCTGCGCAGGAGGGCTTTTGCCTGATATTCGTGGATGTTCATGAAAACGGTCCCGTTTCTGTTCCAGTTGCCCCGTAGTATGGGGATGACTTTCGTTCCTGTAAGGGTTTTTTCGGAGAAAGCCGGGATTGACCAGCTAAAAATGCGTTTTGTGATCACACGATAAATACGTGTGATCACAAATGCGCTCAACGGCTCCGAATCGGCTGATTTTTGCTTGTATTGCGGGGGATAGCTGGCCCGACGAAAGGGGCGGGCCAGCGCTTTAGCGGGGCATGAGCGCCCAGTAATCGAGGTCAAGCAGAACCTCGGGGCGGTATTTGCCCGCCGCGTCACGCAGTTCGAACGGCGCGCCGCCTTTGGTCGCGACCAGCCGCAAACGCACAGCGCCAACACCGGGGGCTGAAGTCTCGGCCTTGTCGAGCACTTCGGACCAAGCGCGAATGGTATCACCGGCAAGGCAGGGGTTCGCATGCGCCCCGCCGTTCAGACCCACGACCATCTGCGCATTGGCCAGCCCGTTGAAGGACAGCGTCCGCGCCATTGAGATCACGTGACCGCCATAGATCAGCCGCGACCCATCCGGGCGGGCGGAGGTGTCGAAATGCACTTTGGCCGTGTTCTGCCACAGGCGCGTGGCCATCATGTGCTCGGCCTCTTCGATCGTGACGCCGTCAACGTGGTCGATCTTTTCACCCACGGCGTAGTCGCCCCAGCGGTGCGGTTCTCCGGCTTGGGCGAAGTCGTAGTTGGAGAAGTCGAGGCCCTGCGGGATGTGCAATTGATCCACGGACAGGGCGTCGGGCAGATCGGGCACGATGGTCTCGGGCGCGGGGGCGTCGATATCGCCTTTGCGGACCATCACCCAGCGGACATAGTCGAGCACCTTTTCATCGTTTTGGTTCAGCCCCGTGGTGCGGACCCAGACAACNCCGGTCTTGCCGTTGGAGTTCTGCTTAAGGCCGATGACCTCGCTTTCCGCGCGCAGCGTGTCACCGGGCCAGACGGGCCGCAGCCAGCGGCCCTGGGCATAGCCCAGGTTGGCCACGGCATTGAGCGAGACATCAGGCACGGTTTTCCCAAAAACGATGTGAAAGGCGATCATATCGTCGAGCGGGCTGGCCTTCAGCCCGCAGGACTGGGCGAAACTATCGGCAGAATAAAGCGCGTGCCGCGCGGGGTAGAGCGCGTGATAAAGCGCGCGTTCGCCCGCGCCGACGGTGCGGGGCACCGCGTGATGCAGCACCTCGCCCAGTTGGTAGTCTTCGAAAAAGCGGCCGCGGTTGGTTTTGCTCATCACTGCTCGCCCAGTTTGGTGTCGGGCGAATAGGTGCCGGGGGCGTCTTTCACCACCGCTTGGCCGCAGCGCATGACACCGGCCTTGTGGTCCCATGTCTGGGTCGGGGTGCCGTAAAGCTCCCAGCCTTTGTTCAGCGCGTCGGTGACCTTGTGGCAAAAGGCGGACGTGTCTTCTTCGGAGAGGAAGCGGTAAACTTTCATGGAAGGCTCCGGGTCAATGAGGGAAGGGAATAACGCCGAGCCATGTGTGAATGCCGGCGACGAGGACAAAGAGGATCGTGGAGATCACGATGAGACGGATATAGGTGGCGCGGCCTGCGTGGGGCGGGGGTGTCCAGCCCGGCTCGGCGCGGTTGATGAGGATCACCTCGCTCACCGCCCAGCCCAGCATGGTGCCAAAGAGCAGGATGGAGGCGAGATCACCGTTGACCAGTAGGTGTGCCGTGGCCCAGATTTTCACCGCCAGCAGTTGCGGGTGGCGGGTTTTATAGGCGGGCCACGCTTTGGCCCCCTTGGCGGCGCTTGAGCCGAAGACCCAGAAGGCTAGCAGCATCAGAAGGTTATTAAGGTGCGTCAGGAAGCTCGGCGGGTTCCAGACCGGAAGGAACTCCGCCGCGCGATAGCCCCAGATGATGAGGGCCAGCGCCACGACCAATGCGGCGGCCACCGCGCCTCGGCCCGCGGTGCCCATCTGCGCCCGTTGGACGGGCATCAGGCGTTTGAAAAGATGGGCACCGATCCAAAGGATCAGACCGAGGATAAGGATTGTCATGGCGAGGGCTCCGGGCTCATGGCTGCAATTGCCGCCAGTTTTGCCAGTGTTTCGCGGGCGGTGGCAACATGGAGATTTTCCACGATCTTGCCATCGACAACGGCCACACCTTGGCCCGCCGCCTGTGCCTCTTCATAGGCGTCAATCTGACGGCGGGCGAGGGCGGCTTCGTCTTCCGACGGGGTGAAGGCCGCGTTGGCGATGTCGAGCTGGGCGGGGTGGATCAGCGTTTTGCCGTCAAAGCCCATGTCACGGCCCTGTTGGCATTCGGCTTGCAGCCCGTCATCATCCTTAAAGGCGTTATACACCCCATCGATAATTGCCACGCCATGCGCCTTGGCGGCCAGCTGGCAGAGGCCCAGCCCTGTGATCAGCGGCAGGCGGTCGGGGCGGAAGCGGGTTTGCAGGTCTTTCGCTAGATCATTGGTGCCCATGACCATGGCCTGCAACTGGCGGTGCCCGGCGATGGCGGCGGCGTTGAGCATGGCACCGGGGGTTTCCATCATCGCCCAGAGCGGGATGTCGCCCACAATCTCGGTCAGCGCTTCGAGATCGGCGGGGGATCCGACCTTGGGCAAGAGAATCGCGTCGGGCTGCATCGCGGCGGCGGCACGGGCGTCATCGACGCCCCATTCGGTGTCCAGCCCGTTGATCCGCACCACCCGCATCCGCGCGCCGTAGCCGCCTGTGGCAAGCGCCTCAGCCAATGTTTCACGTGCGGCGACTTTCTCCTCGGGGGAAACGGCGTCTTCGAGGTCAAAGATCACCGCGTCGCAGGCCAGTCCCCGCGCTTTGTCGAGGGCGCGGGGCTTGGAGCCGGGGATGTAGAGAACGGAACGCAGCGGGCGGGTTGTGGCGGTCATGTAAGGCTCCTCGGGCAGGGCGGCGCATTGACCGCCTAACATTGTTGCGCACAGAGGGGCATTTTTGTGCGAAAACTTCAAGGCAAAATATGCCGCAATGCAGCGAACCCGTTGCGCTGTTTTGCGGGCGGCAGATTAACCAGTCCTTCAGGCTTGAGGCGCAGTCTCTTGCGCATCGCATCTGCCGCACCCTTTTGCAAAGCGGATGCAGTCATTTCAACCAAGGCTGCCTAAGGGCCGGTGCGAAAGACGCGCATTGTCATCCCCAAGGGTCACGCCTTTTGATGCAAAGGCAGATGCTATGTCAGGTTTCGTTAAATTTATCCACCTCGCGGCACTCACCGCCGCCTCTGCAATCGTGCTGGCCACGACGACAGAGGCGCAGACCCCGCGCAACTGCGCGCCGCGCGATCATGTGGTGCTGCGGCTGGCCGACGGATATGGGGAGACGCGCCAGTCGATGGGGCTGGGTGGCGATAACGCGGTGATGGAGGTTTTCGCGTCAGATCAAACGGGCAGCTGGACGATCACGGTGACCGGGGTCAATGGGATCACCTGTCTGGTCGCCTCGGGGCAGGGATTTGAGGCATTGGCCGAAGCATTGCCTGCCAAGGGCGAAGACGCCTGAAAAGGGCGATATTGACTGAACGCGCGGGCGGCCATTGGCCGCCTTTCCTGTGTCTGGGCCAAGGTGGCGCGATCTATTTATTTGCGTGGCAGTGGAACTGGATAGGGCCATCCGGGTTGTGGTTCCAGAAGAGCAATTAACGCTCAATTTTGGAAGGAGTACTACAATGAAACGTTTTCTGAGCACCACAGCCATCGTACTGACAATGACCGGCGCAGCCTTTGCGGAAGCGCATTCCGAAGGCTTTGGCAACGTTGCTGTTGAACAAACAGACTTCCTTGCATCCGACCTGATCGGCATGCGCATTTACAACTCTGAAGCCGAAGTCGACGCGGCCACCCCCGTTGCCAATGGCGCAGAGCAGGAATGGGATGACATCGGCGAGATCAACGACATCATCGTGTCGAAAGACGGCGAAGTGACTGCCGTTATCCTCGGCATCGGCGGTTTCCTTGGGCTGGGCGAACGTGACGTTTCCATCTCCATGGACAAGATTCGCATCCTGAACGACGAAGACGGCGACCGTTTCCTCGTTGTGAACACCTCGAAAGAGATGCTGGAGCAAGCGCCCGAATTCGAACGTCCCATGATGGACGGCGAAGCGATGGAAGGCGAAGCGATGACCGAGACTGACGACAACGTCACCGTCGTCACCAACGGCGAAACCGAAACCGAGGAAATGGCCAACGAAGTAGAGGCCGAGACCGAGGAAATGGTTCAAGACACCGAGAACGCGGCCGAGAACCTTGAAGCCGAAACCGAAGAGATGGCCAACGAAGTAGAGGCCGAATCCGAGGAGATGGAGCAGGAAGCCGAAACCATGATGGAGAACGCAGAAGCCGAGACAGAAGAAGCTGTCAACGAAGCGGAAGCCAACACCACCGTGATCACAGGCGACGAAACTGTTGAGCGTGAACTGCTGCCGCGCCCCGAGGTTGAGCGTGAAGGCTATGCCGCTGCCGAAGCGGACATGATCCAGCAGATGAGCGCTGACGACCTCGAAGGTTCCTATGTCTATGGTGCCAACGACGAAACCGTGGGTGAGATCGACACTCTGCTGATCGGCGACAACGGCCAGATCGACCGTGTTGTCATCAACGTCGGCGGTTTCCTTGGTCTGGGCGAAAAGCCAGTAGCCGTGACCTTTGACGAACTGCAGGTTCTGAAAAACGTAGAAGGTGACGATGTGCGTATCTACATCGACAGCACCGAAGAGCGTCTGGAATCGCAGCCTGAGTACCAAGGCGACTAATCTTTCGCCTTAAGTTTCAGCAATTGGCCGCCCCACGGGGCGGCCTTTTTCGTGGCAAGGGCGGGGGTTAGCCGCTATTCAATGCTGCAACTTGCACGGGACCGTGCATTTCGGTATCTCCGGCGCAAATGAAACCTCTGTCGGAGACATGACCATGGCCAGACCCAAGATCGCGCTTATTGGCGCGGGGCAAATCGGCGGCACTCTCGCCCATCTCGCAGCGTTGAAGGAATTGGGCGATGTCGTCCTTTTTGACATTGCCGAGGGCACACCCGAGGGCAAAGCTCTCGATATCGCGTCGTCGGGCCCTTCAGGCAAGTTCGACGCCACCTTGTCGGGCACCCAAGATTACGCCGACATCGCAGGCGCGGATGTCTGTATCGTCACCGCCGGTGTTGCACGCAAGCCGGGCATGAGCCGCGATGACCTGCTGGGCATCAACCTCAAGGTTATGAAATCCGTGGGCGAGGGCATTGCCAAACACGCCCCCGACGCTTTCGTGATCTGCATCACCAACCCGCTTGATGCGATGGTCTGGGCGCTGCGTGAATTCTCCGGTCTGCCGCACAACAAGGTTTGCGGCATGGCAGGCGTGCTTGATAGCGCGCGTTTCCGTCACTTCCTCGCGACCGAGTTCAACGTCTCGATGAAAGACGTCACTGCCTTCGTTCTGGGCGGCCACGGCGACACAATGGTGCCGCTGGTGCGCTACTCCACCGTTGCAGGCATCCCGCTGCCCGATCTGGTAAAAATGGGCTGGACCACGCAAGACAAGCTCGACGCGATTGTGCAGCGCACCCGTGATGGTGGCGCCGAGATCGTTGGCCTGCTGAAGACCGGTTCGGCCTTCTATGCGCCTGCCACTTCCGCCATTGAGATGGCCGAAGCTTATCTGAAAGACCAAAAGCGCGTGCTGCCCGCAGCGGCGCATGTCGATGGTGCCTATGGTCTCAACGGCTTTTACGTCGGCGTGCCCACCGTGATCGGTGCTGGGGGTGTCGAGCGCGTCGTCGAGATTTCGATGAACAAAGACGAGCAGGCGATGTTCGACAACTCCGTCAACGCGGTCAAAGGTCTGGTTGAAGCCTGCAAAGGCATCGACGAGAGCCTCGCGTAAGCGCCAGAGCATACCAATTGGAAAGCGCGTCCCTAGCGGGGCGCGCTTTTTCGTTCCGGGGGAGGTGCTGGATTTGTGATCACACCATAATCTGCTGTGATCACAAAAACGGGCAGGACCACATCACCTTGTCATTTTTCCACCGAAACACCGGCCAAACCCCGCAGATTCCCCGCAGTTCCCCGTGACAGTCCTGTAAAAACCGCTATCAAGATGCAAAGCACAGGACAAAGCACAGGACAAAGGACCGCGCCATGGCCGATGTGAACCGGGGTAACCGCCCGCTTTCCCCGCATTTGACGATCTACCGCCCACAATTGACCTCTATGACGTCGATTCTCACCCGGATCACCGGCAACGCGATGTTGATCACCGCGCTGTTGATCGTGTGGTGGTTCCTCGCTGCGGCGACCTCGGCGGAGTATTTCGATACCGTGAACGGGATCATGACCAGCTGGTTCGGTGATCTGGTGTTCACCCTGTCGCTCTTGGGGCTGTGGTATCACACGCTGGCCGGCATCCGGCACCTGATCTGGGACACGGGCCGTATGCTCGACGTGCCGACCGCTGAGAAGCTGGGGCTCGACCGCATTGATCGGGTCGGTCGTGCTGACCATCCTGACCATCATCATCGTTTGAGGAGCGACACCATGGCATACATGACAGATCGCAAACGCGCCCGTGGCCTTGGCTCGGCGAAAACCGGCACCGCCCATTTTTGGGCGATGAAAGTGTCCTCGCTGGCGCTTTTGGTGCTGATCCCGCTGTTCGTCTTTACCTTCGGCAGCGCGCTTGGCGGGACATATGACGAGATTCTCGCCTATTACGCGCGGCCTTTCCCGGCCATCGTGGCGGCCCTGACGCTGATCGTGGGCTTCAAACATTTCAATGACGGCGTGCAGGTTTTGATCGAGGACTATGTCCACGGGCTGGCCAACAAAGTCGCCCTCATCGTGATGACCATCATCAGCTACGGCGCAGCAGCGGTCGGCGTTTTCGCCATCGCCAAGCTCGCCCTGTAAACAATACGCCCAAACGGGAGACCGATTAAATGGCAGCATATGAATATGAAACCCACGAATATGACGTTGTCGTGGTGGGGGCAGGCGGTGCTGGTCTGCGCGCGACTTTGGGCATGGCGGAGCAGGGGCTGCGCACGGCCTGTATCTCCAAGGTTTTCCCAACCCGTTCGCACACCGTGGCGGCGCAGGGTGGCATCGCCGCGTCCTTGAGCAACATGGGCCCGGACAACTGGCAGTGGCATATGTATGACACGGTCAAGGGGTCGGACTGGCTGGGTGACACCGACGCGATGGAATACCTCGCCCGCGAAGCGCCCAAGGCGGTTTACGAGCTTGAGCATTACGGCGTGCCGTTTTCGCGCACCGAAGAAGGCAAGATCTATCAGCGTCCCTTCGGCGGCCACACCACCGAATTTGGCGAAGGCCCCCCCGTGCAGCGCACCTGTGCCGCCGCCGACCGGACCGGCCACGCGATCCTACACACGCTTTACGGCCAGTCGCTGAAGCAAAACGCGGAATTCTTCATCGAGTATTTCGCCATCGATCTGATCATGTCGGACGACGGTGTCTGCCAAGGTGTGCTCTGCTGGAAGCTCGACGACGGCACCATGCACCTGTTCAGCGCCAAGATGGTCGTGCTGGCGACGGGCGGCTATGGCCGTGCGTACTTCTCGGCCACGTCGGCGCATACCTGCACCGGCGACGGTGGCGGCATGGCGGCCCGCGCAGGTCTGCCGCTGCAAGACATGGAATTTGTTCAGTTCCACCCCACCGGCATCTACGGTGCGGGCTGCCTGATCACCGAAGGCGCACGCGGCGAAGGTGGTTACCTGACCAACTCCGAAGGCGAGCGTTTCATGGAACGCTACGCGCCGACCTACAAAGACCTCGCCTCGCGTGACGTGGTTTCGCGCTGCATGACGATGGAAATCCGCGAAGGCCGCGGTGTGGGCGAAAACAAAGACCACATCCACCTGCACCTGAACCACCTGCCGCCAGAAACGCTGGACCTGCGCCTGCCGGGCATCTCGGAATCCGCGCGTATCTTTGCCGGTGTGGACCTGACCAAAGAGCCGATCCCGGTACTGCCGACGGTGCACTACAACATGGGCGGCATCCCCACGAACTATTGGGGCGAAGTGCTGAACCCGACCGCCGACAACCCCGACGCCATCGCACCCGGCCTGATGGCTGTGGGCGAGGCGGGCTGTGCTTCGGTCCACGGTGCGAACCGTCTGGGCTCCAACTCGCTCATTGACCTCGTGGTCTTTGGCCGCGCCGCCGCGATCCGCGCCGCCAAGATCGTCGACGCCGACAGCCCGGTGCCCGCGCCGAACCTTAAATCGGTGGAAAAGGCATTCGATCGTTTCGACGGTCTGCGTAATGCCAAGGGCGGCACGCCCACCGCCGAGCTGCGCCTCGAGATGCAGAAAACCATGCAGGCCGATGCCGCCGTTTTCCGCACCGATAAGACGCTGGAAGAGGGCCGCGAGAAGATGATCGAAGTCGCTGACAAGCTGAACGACCTGCATGTCACCGACCGCAGCCTCGTGTGGAACTCGGACCTGATGGAGACGCTGGAGCTGACCAACCTCATGCCCAACGCCACCGCCACGATCACCGCCGCCGCTGCGCGGAAAGAGAGCCGTGGTGCACACGCCCATGAGGACTACCCGGATCGGAACGACGACGAATGGCGCAAGCACTCGCTGGCGTGGTTCGATGGCAATGACGCGAAACTCACCTACCGCGCCGTGCACCTCGATCCACTGACCAAAGAAGACGAAGGCGGGATCGACATGAAGAAGATCGCCCCCAAGGCACGGGTGTATTGATGGTTCGCACAGCACTCATCGCGGCCACGTTGTTCGCTCTCTCGGGCTGTGTCGAAGTCCAGCAGGCGGTGGATGACACCGCCCGCCAAGGCTCCAAAGGCGTGGTGACCGAAATCTTGGCCACCCGCTTTCCGCAGGTCCCCAAAGAGCTGATCACCCCCTTCACCGACTGCATCATCGACAATGCCGACGCGCTGGAACTGCGTGAATTGGCCCGCGCCGCCGTGGTCGGCGTGGATGACACAACAGCGGGCACCGTGCGCACGATCCTGTCGCGCCCCGAGACCCGTACCTGCCTGCTGGCCGCCGCGCCCGCAGCTGGCATGACGCTTTAGGAGACGCACAATGGTTCAACTGACGCTTCCCAAAAACTCCCGCATGACCAGCGGTAAGACATGGCCCAAACCGCAAGGCGCCGCCAACCTGCGTGAGTTCCACATCTACCGCTGGAACCCCGACGACGGCAAAAACCCGGCGCTCGACACCTATTTCGTCGACATGGACGATTGCGGGCCGATGATCCTGGATGCGCTGATCAAGATCAAAAACGAGATTGACCCCACGCTGACCTTCCGCCGCTCCTGCCGCGAGGGCATCTGTGGCTCCTGCGCGATGAATATCGACGGCATCAACACGCTGGCCTGCACCTACGGCATGGAGGAGATCAACGGCGTGGTCAAAATCTACCCGCTTCCGCATATGCCGGTGGTCAAAGACCTGATCCCCGACCTGACCCACTTCTACGCCCAGCACGCCTCAATCCAGCCCTGGCTGGAAACCGAGACGCCTGAGCCGCGCAAAGAGTGGAAACAGTCGATCGACGACCGTGCCAAGCTCGACGGGCTATATGAGTGCATCATGTGCGCCTGCTGCTCGACTTCCTGCCCCAGCTACTGGTGGAACGGCGACCGCTACCTTGGGCCAGCCGCCTTGCTGCACGCCTACCGCTGGATCATCGACAGCCGGGATGAGGCCACGGGCGAGCGACTGGACGACCTCGAAGACCCGTTCAAGCTCTACCGCTGCCACACGATCATGAACTGCGCCAAGACCTGCCCCAAGGGGCTGAACCCGGCAGCGGCGATTGCCAATATCAAGAAACTGATGGTCGAACGGACCGTCTAAAGACAACAGGGCCCGGCCAAGCGCCGGGCCTTTGGTTATCTTATGATCCTGCCCTTCATCATCGTTATCGTCTTTGTGATCGTGCTGATCTTTGCCCGCCGCAATGCGCCCACACGCGATTGCCGCTGGCGCGAAGACCGGACCGGCGACAAGGGCGCTTTGCGCAAATACCACTGCGTGGCCTGCGGGGCCGAAGCCTACCGCAGCGAAGGCCCGCCGGATCGCTGCCTCAAAGGGCTCGACACGCCGCGCCTGTGACATTGCCTTTGCCGTGAACTCGCCGCACACTCCTTTCAAAAGGGGAGAGGCGCGATGGGCAGTGAGACTTTCAACGCAGATGTGATCGTGGTCGGCGCGGGCTTGGCTGGCATGGTGGCCGCTCACGAAGCGGTGCTGCGCGGGCGCCGGGTTCTGCTGCTGGATCAGGAAGGGCCGCAAAGCCTTGGCGGACAGGCGTTCTGGTCGCTTGGCGGGCTCTTCATGGTCGACACGCCCGAGCAGCGCCGCATGGGCATCCGCGATAGCGCGGAACTGGCCTATCGCGATTGGATGGGGTCCGCGCAATTCGATCGACCCGAAGACGCCAACCCCCGCGCGCTGGCGGCGGGTTTCCTCGACTGGGCCGCGGGCGACATGCGCGACTGGCTTCAAGGTTTCGGGATGCGCTGGTTCCCGGTCGTCGGCTGGGCCGAACGCGGCGGGGCAGGGGCAGAGGGCCACGGCAACTCCGTCCCGCGCTTCCACATCACATGGGGCACCGGTACCGGCGTCGTCGCCCCCTTTGCGCGGCTCATGCAGGAACATGCGGCCGCGGGCAAGCTGCGCCTTGCCTTCCGCCACCGGGTCACGCGGCTGAACGTGACCAATGGCGCCGTGACGGGCGTCGCGGGGGATGTCCTGGACGACAGCAGCGCCCCACGCGGCCACAGCACCTCGCGCTCCATCAAGGCCGATTTCGACCACAGCGCCGAGGCGGTGATCCTCACCACCGGCGGCATCGGCGCGAACCATGATTTGGTGCGAAAACACTGGCCAACCGACCGCCTCGGCCCCGCCCCGCGCCAGATGGTCAGCGGCGTGCCCGACTACGTCGACGGCAAGATGCACGCCATCGCCGCAAAAGCCGGAGCAGGGCTGATCAACGAAGACCGCATGTGGCACTATTGCGAAGGCGTCCAGAACTGGGACCCAATCTGGCCCAACCACGGCATCCGCATCCTGCCCGGCCCCTCGTCGATGTGGTTCGACGCCGCGGGCAACCGGATGGAGGCCCCCTGCCTGCCCGGTTTCGACACGCTCTCAACCCTGCGCCGCATCCTGCAAGCGGGTGAGCACAGCTGGTTCATCCTCACACAAAAGATCATCGAAAAAGAATTCGCCCTTTCGGGCTCTGAACAGAACCCCGACCTCACCTCCGGCAGCTGGCGCGAGGTGCTCAAAGCCCGCCTTGGCAAAGGCGCCACTGCGGCAGTTGAGGCGTTCAAGGACAAGGGCGCAGACTTCATCGTCGCTGACGATCTCGACACCCTTGTCACCCGAATGAACGCGCTCACACCCGACGCGCCCGTCCGCCCTGACCACATCCGCGCCCAGATCGAAGCCCGCGACGGTCAACTGGACAACCCCTTTGGAAAAGATGCCCAGATCACCGCAATCCGCGGGGCCCGTGCCTACCGCGGCGACCGGCTGATCCGGACTGCCAAACCCCACGCTATCCTCGACCCCGCCAACGGCCCGCTGATCGCCGTGCGCCTCAACATCCTCACCCGGAAATCCCTCGGCGGGCTGCACAGCGATCTCCAAGGTCGCGTGCTCACCCCCGAAGGCACGGTCCTGCCCGGCCTCTACGCCGCCGGGGAGGTCTGCGGCTTTGGCGGTGGCGGCTACCATGGCTACAACGCCCTCGAAGGCACCTTTCTGGGCGGCTGCCTCTACTCCGGGCGCCTCGCCGGTCAAAACGCCTGATACCAGCCCCACAAAAGCAAAAGGCGCGACCCCCGCCGCGCCTCTTCATCCTTTTTCAAATACCGTCCGCACTCTCAGCGGACGCGACGGTCAGGCAAAGGCCGCTTCCAGCGCAATCTCAACCATATCACCAAAGCTTTTCTCCCGGTCTTCCGACGGCAGCGCCTCACCGGTCTGCAAATGGTCGCTCACGGTCAAGACCGCCAGTGCCCGGCGCTTGTGCCGCGCGGCCAGCGTGTAAAGCTCCGCCGCTTCCATCTCGACACCCAGAATACCGTGGCGCACCATCTGCTCGTCCAGATCGGGGCGTTCGGCATAAAAGACGTCCGAAGAATAGATCCCGCCGACATGGGTTTTCGCCTCCAGCTTCTCGGCCGCTTGCACGGCGGCACGCAGCAGGCCCCAATCGGCGCAGGGGGCGTAGTTTAATTCGCGGAAAATACCGGAGGAGGGCGAGGTGATGGTGCTGGCGGTCATGGCAATGATGACATCGCGGATGCCGACATGGCTCTGCATCCCCCCACAAGAGCCGATGCGAATCAGAGTTTGCGCGCCATATTCCGTCATCAGCTCATTGGCGTAGATCGACAGCGAGGGCATGCCCATGCCGGAGCCTTGGATTGTGACGCGGTTGCCGCGCCATGTGCCGGTGAAGCCCAGCATGCCGCGCACTTCGTTGACCAGTTCGGCCCCTTCCAAAAAGGTCTCTGCCGCCCATTTCGCGCGGTAGGGGTCGCCGGGCATCAATACGGTTTCGGCGATATCGCCGGGTTTCGCGCCAATATGGACGGTCATCTCTGTCTCCTGATGTTTGCCGCATTTTGCCTGCCCGAAGCGGGCTTCACAAGGGCCGCGATGGGGGAGGGGGCGTGACGTAAAGCGGACAGGGGCGCGGCAATTGGTACGGTTGCCCAATTCACATTTCCGTCAAAAATAAAAAAGGCGCCGGTGAATTTCCATTCACGCGGCGCCAAATTCCCGTAATTCGGGAAATGGTTAAATCCGCATCGTTTCCGGATCGGCACCATTCTCTACTTGGGCGCGAAACCAATTCGGCTGACGGCCTTTTCCGGTCCAAGTCTGGGACGGGTCTTCGGGGTTAGAAAACTGCGGTTTCGATTTCGGGCCCGCAGCCGCTTTGCGCGGTTTCTTTGCCTTTTTGGGCGCGGGTTGTTCATCAGCTAACTCATTCAGGGAAAAGCCATATTCCGCCGCTGCCTTCTCGGCCGCCTTACGTGCCGCCCGGCGTTCGCGGGCCTGCGCGGCCTGCAATGCCTTTTTGACATCCGACAGAAGTTTCTCCAATTCCTTGCGGCTCATGGATTTCAGGTCTTTTTCCATATCTGATATTTCCTTTCCAGATTGTGCTGGTACGGGGAATTATAGAGCCAATTGATTAATTGCACGTTGTATTTTGTGTCAGCCTATTCTGCGGCCACCGCTTTGGGGTCGGCAAGCGCAATGATATCTTCCATGATCACGTTCAATTCGAAATCTTTCGGGGTATAGACCTGCGCCACTCCGGCAGCGCGCAAACGTGTTGCGTCAGCCTCGGGAATGATGCCGCCGACGATGACCGGGATATGGGTCAACCCTGCCTCGGCCATGCGCTGCATCAGGTCTTCGACCAATGGCACATGCGAGCCCGAGAGGATCGACAGGCCGACCACATGGGCGGCTTCCGTTTGCGCAGCTTCGACGATTTCCGCAGGCGTCAGGCGGATGCCTTCATAGCTGATGTCCATGCCGCAATCGCGGGCGCGGACGGCGATCTGTTCTGCCCCGTTCGAGTGGCCGTCGAGCCCCGGTTTGCCGACGAGGAATTTCAGCCTGCGGCCCAGTTTATCGCTGACCGCATCCACCGCGTCGCGCAGATCGTCCAAGCCTTCGGTCTTGTTGGACTGGCCTGCGGAAACCCCTGTCGGGCCACGATATTCCCCGTGAACGGCACGCATCTGCGCGGCCCATTCGCCGGTGGTGACGCCCGCCTTGGCGGCGGCGATGGAGGCGGGCATGATATTGTCGCCCGCGCTGGCGGCGGCACGTAGGTCGGCCAATGCTTGTTTGACGGCAGCGTCGTCGCGTGCGCTGCGCCATGCGTCGAGCCGGGAGAGTTGGTCGGCTTCGGCACCGGGGTCTGATTGCATGATATCGCCCGCCCCGGTCATCAACGGCGAGGGCGCGCCTTGTTGCCATTTGTTCACACCAACGACGACTGTTTCGCCGCTTTCGATGCGGCGCAGCCGGTCGGCGTTGCTTTCGACCAAGCGGCCCTTCATGTAATCGATCGCGGAAATCGCGCCGCCCATACCGTCGAGGTTTGCCAATTCAGCGCGCGCGCCTTCTTTGAGCAATTCCACCTTGGCATCGACTGCCGGATTGCCGTCGAAAAGATCGTCGAATTCCAGAAGGTCGGTTTCATGGGCCATGATCTGCTGCATCCGCATCGACCATTGTTGGTCCCACGGGCGGGGCAGGCCGAGGGCTTCGTTCCATGCGGGCAATTGCACGGCGCGGGCGCGGGCCTTTTTCGACAGGGTCACAGCGAGCATTTCGATGAGGATACGGTAGACGTTATTCTCGGGCTGTTGTTCGGTCAGACCCAATGAATTGACCTGAACCCCATAGCGGAAACGACGGAATTTAGGGTCTTCGACCCCATAGCGGTCGCGGCAAATCTCATCCCAAAGGTCTACAAAGGCGCGCATTTTGCACATCTCGGTGACGAAACGGATGCCCGCGTTCACGAAGAAGGAAATGCGACCCACTAATTTCGGAAAATCCTCTGCCGGGACGCGGGGTTTCAGCGCGTCGAGCACGGCGGTGGCAGTGGCAAGTGCAAAGGCCAATTCCTGTTCCGGCGTCGCACCTGCTTCTTGCAAGTGGTAGGAACAGACGTTCATCGGGTTCCATTTCGGCACGTTGGTATAGCAGTATTCGGCCACATCCGCGATCATCTTGAGCGAGGGCGCAGGCGGGCAGATATAGGTGCCGCGGCTGAGGTATTCCTTGATCAGATCGTTTTGCACCGTGCCTTGCAGGGCGGAAATATCCGCGCCCTGTTCTTCGGCCACGGCGATATAGAGCGACAGCAGCCAAGGGGCCGTCGCGTTGATCGTCATGGAAGTGTTCATCTGTTCAAGCGGGATGCCATCGAAAAGCGCGCGCATGTCACCGAGGTGATTCACCGGCACGCCGACCTTCCCAACCTCGCCACGGCTGAGCACATGGTCGCTGTCATAGCCGGTCTGGGTGGGCAGGTCGAAAGCCACGGAAAGCCCGGTTTGCCCGCGCTCCAAGTTCGACCGGTAGAGCGCGTTGGACGCGGCGGCGGTGGAATGGCCCGCATAGGTGCGAATGAGCCAGGGGCGGTCTTTCTGCGGTTGGGTCATCTTGGCCTCTTGAATCTGAATGGCAATAAAGTTGCGTCATGACGTTGATAGGGGAAATAATATGCCTCTGTCAATTCGCTGCGTTGCGGCATCAAGCGCGCCCGGCCGGTGGGCGGAAAACAGATAATTATTGTCCTCCCAGCCTCCGCGCTGTAAGGGTTAAGCCATGACGCAGACTGTGCAATTGCCCCTTTGGCTGTTCATCCTCATCGTTGTTTTCGCAGCCGTCACGGCGCTGAGCCATTTTCTGCTGCCTTCGGTGCGTTGGTTCTTTCGCCGACGGCTGGAACGGGCAGTGGAGCGGCTGAACAAGCGGCTGACCCGGCCCATCGAGCCCTTCAAGCTGGCCCGGCGGCACGACATGATCCAACGGCTGATCTATGATCCGGAGGTCAGCCAAGAGATCGTGAACTACGCCCGCAACAATGGCGTGCCCGAGAACGTCGCCTTTCAAAAGGCCCGCGAATATGCGCGCGAGATCGTGCCGCGGTTTTCCGCCTTTGCCTATTTCAGCTTTGGCATCCGGCTGGCGCGGTTGTTGACCAACACGGTCTACCGGGTCGAGACGGCCTCGAGCAACGAGTCGACATTCGCCGCGCTGCCGCGTGATGCCACGGTGGTTTTCATCATGAACCACCGGTCGAACATGGATTACATGCTGGTGACCTACCTCGCCGCGCGGTCTTCGGCGCTGAGCTATGCGGTGGGCGAATGGGCGCGGGTCTGGCCGCTGAGCACGCTGATCCGCTCCATGGGCGCCTACTTTATCCGGCGCCGTTCGCGCGGGGCGCTCTATCGCAAGGTCTTGGCGCGCTACGTGCAGATGGCCACGACGGGCGGGGTGACGCAGGCGTTCTATCCCGAGGGGGGGCTGAGCCTCACCGGGGCTTTGCAGCCGCCAAAGGTGGGCTTGCTGTCTTATGTGGTGGAGGGGTTCGACCCCGAAGGGGAGCGTGACATCATCTTTGTGCCCGTGGCGATTAACTATGACCGGATCCTAGAAGATCGCGTGTTGATCGCCGCCGGAGAGCGCGGCGACCGGCGTTTTGGCGCGCGGATCACGGTGGTGGTGGGCTTTGTGCTGCGCAAGATTTGGCGGCGGATACGCGGGCGGGACACGCGCTTTGGCACGGCGGCGGTGACCTTTGGTGATCCGCTTTCTCTGCGCCGCACGGGGGCGGATGTGCCGGTCTCGGATCTGTCAGAGATGCTGATGGACCGGATCGCGCAGGCCATGCCTGTGTTAACCGTACCGCTGATCGCGCGGGTGATGCTGCGGGCGAAAGGGCCATTGAGCGAGGCGGAATTGCTGGCGAAAGTGGCCGCCACGCTTGAACAGATGCCGCTGCGCAACCGCGTGCCCAAGCCCGACGTACTGCCGGACCGCGTCGCCCGCGCCACGGCCCGCCTTAAGAAACGTGGCGTCATTTCCGAAGACGCGCAGGGGCTGCAAATCGCGGCAGGGCAGGAGCCTGTTTTGGCCTTCTACGCGAATTCCATTGCGCATTTCCCCAGCGAGGATGCTGCACCTGCGGCGGAAATTGCTGCGACTGCTGGGTCATAAAATTACAAAAGTAGACTTGTGGGGGTTGCAATGTTGCGCGGTGGGTCATATCCCAAAGGGGAGCCGCCGCGATTCTGCAGTGCGGCACAGACCTTGTAGACACCGATCACCGGCAGGAGGCCCACATGGCACTGGATACGAAACACGCCGACTATGACGCCCCGCAAAAAGACCTGTATGAAGTGGGTGAAATGCCCCCGATGGGTCATGTCCCGAAACAGATGTATGCTTGGGCCATCCGCCGCGAGCGGCACGGCGACCCGGATAGCGCAATGCTGCAGGAAGTCGTCGATGTGCCCCAGCTCGACAGTCAGGACGTGCTGGTCTTGGTCATGGCGGCGGGCATCAACTACAACGGTGTCTGGGCCGCTCGCGGCGTGCCGATCAGCCCCTTTGACGGCCATGGTGAGCCCTATCACATCGCAGGTTCCGACGCCTCTGGCATCGTCTGGGCGGTGGGCGACAAGGTGACCCGCTGGAAAGTCGGCGACGAGGTGGTGATCCACTGCAACCAAGACGATGGCGACGATGAGGAATGCAACGGCGGCGATCCGATGTATTCGTCCAGCCAGCGCATCTGGGGCTATGAGACGCCCGATGGGTCGTTCTCTCAGTTCACCCGCGTGCAGAGCCAGCAGCTTATGCCGCGCCCCAAGCACCTGACATGGGAAGAAAGTGCCTGCTACACGCTGACGCTGGCCACCGCCTATCGGATGCTGTTCGGCCACGAGCCGCATGACCTGAAACCCGGCCAGAACGTGCTGGTCTGGGGTGCGTCGGGTGGCCTTGGCTCCTATGCGATCCAGCTCATCAACACCGCGGGCGCCAATGCAATTGGCGTGATCTCGGACGAGAGCAAGCGGCAGTTCGTGATGGATCTGGGCGCCAAGGGCGTGCTGAACCGCAAGGATTTCAACTGCTGGGGCCAGCTGCCCACGGTGAACACGCCGGAATATAACGAGTGGTTCAAAGAGGCCCGCAAGTTCGGCAAGGCGATCTGGGACATCACCGGCAAGGGCGTGAACGTCGACATGGTGTTCGAACACCCCGGCGAGGCGACTTTCCCAGTCTCGACCTTCGTGGTCAAAAAGGGGGGCATGGTGGTGATCTGCGCGGGCACCTCCGGGTTCAACCTGACCTTCGATGTGCGCTATATGTGGATGCACCAGAAGCGTTTGCAGGGCAGCCACTTTGCCCATCTGAAACAGGCGAGCGCGGCGAATAAGTTGATGATGGAACGCCGCCTTGATCCCTGCATGTCCGAAGTCTTTAGCTGGGCCGATCTGCCCGAGGCGCATATGAAGATGATGCGAAATGAGCATAAGCCGGGCAATATGTCGGTGCTGGTGCAGGCCCCCACGACCGGGCTGCGCACACTCGAAGACACGGTGATGGCGCGCGACTGAGCGAGACCGATAGGCTGAGACAAGATCCCCCCCCCCCGTGGCCCCGGCCGCGGGGGTTTTCGTTTGCCCGCAACCAGAACAAGGCCTTACCGCAGCCAACCCCGCCATTTATGGGGGGACGAAAAGCGCGGATGGTGCGAAATCGTGCACATGCTATGGTTGTATTAATCTGCCATTAACCAAAGCTGGGCGACCCTCATGCGAGATGATTGGATATTGGACGTATTGGCCGATCTCAGGGCTTTTGCCATGGCGAACCAACTGCCGCGCACGGCGGAACAGTTGGACGACGCGGCGCTTATCGCTTTGGCCGAGATGTCCTTGCAACGCGAAAGGGCCATAGGCCGGACGCATGAGGATAGAGCCGCATCTGGAACGCATTTGGGAAAGGCTGGCACAGGCTAACGGCCAGCCCGAACTTGGCCAAGCCTGCGAAGACCTGCGCGATCACTACGGCATCTTGCATGTGGTCTATCACTGGGTCGACACGGCGGGCGTGCAATATGGCTGCGGCACCTACGGGCCGCTCTGGTCCGAGCGCTATCAGGCGCACAACTACCTCCGCATCGATCCGGTTGTCGCGGGCTGTTATCGCCGGTTTGAGCCGGTGGACTGGAAAGACCTCGATTGGTCCTCCCGCGCGGCGCGGCAATTCCACCGGGATGCCTTGGACCACGGGGTCGGCAATCAAGGATTCTCGGTCCCGATCCGGGGTCCGCATGGGCAGTTTGCGCTGTTCACCACGAACCATAGCTGCACCGACGCGGTCTGGGCCGCCTTCACCGCGCGGCACCGGCGCGATCTGATCTGGGCGGCGCATTGTTTCAACGAAAAGGCGCTGGCGCTGGCCCCGGACCGTGCGCCCTGCGCGGTACAGTCGCTGTCCCCCCGTGAGGTGGATGCGATGACGCTGCTGGCGGTGGGCTATAGCCGCGCGCAGGTGGCCGATCGGTTGTCGATCTCGGAACACACGCTGCGGGCCTATGTAGAAAGCGCGCGGTTCAAACTGGGCGCATCGAACACGACCCATGCCGTCGCACGCGCGCTCAGCCGGGGGCTGATCGTCGTTTGAGCCGGATAATTCGCGTGAATCGCGGGCGGTCAGGGCAAAGCGATCTGGCCCCCGGCGCGGGGCTCAATTAGGGTCGCCCAATGACATCTACCGCGCTCACCTACTCCGAAGACCAAGCCGCCGCCCATGACAAGGTGGCCGAGATGCTGCGCTCTGCGGGCATTGATCTGGACGATTCATTGCTGATGCCGCCTGCGGGCGGGCCGGATCAGGTGATGGCGGTGACCGGCAAGGCCGGATCGGGCAAAACGCTGCTGCTGGCCGAGCTTTATCGTGCCTTGGAAGCGGCGGGCGTCGACATCGTCTCGGGCGATTACGAATCGCGCAAGAAACGCGAGAAACGCACGCTGGCAATCCTTGCGCCAACCAACAAGGCGGCCAGCGTTTTGCGTCTGCGCGGCGTGCCTGCGACGACGATCCACCGTATTCTCTATACGCCGGTTTACCACCCCGAATACGAGCGCATCGCGGAATGGCTGACCGGGAACGGCGAAAAGCCGGACATCGAAGGGCTAAGTGAAGTCGCGCTCGACCGGGCAGCGGCGTTTTTCGCGAACAACAAATCCGTGCCCGGTGCGCTGGCGGCGGCAGGCTTGCGTGGCAGTGATTTTATCACCGGCTGGAAACGCCGGGAAGAGCCGCTCGACATTGGCTTTGTCGACGAAAGCTCGATGCTGGATGACAAACAATTCGAAGACCTGAAAGAGATTTTCCCGACGCTGCTTCTGTTCGGCGATCCGGCGCAGCTCGCGCCGGTGGGCCAGTCAGGCACGATGGTGTTTGAGAAGCTGCCAGAAAAGCGGGTGCTGAACCTCAGCCGCATTCACAGGCAAGAGGCCGATAACCCGATCCTCGATATCGCCCATGCGCTGGCCGATCCACAGCTTGAGTTTCATGACTTTGAGCGGATGATCGAAGACGCGGCGCGCAAAGATGATCGCGTGGTCTGGGGGCAGCGGGTTGAGGTTGATCTTATGGCGCGCAGCCCCGTGCTGGTCTGGCGGAATGCCACGCGCATTCGGCTGATCAACGCTTTTCGCGCCGTGCATGGCGCCCCCGAAGATGCGCTGCTGGCAGGCGAGCCGCTGATCTGCGACGGGATCGAACTGCCGCTCAAGCACCGCAAGAAACGCCTCGACCTAGAAGCGCGCGGCCTGATTAAAGGCGCGCAGGTGGTCTATCTGGGCGAGGGGCGCAAGCCGGGGTTCAGTCGGTTGCACGTCATCGGTGCCGAAGACCCGCAGGTAAGTGCGGCGTCGATCGTGAAAATCGAAAAACCGGATGAGGAAGAGCCCTTTATTCCCTTCGCCGCGCGTATGGGGGCCACGTTTCTGCACGGCGCTGCTGTGACGATCCACAAGGCGCAGGGCAGCCAGTGGGAGAACGTGCAGGTCTTTGCGCCCGATCTTTATGCGGCCGCGCGGATGGGGCGCTCTGAGGCCGGGCAACCGCTGTGGAAACGGCTGGCCTATGTGGCTATCACCCGCGCGCAGGAGCGGTTGATCTGGGTGGTGCGCAATCGGCTTAGCAAACCATCCGGCCCGCTGCGCGTGGATGACCTGCGCGCCGCCCCGGCAGCCGCGCTGACGCTTAAGGCGACCGAGGATGGCGCGGCTTAGCGGCGCAGCAACCCAAAGACGGCAGAGGCGCCCCAGCCCGCAGAAATGGCGATAAAGAGCGACAGCAGCCCGTAGATAAACGCCTGCTCATGGGCGAGGTTGAACAGCCACCGCTCCATCCCGACTTTGCGCACGTCGATCACCGTCTCATATTGCGCCACCACATCGCCGCCACGGGTCAGGAAAATCCGGGTGTCATAGGCGCCTTCGGTGAGCGAGGCAGGCAGGGCAACGGCGGCGCGGAAGAGGGTCTGTTCATCGACCTTCACGCCGTCTTCGATGACTTGGTAAAGGTTGGCATCCTTGCGCACGCGGATCAGCGCATCGGTGAACTGGGTCGGGTCCGCGATCTCCATCGGGGCGCCGACAGAGCGGATGGCGCGGGGGATGGAAATGCGGTGGCGCAGGTCTTCGATGCGTTTGAGCACTTCGGACAGCGGACCAGAGGTGACCACGGCATAGAAACTCGGCGCGCGGTCGACCTCAACCGCGTCGGTGTTGACCCAGATGCCAAAGCGCCGTTCCTTGCGCCGCACCATGATCGGGGTCGAGGGGCCAGAGACGGTGACGACCACCTCAAGCGGTGCGCCTTCGGGGATCGGGGTTTCACGTTTGACAGCGCCGTAGACGAGGATTTCGGACCCGTCGAAATTGGTGGTGATGGAGACGTCGGCTTGGCTGAGGCCCAGCACGATCTCCTCTTCCGCCGCGGCGGTGAGCGCGGTGAACATCAGGCCAGCGAATGCGAGAACTGCGCGGATCATTCTGCCGCCACCGGGCTGAGGGAATAAAGCTCGGACGGCTCCAGCAGCAGATCAAGCGCCAGCTTGCCGCAGACCGCGAGAACCAGCACCGCCAGCAAGATGCGCAACTGTTCGGCCTGCATGCGCACGCCGATCCGCGTGCCAACCTGTGCACCCAGCACCCCGCCGACCAGCAAGAGCACCGCCAGCACGATGTCGACCGTCTGGTTGGTGGTGGCGTGCAGCATGGTGGTGAAACCGGTTACGAAAATGATCTGCAACAGCGAGGTGCCGATCACCACTTTGGTGGGCATGCCCAGCAGATAGATCATCGCGGGCACCATGATGAACCCGCCGCCGACGCCCATGATGGCCGAGAGCATCCCAACCGCCGCGCCGACAAGCACCGGGGGGATCACCGAGATATAAAGCCCCGATACCCGAAACCGCATTTTCATTGGCAGGCCGTGGACCCAGTAGTGTTTCTTGCGCTGCACGCGCCCGCCCTTGCGGGTGCGGCGGATCGCGCGGAGCGATTCAAAAAACATCAGCCCGCCGATGATGCCCAGAAAAATCACGTAGCAAAGGGTCACTAGCAGATCGACCTGACCCAGCGATTTCAGGTAGTTAAAGATGAACATGCCGATGCCCGAGCCGACAAGACCCCCGGCCAGCAGGACCCAGCCCATTCGGAAATCCACCGTGCGCCGTTTGAGGTGCGCCAGCAGGGCCGAAAAAGACGACCCGACGATCTGGTTGGTCGAGGTGGCCACAGCCACGGCGGGGGGGATGCCAACAAAGAACAACAGCGGCGTGATCAAAAACCCGCCGCCGACGCCAAACATGCCCGATAAGATGCCCACGATTCCGCCCAGTCCCAGAAGGAGGAAGGCGTTAACCGATACCTCGGCGATGGGCAGGTAGATTTGCATGACGTTTCCTAGCCTCTAACGGCCGCGCAGTTCAACATAGCTTGTCGCGATGAAGCGACCACTGAGATAGGTTGCGCCGATCCGGCCCTCGGGTGCAAGGGCCGGAGGGGGATGTCAGCGTTCTTTCACATAGGGTTCGCCGCCCGCGCGGGGCGGGATCGCCTTGCCGACGAAGCCCGCGAGGATCACCACAGTCATCAGATAGGGCAGCGCGCCCAGAAGTTGGCCCTGCACCTTGATGCCGATGACCGACTGGATCACATCAGGCCGCGTCTCTAGCGCCCCGAAAAGGCCAAAGAGCAGCGTGGCCCAGAGCGCGTACCATGGGCGCCACTTGGCAAAGATCAGCGCGGCCAGTGCGATGAAACCACGGCCCGCCGACATGTCTTTGACAAAGCCCGCCTGAAGCGCGGTGCTGAGGTAGGCCCCAGCCACGCCACAGAGCAACCCGGCAATGGCCACGGCAGCATAGCGCAGACCGACGACCGAGACGCCAGCGGTGTCCACGGCGGCAGGGTTTTCACCCACCGCCCGCAGGCGCAGGCCGAAGCGGGTGCGGAACAGAATCCACCATGTCAGGGGCACGGCGAGGAAGGCGGCATAGACAAGGATCGAATGGCCCGAGATCAGCTCTTCGTAGAAGGGGCCGATGAAGGGCACGTCGGCCACGGCCTCGGCAAAGGGCAGGGTGATCGGCTCGAACCGTGCGCCGCCAAAGAGCGAGGGTGTGCGGCCGCCTTGGGCGAACCAGTCTTGGGCAATCAGCACCGTCATGCCCGCGGCGAGAAAGTTGATCGCCACGCCGGAGATCAGCTGGTTGCCGCGGAAGGTGATCGAGGCCAGCCCGTGGACAGCGCTGAGTGCCAGCGAAGAGGCGATGCCCGCCGCAAGGCCAAGCCAGACCGACTCGGTGAGCGATGCCACCGCGGCGGAAAAGAACGCCGCCGCCAGCATCTTGCCCTCAAGCCCGATGTCAAAGACGCCCGCGCGTTCGGAGAAAAGACCGGCAAGACAGGCCAGAAGCAGCGGCGTGGCCAGCCGCACAGTGCTGTCGAGCAATTGGATGAGCGTGATATAGTCCATAGGTCAGACCCGCTTTCTCAGGGGGGTATAGGGGCTCATTCCGCGCTCTCCGACTGGGCGCTGCGGGGGCCGGGTTTGGGCTCGCTGTCAGCGGAATTGGCAGGGGGGCCGGGGCGGCGGAACATCAGGAAAAGACGCTCCAGCGGCATCCGCACCATATTGTCGAGCGCGCCGGTAAAGAGGATCACCAGCGCTTGGATCACGACGATCAATTCGCGCGGGATCGAGGTCCAGAGGGCCAGTTCGGCACCACCTTGATAGAGGAAACCAAAGAGCAGCGCGGCAAAGAAGACGCCAACCGGGTGGCTGCGGCCCATCAGCGCCACGGCGATGCCGATAAAGCCCGCGCCCTCGGTGGCGTTCAGCACCAGACGTTCGCTTTCGCCCATGACGTTATTGATCGCCATCAGCCCCGCCAGCGCGCCCGAGATGATCATCGTGACCATGGTGATGCGCACGGGCGAGATGCCCGCGTATTTGGCGGCAGGTTGCGAATGGCCATAGGCGCGGATTTCATAGCCCAGACGGGTGCGCCAGATCAGCAGCCAGACCACGATACAGGCCGCGGTGGCGACGAGCAGTGAGACGTTGGCGGGGGCGGACTTGGAAAAGGCAATGCCAAGCGGGGCCAGCAATTCATGCAACGTGGGCAGATGCACGGCCTCGGGAAAGCGCGCGCTGGCCGGGTCCATGCTGCCGGGCGGGCGCATGACGTTGACCAGAACGTAGTTCAGCAGCGCCGCCGCGATAAAGTTGAACATGATCGTGGTGATCACGACGTGGCTGCCGCGTTTGGCTTGCAACCAGCCGGGGATCGCGGCCCAGATCGCGCCCAAAAGCCCGGCCATCACACCGCAGCCGATCAGCGCCAGCGTCCAATGCGGCCAAGGGATATAGAGCGCGGCAATGGCGACGCCCAAACCGCCCAGCATCGCCTGACCTTCGCCCCCGATGTTGAACAGCCGCGCGTGAAAGGCCACGGCAACGGCAAGCCCGGTGAAGATGAAGTTGGTGGCGTAGTACAGCGTGTAGCCCCAGCCATAGGTCGAGCCGAGCGCGCCTTTGACCATCAGTGTCACGGCGGCAATCGGGTCTTCACCGATGGCAAGGATCACCAGCGCCGAGAGCAGGGCGGCCAGCAACAGAGAGATCAGCGGCACGAGGATCACCTCGGCCCATTTTGGCATCACGTCCATCTCAGACCTCCTTGCTGGCGTCGCCGCCGGCGCGGGCGAGATTGGCTTCGACCTCGGCCACGCTGTGTTCGTTTTCGGTGTCGGTGATGCCAGCCATGAGCAGCCCCAGTTCTTTCTCGTCGGTCTGGTCGGCGGCACGTTCGCCCATGATCTGTCCGTCAAACATCACCGCGATGCGGTCCGACAGGGCGAGGATTTCTTCCAGCTCGACCGAGACCAGCAGGATCGCCTTGCCTTGATCGCGCAGGGCGATGATCTGCTCGTGGATGAACTCAATCGCGCCAATGTCGACGCCGCGGGTGGGCTGGCCGATCAGCAACAGGTCGGGGTTGCGCTCGATCTCCCGGGCCAGAACGATCTTTTGCTGGTTCCCGCCGGAAAAGTTTTTGGCTGCCAGCGTCGGGTCGGGCGGGCGCACGTCGAAGCGTTCCATCTTGTCTTCGGCATCGGCACGGATGGCCGCGTGGTCCATCAACATGCCGCTGTTGAAGCGGTCGTCGTGGTGGTAGCCGAAGACGTTGTTTTCCCACGCCTGAAAATCCATGATCAGACCTTCGCGCTGGCGGTCTTCGGGCACATGGGCCACGCCACGCGCACGGCGCGATTGGCCGTCGCTCTTTTTGCCCGACAGGTCCAGCAGCGTGCCGTTCAACGTAACGCTCCCGGTGCCATCGGCATAGCCGCCCAGCACTTCGAGAAGTTCGGATTGGCCGTTGCCCGCAACACCCGCAAGACCCAGCACTTCGCCCGCGCGGATCTGCAGGTCGATGCCGCGCAGACGCTCGACGCCCTTGTCGTCAACCACGCGCAGACCTTTGACATCAAGGATCACATCGCCCGGTGTGGCAGGCTTTTTATTCACGCGGAGCAATACCTTACGCCCGACCATCAGCTCGGCCAGTTCCGGCGGCGAGGTCTCGGCGGTTTTCACGGTCGCGGTCATCTTGCCACGGCGCATGACCGACACGGTGTCGGTGATCTCCATGATCTCGCGCAGCTTGTGGGTGATGAGGATGATGGTTTTGCCCTCAGATCGCAGGCGCCCGAGGATGCGGAATAGCTGGTCGGCCTCGGCAGGGGTCAACACGCCGGTCGGCTCGTCCAAGATCAGAATGTCGGCCTGCCGGTAGAGCGCCTTGAGGATTTCCACGCGCTGCTGCATGCCGACGCCGATGTCCTGCACCAGCGCGTCGGGATCGACGTTGAGGCCGTAGTCCTCAGACAGGCTGATCAGCGTTTTGCGGGCTTTGGAGAGCGAGGGCTTCAGCAGTCGGCCATCTTCGGCGCCCAGAATGATGTTTTCCAGAACGGTAAAATTCTCGACCAGCTTGAAGTGCTGGAACACCATGCCGATGCCCGCCGCAATGGCGGCCTGGCTGTCGGGAATCTCGGTCTTTTTGCCACTGATGAAGATCTCACCCGCGTCGGCTTTGTAAAAGCCATAGAGGATCGACATCAGCGTTGACTTGCCCGCGCCGTTTTCGCCGATAATTCCGTGGATCGTACCGGGCATCACGCGGATCGAGATGTCTTTGTTAGCCTGCACAGGGCCGAAGGCTTTGGAGATGCCTTTGAGTTCGATCGCTGGCGCGGTGCCGGTAGCGGGGGCAATGCCGGTAGCGGGGGCGGTATCGGTCATATCAAAAGGTCCTGCGGGCGTGGCGGCCCTTGATCTGGAAATGAGCCATCTTTGTCCGTGTCACGCTGTCATGTTCGGAAAGGGCCGCGCCGGTGGAACGGCGCGGCCCTTGTGGTCATTTTGGTTAATCTAAGTTCAGAAGTCCAGCGCCGGGCAGCTGTCATTCTCGTAGTAGGAAACCACTTTGATCTCACCGTCGATGATCTTCTGGCGCGCTTCGTCTACGGCGGCCTTCATCTCTTCGGTCAGGAGATCGGCGTTGTGCTCGTCCATGGCGACGCCGACACCTTCTTCGGCAAGGCCGAGTGTCACAACTTCGCCAACTTCGAGGTCTTCGCCCGCCATCATCGCGTCATAGACCGCGACATCGACACGTTTCAGCATCGAGGTCAGAACTTTGCCCGGGTGCAGGTGGTTTTGGTTGCTGTCCACGCCGATCGACAGGATGCCTTCGTCGGCGGCGGTTTGCAGCACGCCCACGCCGGTGCCGCCTGCTGCGGCGTATACCACGTCAGCGCCTTGGTTGATCTGGGCTTTGGTGATCTCAGACCCCTTTACCGGGTCATTCCAAGCGGCGGGGGTTGTGCCCGTCATGTTGGCGATCACTTTGGCATCGGGGTTGGTCGCCATAACGCCTTGGGCATAGCCGCAGCCAAAGTGGCGGATCAGCGGCACGTCCATGCCACCGACAAAGCCGACGGTATTCGACTCAGATGCCATCGCAGCCATCACGCCGACGAGGTAAGACCCTTCATGCTCGGCAAAGCTGACCTGACGGACGTTGGGCAGGTCGAGCCAGTTCACGTCGACCACGGCGAATTTCGTGTCTGGGTAGTCGGGAGCCACTGTCGAGAGCGGATCGGCCATGGCAAAACCCATGGTGATGATCGGGTTGGCACCGGATTCGGCAAAGCGGCGCAGGGCCTGCTCGCGCTGTGCTTCCGACTGCATCTCGATCTCGGCGAATTTGCCACCGGTTTCTTCGGCCCAGCGGGTCGCGCCGTTGAAGGCCGCTTCGTTAAAGCTTTTGTCGAACTTGCCGCCAAGGTCAAAGATCAGCGCGGGTTCGGCCAGCGCGGCGCCCGATGTCAGGGCCAAGCCTGCGGCTGCGCCGAGGAATTTCGTCATGAGGGTCATTTATCGTCTCCCGGTTTGTGGTGCCGGGCGGTCGGGCAGGTGCTGCCGCCACGGCGTTTGTGGATCGTATGATCAGGTGTAATTTAGGGCGCAGGCAGGGGGTAGGGTCAACCGCTTTTTGCGGGCTGGGCGGCGGGACCGCCACAGTGACCACGGGTCAACATGCGCCGCAGAATGCAGGCATCGACCGCCACCGCACCCTTGCGTGCGTAATAAGCACGGCGGGTGGCAATTTGGGCAAAGCCTTCATCCGCATAGAGCGCGCGGGCGGGCAGATTGTCGGCGGCAACCTCAAGAAAGGCGCTGTCACAGTCGGCCGGCAGGGCCGCCAACCAGTCGCTCAGCAGGGCGCGGCCCAGCCCTTGGCGCTGCCGGGCAGGGTCGACGGCGAGGGTGAGCAGTTCAGATTCGCCCGCGATGGTCCGGGTCAGGGCAAAGCCGCCGGGGCGGGTGAAAAGCTGCATGAAGGGGCTGTCCAGCAGTCTGGCGAACTCTGCCTCCTGCCACGGCCTGTCTTGGGTAAAGGCGGCAGCGTGGAGGGCCGCAAGCGCGGCTGGTGTCACGGCAGCAGCACCGGGGCCGCGTCGCGCGCCGGGGCGGCATCGGCGGGGCGCAGGTAAAGTGGCGCGGGGCGGGCTGGACTGTCGGCGAAACGGCGGGCCGTGATGCGGGCGATGGCTTCGGCCACCGACATGGCGGGAGGCTCTCCGCCTGTGCCGATGAGGGGCCCGGTGAAGGCCGGAAGAGCGGATGCGTCGTAAAGGGCGGGGGTGGAAATGCCTGCGTTGTCATAGCCTTGGAGGAAGACCTGATCGCGGCGTGCATCCACGGCGCAGGCGCAGGGGCCATCGTGACCCTCGCGCAATGCGTCAAAGGCATCGACCCCAACCGCCGGAATGCCAAGGCCAAGTGCCAGCCCACGCGCGGCGGAAACGGCGATGCGGATGCCGGTGAAATTGCCCGGTCCGATGCCAACGCCAAGCGCCGTGAGGTCGGCATAGACCACATTGGCCTCATCCAGCAGTTCTTCGCAGAGCACCAACAGCCGTTCGGCTTGGCCCTTGGTCATCGGCTCCACGCGCGCCGCCAACACCCGGTCGCCCGACAGCAAAGCGGCCGCGCAATGCGCGGCCGATGTGTCGAAGGCCAGTATCAGCGGCCCGCTTGCGCGATGCTCAGGCAACCGGGCGCACCTCTGTCACCTCGGGGATGTAGTGGCGCAGCAGGTTTTCGATGCCCATTTTCAGCGTCAAAGTGGACGAGGGGCAGCCCGCGCAGGCGCCTTGCATGTGCAGATAGACAACGCCACGCTCAAACCCGTGAAAGGTGATGTCGCCGCCATCTTGGGCCACGGCAGGGCGCACGCGGCTGTCGAGCAACTCTTTGATCTGACCGACGATTTCACCGTCTTCGCCATCATGGGCGGCGTGGCCCGATGTGGGCTGGTGGTCAGAGGCCATGACCGGCTCAGCGGATTGGAAATGTTCCATGATCGCGCCCAGCAGGGCGGGTTTCACATGGTCCCATTCAACCGCGTCTTGCTTTGTCACGGTGACGAAATCGGTGCCGAAGAACACGCCCGTCACACCCTCAACAGCAAAGAGCCGTTGGGCCAGCGGCGATGTCGCCCCGGCATCGCGGGTCGGGAAATCGGCGGTGCCCATCTCCAGCACGGTCTGACCCGGCAGGAACTTGAGCGTTGCGGGGTTCGGAGTGGATTCGGTCTGGATGAACATGGGGTGTACCTCGCTTTCGGCGTGGGTTCTGATATGCGCCCGCGCGGGCGGCAAGTCAAGGTTTAGAACCGTTCTAAATTGTGTGTGGCCCACACGGAGGGGCGGGATGCAGGGCTGGGTCAGGCGTGGGCGGCGGTCAAGTGATCGCTTCGAGCCGTTCCTTGCTGAGATCGCCGGGCACGATGGTGATCGGCACAGGCAGTGCCCCGGCAGAGCGCGACAATTGCGTAACAAGCGGGCCGGGGCCTTTCTTGCGGTCGCCGCTGGCGCCGAGCACCAGCACGCCGATGTCTGGGTCATCTGAAAGCTGTTGGATGATCTCATCCGTGGGCTCACCCTCGCGGATGATCAACTCAGGATCGACNCCCTGTTTGTCGCGCATCCATTTGGCGAANACCTCGAAATGCACCTCNATCCGCTCNCGNGCCTCTTCGCGCATCAGGTCGCCGACGCCGATCCAATGGTTGAACTCTTCGGGCGGGATCACCGACAGGACGGCCACGCCGCCCCCGGTACGCGCCGCGCGCAGGGCGGCGAAACGCATGGCATTCAGACATTCGGTGCTATCGTCCAACACCACTAGGAATTTCCGCATCAAACCCTCTCTCCGCACCTCCTCCCGGTGCGGTGTGATCATGGCGCGGGCGGGCGGCGCTGGCAATTGCTTTTGCGCGCCGCTGCCGCCCGTACTTTCAGCCGCGCTGACTTGCGGCCCAATCCCAATACATTTCGCGCACGCGGCGGGTCACCGGGTTCTGGTTGTCCCCGGTGCCATATTGCGTGTCGTCAAAGGCGCGGACGGGNGTGACCTTCATCATATTNCCCGACAGGAACACCTCATCGGCGGCATGGAAATCGTCAAAGCTGAGGACGGTNTCATGCACCTTCATGCCCGCNTCGCGCATGTTCGACATATGCCGCGCGCGGGTGATCCCGGCGAGGAAGGTGCCATTGGGAATGGGGGTAAATACCTCGCCATCCTTGACCATAAAGACGTTCGCACTGGCGCTTTCGGCCACATTTCCCATGGCATCGGCCACCAGTGCGTTGCCGAAGCCTTTGGAACGCGCTTCGACCATCATCCGGGCGTTGTTGGGATAGAGGCAGCCCGCCTTGGCGTTGACCACGTTGTCTTCCAGCACCGGGCGGCGGAAGCGGGTGCGGGTGAGGGTGGTCGCGGCCTCTGGCGGGGCCATGGGGATCGCCTCCAAGCTGATGGCAAATCCGGTGGCGCCTTCGCGCGGCACGATGCCCAACTCGTCGCCCGCCAGCGCCCAATACATCGGACGGATATAGACCGCCTGGTCGCGCGAATAGCTCTTCAGCCCCTCGCGGCACATCTCGATCATGTCCTCGGTTTCAACCGTGGGGGTGATCATGAGGGCCCGGGCAGAGCGGTTGATCCGCGCGCAATGCGCCTCAAGATCGGGGGCCAGCCCGTCAAACAGCCGCGCCCCGTCAAAGACGGTGGTGCCGAGCCATGCGCCGTGATCGGCAGCCTTGATGGTGGGCAGATCGCCGTCGTGCCATGCGCCGTTGAAATAGGTCTTGATGTCTGTGCCNGTGGCCATGTGACGATCCTTAGGAATTGCTTCGGTAGATGCCCTCGGGCAGGTTCAATGCCGCTGTCAGATCGCTCAGCTGCGCGGGGGATAGGGTGATCTTGACCACCCGGTCAGTGCGCGCGTCCCATTGCTCGATCGTGATCTGTCCTGCAAAGGCAGAGACGGTCACGTCCTCGCGCAGGGGGGCGTCGGATTCGTCGATCAGGGTGATGACGGTGGCGTCGAATTCGTGCTCGATGGTAAACATGAGGGCACATTAGGCTTTGTGCTCGCGAGCGCAAGACAGGCTTTGTGCTCGCGAGCGCAAGACAGGCTTTGTGCGGCCAAGCGCAAGACCGCCGTTGGGACGTCAAAGCTCTGTGAACGGGGGTGGCAGCGCCGGGGCGTCATGATAGACAGGTGGGCGAGGAAAAACCGAGCGAGGACTTGCCGTGAAATTGTTGAATGCCCTTGGCGCATTTGCCGTCATCGCCCTGCTTTCGGCCTGTGGGGTGGCACCGGTTCAGACAGGGCCGATCCAGGTCGACCGGCCGCAGACCACGGGGCAGCAGACCACCGGGCAGCAAACCACTGGGCAGTCGGGCCCACGGCTAAGCGCGAACGCCGCCGCGCGGAGCTTTGTGCAGGTGGTTCGCACGCTTGAGCCCGTGGCCGAGCGGGAGTGCCGCAACCGCACCACGGGGATGAATTGCGACTTTAACATCGTTGTCGATGATCGCCCCGGACAGCCTGCCAACGCCTTTCAAACGCTAGATAAAAATGGTCGGCCGATCGTGGCCTTTACCTTGGCGTTGATTGCCGATGCCCGCAACGAAGACGAACTGGCCTTTGTGCTGGGCCATGAGACCGCGCATCACATCGCGGGCCATATTGGCCGCCAGCAGCAAAACGCCATGGCGGGCGCGGTGATTTTTGCCGGGATCGCCACGCTCAGCGGTGGGGACGCGACCGCTGTGCGCACGGCGCAGGAACTGGGTGCTGAGGTCGGCGCGCGGCGGTACTCCAAGGACTTCGAGCTTGAGGCTGATGCCCTCGGAACGATCATCACCGCGCGGGCGGGCTATAATCCGCTGCGCGGGGCGGAATTCTTTACCCGCATCCCTGATCCGGGTGATCGTTTCCTTGGCACGCACCCGCCCAACAGTTCGCGCATTGATATCGTGCGGCGCACCATGGCGGGGCTGTGACGGTTTGCGCAAACTGGGGCAGGTACTGAACGACCGCGGATCGAAATATGCGGTGTCGGGCTGCCCCGCGCGCAACCGTGCCGAGGTCGACGCCGCGCTGAAAGATCTCAAGCGCGAGAAAGCCTATGCCAAGGCCACGCATAACACATGGGCGGTGCTGCTATCAGACTCCGGCCCGCTGAAAGGGGATGATGGCGAATCCGGTGCCGGGATGGTGATCCTGCGCATGCTGGAGCGGGAAGGACTGGAAGATCACCTCATCGTCGTCACCCGTTGGTACGGCGGCAAACATCTGGGCGGAGATCGGTTTCGCCATGTCCAGACCTGCGTGCGGGACTATCTGGACGCGGTCGCGGCCTAAAGGCTTAGCGCGATGGCGGCAAAGAAACAGGCCGTGGCGATGAGTACGAAAGCATGCCAGATGGCATTTTGATAGCGCATGCCGGGGTGGGCATAGATCAATGTGCCCGCCGAATAGGTTAGCCCGCCCGCGGCCACCAGCGCTAAGGCGGCACCGGGCAAATTGTGCCACATTGGGTAGATCAACAGGACCGAGAGCCAGCCCATCCCGAGGTAGAGCGCCAGTGACCCCCGCGCATCGGTGCGCCAGAACCAGAGCTTGGCCACCGCGCCGATCACCGCGAGCGCCCAGACCACGCCGAGAATGCCATAGGCAAAGCCTGAGCCGATCACCATCACCAGCGGTGTATAGGTGCCCGCGATCTTGAAATAGATCGCCGCGTGGTCGACGCGGCCTAGAAAAGCGCGGCTGCGGTCGAAGGGCAGCAGGTGGTAGACGGCGGAGGCGGTGAAGGAGGCGAGGATACACACCGCATAGATCACCGTGGCGGTCAGCGTGCCCTCCTGACCTGCGGCATGCATCATCAGAAAGATGCTGGCCGGGATAGCGAAGCCGAGACTGAGCAGATGCACTGTGCCATCAGCCAAGGTTTCAGAAATGGAGGTCGGATAAGCCATGCCGAAAAGGTAGCAGCGTCGTTCTGCCATGCCATAGATGACGCCGCGTCAGTCGGGCGACCCGACGGATCAGCGCGGTTTGTTGCCGTCGATCCAGCGCGACATCAGGGTTTTGTCGCGAAAACATTCTTGCGGCACATCGCGGCGTTTTAGGCGCGCGATGCGTTCGGCAAAGGCGACCTGTTTGGCCGAGGGGTAGGCGGCGAAAGGCCCCTCTAGCGCTTGCGGTTTATGCGCGTCGATCCATTCTGACACCGCCGTGCGATCACCCTCGATCCCTTCGGGCAACGTGCTGCCCGTTCTCTTGGCAAGGGTCCGGGCGTATTGCATCTGTTTTTCGGTCGCGGGCATGCGGCGGTCGGCCTGTTTGGGCTGTGCACTGTCACTGCCGCGCGGCGGGCGACCCTGTTGGTCAGGATCGAAGATGCCGGGAAACTGAGGTTGAAAAGACATGTGGTCATTCCTCTGCTACTGCGTTCTACATATAGAACAGAAAGGGAACATGTTCAAGTCTCTCCGTATTCTCGCCCTTCCTTAAGGGTATATCTAGTAGCGAGGTGGTTTGGTTCCACAATATCGGCGAAATGTAGGGTTAGCGCAGGGACGCTGCGGCCTCGGCGATAAGTTCCGCCGCTCTGCGCATTCGCGCAGGCAAGGGCCGTCCGCGACGTGAGGCGAGCCAAAGTTCATGCCAGCGCCGTTTGGGCAGAGGCAGCAGCCGAAGCTGGTCCTTCGCGGCAAAAGTCTCGACCCCGCTGCGGGGCAAAAGCGTGTAGCCCACCCCCCGCGCCACCGCCGCCGGAATCTGGCCGATTTGGTTCACATAGCCACGCAGGCGGATCCGGTCGGCCCCCGGATAGCTGCCCGGAAAATTCAACTGCAACAGATCGTCGGCATAGGCAAAGCCATCGGGATGCGCGATGAAACCGCGGGTTTCAAGATCGGAGAAACTTTCTATCTGTTCCAATGCATTAACCGGCAGAACAAGGCAAAGTTCCTCGCGCCCCAGATGCTGGGCCTCCAGTCTGGCATGGGCGGGATCATCGGCCAGCACACCCAGATCGAACCGCCCATCCAGCAACCCGGCGCGGATCGTGGCTTGCGGCGCGGCTTCAAGGTGCAGGGAGAGGTCCGGCGCGTTGGCCATCCACTCTAGCAGCAGGGGCTGGAGCAATATGGCGAAACTGCCGGAGCAGGCGATATGCACCACGCCCCGGTCAGGCAGATCGGTGGCGATCCGTTCGCGCAGGCGCTGCTCTTCGCGGCGGCGGGCAAGGCCGGTCTCGAACAGCGCTTCGCCCGCCGGAGTCAGGGTGAAACTTTTCCCGTCGCGCGCGATCAGCGGCTGGCCCAACTGGTCCCCCAGCTTGCGCAGATGCTGCGACACGCCGGGCTGCGTCATGTTGAGCCGCTCTGCCGTGCGGGTGAAATGGCCCGCCTCGCAAAGGGTGGTGAAGGTCTCAAGCCAAGTGGCATTCAGCATATCAAACGTTTCGTTATGATTTAGATGAGGTTTGATAATTTCACATGTGGGGCGTGTTTGTCTATCTCAAGCTCAACGCAAACAGGAGATACCCCATGACCACCCCCCGTACCTTTTCCCACATCGGCCTATCCGTGCCGGACCTCGACGCTGCGGTAAAATTCTATTCCGAAGTGTTGGGCTTTTACGTCGTGATGCAGCCCACCGAAGCGGTAGAAGAAGACACGGCCATCGGCGTCATGTGCACCGATGTCTTCGGCCCCGGCTGGGGTTCGCTGCGCATTGCCCATCTTGCCACGGCGGATGGCATCGGCATCGAAATCTTTGAATTCCCGGGCAATTACGCCCCCGAGGAGAAGCTAGAGCACAAGCGCCACGGCACGTTCCATTTTGCCATCCAAGACCCGGATGTTGAAGGGTTGTTGGAGCGGATCGTCGCGGCGGGCGGCAAGCAGCGGATGCCGGTGCGGGAGTATTTCCCGGGCGAGAAACCCTACCGCATGGTCTATGTCGAAGACCCCTTTGGCATCGTGTTCGAGCTTTACAGCCACAGCTATGAACTGACCTATTCGGCAGGCGCCTACGCCTGATCGGCCACCGGGGGCGTCAGGTGATCTGACGTCCCCAAAGGTCGTATTCGCCTGCTTCTTCGACTTCAACGGTGACGATATCGCCGACTTTGAGGTTCTGAAAATCCTCGTCGATGAAAAGGTTGCCGTCGATCTCAGGCGCATCGGCCTTGGTGCGGCAGGTGGCAGCGTCTTCGTCGATCTCGTCGACGATCACGTCGATGCGCTTGCCAACCTTGGCGGCGAGCTTGGCCTCGGAAATGGCCTGCGCCTTTTCCATGAAGCGATCCCAGCGGTCTTGTTTGACCTCTGGCGCGACATGGTCAGGCAGGGCGTTGGATCGCGCACCTTCGACGTTTTCGTATTGGAAGCACCCGACCCGGTCGAGCTGCGCCTCGTCGAGCCAGTCAAGCAGGGTCTGGAACTCTGCCTCAGTCTCGCCCGGATAGCCGACGATGAAGGTCGAGCGCAGGGTGATGTCGGGGCAGGTATCGCGCCACGCGGCGATCTCATCGAGGGTTTTCGACGCGGCGGCGGGGCGGGCCATGCGTTTCAGCACGTCCGGGTGGGCGTGCTGGAACGGGATGTCGAGGTAGGGCAGCACCAGACCTTCGGCCATGAGCGGGATCAGTTTGCGCACATGGGGGTAGGGGTAGACGTAGTGCAGCCGCACCCATGCGCCCAAGCTGCCGAGGTCGCGCGCCAGATCGGTGATATGGGCGCGGTGGCCACGGTCTTCGGCGTGTTTAATGTCAACGCCGTAGGCGGAGGTGTCTTGGCTGATGACCAGCAGTTCTTTCACGCCATTGTCGACCAGCCGCTCGGCTTCGCGCATCACCGCATGGGCGGGGCGGCTTTGCAGGCGGCCACGCATGTCGGGGATGATGCAGAACTTGCACTTGTGGTTACAGCCCTCGGAAATCTTGAGATAGCTGTAGTGGCGCGGGGTGAGCGATACCTGTTGCGCAGGCAGCAGGTCAATGAATGGATCCGGGCTGGGCGGCACCGCGCCGTGCACCGCGTCGAGTACCTGTTCATATTGATGCGGGCCGGTCACGGCGAGGATCTTGGGGTGGTGTTCGCGGATGTAGTCCGGCTCGGCCCCCAGACAGCCGGTGACGATCACCTTGCCGTTCTCGGTCAGCGCCTCGCCGATGGCGTCGAGGCTTTCGGCCTTGGCGCTGTCCAAGAACCCGCAGGTGTTCACGATCACCGCATCGGCTCCGGCGTAATCGGGCGACACGCCATAGCCCTCGGCGCGCAGCCGCGTCAGGATGCGTTCAGAATCCACCAGCGCCTTGGGGCAGCCAAGGCTGACCATGCCGATTGTCGGCTGGCCGGGACGGGCGGGGTTGCTGATCTTCGCCTGTGGGGCGAGGTCGGGGCGCAGATTGGGTGGGTTTGTGCTCATGCATTGCGCTATAAGGCATGCAGGTGAGCGGGGAAAGAGCCGCCGGGCAGGAGGAGAGAGCCATGAGATGGATTATACGCGGTATCGGCGCGCTGTTGCTGATTATTGTGGTCATGCTGGGGTCGTTGTTCTTGCTGCCAGGTGACCGGATCGCGCGGATCGCCAGCGACCAACTCAGCCGGATGACCGGGCGCGCGGTGTCGATCACCGGCGATGTGGGCGTGACGCTCTGGCCGGTGCTGGGGGTGACCGCGGGCGGGCTTGAGGTCGGCAATGCGGATTGGACCGATAAGGGGGCGATGCTGACGGCGGCGAATGCGGCGATTGGGGTGGATGCAGGCACGCTTTTGCGCGGTGAGATACGCATCACCAATATCGCGGCGCAAAGTCCGGTGATCCGGTTGGAGCAACGCCTTGATGGGCGGGCGAGTTGGCAGTTCACCGACAGCAGCAGCGGCGCGCGGATTGAGACGCAGAGCGAACCGACCGCCAGCCGCCGCCCCCTGAGCATTCAGAAGCTGACGGTAACCGATGCCACGCTGATCTATGACGCCGAAGGGGCCGATGTGCTGCGCTATGAAGGTGTCGATCTGGCGCTCGATTGGCCCGAGCGGGGCGGGGCGGCGGATATCACCGCCAGCATGGCCCCGGCGGGGGATGCGGTTCGGCTTGCCGCGCGGATCGAAGGCTTTGCGGATTTTCTGGAAGGCGGCGTGCAGCCGCTGCGCGCGGATGTTGCGACGCGCGGGGGCGAAGTCTCTTTCGATGGGCGCGGATCGCTCAATGGTGCACTGGCGGGGGATCTGCGGGTCGATAGCCCCGATACGGCGCGGTTTCTGGCGTCTTTCGGGGCGGGCGGTGTCACGCTGCCACGGGGGTTGGGCCAGTCAGTCGATCTGCGCAGTGGGCTGACATTGACGGCGGATCGGCGTTTGGCGCTGCGCAATATCGCGGTGGACTTGGGCGGCAACAGCCTGACCGGGCAGGCCGATCTGGCGCTGAATGGCACGCCGCGCATCACCGCCAATCTGCGCACCGGGGCGTTGGACCTCTCGGCCCTGTCGGACGAAACGGCAGAGACGGGCGGCAGCGGCAGCCCGACAACGGCGGGTCTGGAGGGGTGGTCTCGGCAGGAAATCAACGCGGATTGGCTTGCGGCTTTCGACGGCGACATCGCGCTGAGCGCTGAGAGCATTGATCTGGGGCAACTCGCTCTTGGGCCCACACGGGCCGTGCTGCACAACGACCGCGCGCGGATGGTGTTCGATCTGCAGGATATGAGCGCCTATGGCGGCAAGGTTGCCGGTGAATTCGTGGTGAACAACCGCAGCGGTCTGTCGGTGGGCGGCAAGCTGACGGCGCAGGGCGTCCAGATGCGCGACCTGCTGGAAGATACCGCCGGGGTGACGCGCTTTACTGGGGATGGGACAGCGGCGCTGTCTTTCCTCGGCTCCGGGCAATCGCTGGATGCGATCATGCGCTCGCTCAGCGGCAATGGGACGCTGAGCATGGGGCGCGGCACGATTGCCGGGATCGATCTGGATGCGCTCTTGGGCTCTGTCGATGCCGAGGGCGGCAGCACGGTTTTCGATTCCGTTGAGGCGACATTCGACATCGCCGGGGGCGTATTGCGCAATGACGATCTGCTGATGCTGCTGCCGAACTTCAACGCGACCGGGGCGGGGCAGGTCAATCTGGGCGCGCGCACTCTTGATTATACGGTCACCCCCAAAGCGCTGCGCGTCAATGCCGCGCGCGGCGGGCTGGCAGTGCCGGTGCGGATCACCGGGCCATGGGCGGACCCTGAGATCAAGGCCGATCTGCGCGCCGCGATCGACTTAAATTTCGCCGAGGAAAAGCAGCGGGCCGAGGATGTGGTGCGCGAGAAAATCCAAGAAGAGTTGAACATCGCACCGGATGACAGTCGCTCGACCGAGGATATCGTGAAGGATGAGCTGGAGAATGCGCTGAAACGCGAGTTGTTCAAACTCTTCGACTAGCGCGAAGCCTTGCCCGCCCGCCGCTTCGCGCGAAACTCATGGTGGCGCATGGAGGCAGGCTGCGGTAAGGCTGACGCGACATTCTAGGAGAGGCGCAATGGCCAACGATCTTTTCAACAGCTTCATGACCGGCCCCGACGAACAGGGCCGTTTCGGCGATTTCGGCGGGCGCTTTGTCTCAGAAACGCTGATGCCGCTCATTCTTGAACTGGAAGAGCAATATGAGAAGGCCAAGACCGACGACAGTTTCTGGGCCGAGATGCATGATCTGTGGACCCACTACGTCGGTCGCCCCAGCCCGCTTTATCACGCCGAGCGGCTGACCGAGCATCTGGGCGGCGCCAAGGTCTATATGAAACGCGACGAGCTGAACCACACCGGCGCGCATAAGATTAACAACGTGCTGGGCCAGATCATCCTTGCCCGCCGCATGGGCAAGAAACGCATCATTGCGGAAACCGGCGCGGGACAGCACGGGGTTGCGACCGCGACGGTCTGTGCCAAGTTCGGGCTGAAATGCGTGGTCTATATGGGCGCGCATGATGTTGAGCGTCAGGCGCCCAACGTTTTCCGCATGCGCCTGCTGGGCGCCGAAGTGGTGCCGGTGACTTCGGGCCGTGGCACGCTGAAGGATGCGATGAACGACGCGCTGCGCGACTGGGTGACCAATGTGCGCGACACCTTCTATTGCATCGGCACGGTGGCCGGGCCGCACCCCTATCCGGCGATGGTGCGTGATTTCCAAAGCATCATCGGCAAGGAAGTCCGCGAGCAGATGCAGGAGGCCGAGGGCCGTCTGCCCGACACGCTGATCGCCGCTATTGGCGGCGGGTCCAACGCCATGGGCCTCTTCTACCCGTTCCTTGACGACAAATCGGTGAACATCATCGGCGTCGAAGCAGGTGGTAAGGGTGTGAACGAGAAGATGGAGCATTGCGCCTCATTGACCGGGGGCCGCCCCGGCGTGCTGCATGGCAACCGTACCTATCTGTTGCAAGACGACGATGGGCAGATCCTCGAAGGCTTCTCGATCTCAGCGGGGCTCGACTATCCGGGCATCGGGCCAGAGCATTCGTGGCTGCACGATATTGGCCGCGCGAAATACGTCTCGATCACCGACCGTGAGGCGCTGGAGGCGTTCCAGCTGTGCTGTTCCCTCGAAGGCATCATTCCGGCGCTGGAGCCCAGCCACGCGCTGGCCCATGTGATGAAGATCGCGCCGGAACTGCCGAAAGACCACCTGCTGGTGATGAACATGTGTGGTCGCGGCGACAAAGATATCTTCACCGTCGCCCGGGCATTGGACTTCGACATGGGTGAATTCGCCTAAATCCGCTTCCGAATCTGAGTGGAATTTGACGGGCCCTCGTGAAAACGCGGGCCCGTTTTTTGTGGGCCGAAGCCAATCGCCCAATTTTCGCATAAACTTTGCGCAGGGGGCGAAGTTCTTTGCCGAAAACGAGCGAAAAAACTTTCACATTGAGAAAAGACCCGCTAGCCTTCGCCTACAGCCCGCGCGCCTGCCCGCGAAGCTCTGTTTCGCCCTTGCAGGCTTGACGCTAAGGCATCTTTCCCTCGTTTTTCGCTCTGCCATGGCTCCGTAAACCAAAGTTTATGACGCTCTTACAGGGGTTTAGATCGGATGATTTAAACCCGGGGCAGATAGCCAATACCCCCTCGAATGCCCTTTTCCATGTCATCCCAACGACGCCGCATCACTGATGATCGGCTCGCAACCCACCCCGGGACTGAAAAGGAACACGATATGAAAAACGCATTCGCAACCGCCGCACTGATCCTTGCCACAGCAGGCACAGCCGCCTTCGCACAGGGCATGGAAGGCCAACAGGTCGGTTATACCGCAGATAACGCAGACGCCGCCTATTCCACACGTAACGTCACATCCGACGCTCTGAGCTTTGACGATCTGCGCGCCGAGACACCTGCCGAAGCTACCGCAACCGTATTCGTCACAACCCAAGACGCACAAAAAGACGGCCGCTTCGTCCGCTAATCGCGAACGACGGCTCCTCCCCCCAACTTTCCTCCCCGAAAGGCTAAGACTATGAAAAAGACACTCGCAACAACCGCCCTGATCCTCGCCACAGCAAGCACCGCTGCTTTTGCTCAAGGCATGGAAGGCCAGCGCATCGGCTACAACGACAAGACCGACAATGGCGTTTCCTACTCCAGCCGCAGCGAAGCTGTGGATGAGACCAAACTGGAAATCTTCAAAGACGGTATCCTGCGCGCCGAAGACCTGTCCGACGTGACCATCACCGTTTTCCCGACCGCGCAGAGCGACGCTTCGGTCAACCGCTTCCCGCGCTGATCACGGCGCGACCTCAACTTTCCCCCGAAAGGACACGACATGAAAAAGACACTCGCAACCACCGCCCTGATTCTTGCCACAGCAGGTTCCGCTGCTTTCGCCCAAGGCATGGAAGGCCAGCAAATCGGCTATAACGACAAAGCGGATGCAGGCGTTTCCTACTCCAGCCGCAATGACGCGGTCGACAATGTGAAACTGGACATCTTCAACAGCGGCACCTTCCGCGCCGAAGACACATCCGACGTCACCGTCACCGTCTTTCCCGCTGCGCAAGACGCTGCAAAAGTGAACAGCTTCCCGCGCTAAATGCGGGTTAATGCCAGCTAAGGCATTGCGCTAAAACAATATTCCGGCCAGCGAAGCCTCCCTCAAACTGGCCTCAAGACAATGCACTCGCCCTTCGGGGCGGGTGCCAAATCACTAAGGGTTGATCATGGCGCATGGCCGCCATCCCTTGCACTTCGGTGTGCCGCGGTTAAATACGGCGGATACCAAGGCAAGGCTTCACCATGAATAATAAGAAAAAGATCGCACTGTGGGTTATCGCCGCTCTACAGTTTAACGCCACTGTCTATTTCGTGCTCGTTTTTGCACTGGAGGGTCGGGGCGTAACACTTTTTGGCACCCCTCTGGCTGACATTGGGCCGAATAAAGGGATCCAGGTTTTGGGTCTGATCCTTGGGGTCGTTCTGGGCTGGATGGCCCTGCGAATGAGCCTCCAGCGCGCCGAACGTGCAGAGACGGCGCTGCGTCATTGTACGGTGGAATTCGCTGATGTGCTCGAAGAACACTTTCGCGAATGGCACCTCACCCCGGCAGAGCGGGACGTGGCTATTTTCCTGACTAAGGGATTGAATACACGAGACATTGCTGAGATGCGCGGCACTTCCGAAGGCACCGTGAAAGCGCAGACCAACGCGATTTACCGCAAAGCGGGCGTAACCGGACGGACCCAGCTTCTAAGCACCTTTATCGAAGACCTGATGGACGATGCGCTGATGCCGCGTCCGAAGTCGAAACTGCAACTTTGCCACGCGGCCTAAGGGCGGCGTGGCGCCTTAGCGCGTCAGTTCCAGAATATCGAAATCGCTCTCAATCGCCGGTGATGGAAACAACAGCCGCGCCCGTGTGGGGCTGACCCGCTGAAAGACCGCCACGTCGCTTTGCACCTTGCCGCCAGAGGTGAAATCTTCGGGCAGGTCGGCATAATCGGGGGGTGTTTGGCCCCGGACATAGCCCACCCCAGCATAGATCGCGCGGCCCGCGCGCAGGGTGATCTCCCCCCGCGTCAGTTGCGATCCGGTAAGCTTTTCAAAGGTGAAGCCGCGGTCGCTGGCGGTGAAGCGGCATTTGAACGGGGAATAGGCCACCAGCGGGCTGATCCCGCCAAGCTTGATCGTGCGGCAGGACCATTCCCCCTGCAAATCGGCGGAAAAGGCGACCTGTGGTTGCCCGGAGAGTGCGCGTGTCAGGGCGGCCACGTCCCCCGCTTCGCCCCCCGCCAAGCCCTGCATCATGGCATCGCCAAAGGCAGCGTCAAAGTTGTCCAGCCGGGCGCTATCGGCGGGGCGGAGCGTGGTTTCCGCCCATGCGGAGACAGGCAACAGCAGCAGAAGGGGCAGGAGGCGCAGGCGCATGATTATCCCTCGCTTTCGTCGATGGCATGGTCGCGCAGCACGTCCAGCGGCACAATATCGAGCGCGCGCAGATGCGTGGCGGCCAAGTGCACCCGCGGCGCGCAGCCCTCATCCGCGGCTTGCAGGAACCGCGCGGCACAGAGGCACCAAGGATCGCCCGGCTTGAGCCCGGCAAAGCCGAATTCGGGGCGCGGGGTGCTGAGATCGTTACCGACATATTTCGAATAGGCTAGAAACTCTGCCGTCATCACCGCGCAGACCGTATGGCTGCCCTGATCCTGCGCGCAGGTGTTGCAATGCCCGTCGCGAAAGAACCCCGTCACCGGGTCGGTCCCGCAGATCACGAGGGGCTGGTTCAGGACGTTGATGCTGCTGTCGGGTGTCATATCTTGCCTTTCTGCCTCAGGTCCCGCCTGAGACCGATGCCGCGATCTGGCGGAAAATCTTGATGTTTTGGTCCGAAACCCCGGCTTCGCGGAATTTGCGGTCGGCGGCATTGGTGGCGATGACCACATCACGGGCGGTGTCGACATAGATGTACTGCCCATAGATGCCGCGCGCCATATATTCCCCCTCTGCTGCGCCCACGGGGATCCACCATTGGTAGCCGTAACCGATCTGCCCCTCCGCAGTGGGGGCGGTGGGGTTGGTTGATGCTGTCACCCAGTCTGCGGGCACGACCTGCTTGCCGTTCCATTCACCGCCTTGGGCAAACATCTGGCCAAAGCGGGCATAGTCGCGTGTGGTCATGTTCAGCCCGCCCAGCACGAAAGCAGTGCCTGAACCATCAACGATGTAATAGGGCGCATGTTCCAGACCCAAGGGCGCGATGACCTTTTCGCTCAGCAACTCCGGCACGCTGCGTCCGGTGGCCCCGCGCACCACCATGCCGATGACATGGGTGTCGATCGAGACATACTGCCACTGGCTGCCGGGTTCCGCGAAAGTCTCGGTCAGTTCGGCGGTGAAATCATCCAGCCGGCCGCCCAAGGCGACGACCCGGCCCATGCGGTTGATGTCTGAATCGTAGTCGAGATAGTCCTCGTCGAAGGTGACGCCGCTGGCCATATGCAGCACGTTGCGTAAGCTTGCCCCGTCATAGGCGCTGCCTCTGAGATTGGGCGCGTATTTCGTGACCGGATCGTCGAGGGATGCGATCTGTCCCTCCTCCAGCAGGATGCCCACCAGTGCGGAGAGATAGCTTTTCGCCACCGACCAGCTGATCCGGCGGTCTTCGGGGCCGGTGCCTTTGAAATAGTTCTCATAGACGATGGCACCGTCTTTCAGCACCACCAATGCGGTCACATCGCGCGCCGCGATCCAGTCGTCGACGGCATCGGGCAGTTCGGTCTCAGGGCCGTAGGCAAGTTCGCTGGTCAGCCCGTCCCCGCGCGAAATCGGGGCAGAAAGAAACGCGCCGTCCATATGGCTGAAGTTATGCACGATCTTCTCTTCGGAGAAGAGAGAGTTCACCGCCAGAAGCCGCTCAATCTCTTCGCGCTTCCAAAGTCCGATGACCACTGCCGCGACCAAAAGCGCGAGCAAGACCCGGCCAAGCCATTTTCCGAATGTACGCATGATGTCCCCCTGTTCAGTTTCAGTGAACCACGGCGCAGGGGCGGGGGCCAGCCCGACATTGCGTCAGTCAGGCTGGGCGTCAGGCTGAACGTCAGACTGGGGCGCTCAGCGAAAGCGGTGCATCAGCTTTTGCAGCGGCGATTGGGCCTCTGCCTCCGGCTCGGGCTTGCTGGGGACGGGCTTGCTGGGGGCGGGCTTTGGCTGTGCTTCGGCGGGTTTCTTTGGCCCCTTGCTGCCGGTGCCCGACCGTGGTGGGGCCACGCGCAGCGCCACGGCATTCATAAAGCGCCCGGTGTCGCCTCGCGCCAGATCGGCGGCCCCGTCCGAGACGCCGCGCAGCACATCGTCCAGCCAGCCTTCGTCCGCTTTGGGGAAGTCGCGCAGCACATAGCCCGCGACCGCGTCCTTGTGGCCGGGGTGGCCGATGCCCATGCGCACGCGGTCATATTCTGCCCCGATATGCGCGTGGATCGAGCGCAGGCCGTTGTGGCCCGCATGGCCGCCGCCGGTCTTGCATTTCACGCGGCCCGGGGCGAGGTCGAGTTCATCATGAAAGACGATCACATCCACGGGGTCGATCTTGTAAAACTTCATCGCCGCCTGCACCGATTGGCCGGAGTTGTTCATGAAGGTCTCAGGCTTAAGCAGCACCGCCCGGTCGGAGCCGAAACGCCCTTCGCTGACACTGCCCTGAAACTTGCCCTTCCACGGGGCAAAGCCGTGATCAGCCGCGATACGGTCCAGCGCCATGAAGCCGATGTTGTGGCGATTTCGGGCGTATTTGTCGCCCGGGTTGCCAAGGCCGACGATGAGTTTCATGGGCTTTCTCCTGTGGTTCGGTGGAGTTTAGCAAGAGGGGCAGGGGGATGGAATGGCCTGCTGTGTGCCGAAATTTTTGGAAAATTCCGCAGTGATTTCTTTTAAAGAAATCACCCCCTAAACGCAAAACGGGGCCGCGTGATGCGACCCCGTTCCAGCATTGCCTTGCGGCTGATGCTTATTCTTCACCGTCGGGCGGACCCATTTCGGTTGTCGGTACTTCGTCCGCTGCAGTCTCGTCTTCGTCGTCATCCGACGCGGCAAGGCCAGCAGGAGCCGAAATCGTGGCCACAACGAAGTCACGGTCGATTGTGGGCTTGGCACCTTCGGGCAGGTCGACACGGCTGATGGTCGCGCTGTCGCCGATTTCGAGGCCAGTGATGTCCACGGTCACGTACTCAGGGATGTCCGCAGCCGTCACAACCAGTTCAACTTCCGGACGGACCAGAGTGAGCACGCCACCCTTTTTCAGGCCGGGGCATTCTTCTTCGCCTTTGACTTCGACGTTGATGAACAGGTTGATCTTGGTGGTCCGCTTAAGGCGCATCAGGTCGATGTGCGTGGGCAGGTCTTTGACAACGTGGCGCTGAACGTCGCGGCAGATCACACGAACGTCGTTGTGGCCTTCAACCTTGAGGTTGAACAGGGTCGCCTTAAAGCGGCCCTGACGCAGACGGGTCAGCAGCTTGTTGAACGGGATGTTGATCGGCAGCGGGTCGTTGTCGCCACCAAATACGATACCAGGAACCATGCCGTCACGACGTGCTTGACGAGCGGCGCCCTTGCCTGTCCCCGTACGTACCTGGGCTTCAAGATCAGGAATCTCTCCGGCCATTTTAGTCTCCAATTGATTAGGGCGGGAATCCTCCAAGGCTGTATTCCCGCGTGAAGCCGCGCGTATAGACCGGTTTTGCCCGGCTGGAAAGGGCAAAAGGGCAGCGAAGGCGCTATTCCTGCGGGGTCTGCAGGTAGCCGTCTGCCGCTATCAGCCGATCATAAAGAGCGAACTCCTTGGCACGCGCGGTGCGGAGCCGGGATTCGACCTCGCCTGATAGGGGGGCGGGCAGATCGGGGGAGACGTTCTTGGGCTTCAGCTTGACCTCGCGCCCCAGCCTGTCGGCCAGAAAATCGCGAAAGGTCGGTTGGCGTTCATAGGCAAAGAGGTGCTGCACCAAAAGGTCATCTTGGTCGGAGGTTAGAAAAGAAAATTGGCTGCCGATCTGCGCGCGGGGCGGTGGCGCGTCAGAAATCACTTCCAACGCGAACGCCTCGAAGGTCAGCCCCTTGGTGCTGAGCTTCTTGCCATCCAGCCGGGGCTGGCTGCGGTAGCGATACCAGCTTCGGATCTGCTCTACGGGATCGCGCATCACGGCCAAGGGTTCGGGCGAGGCTGAAAAGGTCTCTTGCAAAAAGGGCAGCACGCGGCGCCGATAGCGCAGCGCGGTCAAATGCTTGCGGCTGCGCGAAAAGACGATCTCGGCCTCGGGTTTCAGCGCCATTTCAACAGCGGTGGTCCCGGTTTTCGGCGTGGCGAGAAAGGTGAGGTTGCGGTTGAGAAAGATCAGCATTTGCCCGGATCGCGCGGCCATTCCTGCCAGTCGCCGCCGAAATTGCGCGGGATCAGCAGATTGTGCCGCCCGAGGTTGGCGATTTGCGTCTCTCCGCAGAGCGCCATGGTCAGATCCAACTCGCGGTGGATCACCTCAAGCGCCCGGGTCACGCCCTGTTGCCCCATCGCGCCCAGCCCATAGATAAAGGCGCGACCGATATAGGTGCCTTTAGCGCCCATCGCCATGGCTTTGAGCACGTCCTGACCCGACCGAATGCCGCCATCGAGGTGGACTTCGATCTGGTCGCCCACGGCGTCGAGGATTTCGGGCAGCATGCGGATCGAACTCAGCGCCCCATCCAACTGTCGCCCGCCGTGGTTGGAGACGATGATCGCATCTGCCCCGACCTTTAGCGCCATCCGCGCATCGTCGGCATCCAAGATGCCCTTGAGGATCACCTTGCCGCCCCATTGCTCTTTGATCTTCGCGATCTTGTCCCAATCAAGCGAGGGGTCGAACTGTTCTGCCGTCCATGCGCCAAGGTCGGCATTGTCGGTCACCCCATGCACATGGCCGACGATATTGCCGAAATGCCGCCGCTTGGCGCCCAGCATCTCGCGGCCCCAGCCCCATTTGGTGGCAAGGTTGGCAAGGGTTTTCACCGTCAGTTTGGGCGGGGCGGAGAGACCATTTTTCAGGTCTTTATGCCGCTGCCCGAGGATTTGCAGGTCCAGCGTGATGACGAGCGCGGAGCATTTCGCGTCTTTGGCCCGTTGGATCAGGCGGCTGACATAGTCCTGATCGCGCATGGTATAGAGTTGAAACCAAAACGGTTTTGTCGTCGCCTCGGCCACATCTTCGATTGAGTTGATCGACATGGTCGACAGGGTGAAGGGCACGCCAAAGGCCTCTGCCGCGCGGGCGGCTTTAATCTCCCCATCCGCGCATTGCATGCCCGTCAGACCCACGGGGGCGAGCGCCACGGGCATGGCGACATCTTCACCGATCATCTGCGTTGCCGTACTGCGGCCCGACATATCCACCGCCACGCGCTGGCGCAGGCGGATTTGGTCGAAATCACTGCAATTCTCGCGAAATGTCTGTTCTGTCCAGCTCCCGGATTCCGCATAGTCGTAAAACATCTGCGGGACACGGCGTTTGTAGATACGTTTAAGATCGTCGATGCTGGTGATGACGGGCATGGGCCACCTGTGCTGAATGGGTTAACTTTTGGTAGCAACTGGCGGGGGGGTTGGCAATTAAGAAGGCCGCAGCAAGGAAAAAGCCCGCGCGGCCAGTGTGGCAGCGCGGGCTCTGGGCCATTGCTTGAGGCGAAGGGGTTACGCCGAATGCGCCCCGTCGGCGAGGGTTTTGACGAAGGCCAAAACATCTTCGGGGCTGTCGCCATTGGCGATGCGGTTCACGATGGCCGAGCCGATCACCACACCGTCAGCCACTTCGGCGATGGCGCAGGCTTTTTCAGGGGTGTTCACGCCAAAGCCTACGATCACGGGCAGGCCGCTGGCCTTTTGGATGCGCTTAACCTCGGGCGAAACATCCGCGGCATTCGCCTCGGCCGAGCCGGTGATGCCAGTAATTGAGACGTAGTAGACAAAGCCAGAGGTGTTTTGCACCACGCGCGGCAGGCGTTTGTCATCCGTGGTCGGCGTGGCAAGGCGGATGAAGTTCAGCCCGGCATCCTGCGCGGGCAAGCACAGTTCGATGTCTTCTTCAGGCGGCAGGTCAACCACGATCAACCCGTCGATCCCGGCGTTTTTGGCTTCGGTTAGGAATTTCTCAACACCCATGGAATAGATCGGGTTGTAATAGCCCATCAGCACGATCGGGGTCGTGTCGTCATTCTCGCGGAAGGCGCGAACCATTTCTAGTGTGCGGTTCAGCGTCATCCCCGCTTCGAGGGCGCGTTGACCGGCAAGCTGGATCGTGGGGCCGTCGGCCATTGGATCGGTGAAAGGCAGGCCAAGTTCGATGATATCCACCCCGGCGGCAGGCAGGCCGCGCACGATCTCAAGGGAGCGGTCGAAATCAGGATCGCCGGCCATCACATAGGACACAAACGCCTTTTTGCCGCGGGCGCGGAGGTCTTCGAATTTGGCGTCGATACGGGTCATGTGGCTTGCCTCATTTGGTGCTTTCCTCGGCAATGCCGAATGTCGCGGTGAAAATCAATCCACCGTGGGGCAGGGGGCGGCAAAATTCCCCTATCAGGGGCGCGTGGCAGGCCGCGCCCTTCCATTNTGCGCAAAGCCGCCTATCTCATGGCGCATGAACTATGTACTCGCCCTTTTCCTNCCGCCGCTGTCGATCCTGTTGATCGGTCGGCCGATCCTGTCCATCGTGGTCTTCCTGATCTGGCTGCCCGCGATCATCTTTTCGGGCGGGCTGACACATCCGATGTTTATCCTGCTGGCTTGGATCTTGATCTATCAGGCGCATCAGGACCGCCGCGCGCGCTGAGCCTTGCGCTTTGCGCCCGCTACCCCTAACACACGCGCAGCTTTTATAGGGGTATCGTCATGGGTTTCAAAATGGGCATCGTCGGTTTGCCGAACGTCGGCAAATCGACCCTTTTCAACGCGCTGACCCGCACCGCAGCGGCGCAGGCGGCGAATTTTCCGTTCTGCACGATCGAGCCCAATGTCGGCGAAGTCGCTGTGCCCGACGCGCGGCTCGACACGCTGGCCGAAATCGCCAAGTCGAAAAGCATCATCCCAACGCGCATGACCTTTGTTGATATCGCTGGTCTGGTGAAGGGCGCGTCGAAAGGCGAAGGCTTGGGCAACCAGTTCCTCGCCAATATCCGCGAAGTTGACGCCATCGCCCATGTGCTGCGCTGCTTTGAAGACGGCGATGTGACCCATGTCGAAGGCCGCGTGGACCCGGTGGCGGACGCCGAAACCATCGACACCGAACTGATGCTGGCCGACATTGAAAGCATCGAGAAACGCTTGCAAAACATCGTGCGCAAAGTGCGCGGCGGGGACAAGGAAGCGGTGCAGCAGGAGCGTCTAATGCGCATGGCGCTTGAAGCATTGGAAGCTGGCAACCCCGCGCGTGTGGTCGAGGTCGACGAAGACGACGCCAAAGCCTGGCGTATGCTGCAATTGCTGACCACAAAGCCGGTGCTCTACGTCTGTAACGTGGGCGAATCCGAGGCCGCCGAGGGCAACGCCCATTCCGCCAAAGTGGCCGAGATGGCCGCAGCGCAGGGCAATTCGCACGTGGTGATCTCTGCCCAGATCGAAGAGGAAATCAGCCAGCTTGAGGCCGAAGAGGCCGAGATGTTCCTCGAAGAAATGGGCTTGAAAGAAGCTGGCCTCGACCGTCTGATCCGCGCGGGCTATGAGCTTTTGCATCTTGAGACCTATTTCACCGTTGGTCCCAAGGAAGCACGGGCTTGGACAATCAAAACCGGCACCTCGGCGCCCAAAGCAGCGGGCGTTATCCATGGCGATTTCGAGAAAGGTTTCATTCGCGCAGAAACCATTGCCTATGATGATTTCGTTGGCCTCGGCGGCGAGGGTCCCGCGAAGGAGGCGGGCAAGATGCGCGCCGAAGGCAAAAGCTATATCGTCAAAGACGGTGACGTGCTGCACTTCCTGTTCAACACCTGATCGATTTCGCAGGGGTCTTTGACCCCGCCAACAAAAAAGCCCGACAGCTTGCGCTGCCGGGCTTTTTTTGTGGGAGGTGACAGCTTATCTGCTGTCGTTGCCCGGGCCAAAGCCACCGTAGACATAGCCTTCACCGGGGCTGCGCAGGGCGTTGCGCGTGCTCATCACGGTGTCGCTGTTCTTGTCGGCGTCGGCGGTGTTCAGCATGATGTCATTCGCTTTGGTCGAAGCGTTCGGGTTCCGCATGCGGTCATTGTTGCCATAGACATCGCTTGTCTCAGCAGTCACCGAGGTGTCGAGAAAAATGTCGTTGTAGCGGGTGGAGTTGTCGGCAACGGCAGCGGTAGAAATCAAAGCGGCGGCGGCGGTGGTCATAATAAGTTTCATAATGTGTTCCTTTGGTTTTCTCTTAAATCGCGTCATTGCGATGTCATCGTTTGTGGTGAAGTAACGGGTGTCCGGTCCTGAAAGTTTCGCCCCTGCAGCGAGATTGGGTGCGATCTAGGGTATTTGAGCNGCGCAGGGATCGGTTTTCGCGGAGATATATGTTATATATCAATTGGTTATCGTGATTACCGCGGCGTTTCATAAGTCATTCACGCTCCTGTGTTAGTTGCTACAGCCGCTCCCCATGCCCGGGAAACGGCCTCATACAAAGCAGCGCAACAGCCATCTTTCTGCAAAGCAGCACGACCAAGCGCGCTTCACGGCGGCTCGGCCTCGCACGCCAGCCAGATGAAAAGAAACCAACCTAGAAAAATGCAGAAATACCTGTGAATTTCGCCTTGTCACCCGGGCGCGACCTCTCTAAACGGGTCGACGGAGACGTGGCCGAGTGGTCGAAGGCGCTCCCCTGCTAAGGGAGTAGGCCCGGAAGGGTCTCGAGGGTTCGAATCCCTTCGTCTCCGCCACCCCGACCAAACCTGTGGCACTGCGCCCCGCGTGGGCCTTCATCCCCCCCGATTTCACCCAGCGCACCCTCGCTTTGCGAATTCGTTACGTTTGCACGGCACGGTTTTGGCAGCCCTCCGCCTTATTCTCGGCAGATTTTTAGGCGAGCATTCTCACCATCCGGGGGGACCAAATCCTAGGCGGTTACAGTGGCGCGATGCCCTGTCGCCATGCGAAAGGGAGGTTCCAGATGTTGGTTAACGTTAGAGACTGGTCTCGCATTCTGCACAATTGCATCTTTTCCGATGCCGACCAGTCGCTTTGTGCAAGGGCATGGCAATATCGAGAGGCGAGCCGTCTTTGGGCCCTCTGGGTCGTGGTTTTCACCCCCTCTCATTGCGAACGAAGTTTCCGTCACCATCGAAAAATACTGCGTCTCAAGGCGCGCAGGTCGCAAGGCAACCGCGGTTGGCGCGACAGCAATCGGCCCACTCTCTGAGCTCGGAATTATTCTGCTGGGCAGTTGCATGCAGATGCATTCACGTTCACTTTGCCGGCAACGCCACAGGCGGCCGGTTTGACCGCGCCGCTGGCCTTACCCAAGCAAAGGACAGCTATGCTTCGTCACGATCCCATCTACCCGTCCCACCGATCCCCTGTGGTTGCCGATAATGTCGTCGCGACCTCTCAGCCACTGGCCACGCAGGCCGGGCTTTTGATGATGCAGCAGGGGGGCAATGCGGTGGATGCGGCGATCGCCACCGCCGCGGCGCTGACGGTGGTGGAGCCGACGGGCAATGGGCTGGGGTCTGACGCCTTCTGTATCCTATGGGATGGCGAGAAACTGCATGGGCTCAACGCCTCGGGTCGGGCACCAGCGGCATGGTCGCCCGAGCGTTTTCCGGATGGCATGGTCGAACATGGTTGGGACAGTGTCACCGTGCCGGGCGCGGTCAGTGCTTGGGTTGAATTGATGGAGAAGTTCGGCAAGCTTGATCTCGCGACCGTGCTGGCCCCGGCGATCCGCTATGCCGAAGAGGGCTTCCTCGTTTCGCCCACCATCGCGACGCTTTGGGCGCGCGGGGCCGAGGTTTTGGGCAAGCAGCCGGGCTTTGCCGAGACATTTCTGCCCGAGGGCCGTGCCCCGCGCGCGGGCGAGCGGTTCCGCAACCCCGGCGCCGCACGTACCCTGCGTTTGATCGCTGAAACCAATGGCCGAGCCTTTTACGAAGGCGAGATCGCGCAAGAGATCGTGGCCCATGCCAAGGCGAATGGAGGCGCGATGAGCATGGACGATCTGGCCGCCAACAAGCCCGAATGGTGCGGCACGATCAGCCAAAGCTTCGACGATGTGGAGCTGCATGAGATTCCGCCAAACGGGCAGGGGATCGCCGCGCTCATGGCGCTTGGCATTCTGGAGCTCAGCGACATTCGCACCACCGGGGCTGATGACCTGATGGCGGTGCATTTGCAGATCGAAGCCTGCAAACTGGCTTATAGCGATCTGCATGCCTATGTGGCAGATCGGACCGCCATGACGCAGGTGGACGAAAAGGCGCTGCTTGATCCGGCGTACCTCAAATCTCGCGCCGCGCTGATCTCGACCGAGAAGGCGCAAGATTTTGGCGCGGGTGCGCCGAAACAGGGCGGCACGGTTTTGATGAGCACGGCGGATGCCTCGGGCATGATGGTCAGCTTTATCCAGTCGAACTACGCGGGCTTCGGCTCGGGCGTGGTAGTGCCGGGGACGGGGGTCTCGATGCAGAACCGTGGCTTTGGGTTCACCACCGAGGCGGGGCACCAGAATATCGTGGCGGGGGGCAAGCGGCCCTTCCATACGATCATCCCCGGTTTCGCGATGAAGGACGGCCAGCCCTTGATGGCCTATGGCATGATGGGCGGGCCGATTCAGGCGCAGGGCCATATGCAACTGCTGCTGCGTACGCAGCTTTGGGGGCAGGACGTTCAGGTCGCCGCCGATGCGCCGCGCTGGCGGATCCTATCGGGGCTGGAGGTGGCCTGCGAACCGGCCATGGCGCCCGATCTTTTGCAAGGGCTGCGCGATCTGGGCCATGTCGTCCATGTCGAAGCGCCTGACAATGCTTTCGGCTTCGGCGGGGCGCAATTGGTGCAGCGCTTGCCCGAAGGCGGCTATTCCGCCGGGTCCGATCCGCGCAAAGACGGGCAGGCGGCGGGTTTCTGAGCCCCAAGGCATCCGCCCCCCGCCCGTAGGATTGGCATGGCCCGGTATCGGGCCATGCCAGTTTAATCTAAACGCTCAGCCCTGAGCGCGTTTCGCGTCAACAGACCATGGCCCCGGACCGGCAGCCGCTAGGTAGAGGAAGCCAAAGCTGTAGAGCGCGGCCAGTTCACCGCCGTTCAGCATCGGGAAAAACCCCTGTGGCATATGTGCGATGAAATAGGCCACGGCCATCAGACCGCTCAGGATAAAGGCCGACAGCCGCGAGAGCAGGCCGATCACCAGCAAGACGCCGAAGATCAGCTCGATGACCCCGGCGATGCCACCTAAGGAGGCGATCGACACGCCGCTCATCTGGCTGGTCGGGAAGCCGAGAATTTTGCTCGTGCCATGTTGCAGGATCAACAGGCCCGACATGATGCGAAAAAGCGATAGTATCTGCGGCCGGTATGGGGAGAGGAAGGTCATGATTTTCCCTTTCAGGACTTTGGGTTGTGCTCACCGGGCCAGTATCAATCCCAGTCCGCGCGACCCGTCCACCCTCAAGCGCGGGGGTGGGGGATTTGTAACGTATCTGTGATTTAGGCGCGCCCGATACCGCGGTGACAGAGGCTAATTCCAAGCGGAGGCAAATAATCGAAAAAAAATCGCCACAATGGACCAATTGCACTTGCGCACCCCGGACTGCCCGCGTTAAAGAGCCGCTGTCCGAAGGCGTTGCCCGAAAGACAGACATAGGCATTCCGGCGTAGCTCAGCGGTAGAGCAGTTGACTGTTAATCAATTGGTCGTAGGTTCGATCCCTACCGCCGGAGCCAATTTTTCTACTCATGAAAGATTTACGAGCTAAGCCCCCTTTCGGGGGCTTTCGTCGTTTTGGGTTTGGGGCAACATTTGGGGCGGCCCGAATTTACTTGCGATCGACCCTTTGGAGTGCTCCCGCCCGGTGGTCAATCCAGCAACGCGTTGCGTCGGGTTGCCCGACCGCAAGCTGTCCTCCCGGATTCCTGCAAGGTATCATAAAGGGGTGTCGGTCAACCCAGCGATCAGATCGGCCAAGCGGTGTGAACCCGCTTGGCTCAGGAACCGCCCATGGCGCCAATGCCACCGAACCAGCAGCCAACGCCGCACGCCTCAAGAGTTCAAAAGCGATGTGGCCCGCCCGATCTGGGCGAGCCTCTTGATCAGAAACCTTCGGGCAAAAGGCCCGCTGGCAAGTTCTGATAGCACACTGGGCGCAGGAAACGCCGGATCGACAGGGTGCCGACCGAGGTTGCTCCGAAGTTGGTCGAGGCCGGGTAGGGCCCGCCGTGAACCATGCTGTCGGCCACTTCGACGCCGGTGGGGAAGCCGTTGACCAACAAGCGCCCGGCTTTGCGTTCGATGATTGGCATCAGACGCCGTGCAGTCTCAGTATCCGCGTCGTCCATTTGCAGCGTGATCGTAAGCTGGCCTTCCAGCCCCTTCGCGAGGCTCTCCATCTCTTCGACTGAACCGGTCCGAACGACGAGGCCAAGCGGGCCAAAGACCTCTTCCCCAAGCTCGTGATCCTGTAGATAGGCCGCGCTATCCGTTTCATAGAGGTTGGGCAGGGCGTTGCGGCCTTCGCTTTCGGTGGACAGGCGCGGCTGCACGGCACTGCGCCGATCAAACCGGGCCTTGCCGTCGCGGTACGCCTGCGCGATCCCGTCTGTCAGCATCACCTGCGCGGGTGCGTCTTGCAGGGCTGCGGTCGCTGCTTCGACAAAATTGTCGCCTTCCGCGCCTTTTGGCACAACTGCGATGCCGGGGTTGGTGCAGAACTGGCCCGCGCCCATCGTCAGCGACCCGGCCCAACCTTCGCCAAGAGCTTGGCCGCGCGCTTTACACGCCTCGGGCAGCACGAACATCGGATTGACCGAGCCGAGTTCGCCGAAAAATGGGATAGGCTCGGGCCGGGCGGCGCAAAGGTCAAACAATGCGCGGCCCCCGCCAAGCGAGCCGGTGAAGCCCACGGCTTTGATAAGCGGATGCTGCACCAGTGCTTGGCCGACCGTGCGGTTGCCGCCTTGGATCAGGGAAAAGACACCTTTTGGCATGTCGCATTTTTCAATCGCGGCATGCACGGCCTCGGCCACGATCTCGCCCGTGCCGGGGTGGGCGGAGTGCCCTTTTACGACGACCGGACATCCTGCGGCCAGCGCTGCGGCGGTGTCGCCCCCGGCGGTGGAAAAGGCCAACGGGAAGTTCGACGCGCCAAAGACGGCAACAGGGCCAATCGGGCGCTGGACCATGCGCAGCTCCGGGCGGGGCAGGGGCTGCCGGTCGGGCAGGGCTGGGTCGACCCGCGTATCAAGGTAGTCGCCCTTTAGAATATGATCGGCAAAAAGCCTCAGCTGCCCAGTGGTGCGCCCGCGTTCACCGTTCAGCCGCGCTTCGGGTAGGCCGGTTTCGCGCGTGCCGATATCGGTGATCGCCTCGGCGCGGGCTTCGATTTCGTCGGCGATGGTGTTGAGGAATGCGGCCCGCGCCTCGCGGGTGCTATAGCCGTAGGACCAGAACGCAGCCTCGGCCGCTTCGCAGGCCTGATCGACGAGCGCCGTTGTCCCGACGCTGAAATCATGCGCCGGACCGCTGGCGGGTTCGGAAGCAAAGGTCTGCTCTGCGCCGACCCATGTGCCGGCGATCAAATGTTTACCATGCGGGGTGAAGCTCATGCTGCTGTCTCCTTTTGCGAATTTCTGACCATCTTGCAGGCAATCTCGGAAGCGGCGCGGGTGGCACCGAGGTCGGCTGTGCCTTGGCCTGCGATGTCAAATGGCGTGCCATGCGCCGGGGTGGTGACGGGCACCGGCAGCCCGCCTTGCACGGTCACGCCGCGGTCAAACCCCAGCAGTTTAAGGGCGATCTGGCCTTGGTCGTGATACATCGTGACCACGGCGTCGATCTCGCCTTTCGTGACCTTGAGAAAGACGGTGTCTGAGGGCAGGGGGCCGGTGACAGCCATCTGCCCGCCTGCCATGCGACGCACCGCGGGTTCGATCACGTCGATTTCCTCTCGGCCAAAGTTGCCGCCGTCCCCGGCATGGGGGTTGAGCGCTGCAACGGCGATGCGGGGCCGCGCGTGACCGGCTTGCCGCAGGGTGCGGTCGATCAGGCGGGTGGCTTCTTGGATGCGGTCGGGGGTGATCGCGTCGGCCACGTCCCGCAGGGCGATATGGCTGGTGACCCGGCTGGTCCACATATCGTCGAGTGTGTTGAGTTCGGAAATATAGTTGGTCACGCCGAGCTTTTCGGCGATGTAATGCAACTCATCGGAATGCCCGATCCCGGCCATATGCATCGAGGCCTTGTTGAACGGGGCGAAGACAATCGCGTCGATCACCCCCTCCTGCACAAAGGCGAGCGCTTGGTCGAGGACCCGTAGCGTGGACCGGCCCGAGGCTTCGGTGCTTTGCCCAATGACGACATCCTCGGCCGCGATGGTTTCCATCTCATGCAGGGCGATTGGCGCATGCGCCGTCCAATCCTGTGTCGCCGCATCCACCGCCGTCATCGCGTGGTCGCACCCGGCTTGGCGCTGCCCCATCTCAAAGACATGACGGTCGCCGATCAGCAGGATTTGCGCCTGATCGCAGCATTCATCGGCCAGCAGCCGGGCGACAAGTTCCGGCCCGATGCCGCTGGGGTCACCGGGGATAACACCAATTCTTGGGGTCATGTTCACTCCGTTTCTGTATTGTGGTCCTTGGCTTTGCCGTCTTCTTGCAAAGCGTTTTTGGTATTGGTGACGGCCGAGACGAGGTGATGACGCAGCGCCTCGGATGTGGCTTTGGCGTCGCGCCGCGACAGGGCGTCGACGATGGCGCGGTGTTCGGCCAGGGTCTGGCCGCGGCCCGAGCGACGTTGCGAGGATTGAAACCGCGCCCGCCACAGCCGCGCATTAAACTTAAGATGCGTATCGATCAGCGGGGCATTGCGGCTTGCCTGCACGATCGCTTCGTGCATCTGCATATCGAGGCGAAAGGATTCCAGTGGGGAAAGCGTGCTGTCTCCTGCCTCAATCTGGCGCTGATACTCGGCCACTTGAGCGATCTCGGCATCGGTGATGCAGGCGCAGGCCAACTCCCCGGCCAAGGCTTCGAGCGCGCCCATAACTATCAGGTTTTGTTCGATCTCATCCAGCCGGGGGTTGGCCACTTGCGGGCGACGGGTGACCGAATATTCGATCAACCCGTCCTGTTCGAGAATGGTCAAAGCACGGGTCAGGGGGGTGCGGCTGATGCCCAAGGCAGCGGCCAGATCACGCTCCGAGATATGCGCCCCGGCGGGCAGTTTCTCTAGCAAAATCAACTCGCGCAGCTTGTCGGCGGTGACCTCTACCAATGTGGCGCGGGGCCGCGCGAGGGCAAGCTCGCCCGTGTCGAGGTCCGTGATGTCGGTCTTCTTGCTCATGTCATTTTCCCCAGCTCAGCACCACCGGCTCAAGCGGCCGGATCAAGCGGAGTAGGGACTCTCGTGTCTGAGGATGCAATGGGGCAATCGGGTGACGACAGAATTCCGACCGTATCACGCCGCCTTCGACCATCGCCGCCTTGGCAGACCGAAAGCCGCATTGACGGTTTTCATGGTTCACTGCGGGCAAGACGCGGGCATAGGCATCGGTCGCGGCCCGAAGATCGCCAGCCGCGAAATGGTCAATCACCGGCTTGATCTGGTCGGGTATCATGGCGCTGGTCATGGCGCCGGTGGCCCCGGCTTCGAGATCGGCGAGCAGCGTGATCGCCTCTTCGCCGTCGAAGGGGCCTTCGATGGCGTCGCCACCTGCCGCGATCAAGTCACGCAGCTTGGTTGCGGCCTGCGGGCATTCGATCTTGAACAGGCGCACCTCTTCGATCTCGCGCGCCATGCGCACCAGCAGGGGCACCGGGAGGTCGACCCCCGAAAGGGGCGCATCTTGCACCATGATCGGGATGCCGACTTCGCCCACCTGGGCAAACTGCTCAAAGCTCTGTTCCGCGGAGCCCTTCAGCAATGCGCCATGGTAAGGGGGCATCATCATGACCATCGCGGCGCCGTGGTCTTTCGCGTGCTGCGCACGGGCCACGGCGATTTGGGTGGCGTAATGGCTGATGGTGACGATGACGGGCAGGCGCCCCGCCATATGCTTAAGCGAGACCTTGGTCAAAAGGCGGCGTTCCTCATCGGTGATCAGGAACTGTTCAGAGAAGTTGGCGAGGATGCAGATGCCATCGCTGCCCTGATCAACCATACAGTCGATCACACGTTTCATGCCCTCATAGTCGACCGTGCCGTCATCGTTGAACGGGGTGGGGGCGACGGGCCAGATGCCGGAGTATTTGGTCATTCTGTGATCTCGAAATTGGAAAGATGTTTGTCGGAAATGGTGATGCCGAGGCCGGGTTTGTCGTCGTCCAGCTGCAAGAACCCGCCCTGCGCCTCCGGGTCGCCTTCGAAGATGTAGTAGAACAACTCATTACCGACCTCGACATCGAAGACCGGGAAGTATTCGGACATCGGACAGTTAATATTGGCCATGGTCAGGTGATAGTTATGCATCTGCCCGGCATGTGGGATGACCGGGATCTGCGCCGCCTCGGCGATGGCGTTGATCTTTTGCGCCGCCGTGATGCCGCCGACGCGGTTGGTGTCATATTGCAGCACACTGACCGCGCGGCGATTGATCAGTTCGGCGCAACCGATCACGCTGTATTCATGTTCGCCGCCCGAGATTGGGACGATCCCCATGGCGTTCAACTCGGCATAGCCTGCCACATCGTCGGCGATCACCGGCTCTTCGAGCCAGCGCGGCTCGTATTTCGCCAGTTTGGGCAGCATCCGCTTGGCGTAGTCGAGGTTCCAACCCATATAGCATTCGAGCATCAGGTCTTTGTCGTAGCCGATCACCTCGCGCAGCGCTTCGACCCTTTTGAGGTTCTCGCGCATGCCTGCCATGCCGTCCTTCGGGCCAAAGCCAAACCGCGTTTTAAAGCCGGTGTAGCCGTGCTGCATCGCCTCTTCCGCTTCGGCCTGCATGCTTTCGACAGACCCCGCGTAAAGCTTGGAATAGTAGACCGGGATTTTCTCTTTGGTGCGCCCGCCCAAGAGTTTGAACACGGGTTTGTCGACCAGTTTGCCCATCAGATCCCAGATCGCGATGTCGACGGCCGAGATCGCGGTCATCCCGATCCCCTTGCGGCCCCAAGCGTGGCTGCGGCGGTACATTTTCTCCCACAGATAGGCGTAGTCGAAGGGGTCTTCGCCGACGACCAGCGGGGCGAACCATTCGTCGATCGCCTGTTTCACCAGCGTCGGTGCCAAGGCTGCATTGCCGATGCCGATCGTGCCGTCTTCAGTCTCGATCTCGCAGGTCAGCCACTGGTGAAAACGAAAGCTCGCCATGGCATCGCCCTTAATCCAAAGGGCATCCGACGCATTGGTGCAGAAATTCCCCGAGGGGGGCACGGTCGGCCCTTTCCAGTTCCAGACACGGGTGCGGACGGATTTGATCTTAGTCATCAGGGCCTCTCTTTTTTCGCTGTTTCTCGTTCTGCCGGACACTTCCGAAGACGAATCATGTTGACATCACTCTTAGCATCATATTGGAACTTTGGAATGCCAAAATTATAGAGCGCCAAATTACGGAGGGGAAGAAATGAAAAATCAACGACTGCACAAGCTGCCGTGCGTTCGTGGCTCATTTCCCGATAGGCAAAGGTGCAATGGATGCGGCAGAACTTTCTTAACCAACGGAGGAGATACGATGAAAACCCTTACAAAGAGCCTGAGCGCCAGTCTGGCTGCGGCGACCTTTGCACTTGTGACACCCGTGGCCGCGGACACCTATGTGGTGGCCGTGGGTGCGGCGTCGAACAGCCTGCAGGGCAAAAGCGCCGCACGCTTTGCCGAACAACTGCAAGAGCAACTGGGCGACGCCCACACGGTGGAATTCTATGCCGATGCACAGCTCGGCAACGAAAAGGAACTGATGCAAAAGCTGCGTCTGGGCACCGTGGATTTCACGCTGATCTCTTCCATCATGGCCAACATTGCGCCCGAATTTGCGCTCTTTGACATGCCGTTTTTGGTACAGGATCGCGCGCACCTAAAAGCAATCGACGCCGAGATCGTGCAGCCCGATTTGGCCCCATTGGCGCGCAAAGCCGGGCTTGAAGTGCTTTCTACTTGGGAAAACGGTTTCCGCCAGATCACCAACAACGCCCGCCCGATCAACACCCCCAGCGATTTGGATGGGCTCAAAATCCGCACGCCCTCTTCTGAATGGCGGGTTTCGATGTTCAAAGAATGGGGCGCAAACCCGACGCCGATGTCTTTCTCTGAAGTGTTCGTCGCCCTTCAGACCGGCACAATGGACGGGCAGGAAAACCCGCTGACCAATATCGTCGGCGCGAATTTCCAAGAGGTGCAGGGCTACCTGAGCCTGACTGGCCACGTCTATTCACCTACCTATCTGACTACCGGGGCCGAAACCTGGTCGAAACTTCCCGATGAGGTCAAAACCGCCGCGACCGAAGTTGCTGCATCCGTTCAGGACTGGTCGCTGAACCAGGGCGAAACCGCCGACGGTGAATTGGTCGAAAAGGTCCGCGCAGCGGGGGTAGAGGTCAATGAGGCTGACAAGGCCGCCTTTATCGAAGCCTCCGCGCCGATCTACGCTGCCTTCTCCAGCCAAGTGCCGGGGGGCGAAGCGCTCGTCTCGCGCGCGCAAGAACTGGCCAAGTAAACGCAGCTTCGCCCCGGTTGGCATGGGCTGGCCGGGGCTACTTAGAACAGGAGACAGGCATGGTCGCTAAGATCGAGCGTTTACTTCTTTGGGCAATCGAAACGGCTTGCCTCGCGCTGTTGGTGACACTGGCGGGAGCGGTCGTTTATTCGACCACCATGCGTTACCTCGGTGCATCGCCCGCATGGTACGATGAGATTGCCAGCGTCCTGCTGGCTTGGCTCACCTATTTCGGCGCCGCCTATGCGGTGTTCATGCGCCAACACATGGGCTTTTCGGGCATCGTCATCGCCTTGCCGAAATCTGCGGCCATCGTGCTGACTTTGTTTTCCGAGCTGCTCGTCATCATTTATTTCTCCGTCACAGCTTATTACGGCAATGCCGTCCTGGCGGTGGCGAAATGGGATTCACTGCTGTCCTTGCGCTGGATGACTTTGGACATCGTGCAATCGGTGATCCCGATCGCTTCGGTCTTGATGATCATCGGCACCCTGTTGACCCTGCCGCGCGCCCTGCGCTTGGCCGCGCAAGGGATTGATCCCGAACATGCAGAAATCGACAAAGCCATTGCCGAGGCCGAAACCGCCACGCTCGACCTAAAGGACACCGCCAAATGATCCTCCTTTATACCACCATTGCCCTGATCACCCTGATCTTGATCAACGTGCCCATCGCCGTCGCGATCGGGGTGACCTCTATGGCGGGCTTTCTGCTGACTTCCGGGCCAGACGCCTTCTATGACATGGTGATCAAGCTCTATTCCGGCTCGACCTCTTTTCCGCTGATTGCCATTCCGTTGTTCATTCTGGCGGGCAATCTGATGAACACCTCCGGTATCTCTCTGCGGCTGATCAACTTTGTCGCCGCGCTGATCGGTTTTATTCGCGGCGGGCTTGGTATGGTAAACATCGGCGTCTCGATGGTCTTTGCCGAGATCTCTGGCTCGGCTGTGGCCGATGTGGCCGCAACCGGCACCGTCTTGATCCCCGAGATGAAGCGGCGCGGCTATTCGCGGACATTGGCGGCGGCGATTACGTCCTCTTCGGCATCGCTTGCCATCATCATCCCGCCCTCGATCCCCTAGATCCTCTACGGGGCCATTGCCGAAACCTCGGTGATCAAGCTTTTTGTCGCGGGGGTCGTGCCCGGCCTTTTGGGGGCCTTTCTGTTGATGACGGTGACCTATGTGCTGGCCGTCCGCTATGACTTGCCGCGTGCCGAGAGCTTTGATCTGGGCCATGTGGGCCGGACCTTCAAAGAGGCGTTCTGGGCTTTGACCATGCCGGTCATCATCCTTGGCGGTATTTTTTCTGGTCTTGTAACCGCCACCGAAGGGGCGGGGCTTGCGGTCTTGGCGGCCTTGGTGATCGGGCTGTTCATCTACCGTGATCTGGATGTCTCGCGGCTCCGCAAGACCATGCTCGAAGGCGTCAGCCAGACTGGCGTGGTGATGCTGCTGGTGTCCACCTCCGCCGCCTTGGGGTTGTTCCTGACCCAAGCGCAGGTGCCGCAAACCTTGGCGGCTCAGATCACCGAAGTCACCACGAACCCGCTGATCGTTCTGGCGCTGTTGAACCTGCTCTTGCTGGTCTTGGGGATGTTCCTGCATGGGGCCGCCGCGATCATCTTGGTCGTGCCGGTGGTGATGCCGCTGGTCAATGCGGTGGGGATTGATCCGATCCACTTCGGCATCATGGTAACGCTGAACCTTGCCATCGGTCAGCAGACCCCGCCTGTGGCATCGGTGCTTATCACCTCCTGCTCAATCGCCCGCGCGGGCATCTGGGAAACGTCGCGCACCAACTTGCCGTTCATTGCCGTGCTGGCGTTTGTCCTGCTCTTGGTGACCTATGTGCCCGAAGTCTCCCTCGCGCTGACGCACTACCTTGAATGAGCAAGATCAATGCATTCTCGGGTGGGTGATCCTGCCCGGGATTGCATGCGTTTTGCTGGGACTACGATGGTTTCGCCTCCCGGCGCGGCCATCATCTCTGCGGTGATTGCCTGAATATTTGAAAGGGTTTTGCCCAGATGCAGCACCCGGCTTCGACCCCAGCAAGGCTGTTTTGCAATCCGGCCGCTTTGGCGTTTGTGTGAACAAGGCTGCGGGCCCACGGCGCGCCTAGGGCCGCAGCAACCCAGCCAAAACAAACGGCATTTTCCGCCTCTGTCACAAATGTTTTGCATTGTCAGGCCACAAGGGGCCGCAATGCGTCGAAGTATAAATTGACCAAATGGTCTAACGCGCGCATTCTGCCGACAATTAGTACACTAGAAAGAGGATTTCCCATGACACGAACCATTCTGCTGGCCGGCACCATGCTGGCGGGGCTCGCCTCCGTGGCCCAAGCCGACACGCTGCGTCTTTTGACATGGGGCGGCTACGCACCTGTGGACGTGGTCGCGAAATTCGAAGAAGAGACCGGCCATACCGTCGAAGTCACGAAATCCAACAACGAAGAGATGATCGCCAAGCTGCGCGCCACGGGCGGCGGTGGTTTTGACCTCGCTCAGCCGTCGCAAGACCGCATCATGGGCCCGCAGATGGAATTTGGCATCTACAAACCGATTGATGTCTCCAAGCTGAACAAAGAGCTATTCATCACCTCCATGCTCGACTCGACCATGGCGAACACCACCGTGAACGGTGATGTCTACGGCGTGCCGCATGTCTGGGGCACCTCCGGTCTGGTGATGAACACCGCCGAAGCAGGTGAGACGGTCAAGGATTACACTGACCTCTGCGCGCCGGAAGTGGCGGGTAAGGTCTCCTACCGTCTGAAACGTCCGACGCTGATTGGTTTCGCCTTCGCCATGGGCGAAGACCCCTTTGCCGCCTATGGCGACGAAGCCAAATACGCCGAGATCATGGGCAAGGTCGAAGCCAAGCTGATCGAATGCAAAGCGAACGTCAAAACCTACTGGGGTGGCGGTGATGAGCTGATGAACCTGCTGCGCTCGGGCGAGGTGACCGCGTCGATGGCATGGGACACCGGCGGTTGGAAGCTGAACGACGACAACGCTGATCTGACCTTCGTGGCCCCGGCCTCGGGGGCTCTGGGCTGGATCGACACCTTCGTTCTGCCCGCCAAAGGGCAGGCCGATGATGTGGCCTATGAGTGGATCAACTTTGTCATGCAGCCCGAAGTCGCGGCGATGATTACCGCAGCGGCGGGCAACTTCACTGCTTCTGCAGGCGCGGATGAATTTGCCGAAGACAGCCTGAAAGCCAAGTATCAGGCCAGCTTCCCCCAAGAAGCCATCGACAACATCAAATGGTATCCGCCGGTGCCTGCCGGTCTGGAAACGATCGAAGGCGAAGTGCTGGACCGCGTCCAAGCTGCCAACTGATAACTGACCATCGGGCGGCACCCTCATCTCGGGGGTGTCGCTCCTTTATACGGAATTCACATGACCCCAGATCTGGAATGCGTCGACCTCGTTAAGCGGTTCGGCGATACCACCGCTGTTAACAACGTCTCCTTCACGGTGCCGCCCGGCAGTTTCTTCTCCATCCTCGGGCCTTCGGGCTGCGGCAAGACGACGATCATGCGGATGATCGCGGGGTTCCTCGACCCCACCTCCGGTGACATTCGAATCAAGGGCGGATCGGTGCTCGACACGCCGCCGAACAAGCGGCCCGTGAACATGGTGTTCCAGCATCTGGCGCTTTTCCCGATGATGACGATTGCCGAGAATATCGGCTACGGGTTGCGCCGCCGCGGCATGGCCAAGGGAGAGATCGCGCGTAAAGTCGATGAGGCGCTCGACCGGATCGGCCTGCCGGGGATCGGCGCGCGCAAGGTGGATGAGCTTTCGGGCGGTCAGAAACAACGGGTCGCCATCGCGCGCTGCATGGTGTTGGAGCCTGACGTGCTGCTGCTGGATGAGCCGCTGGGCGCACTGGATCTGAAACTGCGCGAACATATGAAGGTAGAGCTGAAGGCCCTGCAAGCTGCCTTTGACACGACATTCGTCTATATTACCCATGACCAATCCGAAGCGCTGGTGATGTCCGATCAGATCGCAGTGATGAGCAACGGCCAGTTCGAGCAGGTGGGCCGGGGGCAAGACCTCTATTACCGCCCCGAGACGCCCTTCGTCGCGGGTTTCATCGGGGAATCGAACCGCTGGAAGGGCCGGATCGAGCGGGTGGAGGGCGACGCCCTGCAACTGCGCACCGACAGTGGGCTCGCGATGCGGGCCACCGGCGCGGGCCTTGCCCAAGGCGCACGGGCCGAGATTTTCGTGCGACCTGAATCCATTCGTCTTGCCGCCAGCGCCGATGCGCTCGCAGGGTTCGATAATCAACTGACGGGCAGGGTGACCAGCCTGCTGTTCAACGGCGCGGCGTCGCGCGTGTTGGTGCAGGATGACGTGGGTGAAACGCTTGAAGTCACGCTGCCGCAATCGGGAGAATTCTCAAGCCTGCAACGCGGTGATGCGGTGCATATCGGCTGGGGTGCGGGGCAGGCGACCTGCTTTGGGGCCGCCTGATGCGCAGCCAATCCCGCATTACATTCTACCTGCTGCTGACGCCTTTGGTGCTGTGGCTGGGGCTTTTGATCATCATTCCGCATATCGACATGCTGCTGATTTCCCTGCGCGAGCGGATCAGCTTTGGCGTCTATGAAACCAGTCTGGCGCAATATGAAAAGGCGTTGACCGAACCACTTTACCTACGCACCTTTTGGCGCACGGCGGTGATGTCGGTGCTGGCAACCGCGCTGACGCTGCTGATCGCCTTTCCGGTGTCCTATTACATCGCCAAGATGGCCAAGGGGCGCTTGCAACAGGTGTTGTTCCTGCTCTGCCTGATCCCGTTCTATGTCTCTGAATTGGTGCGTACTTTCGGCTGGATGATCCTGCTGCGTGAGACCGGTCTCGTCTCGAACCTGTTGCAATGGGTGGGGCTGGCGGATCGCCCAGTTGAGATGCTCTATACAGATGCCACAATGATGGTGGGGCTGGTCTATACCTCCATGCTCTTCATGGTAGTGCCGCTTGTCACTACGCTGGAAAGCCTCGACGACAGTGTGATCGAGGCGGGCTATGATCTGGGCGGCAGCGGGCTTTCCGTCCTGCGTGAGATCATCATCCCCCACGCCATGCCCGGCATCGTGTCGGGCTGTATCGTGGTCTTCATGCTGAGCTTGGGCAACTATCTGACGCCGACGATGCTGGGCGGCAAGGACAGCCTGTGGTTCACCGAAATGATCTATAACCAGTTCATCGTGCGCTCCAATTGGGAGCTGGGCGCCGCCTTTGGCTTTATGCTTCTGGTGCTGTCTTCGGTGATCGTCTGGGGGATGCTCTGGCTCACGGGCCGGACCCTCAAGGAAACGATGGGGTGATCCAATGATCCCGACAATCCCGCAATCGCGCAGCTTTCGCATCCTCTATGGCGGCTATGTGGCGCTGTTCTTTCTCTATCTGGCCCTACCGCTGACCGTGGTGGCGGTCTTTGCCTTCAACGACAGCCAGTTCCCGTCTCTTCCGTGGGAGGGATTCACGTGGAATTGGTTCTTCGGCGAGGAGCGCCCGCAGATCGGCGTCTTTCATGAACGTGGCATCCTGCGGTCGGTGGTCACATCGGCATTCGTGGCGCTTTGCGTGGCGATCATGTCGGTCTGCGTTGGCACGACGAACGCCTTTTTGTTCAACCGCTATGAGTTTCGCGGCAAGGGGTTTCTCTATGTGTTGATGCTGCTGCCGCTGGTGATCCCCGGCATCGTGCTGGGCATCTCGGTGCTGGTATTCTCATCCACGCTGGCCAATGGCGTATGGGACATGGCGCAGATCGACATTCAGGCGCTGCGCCCCGGTCTGCTTTTGGTGATCCTGGGGCAGTTCAGCTTTATCACCACCATCGCCACGCTGGTGATCTCGGCCCGGTTGCAAAAGTTTGACCGCACGTTGGAAGAGGCGGCGCTGAACCTTGGGGCGGATCGTTTGACGGCGGTGCGCACGATCACGCTGCCGTTCCTTGCGCCTGCAATGGTCGGGGCGGTCGTGGTGGCGTTTCTCATGAGCTTTGAGAACTTCAACACGACGCTGATGCTGGTGGGCTCTGACGCGCCGCTGACCATTGCGATGTTCGATCGGTTGAAAGAGGGCTCGACCCCGCTGCTGAACGCCGTGTCGCTGTTGTTGATGCTGGGCTCGTCGCTTCTGGCGCTGATGGTGATCTTGTTTCAAAAACGAAGCTAAGACCTCGGCAGGCCCGTGCTGGGCCTGCCGCCTTTGGCTAAAGCGCCCCGCGCACCGCCAGACAAAACCTCTCTAACATATCCGCATCCTCGGCGAGGGCACGCCGCAGCGACCGAGGCAGTTCAAGCTGCACCCCCTCGCCAGAGCGGGTGCGGTTGCAGATGTTCGTCTCATGCACGCCGGGCAGGGTGGTGTTGGGTGCCGCGTCAAACCCCGCGTCGCGCAGGGCCGCGCCGATGGCATCGCGTAGCGCCTCGGCGCGCCCACCAAGCCAGACCGTTTCGGTGCCATCATCCTTGCGGCCATGGATCGCCACGGCGACCTGCGCGCTTGCCACAAGTTCCAACGCCTGCGGCTCATCAAAATGGTGCGAGGTGATGTGGAAATCCCCATGCGCCCCGGCCTTCAGCGCCTCGAACAAATAGTAGGAATAGTCGCTTCCCGCGATGGCCTCGGCGATCAGGCTGGTCTCAGGCTCAATCGTACCGCCGTGGGGCGCGATGATGATCACCGCGCTGCCTCGATCCTCGGCGCGTATCTGGTAATCATCATCGCGCAGCATCTCGGCAGAGAGGTCGGCATAGTTCTGGAAACGATCCGTCATGATATGGCTCCTATCGGCTGGGGAGGGCGATCAAACGTCGAGCTTGCGCACCGTTTTGGAGATAAGCCCGTCTTTCCGCTCCAGAAACACGATCTCGCCAAACTCGATTTCCTGCCATTCATCCCCATCTTCGGTCAGCGGCTCGGAGGCAAAAATCGCCGATTCGGCTTCGCCCTCGGGGCAGGGGTCGACCTTATAGGAGTCCGCATGATCCTCAAAGTTCGCGCCTGTCAGTATATAGACCGGTTCAAGCAGCATAGAGAGGGGTAAGTCCTCGTCGCGCAGTTTCTTCCAGTCGCCGGTCACATCGGTCTCGCCGTCATGCCCGCAGCCATAGTTTACGCCGATAATACGATCTGAACTGACAAGCGCGATTTTTAGCTTGGTCAATGCCGCCAGATCAAGTTTTCGCGCGGCCTCACAAATGACCCGCAATAGTTTTTCAAATCCGCGCTGCACATCGTCATCGCTGTCGCCTTCCAGCAATGACAGCAGCAGCACATAAAGAAATTCCGTATCCGTCGTGCCGCGCATCTGGGTGAGGTATTGATCTTTGCAATGGGGCAGAAGTTCACGTTGCAACTGCCGCCAATGGGGCAGGGCACCGTTCTGCGCGATGATCCACGGGGTATGGTCAAAGGAAAACGGGTGGCAGTTTTCATCGGCCTGCACGACGCTGGCGTCATAAGAGGCCGCGCGGATATGCGACAGCATCGTATGGGCCTGTAGGCTGGGGATCAGGGTCTTGGCATTGTCGTCGTGAAAGGCCGCTTTGGGCCGGTGATAAAGCAGCGGCGCGTCGGGTTTCAGCAGATGCGCGCTCCAGGCGGCGAAGCCCCAACCGGCCAGTTGCAGGCTGGGGTGAAGTTCCGGATCAAGGCTTTGGTTCAGCAGGCTGTTCTCTGGGGCAAGGAGCAGCGCCTCGATTGGCAGTTCAGGTCCGATATAGGCGAGGAAGCGGCACATGGTGTTCCTTACTCTTGAGATATTTCAGCGGTTTCACGAAGGGTGTAAAGGGCTGAGATAGAGCGGTGCACGCGGAAATCGACAGGTGGGCCGAACAGGGGGGGGGCGACAGGGGGCTTGCAGGGGGCGAATGCCCCACCCTGTCGACGACAGGCGCCGCCAACTGGGCTGGGGCGCGGTGGCTTGACCCAAGAGCGCCGCGGGCGGCACCAAATGCGCGCCGCCCGCAGTCTGACCTATAGATCAGACGTCAGAGATATAATCCGCCGAGACATAGCCCTGCACCTCTGGCGCATCGGCCAAGGACACCCGACACCAAAGCTGGCCAATCTCGGTCACGCAATCGCGGCGGTTCAAGATGGTGCCATCGGGCAGCCCCATGATGACCCCAAAATCAAGTCCCGGCCCAGACCGCAGCTTCAAAAGCTCATCCGGTCCGGTGCGGTGGACCATCACCTGATCGGCGGCGATGCCTGCGCAACCTGCGACGAAGATAAGGGTGGAAACTGCTGCGAATGTAATCCTGCGCATGATCTGCCTCTCTTTTGTTTTCTCACGTCATAGATCGAAAACCAGGCTGATCCTAGCCGCCTTATCCTGCCGGCTCTTTGCACTGCTCCAAGGCGCGCTTCAAAGAATGCTCGTCATAGGGTTTCATCAAGCTGACATAGCGCGCGGGCTCGGCCTCGCCTTCGGCATATTCTCGCGGATCGGCCCCCGAGGCGATGATGACCGTGATCTCGGGTCGCAGTTGCGTGACGTGCTGCACCAGATCCATGCCAGAGCCGTCGGGCAGGCCGAGATCGGTGAACATGATGTCGAACCGCTCGGCCTCAAGGCTGCGTTCGGCGGCGGCGACGCTGTCGGCTTCGGTCACGGCATAGCCCAGATCGGCAAGCATATCCGCGGTCGCCATGCTGATCAGCGCGTCATCTTCGACCAGCAAGACCTTGAGCGCGTCATCAGGGGCGCTGTGCGCGTCATCCTGCGCCACGTGGGCGGCATCGGTGCTGGATTGGCGAGAGAGAATCTCATGAATTTTCAGCGCCAGCCGATCGCGGGTGTAGGGCTTGCTCAGCAGGTCGACCCCTTCGTCCAGCCGCCCGGCGTGGACAATCGCGTTTTGGGTATAGCCCGAGGTAAAGAGCACGCCGACATTCGGCAGATGCGCCTTGGTCTCGCGGGCAAGCTCGGGGCTGCGGATTTTGCCGGGCATGACCACATCGGTGAACAGCAGGTTGATCTTCACCCCGCTTTTGACGATTGCCAACGCGCTATCGGCATTCTCGGCGGTGAGCACGCCATAGCCAAGATCGCGCAGCTGATCGACGGCGGTTTCGCGCACGGCGGCGTCGTCTTCGACCACAAGGATCACCTCACCGCTGCCGGTGGGCGTTTCGGTTGCGGCAGGCAGCGGGGCGCTTTCTTCCTGGCGCTGCGTGCGCGGCAGATAGACCCGCACGGTCGTGCCTTGGTTCTCTTCGCTGTAGAGTTTGATATGCCCGCCGGACTGTTTGATGAAGCCGTAAACCATGCTGAGGCCAAGCCCCGTGCCTTCGCCCGTGTCTTTGGTGGTGAAGAAGGGATCAAAGACCTTTTCCATGATCTCCGGTGCGATGCCTGCGCCGGTATCGGTGATCGCCAGCATGACATATTGGCCGGGGGCCACATTCGGGTGACTTTGGGCATAGGCGTCGTCAAGGGCGGCGTTGCCCACTTCGATTGTCAGCTTGCCATGGTGGGCCATCGCGTCGCGCGCGTTGATCGCAAGGTTCAGGATCACGTTTTCCAACTGCGCCGGATCGACAAGACAGTTCCACAGCCCGCCCGAGATCACCGTTTCGACCTCGATCCCTTCGCCAAGGGTGCGGCGCAACATGTCGTCCATGCCCCGCACCAATCGGCCAAGGTTTTGCGGCTTCGGCTCCAAGGGTTGCTGCCGACCAAAGGCGAGCAGCTGCGCGGTCAGCTTTGCGCCGCGCGACACACCCGCCATGGCGTTGTCGACAAACCGCCGCTTGGCGTCGACCTCGGCCAGTTCCTTTGACAAAAGCTGAAGGTTGCTGCCCACCACCTGAAGCAGGTTGTTGAAATCATGCGCGATGCCGCCAGTGAGTTGGCCCACGGCTTCCATCTTTTGCGCCTGTACCAACTGCGCCTCAAGCCGGTCCCGTTCGGCCATGGCCTCTTCGACCTTGGTTTTCAGCGCGTTGTTGAACTCAATTTCGGCATTGCGTGCGCGCAGTTCCTCGCGCAGGTCGCGGACCTCGATCACGGTGCCCACGGTTTTGCCGGTCTCATCCTTCATCGGCGAGGCGGTGAAGCCCACGGGATAGAAACTGCCGTCCTTATGGACAAAGGTTTCCTCACCCTGCGTCTGGTGGTTTTCCGGAAAAGCGCGGTCGATGGCGCAGTCTTCGATCGGGAAATGCCGCCCGTCGGGGTGGGTGTGGTGGATCACATCATGCAGCGGTCTTTTGACGGTTTCCTCGAATTTATAGCCGGTCAACTCTTCGGCTGCGCGGTTCATAAAGACGCATTGCTGTTTGTCGTCCATCATGAAGATGGCCATCGTAGTGTTGCTCAGGATCGCGTCCAGCCGGGCCGAGACTTTGGTCAGCGCCGCGTTGGTCTCTTTCTGTTTGGTGATGTCCTGAATGGCCGCATAAAGGACCTTTTCGCCTTCGGTTGAGATCAGCTGCAAATGGGTCAGAACGCAATACCGCGAGCCGTCCTTGCGCTGGTGGACCGTCTCATATTCAATCGTTGTCGTCTTGCCGTTGACCAGCGGCTCAACGAGGTCCAGAAACGCCTCGCGCGACAGTTCGGGCTTGATGTCCCACGCCGCCATGCCGCGCAGCTCTTCCATCGAATAGCCAAGGTTCTCCCGCGCGCCGCGATTGGCGAGGGTGAAGGTAAAGTCTTCGACTGAAAACAGGTAAACTTCGCTTGCCGCGTCTTCTACGATCTGCCCAAGGCGATCACTCGCCAATCTCAATGCTTCTTGCACCATTTTCCTCAAGCTTGTCGGTCGCTGGACCCGGCTAAATTCGACCTGCAAGTTGCAGGGTATTTGTAACCTAGTCTTATGAAGCGGCAAGACGAGCGCAAAAAGCACATTCTTTCAAGGGGCGGGTTTTCGCGCAGAAAAACGCGGGCCAGCACCCGCCAAGCTGGCGGATGCCGTAGAGGATGAGAGGCTACGCGACGCGATGGCCCATGGCGTAGACCGACCGCAGGATCGGCGCGTCTTTCATCACCTCGAACAGGATCAGATCAGCCCGCGCGCCCAAGGCGATCTCGCCCCGGTCGGTCAGGGCTACGTGATGCGCGGGCGTGCGAGTGACGGTCGCCAGCCCCCGCGCCATATCGCCCCATAGATTGCCCAGTTGCACCGCCCCCAGCAGCAGGGCCGCGGGGACATAATCCGACGACAGGATGTCCAGCAAGTCCAGTTCCGCCAATTCCTTTGCCGCCACATTGCCCGAATGCGACCCGCCGCGCACGAGGTTCGGCGCGCCCATGATCGTTGCGATGTCTTGGGCGTGACAGGCCTCTGCCGCCGCGCGGGTGGTGGGGAATTCGGCCAAGCGCACGCCATGAGCGTGGCTGGTCGCGACCTGCTCGGCCGTGGTGTCATCATGGCTGGCCAGCGCCGCGCCATAGCGCGCCGCCGCCGCCACCGCTGCCGCCTCATGTTTCGCGCCCAGCCGTTCTTGCAGCCCATGCAGGAAGGTGACGTAATCGCCGAAATCCTCACGGGGCAGACCGTTCTTGCCGCAGACGTAATCCTCGAACTTTTGCACATCGCGGAATTGCCGCTGGCCCGGCGTGTGATCCATCAGGCTAACGATGCCGACTTTGTCGTCGGGGCCAAACTCGGCCAGTTCTTCCACCAGCGTTTCCGAACAGATCTCGGCNCGCAGGTGGATATGGTGGCTGATCGCCAGCGCCCCGCTGTCGCGCATCNTCAGNATTTCATCGGCCATGTCGCGGGCGTATTTCCCGTAGCGTTTGCGCCNTTCGTCCGACAGGATCGACCCNACCCGGATCGCGTCGAAAACCGTGGTGATCCCGGTGCCNGCCANCTCGCGGTCATGGGCGATGATCGCCGCGCGGTGCGGCCAGTCGACCTTGGGGCGCGGCTTCATGTGGCGCTCAAGGTTGTCGGTGTGGAGTTCGACCAGCCCGGGGGCGAGGTAGCCGCCCTCGCAATCGACCGCTCCTTTGGGCAGGGCGGTGCCTTCCGCGATATCGGCGATCACCCCGTCACGCAGCACCACGCTGCCGGGGATCACCGCATCGGGCAGGATGATTTTGGCATTGGCGAGAATGGTTTCTTTTGTCATGTGAACGTCACGCTTGTTGCGCATCCATGGATGCAGGGAGAAGATGAATGAAGTTCGACCGCTACGCGATCTATTACACGCCGCAGGGCAGTTTGGCCGAGGCTGGGGCCGCTTGGCTGGGCTGGGATGTGGCGCGCGGGCAGGCCGTGGCGCATCCTGAAGTGGCCGCGCTGGACGTGGCCGCCCTGACCGAAACACCGCGCAAATACGGGCTGCATGCGACGATCAAGCCGCCTTTCGTTTTGGCCGAGGGGGCTACGGCTGACGGCCTGCAATCCGCGTTCGAGACATCGTGCACGCAGCTTGCCCCCGTCACGCTGGATGGTCTCAGCCTGACCCCGCTGGGCCGCTTTCTGGCGCTGACGCCTGAGGGGGGCACCGCCGCGCTCAACGCCATGGCCGCCGAGGTGGTGCGCGGCCTCGACACGTTCCGCGCGCCTCCTTCCGAAGCCGATCTGGCCCGCCGCCGCCAAGCCAACTTGACGCCTGCACAAGAGGCGAACCTCACCAAATGGGGCTATCCTTACGTGATGGAGGCGTTCCGCTTTCACATCACCCTGACCGGCAAGCTGCCCAAGGGCGATCTGCCGCAGGTCACCGCAGCGCTGGCCCCCTATATCACGCCGCATCTGCCGCAGCCCTTTATTCTGGACAGCCTGACGCTGGTGGGGCAGGCCGAAGACGGTATGTTCCACGAGGTTCACCGCGCCGCCCTCTCGGGATAGAGCGCCGCCAGCGCCTGCGCCACGGTCTGCTTGAGCGGGCCGGAGTTGTCGATCTCTATCGCCGCGATATGGTCGGGCAGGGCGCGGTCGGCCCGGGCTAGCCGTGCGGTGATTTCTGCTTCGGTTTCGCGCCCACGGCCCCGCAGCCGGTCCGCCAATACATCGGGCGAAGCGGTCAGCGACAGCACTTCGAACCGCGCAAACCGCATTTTGGCCTCGGTCAGCATGCTGCGAGAGAGGTTCGCCAGCACGTCGCGCCCCTCGGCCAGCGCCATTTCAACCGCGATGGGAATGCCATAACGTAGCCCATGCGCGGCCCAACTCAAGGCAAAGGCGCCCTCCGCTTCGAGCCGCAGAAACGCCGCCTCGCTGATCCCGTCGAAATCCTCGCCCCCGGCCTCACCGGGCCGGGTGATGGCGCGGCGGGCGAGGAAAAGGTCGGGCAGGGTTTCGGCCAGTCCTTCCATCACGCTGTCCTTGCCCACACCCGACGGGCCAACCACCGCGATAAAGCGCCCGCTCATGCGGCCAATCCGGGGGTGAAACGGGTCACATCCACCTCGCGGTCGCAGATTTGGTCGCGGGCGGCCTCATCATGGAAGATGCCCAAGATCGCCGTGCCGCGGGCCTTGGCTTCTTCGATCAGCGCCAGCACCGTAGCGCGGTTGGTGGCATCAAGGCTCGCCGTCGGCTCATCCAGCAGCAAGACGGGGTAGGGGTGCGCAAAGCCGCGCGCGATGTTCACGCGCTGCTGCTCCCCGCCGGAAAAGGTCGTGGGGCTGAGCTGCCAGAGGCGTTCGTGGATGTTGAGCTGCGCCAGCAGTTCTCCGGCCCGCGTCCGTGCGTCGGCTTCGCTGCTGCCCACCGCCCGGAGCGGCTCGGCCACCACATCAAGCGTCGCCACCCGTGGCACGACGCGCAGGAACTGGCTGACATAGCCCAGCACATGGCGGCGTAACTCCAGTATCTCGCGCGGGGCGGCTTGGGCGACATCCAGATCGCCCACCATGACCCGGCCCGAGGCGGTCAGGTAGTTGCCATAGATCATCCGCATCAGCGTCGATTTCCCGGCCCCCGACGCTCCGGTCAGCGCCACGCATTCGCCNCGTGCCACGGTCAATTCACCGCCNCGCATCACCGGGATCACCGCNGCNCCNTGNTTGTGCAGGGTGAAGGATTTGCTTACATTTTCCACGCNTATCATGGGTTNAACCTTGTTTAACCTATTGTTAACGTTTGTCNTTTGTTTCGCGTGCGAAACANTTCCCTGCACCGTCAAACCTGTAGCACGCTAGAGACCAAAAGCTGNGTATAGCCATGCTGCGGGTCGTCCAAGACTTGATCNGTCAGNCCGGTTTCCACCACATGGCCGTCNTTCATCACCATCAGCCGATCNGCCAGCAGCCGCACCACCGCCAGATCATGGGTCACGATGATCGCGCTCAGCCCCATCTCGCGCACAAGCCCGCGCAGCAGGTCGAGCAGCCGCGCTTGCACGCTCACGTCCAGCCCGCCGGTGGGTTCGTCCATGAATACCAATCGTGGCCCGGTCACGAGGTTGCGGGCAATCTGTAAGCGCTGCTGCATCCCGCCAGAGAAGGCCGAAGGCCGGTCGTCGATCCGGTCTTCGTTGATCTCCACCCGGCCCAGCCAATCGGTGGCGCTGGCGCGGATGTCGCCGTAATGCCGTGCGCCAACGGCCATCAGCCGCTCGCCCACATTGCCGCCTGCGCTGACGTTCATGCGCAGCCCGTCGCGAGCGTGTTGGTGGACAAAGGCCCAATCTGTGCGCGACAGCATCCGGCGCTCCGGCTCGCTCATCGTCACCGTGTCGCGCAGGCCATCGGCGCGGGTGTCGAAACGCACCGCCCCGCGATCCGGGGTCAGATGCCCCGCCAGCGTGTTCAGCAGCGTCGACTTGCCCGAGCCGCTTTCCCCGACGATGCCCATCACCTCACCGGGGTAGAGGTCAAAGCTGACATCAGTGCAGCCGATCCGCGCGCCATAGAATTTCGCGATGTTTTCAACTTGCAGCAAAGGAGTCATGCCATGCCCTCCAAGGTAGGTGCCGCATCCGCGCCGCGATGCCCGGCGGCCTGACGGGCCGCGCAATAATCGGTGTCGGAGCACATGAACAAACGCCCGCCTGCGTCATCGACGATCAACTCATCCAGATAGCTGTCCTCGGCCCCGCAAAGGCCGCAGGGGTGGTCTGCCTTGCTGGCCTCAAAGGGGTGGTCCTCGAAATCCAGCGACACGACCTGCGTATAGGGTGGCAACGCATAGATCCGCTGCTCGCGCCCTGCGCCGAAGAGTTGAACCGCGGCCATTTCCAGTTTCGGATTGTCGAATTTCGGGATCGGCGAGGGGTCCATCACATAGCGCCCCTCGACCTTGACCGGATAGGCATAGGCCGTGGCAATCGCACCATGCTGGGCGATATCTTCGTAGAGTTTCACATGCATCAGCCCGTATTCCTCCAGCTCGTGCATTTTGCGGGTCTCTACTTCCGAAGGTTCAAGAAAACGCAGCGGTTCGGGGATCGGCACCTGATAGACCAACACCTGATCCTCGCGCAGCGCGGCTTCGGGGATGCGGTGGCGGGTTTGGATGACGCTGGCCTCGGTCGTGGCCTCGGTCACCGCAACGCCAGCCGTCTTTTGAAAAAAGCGGCGGATTGAGACGGCGTTGGTCGTGTCGTCCGCCCCTTGGTCGATCACCTTGAAGGTATCCTCGGGCGTCAGCACGGCGGCGGAGACCTGCACCCCTCCGGTGCCCCAACCGTAAGGCATTGGCATCTCGCGGCTGGCAAAGGGCACCTGATAGCCGGGGATCGCCAACCCTTTCAGGATCGCGCGGCGGATCATCCGTTTGGTCTGCTCGTCCAGATAGGCAAAATTGTAGTCGTTCATGCCCCGGTCCTCATGCCTGTCTTGGTCACTCTGTGTCATGGCAGGGCTCATTCTGCGGCCTCCCGGGGCGCGTCTTGGGACGCCGCTGTCGCCTCGCGGCGCAGCTTGCGGATCAGTTCAAGCTCGGATTGGAAATCGACATAATGGGGCAGTTTAATATGCTCCAAGAACCCCGTCGCTTGGATGTTGTCGGCGTGATAGAGCACGAATTCCGCGTCCTGCGCAGGCGCGCCGAGGTTGTCTTCCCCCAACTCCTCCCAACGCAGGGCCCGGTCCACCAGCGCCATGGAGATCGCCTTGCGCTCAGACATGCCGAAGACCAGCCCATAGCCGCGGGTGAACTGCGGCGGCTCGGTCTTGGAGCCTGCAAATTGGTTCACCGTCTCACATTCGGTCAGCTCAACTTCGCCGATCTCGATGGCGAAACCCAGTTCGGGGATGTCCATCTCGACCGCCACTTTGCCGATGCGCAGTTCCGCGACGAAGGCGTGGTTGCGCGCATAGCCGCGCTGCGTGGAGTAGGCCATGCCAAGCACGAAACCTTCGTCGCCGCGGGTCAGCGCTTGCAGCCGCAGGTCGCGGGTGGCGGGCAGTTCCAGCGGCTCGCGGGTCAGATCGCGCGGCGGGGTGCTGGTATCCGTGTCGCGCTGCATCAGCCCTTCGCGGTCGAGGAATTCCATGATGTGCGGCGTGTCTTTAGAAGGCTCGGCATCGGCCACTTCGGGCGCGGACGGCACCTCACCATCGGCGGCCAGTTTGAAATCAAGCAGCCGGTGCGTGTAGTCGAAGGTCGGCCCCAAAATCTGCCCGCCCGGCGCATCCTTGAAGGTGGCCGAGACGCGGCGGTCGCAGGCCATGGTGCCGGTGTCCATCGGGCGCGAGGCCCCGAAACGCGGCAGGGTGGTGCGATAGGCGCGGATCAAAAACACCGCTTCGATCAGATCGCCCCGCGCCTGTTTGATCGCCAGCGCGGCGAGGTCAGGGTCATAGAGCGAGCCTTCGGCCATCACCCGGTTCACCGCCAGCGTCATCTGCTCGCGAATTTGCGCGACGCTCAGTTCCGGCACGCTTGCGTCGCCGCGCCGTTCTTCGGCAAGCCATGCGTGAGCGTTGTCAATCGCCCGCTCGCCGCCTTTTACCGCTACATACATCAGGACACCTTTGTGCTTCGGGGCAGCGCCGCCAGACGGTCGCCGCAGGTGAAAATGAAATCCAAACCGCGCGGGAAGAGCGCCGCGTTTTGCTGGAAGGCGGCGCGTTCGGGCAGCGACAGCGCGGTGCGGTCTCTGATGCCGGGGCCGGTGAGGGTTGCGCCTTTGGCCTGTAGATCATCCACCTCGACGATCAGCGTTGCGGAACGGTCGGGGTAGGCGGCGGTCCCGAGGGGGAAGTCGCCGCGCGGCAGGTCGTCCCAAGCGCCTAAGGCGAAGTGCGCCGCATTGGCCGGGGCGAAGGGCGCGCCGGTGTGGAAGGTAATCCAGTCGCGCACTTCGGGCCGGTCAAAGCCGGGCGCGAGGTAGAGCGGCGTTTCGGGGTCGCAGAGTGTCAGCAAGACGACCCCGGCGGCGGTGGACAGGCCCGCAGGCGGTTCGGCCCCGGTCACGCTGTTGATCTCACCCGGTTTGGCCATGGCGTTCATCACCGCGCGAAAGGCGAAAGCGGCGTCTTTCGGCGCGTCGCGAAACCCGCCTGTCAGCGATAGGGTCTGCATCAGTCTTCTCCTCTGACCATGGTGAAAAAATCGACCTTGGTGGCGGCGGCTTTGGCGGCGCGGCGGGCGCGGCGTTGGCCCTCGATCTCGGCCAGTGGGTCGAGCAGTTTGCTGCGGACCTCATCGGCGGCATCACTTTGCATCAGGGCATCAACGAGGGCGGCTTGCAGCGCCTTGTCGCGGCTGCGGCCTTGGATATAGGCGTGGCCGTCAGGCCCATCCGCAAGCCGCACCGAACAGCGCGTGACCGACATTTCGCCCATGTTAAAGGCATCGCCCAGAGCGCCCATCCGGCCCCGCAGCATGACGCCACCGATCTCGGGCGCGCGGAGCAGGTCATGGGCTGGAACCGCGCCGTAGCGCGCCCAGAGCCGGGCCAGATCAGCGGCCTCGGCCCGCGCGAGCAGGCCCATCCAAGCCTGCCGATCGCGGGTCTTTTCTTTGATTTCAACCGTCATCTAGACACCTTGTGCATTTGTCTAATTTACTATACAACTATACAAGTATTAGCCGCTGGCCTCCCGCTGGCGCAAGCATGGATATGTGAAACTTCTGCGACATGGCCCGAACTGCGATCTGGAAAACCATCACCGCCACGCTCACCCATGACATCGCCACGGGGAAATACGCCCCCGGCGATCGGCTCCCGACCGAGGCGCAATTGGCGGCGCGTTTCGGGGTCAACCGCCATACGGTGCGCCGGGCGATCAGCGACATGAACGAGAGCGGGCTGACCTACAGCCGTCGCGGAGCGGGGGTCTTCGTGGCGCAGCGGCCCACGGATTACCCCATCGGCAAGAGGGTGCGGTTCCACCAGAACCTTGCTGCGGCGGGGCGGGTGCCAGCGAAGGAGATTTTGACGTTGGAGACGCGCGCAGCCTCAGCTCATGAGGCCGAGCAGCTTGGGCTGGAGGGTGAGGCGCTCGTGCATGTCTATGAGGGGCTGTCGCTGGCCGATGACCAGCCCATCGCGATTTTCCGCAGCCTGTTTCCTGCCGCGCGGTTCCCTGATCTGTTAAAAGCGCTTGAGACCAGCCGCTCGGTCACCTCGGCCTTGGCGCAGGGCGGGGTGGCAGATTACACCCGCGCCTCGACCCGGCTGACGGCGAAACTGGCCAATGCCACGCAGGCGCTGCATTTGCGGCTGACCGAAGGCGCGCCGATCTTGCGGTCTGCCGGGATCAACGTGGACCCGGAGGGTGTGCCGGTGGAATATGGGGTGACATGGTTCGCCGGGGACCGCGTGACGCTGACGCTGAACCCCGGCGATTGATNCGCGGCCTTAGTGNCCCGCCTCNNTGCCCGCNATCAGCTTGCGGCGCAGCCAGCCCGAGAAGCTGTCCATCGCNANNACCATCAGGATGATCAGNACGATGTAATAGCTNACNTCCTCCCAATCCTTTTGNGTGATGATCGCTTGGGTCANCAAAAGGCCGATNCCGCCNCCGGTGATCGCGCCGATGATGGTGGCAGAGCGGGTGTTGGACTCCAGATANTAGAGCANTTGGCTNAGCAGNACCGGGGTGATCTGNGGGATGACGCCAAAGCGGTAGCGTTGCACAGGTGCTGCCCCGGTGGAGGCGATGCCCTCGATCTGCTTGTCGTCCACATTCTCCAGCGCTTCGGAAAAGATTTTGCCGAAGGTGCCGGTATCGGTCAGCAGGATCGCCAGCGAGCCGGTCAGCGGGCCGGGGCCAAAGGCACGGGAGAGAACGATGGTCCAGATCAGCCCGTCGACACCGCGCAGGAAGTCAAAGAGCCGTCGCGCGGCGAAGCGCAGGCCGCCCAGAGGGGTGAAGTTCTTGGCCGCGAGGAACCCCAACGGCAGGGCAATCATCGCCGCGCCAAAGGTACCGAGAAAGGCCATCAGGACCGTCTCGACCAGCGCCCATGCCACATCGCCATGACGCCACATTTTGTTGGTCCAAAAATCCTGCCAGATCGCGCCGTATTCACCACTGCGCAGCAGCTCTAGCGGGGACATGCCGTGATAGGGGCTGTCGAGCGTGAAGAAGAACAGCTCCCACCCATTGAAATAGCGGAAAACCTCGGCCCGGTTGCGGGTGATCGTCAGGCGGCCTGCCTCCGTGGTTATGGCAAGGCGGTTTTTCGAGGCGTTGATCCAGTCAGGCAGGGGGCCGTCGGGCAGGGTTGCGTTGACGCCGCTGCGGCCCGGTGTGGCGGTGATCAGCCCGTAGCCCGGCACGTCATAGCGCACCTCTGGCCCCAGTTCGACGGTATGGCCGTTGCCCAGCTCGACGATAGAAGTCTCGCCTAAGGTGACCCAATCGGGGGCGGTGCCCGGCGCATAGCGGCCCTTGCGTTCGCCTTCGATGGCGATCTCCATCTCGCCATTGCGATTGTCGCGGGCGACATGGGTTTTGTAGCTGTAACTGTCGGCGACCAGCGTCTTCATGTTCGACACATTGATGCGATCGCCCAGCCCCGCCACGTCGAAGGCAAAGAAGACGTAGGTGAGATACACGAGGATCAGCACCGGAGCGGCAAGGCTCGCCATGCGCTTGCGGCGAAAGCTGCGGCTGGCGACCTGCTGCGCGGGGAGGGTGGAAGCGGTAAGGTCGGTCACAGGATGGCTCCCTTGTCCTTATAGGCGCGGCCATGGGTCAGCCGGTTACGGAAATGGCTTGAGACTTGGTCGACGATGATGATGGTGCCGAAGAGCAGCAGAAAGATCGCGGCTGCCTCATCGAATTTGCCTTGGCCCCAAGACATCGTGTTGCGCAGGTCATAGCCGATGCCGCCTGCGCCCACGAAGCCGAGGATGGCCGATGCGCGGATGTTCACCTCGAACCGCAGCAGCGCGTAGGAGAGGTAGTTGGGCGCGACCTGCGGCACGACGCCCAGCACCATGCGTTGCAGCCAGCCCGCCCCGACAGAGGCAAGGCCGTCGACGGGTTTGAGGGAGGCGTTCTCGTTCACCTCGGAAAAAAGTTTGCCAAGCGCGCCCACGGTATGCAGCGCGATGGCGATCATCGCAGGCACCGGGCCGCCGCCGAGCAGGAAGATCAGCACGAGGGCGACGACGATCTCAGGCACAGCGCGCAGCACGTCCAACAAACGGCGCAGGGGGCCGACGAGCCATGGGGCGGGGGCAAGGCCACGGGTGGCCAGCAGGGCGGCGAAGAACGCGAAAAGCGCACCGATCAGCGTCGCGGCCCCGGCGATGTTCACCGTCTCGATGAGAGAGGGGAGGTATTTGACGAAATAGCCGGGCAGCAGATGAATGCGCTCCCATGCCTCGCTCAGCACATCGGCGGGGAAATCAAAGACATTGGGCAGCCCG
>FUFK010040721.1_pt1 | contig 114160 bp, 139 predicted proteins | sample 1021851 | NCBI WGS metagenome assembly FUFK01 (sample SAMEA51879418, study PRJEB19060) | metagenome
TCTGTCTCTTCTGCCGCACCACCGTAAACTAGCTTAAAGAAAACACCAGCAGAGGGACTAGGCAAAGTCAAAGTGCAGTTCGCTGACAGAGCAGGAACTACAGAGGTTCTTCCTCCATGAGCCGTTGCTGTTAGCGAAATAGCTGTTGTATCTGCCAAGGCAACTGGAGTGACTTGCAATCCGTTTCCATCTAGGGTGAATTCAGTTGTGACAGTACCTGTTGTACTGTTTTTGGATATGACCGTGAATCCATTCTCTGAACGGACGGGGCCATTAAAAGTTGTATTAGCCATTATGTTCTCCTGTCTCGGCTAGTGTCTGCTTACGCAGTCAGGAAAAAAGGGGGCCGAAGCCCCCGATCAGGTTAAGAACTACCGGGAGATCCGTAGATTCCTAGTGGATCTGAAACGCCAAAGCTATAACGCTCTCTGGCCTTATAACGAACATTACCTGTGTCAAAGTCTCCATCCATAGAAGTTTCAAGCGCAGTACGCTCAAATTGCTTCATTCCGTTAGGAACGTCAGTGATTATGAAAAAGGCATTTGAATCAGTCAGATAATGATTGATTGCATAGCCTTCAGGTATTGAACCGTTATTACGCAAAGCGTTAATGTCGTTATCAGCCGTTCCTACTCTGCCGTCTGTTTCCAGAAGACGAGTTGCAACAAACTGCAACGCAGGAGGCACAATCAATCGTCTAGGACGAGCCGCAATCAAAAGTCCACGCTCATCAGTAAATGCTGCAATGTTAATTACTGCATCTTCTAATGAAGTCTCGTTAAGATCAGCCGCTGTCGCAGGACGGTTGCTGTTTTTGCCACCGCTTACTAGAGGGTGTCCATCACCACCAGTTACACCGTCACCAGAAGCAGTAAACAGGTTAACCCCGTCACCAGACTGGTAAGAATTGGTGAAACCATTATTAAGAGGAAAAGCCGCTTTTACTTGCTTGGTATACGCCATACCGCGAGCCAACGCCTTGGTGTATCGAGCAGATAAAGAATCATAGAGATTGTCCTCCATAGCTTCTTCAGTGATCGAAAATCCCATTGCAATGGTTTCGTGGTTGTATCTAGCAGTAAAAGATTCCTGCGCTGAGTCGTAGCTAACTGCCGCTCCTTCAGCTTTAACAGGTGCTGCTGCAAAACCCGAAAGTTTTACTTCCTCTTCAAATGAACGATCTGATGATTCACTTTCATAAATCAACGTGTGTTCATCTTCGTACTTTCCATACTCAAGACCAAACAGGGCGTTAAGACCCGGTAAAAGCTCCTTGAGCATTTGCGCTCTTGAAATAGCCATTACTTAGCCTCCTTATACGCCAGTGGTGTTCACATACTGATGACCTACGTTAAATTTAACGATTACGTCAGTAAATGCATCACCTATCGCACTGTCAGGGCCATCAACAAAGTCAATAAGCCTTAACGGTAGCGTGTTAGTCGTAGCAGCAGTTGAACCGTCAACGGCATTTTTGCTGCGCCCAATTGTAGTAGAACCCGCTGTTTGAACCACTGCAAAGTTATTACCTAAAACAGTTTGTGCCAAACTTGAATCGCTCTGCATCTTCATTAAGACATCTGGATCGTCTAGGACGTAAGCCATAATGTCAGAAGCCGCTGTGCTTGCGGGAAAGGTCTGGTTAAATGTTTTCTGGGAGGTGCTTGGATCTGTGTAAGAACATCCCATAAACACGCCTACAGTAGTCAAAGAAGTTGTTCCTGTGTCTTTTTCCACTGTTCCAGAACTCACTATTTTTAAAAAATCACCATAGAAGATAGCTGTACCGTAACCGCTTGCAATCTTAATATGGCGAACTTTTCCAGTGAAAGAACCGCTAGCACTTAATGTGCCAATGGGTTCCGCACCAGAGGGAGTCGCTGTAGCAGACATGATAATTCTCCATACATATTAAAAGAATGAGGAAAGTTAAAAACTTATCCTCTGCCAAAGGTTGTGCGCGATGTTCGCTCTGTATTCATCAGAGGCATTCGCGGATCATTTTCTCTCATGAAACTGTTATCAACCGATTCCATTTGTTGGCTAGCCATCTTTTGATAATACTCTTGGCGTTGTTTCATATCTTCCTCAGGGGCTTTGCACAATAACAAACCACCGATTTCAATATTTCCTTCAAACCTTGAGCCTACATCAGACATTACTTCCAACTCTGGATGATCTTCAGCCCTCACTGGAACCCAACCTTCCCTAAACTTCTGGGAGACATTGGTGTTGTCAGCGTGATTTAGTGTGCTTGTCCTGACCCATCTAAAAACATAACCGTCTTTAGGGTCTGGAACAGGCAACACAGATGCTGGTTTCCAAGAATCACTTGTACGAATTTCAGTTTCACGGGCTTCGTTAGCCCTTGGGGTGCGCTTCTCAGCCATTTGACATATCCTCTACGAGTTGTTTGGCATACTGTTCGTTAGTTAGACCTAGCCGCTTTGCGAGAGCAACTTGAGTTTGCGTTAACTTAACTTTGCGAGGTTTAGACCCGTTGTTCCGCGATGCGGGGGTCACCACCATCGATGGACTTCGGGACTTCGCTTGAGAAGAACGCTCCTCTTTCTCATTTGATTCAGTCCCGAAATATTCAGGAAACCTAGAACGCATAGTACGATCTATCGTTTCAAAATATTCATCTGAATTGGGATCAACGCCCTCGTCTTTAACGAGCTTTTCGTGAACCCCGTAAGCAAGAGCGGTCATATCCTTATGTTCATCATCCCCGAACCAAGGGTTTTCTTCTGACCACATTTTTGCTTTTGCGCTAACTTCAGGCTTTTCTGCCTGTTGTTGCGGTTGTTGCGGCATCATATTCTGTTGCTGCATTGCTTGTTGTTGTGCAACTTGAGGATTTTGCTGCATGTGCTGCATATACTGTTGATATTCAGCTTGCCGCCTCTGCATATCCTGCTCATGATTACTAGCCTCACGCAACTCTGCCTGTGCTGTAATCAGTGCTTCCTGAGTGGAAATAACCTTATCGGTATCTCCTTCGTCATAAGCCGCTTTGTATTGAGACTTTGCTTGCTCTACGGCTAATGTCGCCCTGTCTTTAATCTGCGTGACAAGCATATCTTCGCCACGCCTGATAACATCTTCATACTGTTTGTTCTGGTTAGCATATTGTTGCGCGACCTTAACAGCTTCTTCACGCATTCTTTCAGCAGCTTCACGCTGCCTACGCTCTTCATGCTGCTGATAACGCAACTTGTTAATTCGCTTTTTGACCTTTTCACTGTAGCCTTCAAGCTCTTCGTCCTCATCTGATGAATCAACTGTTTCAGATGCTTCCTGCTTAGGAGGCGGTCTTTGATCTTCAGGCGGCCTGTCATCCACTATTTCCAGATCAATATCTACTTCATTCTCACTTGTATCTGGCTTGGTAATTTTTGTTCTGACACCAAGAAATTTTTCTTCAAAAGAAGTTTGCGGATTGTTATCAGCCTCTAACGCCATTTCTTCGCTCATATCTTCTCTACCCCTCTTGGATCTTCAACGACTGCTTCTACACTATCGTCATTTATTAACCTGAATTCCTTGCCATGTATCCTAAAACGAGTACCTGAATAAGAACGCATCACAATCCAGTCCTGTTCCTTGCAATAAGGCCCAGAGGGAAACCGTGTTTCGTCCTTATAAGCATCTGGGCCAAGCTTTAGCACAAAGCCACAGATTGATCCGACTTCCTCTACATGAAGAGTCTGTTTCGCTTTAAGTATGCCGCCTTCCGTTTTTTCGTCAGGCTCTGGCAAAGCAATTAATATTTTGTAACCTTTGGGGTCAGGAAGTTGGTGAGCCGTTCTTGGCTCTTCTTCCGTTTTTACTGCTTTCATTTTTTGCTCCTGCACTGGAATACGGTGTCCAGAGCCACCTTGCATCGCCTTTGCGATGAATTAGCCTGCCTCGATTCTCTCCTTGAGGTCGAGAAGTTCCCTTTCTGCTAGTGCTAATCCTTGGATTACACCGCAGCTATGGGTATATTCGCTATAGTCCTTACAAGATCCAGTAGCAACGTGGTCAGACATTTCATTCATTTTCTGCCTAATAAGTTCCCTGAGTACATCCATAGAGTTATCAAACGCCCTACTCACTCAGTGTATCCTTGACCACATCTACTCCTTTTTCAAAACCTTTTAACATCTCTGCGGAGGAAAGCCTGTTTTCGTCTGTAGCAAGCTTTGCCCCTATCCTTGCGCTTTCTATGCGCTCTTCCTGATCCAGCTTTTCCCTGTCAAGAACGGCTTTTTCCTGAGCTTTCTGCATATCAAGCTGTATCTTGGCCATTTCTGCCTGCGCCTTGGCCATTGCTTCGCCCTCCTTGATCTGAAGCTCTTTTTGCTGCATCTGTATAACAGGATCTTGCATTTGTTTGGCATTTTGCTCGGCTTGTGCCATTTGCTTGGCTTTTCCAGTAACTTGAGAAGACGCTGGGGCAACAAGACGCGATATACGCAGTTCAATATCCTCAGGTAAAGGCTCATCTGGGTGCGGAAGCTCTACACCAAGCTCTTTTTCTACCTTCGCACGATATGCAAAGGCAATATGCTCCTGAACATGGGCTGCACCAGCCGCCATAATCTGTTTTGCAGCGGGTGACTGCTGCATTATCTTCATAATCTCTGGATTTTGCGCCATTGACATGTGAGTCTGTATATGTGCCTCATGATCCTGATATATAAACGCCTTGACAGGCTTTCCATTAAGCATATTCATGTTTTCAGACACAGGATCAGTCGGTTTAATGTCATCTTCCGTGGGAATAATCTTTTCAGCATCCCTGATTCCCAGAACTTCAATCATTTGGCGGTGCAAAAGCGGTAAATCGTACATTTGAGGGGCTTGAGCCGCTAATTGCAGTGCCGCTTGGTACTGCATGATGCGTTGAGCCATCGTTCCAGCGTTAGGATCGCTAACAGGAATGATATCTATGCTGTCATCAAAGTCCTGAACCGTTAATTCACGCCCTTTTGTATCGTATGGGTACGATGAAGGCCCATAATCACGGACTAAAGAGACTAAAATCTTTAATTCCTTGCCAACAGAGTGGTGAACCCGCGCCTGAACTGCGCTCATCACCTTCATTTCGCGCTCTAATATCGCTAAAGTTGTCCCTACTGGGGCTTCTCCGTTAATATCTGCGGCTTTTACGTCTGCTGCGGAGGCAAATCTACGTCCCTCACTGACAATATCACCTAAAAGCTGGTATAAAACACTACTTGGCTCTTTATACGGGAGGAAAGAAATGCTATCCCGTATCGCCCCACCGGGGACATCAACATCCCGAAACTCACCGGGCATTATCGGAGTGTCATCACCCTTAATCCTAAGACCCCTAGCCTTCAAACCACCGGGCAGATTAGCCAAAGTACCCGCATCCACCAACTGTCTAAGCAATGAAGTGGCTGATTTGGACAGCCCACCAATCATATGGACTAAACCAAAGCCATAGAATCCAAGGCCGGGCAAATACTGATAATGCACAAAGTGCTGCCTACGCATCTTGTTAGGGTCATCTTCAAGCCAGTTGCGCCTGATCGATAAAATTGTTGATGATGACTTATCAATAGTGACAACATAAGGCAATCCTATGCCTGTTTCCTCACCATTCGCCATATCTTCAAAGCCTGCCAGATCTATATCGACATGCATCTCAAGTAGTGTGTGGCGATGATCAAACTCATAGTTGTCAGAATCACCTGTTAATCGGTTATATTTTTCCTGTATATCGCTAACATCAGGGGTAGGAGAAGGAATATCTACATCCCTGTAAAATCCTGCAAATTGTAACTTCTTGATTTCATTAGAAGTTTTCTTCATAACATGCGTTGCTCTCTCGCATGTCGTTAAATCGGACGCTCCGTAACTGACCACAAAATCCTCTGCAGGAACAAACATGGCACAAGGTCTGTCCATGTTCGGGTCGTAATATACTTTCCTGAACGCTGATCCCGCTATGGGAAGGGAGAAGAGCAATTTCTCCGTTTCAGTTCGATACTCCACCATTCTCTGGGTAATAAGGTAATTAAGATATTCTTTTACCCGTGAAGCCTGTTTTACCTTATCCTCTGTTAACTGCCCTACAATATTTGTTTTAACTGGGCCAGCAGCGGGATAAATTTCCTGTATAGTCTGTGCCTGAAAGCGAACAACTGCTTCAGAAAGCATAGGATGGAATACGCCACACGCACCATCCCAAGGGGTTGTCCTGTCTTCAAACTTCAGTCCAAGCAAGTCCAGACCTTTAATATAGGACTGTTCCCAGTCTGAGCGACTGTCCCTGTCTGCATTAAAAGCACCTACAAGCTCGGATGAGATCTCTGTCAGATCCCTGTCATCAATGAATTCTGCCAGATTAGCATCATGAGATATTCCCCCTGTCATGGGGTTGTTAGGATCAAAATCTACCAATACCCCGCCATCAGGGGTTTCAATAGAAACCGACTCAGGGTTTTCTATTTCTATCTGTAAGGCTGGCTCCCCCTGTAACTCCAGAGGAGAGGGGGTCATTGCGCTATCAATTGCCACCTAGCCGTTTTTCCTGAACATCTGATCTCTTGCCGCGCCAGAACCACGGGCTACTGTTCCTGCTCCACCCGCAGCCATGCCTTTAGCTTTCATTTCGTCTGCCCTGACTGCACCACCTTTAGCGTATCCCTTGCTTTTCATTACAGGAACACCACCCATAGCCATGCCTTTAGGCTTCATTGCCCTGCCGCCTTTCATCATGCCTTTGGTTTTTATCTTGCCGCCAGTCTTGTAACCTTTAGACTTCTTCTTCATCATCAACCTCGGAATATAAGTTGTCAAATACCCTGTTTACATCCAGCGTGTAATCCAGATCAGATTTGCTGTAATGGACATGCTGGGAGGGTCTAAAATCAGGTGCGCCTTCTCCCATTTCAAACCAAGCGGGATGAGTTACCCTGACCCTATTGTTTGGTAACGCTATAATGTTCCCTGTCCATTTTCCTGCATCAAGCAGTTCCAGCACATGGGATTGTTTGTGTTGTGCAGGATCATCACCAATTTCGGAATCGGTGTAATCCACGGTAAAATAATACTTGGCGGGATAAAACTCACCATCAATCTTTGCCAACCAAGGACATGGTGTGCATCTGTCTAGCACATAAACACTGTGCGTCCTCGATGAACAGTCCCAAGGCTGTGCCGCCCATACAGGCATAGGTTCGGGCCACTCCTCAAAAGGGGTGTCTCCTACCAAGGCAGTTATAGGCATTCTTGCCCACATTGCACCACCATGAACATTGGGTTCATCGTTGTCGTAGGTTTCGGCACCAGTAAATATAATCTGAAAACTCAGGCTCCTGCAGGGTATTGTGGTGACGGCTATTGCCATCGCATGCAGAAACTCGCCATGATACTGGTTGTGATTGTGGGTATACTCCCTGCGTACCCAGCATTTAAAATGCGGTACGTTGCTTTGCAAAAAAGGCATAAGTTTCCTTATGTTAGTAGTATTGTGCTGTTTTCTGTAGAACAGGCTCCTCNTNTTCATCTGAGTTAAGNCTTAAAAAGCCTCCCTGCCTGAANCGAAGCAGGGCTTGTGTAGCGGAATCTACGAGATCGTCATGCTCCCCAGAGGGGAAAGACGCAAATTCCTGTATTACCTCTTCGGCAAAGCGTGTTTCAGGACACCAGACCACTCCAGATGCAAACAGGTCAGCCACTGCATTAACACGGGCAATCTTGTCATTGCCTCTTGAGGGGGTGTATTCGGAAACAGGAATGCCCATTGCCCTTAATTCAAAGATCAAGGGCATACCAGCAGCTTTGCCTTCCACTATAAAGGCATCAGGTTGCACATTGTTCCACATCTCATAAGCAACCTTCTTGAGTTCAGGNAACTCCAGACGATCCTTATAAGCATCGAGCAATATGATATTAGGGGCGGTTATCCCCTCTTCATCAGGAGAGTAGAACACTCCCCATGTGGTGCAGGCTGAATAGTCAGCCCGTTGTGTCTTGAGAAACGCTGTATCCCAAGANTGTATAACAAATTCGCAGNNAGGNGGATTNTCCTTTTCCCAGATNTTCCACCANTCACGTTTTACNANTGCGCCCTCTTCCGAGGTCGGGTTTTGCTGATACTGTGCGCTCCACTTGGAAGACGGTAGTTCATTTTTAAGCGCGGTTAATTCCGCGAGGCTCCAGAACTCTGGCCACAGGGCTTTGCCTGAGGGCATAATTGCTGGAAATTCTATAACTTCCCATTCATCCACGCCTTCGCGTTGAACGGAAGCCTTTATAATCTTTCCTGTCAGATCCCTCATATGCCATCGCGTCATCACAACAACAATAGCACCACCGGGTTGTAATCGCTGTCGAGGGCCAGATGTATACCAGTCGTAAGTGCGGTCAAATACCGCTGGGTCTGCGCTTTGTCCTTCCTGTTCGCTGTGAGGGTCATCGATTATCAGGAGATCTGCGCCTTTACCCGTTACTGCACCACCAACACCTATAGCGAAGTATTCTCCTCCTGCGTTGGTACTCCAGCGACCAGCGGCCTTGGAGTCAGCCCTTAACGACAGCTTGGGGAAAACCTTTTTGAAATCCTCACTGTCAACAAGGTTACGAACCTTTCTGCCAAATCCCACTGACAACTCAGCGGTGTGTGCCGTCTGGATAATCTTTTTCTCTGGGAACTGCCCCAGAAACCATGCTGGCAACAAGTAGGAAGCAAACTCGGACTTTGTATGTCTTGGCGGCATGTTAACAATAAGCCGCTTGAGTTCACCTTTAGCAATCCTTTCAAACGCATCAGACATTATCTTGTGATGCCTGCCCTCGATAAAAGCAGGCCACATGTATTTCACAAAGCCAAGATAGGATTGCTGTGCGCTTTCCTTTTTCTGCACTTCCTCCAGTTCTTCAAGAAGCCCTAGTATTGACTTCTGCTCTTCTGCAGGAAGGTTTTTAACATTCCTTAATAAATCAGGATTAATTGTTCCATGTGGAACATTTTTTTCAGACATAGGTTCCCCCTAGGATTGTCCTAGCTAGGATTAACCTACTTAGGTATAAAAAAGGGGATTGCACCAAGCAATCCCTACGAGTTGTATCCGTCTCCAGATATGCGCTAGCTAGGAATGACCTAGATCTAAACAGAACTACTTTTAGATTTTAGCATTTTATTGCTGTTGACAAATTCGTGTCAAGCATTTTTTTTAGAAATTTTTTGAGTGTGCTGGGACTCCTGCCCNTTATCCTGATAAAAAAAGGGATAAGTAACATAGTGACATTAGTTAAATTAGGTATTCTAGTGAGCAAAACTCTATATATAGATAGATAGGTGGGTATGCGCGAAAGGGGGGGATGGGGTCAGCTAGAAAATGATAGTAGAAAGCGAGAAAAAACCTGAAATCGTAAAAAATCCTGAAAAATCAAAGACTTAGTGCCTAGTCCCATCATCATCAGCCGATCCTGCTATAGAAGCTGCAGCTTCCACGCTGCTAGCTTGCTGCTCACTCGCTGCTGATAACCTGCGCTCTAATTCGATCATGACATCCTGAGCAGTTCTGTCTATTGTTTCGGTATGCTGTCGCTCAATAAATAAACCGTTAGCCTTGCCTAATAGCTCCGCGCTTTTCAATCTCGCCATTATATTGGGCGAAGTATCCGCGCTGTCCATTGTGGAGCGCAGCATATCTAGAACCCGCTCAGAATCTGTTAGCTGTCGNGCTACCTGACTAGCCTGCATTTTTTGACGCATTGCCGCTACATGCTCGCTTTGCATTAGTGCTACATTAGGGTTATCCGCTAGCTTTGCGTATAGCTTGCAAGCTTCTACCCTTACCGCATTNGCTGACATTGTTTTNACNTCNTANGCATATCTATATGCGTCAGCTAGNGTCATAGGACTACCAGTGTCGTTATCGCCCACTACCGCCATCACAAAGGCCCGTTGCTTCTTTGTTAGTCCCTGCTCTTTGACTCTCGATTCACTCATGACCTGCTGTCCTTAATAGTTTCCGCTCTCATTACACTATATATCGCTAGATGTCCAGTAAATACGCCACAAATAGGCCATAAATCGCTGATTTCCTGTTCTAGGTCACTTGTACCATTTTTAAGTTATTGATTTATAAGGAGTTTTTTAACGAAAACGCCGTGACGCGATTTTAAGCACCTTACCCATGCCGTAGTATTCCTTTTGTTACTTTGTCGCTATGACGCTCTCAGGGCGTCCTAGAGGCATAGTTCCTTAACGGAACCGTCAAAATGCCTTGTCAATAGTATATCTGTCACTATGTAAATATTACCGAAAGTATTTTTTTTATTNCCTATAATAGGAGCAGCTTTTAATTTCCTGCTGCCACTACCACTAGGCACCTAGTAGTGCCGCTAATGTGTCGATAATAATAAAAGTGTGAATATTACCATTTCTTAAATTATTGCTATACACACGTTAATAACAGTGTATTATGGTGACCATAGCAACATGGCAACAAGGCTTCTACCGCCACCGCCCTCAGGGGTTCTCGAAAGGATTAAAGGTGAGATTCACGTCAACGGGTAGACACTAAACGGAAGCTTCTCTCCCCTTGATGGGTCAGGCTCGTAAAATTTCGCTGACTTTGATAGGTGACAAGACCGAGGGTGACCCTACTAGATGAGAGTGCTGCGGGTCAAAAATAGAATGCACTAAGCGGAGTTTCGGAATGTACTAGCTCTAAGATTTTTTTAACTAGGTTCCTTACACAGCGCAGCTTGTCACGTGAGTGACTGGGCAATGGCGGTTAAAACGGCTGCTGGTGTCCATACACCATACGAAAGCAAAGCATCAACTAAAGAGTTAATTTCGACACTACTGGAGCTTAATCGAAATCAGACAATAGCTAGAAATTATCGATGCAATGCTGGGTAACCTACAGGGGATGGTTCTTTGGCTGGAACATGCGGGGCTTCATAGGCAACTACACTACATGAGGAACACCGCAGGCAACACACACACAAACAATCACGGCACCTTGTTACTAGGGTGCCGCATATCGTCACCTAACGCTGGTGACCTGATGTCCGTCTAGTGAGCGGCATGCAGAACAAATTATAAGCATGGGCAAAGCATTGCCGAAATATGCAAACGGAGAAACACACATGAAAATNAAAAAATCACCTAGCGGNNTNTANTGGCAAATAATGNCTGGTAACAAGGTCGTAGCAGCGGGGTTCGATACACGCTGGCAGGCAGTAGCGGCACTCAAGGATATCTTGTTATATGCAGGTGCTGCAGCATGATCACCTCAGCGATAGCACTACTCACCATTCAAGCCATCACATTGTGGCTTGTAATCAATAGAGAAAATGAAATTGCGCGGAATCGCGTCAAAATCTGGAGGTTTTAAAATGAAGCTTACAACTGAAGAGATAACGCGGTTTTATAANCCTAGCATTGAGCTTGAGCCTAAAGAAGTTGAGAAGAGATTTTGGGCTTCAAGGTCAAATCTTTCATACGCTAAACGCAGAATATGCCAGCTAGCNCTAGAGAAGGAAGCTTTGAGAAAGCAGAACGAAAGGCTGACTACTGCGCTGAAACTTTTAAAACCTGAGTACTTCACTGAGGAAGCTTAATATGCCTGTATTAACTTTAATGGCGGGAGCCGCTGGCTCAGGTAAAAGCTGGGTACGTCAAAATGATGCCGCACTCGCTGGCTTGCCTGTCATAGATAGCGATGAATTGAAAAAACTTCATCCAGACTATGACCCTAAAAAACCTGAGCTAGTCCATGACTGGTCTAGCGCGGAAGCTACCCGCGCATTTTACGCGAAGCTTGCAGAAGGTGAGTCGTTCATATTTGACGGCACTGGAACCCGCGCTGAGAAATACATCAGTATGATACGCGAGGCTAGCCGTGCGGGGTTTGAGATCGAGATTGTATACGTCAAGGTGTCGCTCACTACTTCGCTGGCTCGTAACGCTGCAAGGGAACGCACCGTCCCTGAGTATGTGGTGCGGGAGCAACACGCGACAATCCCTATCTCGATGGAGATTCTGAGGGATATGGTGGATACATTCCGAATTATTAAGAACGATTAACAACAGCGGGGAGCCTTGCTCCCCTAGGAGATACACACATGACNNCACAAANTATNGAGCGGCCAGCAAGTGTCGAGGCTGAGGTATTTAACTGGATCACTGAGAACGCTACCACTAACAACTTCGCAGCAAGCTTGTTGAGTTTCATGCGGAAGCGTGGCGAGTTGAGCGAGAAACAAGCGAGCGCGGTTAAGAAAAATATCGAGCGCGGAAAGCTCCGAGAAAAATGGGATGCAGAAAAGGCAGCGAGGCGCGAGGCTGCCGAGCCTGTACCCACAGGTCGGATTGTTTTAACTGGCACGGTGCTTTGCGTGAAGCAGACACAATACCGAAACGCACGGTTTGGCGAGGTTTGGAAAATGCTTCTGCAAGATGACCGAGGTTTNACGGCATGGGGAACCATACCNAAATCAATCAANGATGAAAGGTGGGAATGCTCTATAGGTAAGGGTGACCGAGTTACTTTTACCGCGAACATCAAGCCAAGTAATGAAGACAACAAGCACGGTTTTTTCAACCGACCAACAAAAGGCAGCATTCTTCCGATTATGGCAAAAGCTGCATAGGGTGGGGACTTCTTAAACTAACTACTATCACTAGGGGCGGGTGGCCGCCCCTGAGGAGATTTTTATGAGCGCGACAAAATATTACGTCAGCATGACCGACAATTTTTTATCTGGCTGGGAGTGCAATGATTTTGAGATAAACAAGTATGTGATCGAGTGTTCGAGCGAGAATGATGCCGCTATTGCTTATCTGAACGCAAAACGCAGAAGTGAAATGTCAGATATTCTTCTGAACACGTTCAACCCGTGGGAAAACAATTCCGAAACACTTGTCAGTCTAGTTAAATTTGAGGAACTGGGCGAGTGCTGGACAAAATTTGACGCACCACGGGCGGTAAGAACAATGTCATCCCTTATTTCGTGGAGTACATAGGAGGAGCTATGAGTATTATCTTTTACGACAAACTTGCATCGAAAGGTTTCTGGGGAATTCAAGATTCTGAAAATTTGGGGACAAACATTGGCTGGATCAAGAAAAAACCCGCTAAGAAAAAGGGCAGTGTTTTCTTGGTCAACTTCAAATATCAATATTCACCGCAACGGTTTAAAAATTTGGCTGATGCTAAAGCATTTGCCGTCAATCAACTCACTGAAAAATAAAGGGATCTTATGGATAAGAAGTTAGGACTAAAGATTGCTCGCAACATGAAGCGAGCTTCTAAAGGTATCAAGGGAGGCCAAAAGCGAGCGAATAAAGGCTCGCGTAAGGCTGCAAAACTCAATCTTAAAAAGGATTACGCATGAACAGAGAGAAAATTTTAGCGAAGGTTCAGAAACTTCTGGATATGGCAAAGCATGCCGCAAGTAACGAGTATGAGGCATCTACCGCGCTGCGACAGGCTGAGGCNATNATGCGAAAGCATGACATTGAATTCGCGGAGATCGAGGCTCAGACACTGAGCGAGTCCGATATGGAGCAGGCATTCTCATCCGAGAAAAGAAACTCCAAATGGGTCTGGAATCTGGCTTGGGCAGCTTCATATCTTACGTCAACAATGCCTACTAAACGGAGGAATGGCGAGCCGCGTTACCGCTACATCGTATTTTGCGGAACAAAACAAGACACTCAGGTAGCCATGATGATGTTTGATTATATGGTGAATGTAACCGAGCGACTCGCTAAGGAATTCTGGGGAGATCGAACTGAACGGAATTCGTTCAAGGCTGGGGCGGCTATGGCAATCCTGAACAACGCCAGAAACATAAAAGATGAGCGCGAGAGAGATTTGCGCGAGGCATCCTCTTCCACTGGCACCGATCTGGTGCTGGTCAAAGAAGACATGATCATAAAAGAGTTTAGCCTTTCCTACACCAATGCAAAAAAGCAATATGTTAGCGATGAAAACGCTTATCGGGCAGGGTATCAGAAAGGTTCAACTGTTTCTTTAAACAATCAAATAGGGGCAGCTACGGCTGCCTAGGAGGTAAACAATGGGAATAATTAGATTCAAGGATGGCGATTCGCCAATTTTCGAGGGGTATGAATGCGGGTATCAACAAATTGGTTACAGTAGACAAAACTGGGGCAACGGCTTCTGGCTGGTGCCACTGGTAGATGAGGCAAACTACACACGAATTTTGTTATGGCTCACCACAGAAACCAACGCAATGATGCTCAAGGAACGTACCACGGACGAGTTATTCATCGGTCACTCTCTGGACACTCTGATGTCAATGCCTAATGAAGAGTGGCGCGAGGTGATTCGTGACTACGAGTGTGAGGGTATGATTTTGAACTGGTTCGAGATTGCAACCGCGCCATACGTTTTTTCGAGAGACATTGGCATAGATGATAACAGTGAGCGGCTCTACAACGTGGGAGCGCATATCGCTTGGGAGGAAGTGGAGGAAGGTAATGACTAGCCCAAGAGAACTGATGAGCGAAATCAACAAGGTAACAGTCGAGATATCCATAGCAAGCTTGAAGCTGCAGCAGTTATTGCTAGAAGCTCAAAGCTTGCAGGATGAAATTAAATTGTCAATTAAAGGGGAAGGTAATGACTAACAAATCAATAGCAGAAACTGCAGCAAATAATTTTCTGGTTATCGAGGGTTTCTCGATNAAGAAAGTGAGTGATATCGTCAGCGCACCGAAACANGTNGTCGAGCGAGCCATCAAGGACGGCATCATATCCAAGCGGGACAAGTTTGAATATTCAATGCTTGACCCTGCGGATGAGGCAGTATTCTTGGAGGTAAAGAGTGCGTTTGACAAGACTAGAACTTATCTGAATAGGAAGACAACGCCTTGCAGGACTGGCAAGCAAAGTAGTCAGTCAAACAAGAAACTGTTTCCGATAGGCATGTATTCCGACCTATACGGCAACTTGCAGAATCTCAGGGATGAGGCATATCAACTGCGGGATGCAATGGTAGGCGATGACGGCTCGCGCTGGGAAGCGATTGTGAGACGCGGAAAGATACATATCGCTCGCAAATGGGGCGATAGGGCAATGCAGGCAATCGATTATCCGACTGCTAGCGAGTTCAAATCGAGGTGTACGATTGTGATTCCTGATCCTACGATCCTGCAGGCTGCAGATATTCGCAGCTTTGGTGGCGACTTGTTGAGGGTAGCTGAGAATCACAACAAGGCACTGGTGGAGCAGTTTGAAAACGCTAAGACTGACTCAATCGAGAACGCATTGAAGTTTACACGCAAGGTAGTGACACAGCTTACAAAGCTGGATGACGTAAAGAGTAGTGTCAAGCCGCGCCTGTATGACTCGCTGCTGGACAACCTCAAGGACGCTACGTCAATGCTCAAGGCACTCAACACCTCACTAGGTGACGATCCTAGCATTACGTCAGCGATCACAACTATCGAGGGTCGCGTAACCAACGTGGAAAACAAGGACGTTTGGAAGGACAGTNCTAGCGCACGTTCCTCAGCGATTCGCGGGGCAACTGACGCAGTAAAAACGCTAGAAAAAATGACCAAGAAAACCGAGGTCGAGAAAATTGACCTAAGTAAGGGGAAGCCAAAAATTGGTGGACTCTTTGGTAAAGCTCTTAATTCATAACATAGGACACACACATGAAAAATGAGACTGTAGTGGATATCAAAACGCTTGAGCAAATGTATCAGATTAATCTGGCCAACCGTTTTATTGGGGAGCCTGTCCAGCCTGTGGTGCTGGCTGGCGCACCCGGCTCTGGGAAAACGCAGATACTGAAAAATGTTCTGCCTGAGTGGATTGCTAACGCTTACGGCTGCAGCCCCGATGATGTTGAGGTGCTTGTACTGCCCTTGACTGGCAGGGATGCCGCTGAGGTACTTGGGTTCGGGATTCCGACTGAGATCAATGACGAATTCTACACTCAGTTTAGCAAGTCACCTTTCGTTCTTGAGCTTGTCAGGGCAAAGGAACGTGGAGCCAAGTACATCGTGATATTGATCGATGAACTGATGCAGGCTGATGTGAATGTGGTGAACGTGGTCAGTCATATGCTTGATGCTGATACGTCAACCATAGGAGGCGAGCCGTTGGGCGAGAACGTCATAGTTTGTGCGACTGGTAACAGGGTCGTGGACAGGGCAGCATCCAAACCGCTACCCGCGCAGATTATCGACAGGGTTATTTTGGCAACCATGAACAACACCACGCAGGATTGCTGGGTGCCTTGGGCATACGCCAACAATATCAACCCGCTCGTAATCACTTGCGCGCAGGCTTATGAGGGTCGCACGGTGGGCGAGTCGCGTGGATTGTTTGCCGACAAAGTTCCAAAAGGGAGTGAGAACTATTGCACAAAACGCTCGCTGACCCGCGTTAGCAAGCAGCTTGACTCGTTCTTTTACCTCAATGGCGATGATGCCCCGCTCAATGACGGCATGAAAGCCATCATTACTGGGAACATCGGTATGGATGCGGGTAACGTGTTGATCGACTGGATACGCGATGCGGCCAATGCTACGTCAATCGCTGACATTCAGGCTGATCCTGATCATGCGATGATTCCTGAGTCGCTTGAGTGGCAGAGCATATCTGCTGGTAACGCATTCCGCTCCGCTATTGATGGCGAGACTGCTGGGAGAGCGATTACTTACGCAATGCGCCTGACTGCTAAAGATGTAAGGATCGATATTTGTTCCCGCATAATTTCCAAGGCTGGAAAAAATAAGTGGGACTTCAATAGCAATGCGGCTCAGAAATTCATGGTCGAATACCCTGAGTTGCATGCCCTATTCGTTAAACACTTGGAGGCATAACATGGTTAAGTCTGAATTCGCTAAACCGCTCTACGCGGATGAGTTCAATGGCTTTAAACCTCTTGATTTTGAACGTGCGATGCTGATCCTGTCGGCACTCACGCCTGTACTGGCGAACATCATCCGATTGACTGAGGTGATGTTCAACACGCAGGTGAAACGTGCCAGCACGGATGGCATCTACGTTTACATCAACCCGCTTTTCTGGGATGGACTAGATCGGGATGGCTATCGAGCTTTCCTGCTGGGTCATGAGGCATTACACATTCTTCTCAAGCACATGTTGAGAGCAAAGATGTACAAGGCTATGGGTTATTTCAGGTTGAACATTCCGTTTGTATTCAACATCTGGAACCATGCGTGTGACTACATCATCAACGCCTATCTCAAGGCAATGGGTCATGAGATCATCCCGCGATGTTTGCTGGATGATCGGTTTGGTAAGGATGATCTGGCTGATGATGTTTACATGACGCTTTATGAACCTGATAACAAGTCTGATGAGCCTGAAAATTCCGATGACAAGTCTGATGACTGATGACTCAGGTGANTCNGATGACTCTGGTGANTCTGGTGACTCTGGTGATTCCGATGGCTCTGGTGACTCTGATGATTCTGGTGAGGAGCCACGTTATGATGGAAGCTGGCCTGAGGGTGAGGATTTCGATGAACACCTTGAGCCTGATTTCGTGGGCGATACTCCTGAGGAGAAAGCTGCGTCTGAGGAAGCTATCAATGAGAGCATTGCCGAATCCATCAAGGAGTCGATTAAGCAGGGCGAGGCAGTTGGTGACTCCAGCTTTGACACCTACAAGGATACTGACACTTCTGACAGTAACTGGCGTGAGGAATTGGCTGAGTACATGGTTTGTTCGGGGCGCGGTGGAGTTTCTACCTACGCACCGATACACAGACGCACATACACAAACTTCGGTTTGATTGCACCTTCTCAGAAAGGTGTTATCAGTAAGATTGCCATAACTCAGGATGTCTCTTCTAGTGTTAACGAGACTTCACGTTACAACTTCATGGCTGAGTCTGCCGAGTTGATCGATCAGATTGCTCCATCGAATGGAATATCTGTTCTCTGGACAAGCAGTAAGGTTAAGCGGGTCGATGAGATTATGACAGGCATCGAGTTGCTTGAGCTATCTATCCCGCACGGAGGTGGAACGCTAATGAGTGCGAGTATTGATTATCTGCTGGAGAACGGTATAGATGCTGATCTTCACCTGATTTTCACAGACGGTCAGATGTCCGAATCCGATGTGCAGGAATGCGCGGATGCTGGTGCGCTGATTGTTCTGGATCGGCACCCATGCGTCAATGTTAGACAACGACTAGAAAATGCTGGCTGCGATTACATAATCGCGGCTAGCTAAAACACACACAAAGCATATTAATAATATCGTATAGTTTTTTTGGAAACCTTCGCGGTTTCCAGAACTATATGCAACCCAAGAAAGGAGGCTCTATGAGCGATTTAACAAAAGAAAATGTAACTGCAGCAATAGATAAACTGGCTGATCTGATTGAGGATGATCCATATGACTGGACGCTGCATGATATGCTGGCAAACAACGGAATCAACATTGTGCTTGGCTTGGATGACTTGAATCAATGGATATATTCTGGACTGCTATTGCTGCGTGAAGAATTCAATATTGAGGATTCTTTTGAAAGAGCAAGATCAAGGTCAGCAGCTTGGAGCGAAGGTTTTGCCGTTGGTCAGCAAATGTCAAATCATGAATACATGAGCATCAAAGACATTGCAAAAGAATTAATTATAGATAAGCCTTTTTGTTAAAGTATTTAAATACCCTATTTCATTCCTATTAACTTGTTGGAGATAACACATGAAGCTATACACAAATGGTAAGGGAGCGTGGGCTGGTACGCAGGCTGACGCAAAGAAGGCACAACTGTCCAAAGAACCTGTCGAGGTTCCAACAGACAAACCCAACCTGCTTGCCTTTCTCAATGAAAACAAGGTTATGCCGCCTGTTGCTGAGAAAGTAGTTGAAGTCGAGCCTGTTGAGGCTGAAGCACCTAAGCCTGAGCTACCGCGCTGGAAGCAGGAGTGGCTGGATAAAATGGACAATGATATGGCTGGCATTGAAGTCAACATAGCCATAGAAGAAATTTTATATGACGCACCGCTCAAGGACATAAAGAACTTTGCAGCGATTGTCATTGAACGAATCTGCGAGGGGGGATAATGGAAATTCTGGTAAAGATCGGTAACAACTACGGCAATGAGGTGATCTATCCTGTCTGCGATGATGCACAAGTGTTTGCAGCCATCGCTGGAACGAAAACCTTAACCGCTGGAACCATAGCTGCAATCAAAAGACTTGGCTACAAGATTAATGTGGAGCAGAGATCTATATGATTGCCTTTAACCGCTTAGACATTTTGAAAGCAAACTGGGTGTTCTGCATCAAGTATGGCACCAATCAATATGCGCTGCTGGAAAGATTCAAGCGCATAAAATTCGCACCAACTCTTTTTCTGACGGAGCGCGGGGAGGTCGCTCTGTCAGAGAACGGTTGGCTAATCCTCAAAGAAAAGGAAAAACTCATGAGTAAACGCCCTAGAAAGGACGCTATTGTAGTGGATATAGATGGTACTCTTGCGCTCATGAAAGGGCGTAGAACTCCGTTTGAATGGGAAAAAGTGGGTCTTGACGCACCTAATACACCTGTGGTCGAGCTTGTCAGACTTCTGGCGAACTCGTTTGCCATATTGGTTGTATCTGGGCGTGACGGATCTTGTCGAGGACTAACTGAAGAATGGCTGATGGATAACGACATTCCGTTTGACCAGCTATTTATGAGGCCAGCAGGAAACTGCGATAAGGACTCAGCGATCAAGGAAGCAATCTTTCATCGCTTCATCGATCCAATGTTCAACGTCAAGTTTGTGCTGGATGATCGGAACCAGACTGTCTCGAAGTGGAGAGAGTTAGGGTTAACGTGTTTACAGGTAGCAGAGGGGGATTTTTAATGCAGGAAGAAAACACGCTTGGCATGGATGACATCGTTACAGTTATATGTCCTGAGCATGGCGATTTTGACGTAAAGGTGAAAGATCACCTTGGTCTTAACGATGAGCAAGTAGCCTACGGATGTCCAAAATGCGTAGGAGAGAGGTCTTTAGAATGACTACTAGAGAGTTCATGGTGTCACTGCTCATAGGTATAGGCTGCGCTTATGGCGTTGGCTTGGTGATTTTTATTTCTTCAATGGGGGTAAACGCATGAAAACTAGAAAAGCAGTTAGGTCGCAAGTAGATACGGCAGGTATCTATATGGATGTATACGACATCCTTANCTTGGATTTATCACCAAATGAATTTAAAGGCGTGGCCAGCTACCAGTTAAACAGGTTGCTGGACAGTCTTGCCAAGAAATTTAAAGGTGATACTGGAATGCCGATTGGCAAATACATTAATGAAAACTACGGAGGTTAGGTATGGCAAGCTACAAATATTTTGACTACGAGAGTCTGGAGGCGGCAAACGCTACAGCGGAAGTTTTTAATCTCAACAGAACTTTAAACGAGGATTTCTTTGAGAGCCTTGATAAGAATAAGTTCTACCCGATAAGTTTTTCGATGGTTCACAACGATGACCACATTCGGGTAAAGTTTATCTACGATGTAGATGGCGAAGTGCCTGCCTCTGCTTGGCTAGATATGACTACTTGGGATTTTGAAAAACTGCCAACATTCGATTCGGAGGCTGCATGAAAATAGATAAAGGCATACCAATACACTCCAGACGCGAGTTTGCGTGTAACTCTAAATACGCTTTCGTTAAGGAGATGGACTACGGTGATTCTGTTCAGACTTCTAATGATACAGAAAAACAAGGTATTTCTCTTGCAATCCGATCCTCTGACAGTTATTGCAAAGCAGTTACCCGCTCGTACAAAGATGAGGATGGCAACAAAGTGTGGAGGATCTGGAAGGTCAAGCTGGACTACGGCAAAACCAGAACCTGTATGAGTTGCGGTCAACTCGTCACTGGTAAGAAAGACAGTTAAGGTACGTCTTGCGCCCAACTTTTTAGCATGTTATATGCTAAGGGGTTGGGCGTTTTTGATGATAGTAGTTAAGGAAANAGATGACAAGATCCGAGAAAATAAGACTTAGATCCGCTGGCTTGCTGGTACGTGAAGCGATTGACTCGATGGAGGAGGCAATTGACAAATTTGAACGCTTTAAAAAAGAAGAATATGACGCTACTAATCACCAGCACTTGGAGATTCGTGCAGAAAAGTCTACTGCTTTCAGAAAGTCTCAAGAACAAATTATGAATAGGTTTGAACAGAAAACAATGCAATTGTTAGACATCATAACTGATATGACAAAGGACTGATTATTATGATTATACGAAGAACCTGTACAAGCTGCGGTGCTGTTAACATGATATCCATAGAAAAAGATGTACACTACAAAAATGAGGTTAATCAGATGGAGATGCTTACGACTGAGGAACTCAGGCTGCTCGATATGGAAGAGCCGCCTGAGGAATTTCTTAGGCGGTTACAGGCTTTAGATGGCGCATAGGATTTCTGCCACCTTTCATCCTTCTTTCTGCGATCCAGTTCAGTGACTCCTTCAACACTTTCATATTTGCTTCGCTGTCACGCACATCCCAATTAAAGCAAACCACCTCACAAACTACATAAGAGTGATGATGACCATATCTCTTTTCAACAATCTTTAGTGTGCGGCCAAAAGGAAATATTCCTGTAGGTGTGTAATCTTTCTTACCATCTCTTGTTCCCAGCATGTTAGGAGACTTAACGAAGATACCAGCTTTGGATGCTTGGTCTAGCAGATACTCACATGCCTGATGCTCAACCATGGTAATCAAGCCATCCATCAGATAGCGATCCCAGATCATTTGATCCATGACTTTGGCTCTGGCAACCGCACCACCTTCAACCATCACTGAGTGTTGTTTTCTTATCTCGTCTGTACCTAAATCAGTTGTCGGCTTTTCCATGATTAAAACTCCACATCATTGTAGTCGAATGTTTTCCACTCCTTGTCAGCATATTTACTGGCAAAGGCTCCTTGCGACTGATCGTTTGAAAAGTCAGTATACGTTCCTGTTAACACGTTGTATTTAAGAATTGTCATTCCCATCTGACCGATCCACTTCATTCGTGCTTTCCAGCAATGGATCTCAACACCTTCATTGCCACGATGAACGGTTATACCTAGATCACACTTTGCCCACCACGCAGCAGAGCCACTGACATTGTGACCTGTCGGCACAGCGTAAGTGCCGTCTGAGTTGGGATACTGTTTGTGTGGGTGAGCGACAAAAAACACATGTATGCCATGCGATTTCGCAAACGTGGTAACCTTGGTTAGCATTATGTTAATCGACTTGTGTTCTTCATCGTTGTTAACCAGATAATTATAAGGGTCGATAACCAGTCCTCTTATGCCTAGTCTTAATACAGCCTGCCTTGCTCGCTCAAGCACAGAGTCGATGGTATCTACCACGCCATCCTTGGAATCGAGAAAACAGAAATGGTCGTTCACCCATTCAAAAGATTCTTTTACCTCTTGCTCAGTAAGCCTCGCATTGTCACCAGCAAAGAACGGTTTTGTGGAGTTGTACTTCTCAATTATCTTGGCGATATGAACGTGTGGCGGGTTCTCAAAGCTGCAGACAGCCCATTTCCAGCTATTGTTTTTAGACAGGTTTACCATTACCTGATCTATAAATTCGCTTTTACCGCTGGAAGGAACTCCTGTCACAACCGATAACTGACCTTCTGCTATGGTAAACAACTCATCTACACTGGCTATGCCTGTTGATTCGCCAGATCCATATCCTTTTTCATGCAAATCTTTGAGCGCATCATAATAGTCTGTCGCTGGATATACGCCTTTTAACGGCATTGGAGTGGGATTGCTGATTACACGCTTTAAAGCTTCTGCTCCCTGATCCCTCAGAATATCATTTGAGTCTTTGCAGCCGTCAGGATATTCCAGCACATAACATTTGGCTCGTCCTATACGTCTGGCAAGCTCCTCAGCTAAAGCTTTGCCAGCTACATCGGAATCAGTTGCTAGCACAATCTTTGAACAACGCTCGATTAGTAATCTTGCATCCCAGACATAATTAAATTTCTTGTCTTCACTAGGATCAATTCGTTTTGTGTTGTGATTAACTTTTTGTGGTGCGCCATTTGGACAGGATACTGCATTCATTATCCCTACTGCGTTGAGAGCAATAAGGTCGCATTCCCCTTCCACAACAATCAAGGTATCCGCATCTTCTGGCACCCTGTCAATACCATAGAAAGTTTGTGCAGAGCCATCTTGTGTAAAAGCCTTTCCAGCAGTCAATGGCCGCCATTTTATCGCCTCAGGAGCCTCTGAGGAGCCATAAACAAAGCCAATAGCAGGCACCTTACCTAGACCATGAAAATATTTCTCACCAGCCACCACATTCGGAACATCTTGCACACTAGACAACTCAACTCCACGCTCCTTGAAAAAAGTCTGGATTGTAGCGAAGTCTTCAGTCAGCTTAGTGGGAATTGGAGTTACTTGCTGCGGCTCTGGAAAAGCTTCATCAATGTATTTTGCGTTCCAGTTTTCTTTTTCTATCTTGCCAGAAGCATCACAATGAAAACAGTGATAAAGCGTTTTGTCTGGTTCGACTTTGATATCGAGTGTTTTTTCATGTGACTTCTTGCGATCTGGCGCACACGCTGGACAAGAAATTCTATCTGAGGTTAATTGGTTTTCAACTGCCTGTAACAATGTTTCCATATTTTTTCCCTTTTTGTTTGCTTTTTGTCTGTTTTCATGATATTTAAGTTCCCTTAGGATTTTCCTAGCTTGAATTGTCCTAACAATTCATTGACTTAGGACTATTTGTCTAGGATAATCCTATGAAAGCTCATATGAACCTTCCCTTAAATTCTTATGCTGCTTTGTTTTCATGTGTGTTAGCCCCCTTTTGGGGGCTTTTTTTTCATAACATCTAATCATTTATATACTTCACTAATTCTGAAACAAGCTTCTTTTTCTGAACTCCTGAAAGAAGCTGAGATTCTAAAAGTGTCTCTTGTATTTTTTTGTCCACCCCAGCTTTTTCTACTTGCTCTAAAAAATGCTGGCTGCGAATATGATCGTAAGCTGCTAGCTGGTATTTTTTTTCTGTGCTAGCTATATCTCTGATGGTGCGGTCAATTATCTTTAAGTGGAGTGATTTTGATAACTGATCTTGGGTTGTCTCTGTCGAGTCCCCAACTAATGATTTTTCTTTTGACTTGTCTATCGTTGGCATAGATATAAGATTGCATGCAGTCGAGGATGACACTTTCATCTAAATCTGGCCTGCGGCTAGCATAAAAAATTTGAATTTCGGCACAAACATCACCCTCAATTAACGGCTTTAACACAGGGCATTGCATCTGAAAAGTCTTGACGTAATCCCTAGCCTTTTTGCTTTTTATGACTGCTGGACGGCCTTTCAACATCACAATCTGCCTCGAATTTGCCTTAGATGCTGGCTCGCCAAGTATAGTGAATTCAGCGACAACGGATTGTGTTGACATGGTATCCATGCGTGTGTATTATTCGTAAAACTATAACAGAGGGAAATCACATGAGCAAGATGGGAAGGTATGTTTTTGACTTGATGGAAGCCTCACAACTTTATTTTGAAATACAGGAGCCTTTTGATGCAGAAACCAAAAATGAGGAGCAATTTAGCTCCGATCCCGTTTGCCCAGATGAAAATTTGGGACAGTGTGCTGGTGCCAATCGAACCCGATTGGAAGACACCAGAAGTAGCAACAATCAAGCAGAGGGTAATCCGCTTTCAGAAGAAAAACCCGCCAATTCGATTCACTCTGAGGAAAGAAGAGAAAGGGATGAGAGTGACGCGGATAGAGGACTTTTCTGATGAAGTTCACGAACCATATGCGATTGAGCGAGCCGATAGTCAAGGCTCTTAGCCACGATTCATATGACTCTGCTGGTAGCGACTTGACAGCAACGCAAATTATCGATTCACCCCAGATAAAACAACTTAGGCTGAAACACGATGATGAGATTACTGAAGATGTGTCTGACAGGCTCTGGTCTGCATTTGGGACAGCAATCCACCTTATGTTTGAAAATGCGACAGATGAAACAGATCAGCATATTTCTGAGGAAAGGATTTTCTACGAATATGAGGGATGGAAATTGTCTGGTGCTGTGGATTTGCAAGTGCAAATGCCTGATGGAACTTGGGAACTTCATGACTATAAGACCACCTCAGTCTGGTCTGTGATCTATGGAAAAGAAGAATGGCAGAAACAACTGAACGTCCTTAGATGGCTGGCAGAAAAATCAAAAGGCATTGAGGTTTCTGGATTAAAAATTGTTGCTGTGCTTAGAGACTGGAGCAGGAAAAAATCTGAAACCACCTCGAATTACCCAATGTCACCAATCATGGAAATCGAAATCCCTCTCTGGAATTATGAGGATTTAGAGGTCTACATCCATTCAAGAGTGGAGTCACACAAGCAGGCATCAATTAACTCTTTTATGGGTGACCCGTTACCAGTATGTACGGAAGAGGAAAGATGGGTTAAGCCTACAACCTATGCTGTGAAGAAAGGAAAAAACAAAAGGGCTGTAAGGGTTTTTGATAAAGAAGAGGATGCGGCTGCTTTCCTAAAAAAGCAGGATGCTACTCATCACATTGAAGAGAGAATAGGCGAAGCTACACGCTGCAAGGAAAATTACTGTCGTGTTGCGGAATTTTGCGAACAATTCAGGAGCGAACAATGTTAGAAAAAGATGAAGATTTTTATCGCAAGTTTATTGGAATGGCAACTCGCGCAAGAACAAAAAGCCTAAAGCTTTTTCTCGAAGGCACAACCGTGGTTGTGATGAGAGGAGAACATATAGTAAAAAAAATGCCCATGAGTCTCTTTATGAAGATGACTGTGGATGAAATTTTAAGTCAAACGGGAGGGGAATGATGGAAGAAGCAACAAAAAGTTTAATTGGTGCGCTGTTAAAGGCACAAAGCGAAATTACACATGCCGTGGATGACGGTGAAAACCCTGTTTTTAAATCTGCTTTTGCAACGCTGGAAGGTGTAATTGACGCTGTAAAGCCTGTGTTAAACGCTAACGGTATCTATTATCAACAGGTTAGCCATGACTGCGACAACGGTATCTCTGTAGAAACTATTTTTTATGGGCATGACAGCTTCTTAAAGACAGGAAAGGTCACTATACCAGCAGATAAGAACACATGTCAGGGCTATGGTAGTGCGTTGACTTACGCAAAAAGGTATTCACTGTCTATGGCTTGCGGTATTGGTCACCAGCCAGACGATGATGGCAACGAGGCTGAGAAAAATGCTCCAAAGTCCAAGCCACAACCTGTTAAGGCTAAGGAAAAGACTCCAGCAGTCAAAGTCAAAGACAACAACAATATCAAAGAATCTGTTGAGATTGCTAAAACCGTTACAGAAACAATAGCAGCTTTAAAAAATGTAAAGGATATACCAGATGAAAGTACCGCAAATCAGGTTTGTTCTGGTTTTGTTTATCTGAAAGAATATTCACCAGAAGCCTTGAATAGTATCCTTAAAGAGCAGGCATACTTACGAGAAACCCTCATAGCCAAATATCCAAGCCTCTATGAGGCAACTAAAACCAAAATGTCAACTATAAAATAGGAGATCCAACATGGATAAGTATCCAAAATCAGATGGTGCGTTGTTTGTAAACGAGCAAAGAACAAATGATAAGCAGCCTAACTGGAAAGGCAACTTGAAGTTAACTGGAGATCAGATCCGAGCTTTGATCGAGATGGGAAAGGCAGGAGAAGAAGTTAAACTCCAGCTTGGAGCATGGAATCGAGTTTCGCAAAACGGAAACGAGTATGTGTATATATCTGCTGAGGCGTACCGAAAAAATGCGGCAGATGTCCATCATAAAAATGTAAAAATGCAGCCTACGATCACTGAAAACAAAGTAGCGCATGATGACATCCCTTTTTAAAATAAGGAGCAAAAAGCTCCTCAGGGGTGCGAAGGATCAGTCCTGTGTGAACTGCGGCAGGAATGACGGAACAACTGTCGCTGCACACTACACAGGAATGAGATCCCAGCTTTTTGGTAAAGGCAGAGGAACTAAGCCACATGATCTATGTGTGGCCGACCTCTGCTACAAATGTCACAACGCATTTGATCTTGGGATGAAGAAGCCACTAGACACATCTATTAGTGACATCGGAGATCCTTACGCAAAAAAGATTGATCTTAGCGAACAATTCCTTTTCTGTATCCTCAAGACGTTAATCAGAAGGGTAGAGCAGGGGATCATATCCATATCGGACTTGAAGTGATTCGCAAGTATTATTTCGACAATTACTCTATTTCTGCTGACAGTCCTTATGGATGGACGGTGACCCTCAAAGATCATAGAGGCAGTATCCAGTGGCAAGTAGATATTGAAGACAAAAAAATTACTGGCGTATGGGAAAACGAGCGTTGCGGAATACAAAGGAATTTGCCTAAAAACATACAGAAATTCATAGAGGGGAAGCTGTGAAATGGTTGACACTAGACTAGAAGAAATGAGGCTGCAGACACAGGCGTTTCATGAAAAACATCCTGAAGTTTGGAGATTGTTTGTAAGGTTTACATTCCAAATGATTGAGCGTGGTTTTAAAAATTATTCAGTAAACGCTATATTTGAACGCATCCGATGGGAGAGCGATGCTGGTGGTGACGGAGTAAAAAGATTCAAGATGGGTAACAACTACCGTGCCTTTTACGCTCGCAGATTTATGCGAGCTTATCCGCAGCATGAAGGCTTCTTCAGAACAAGAAAACAAAGCTCTGAGGATAAAGACCCAACCAATTTAGACGAGCTTACTCCAGAGGATATTTATGAAGACTGATATTATAAAATCTGATTTAGACCGTCTTATCGCTTTATTCTGCTTTCTTAAAGATAATTTTCCAGAATTGCATGACGATATAGACATGCTAGGCTCATCAAAAAAAGGACTTTCGCTTGAAGTAAAGCCTCTCAGGAACTCCAGAACCAAGAATCAAGAAGGCTTTTACCGAATGTGGGTACGAAAATTTGCCAAGGAATGCGGCATGACAGAGGGTGAAATGCATGAAGAAATGTTGTGCCAAACCTATGGCTTTCAAGAGTACCAGACACCTTTTGGAAGAAAAAAACGGCCAAACAAACGGAGCGGAGATACAGACATTCATTCCTATTCAGAGCTAATTGACACATTAGTAAGAATTTGCAGCGAGATGGGTTTTGTGATTCCAGAGCAACCACATGAATAAGCCTCCTTACAACGGTTTATTCTGGTGTTTTGAACGGAAAAACTATTTCCGATGGGAAGAGTTCATTACTTATTATCGAAAGAAGGAACAAAAAGAACGAGATCGATAACATAAACTACAGATAACAGGTTACCAGCATGAGAATATTTTGTTTTGCACTGCTGACTATGTTTTCTTCATTATGCAATGCAGCAGAAGCATCCCGCCAGATGGCGACACATTTAAAAATTCGTTTCAACATAGATAATGATTCAAGTGAGCCAGTATGTTTGGCTAAAAATATTTTTTTTGAGGCTAGGAATCAAGGGGTTAAAGGAATGTATGCCGTTGCCTCTGTCACCTTAAACCGAGTTAAAGATCCGCGCTGGCCTAATACTATATGCGGTGTAGTTAAGCAGAAAAAGCTAAGGAACAGGTGGATTTGCCAGTTTAGCTGGTTTTGTGACGGAAAGTCTGACAAGCCTAACTTAAAGATAAAAATGGAAAGAGATGCTTGGGACATGTCAAAACTTATTGCAAGCGTGTTTCTTGCTTACAAAGTCCCAGACACAACAGGTGGAGCGATGTGGTATCACGCTGATTTTGTTTATCCGAAATGGGCAAACAGTTACGTTGTGACTACTCAAATCAACAATCATATTTTTTATCAGGACATACGATGACTAAAAACGAAACTATAAGAGAAGAAATAGAAACACTTACTAAGGCTTACCTAAAGAAAGGGGGTAAAATAGATAAGGTTGAGGGATCAGAGCGCAATGCCACGTTCAAGACCAGATTAATAAAAACACGCAAGGCTTCGCCTGCTTACAAAAATAAGTCTGACTCTACTTACGGAAGCTCTTTCACCATAAACGCAAAAAAACGAGACACTAGAAACATATTATGAAACAGAATTCATTTTTAAATGATGAGCCTATTCCAGCAGATTGGGAAGGAATGCCAGAATTTCATCAGGAAGATTTGAGGCCGTGGCACTCAGTTAATGTCAGATTCAGGAATCAGGAAGATTTTGACAGGTTCAAAGAGCTTATGGAGCAAGAAATTACACCCAAACAGAAAACTTTATGGTTTCCTTTCGCTCCCTTTAGGCGAGCTTCTAGGTTCAACTACATAGATGAATCCTGAGTATCCTGTATATATAGTATCTAAGGGACGCTGGGAAACAAGACATACCAGCAAAGTTCTGGAGTCCCTTGGGGTTCCTTATCATATAGTCGTTGAGGATAACGAGAAAGATCAATATGCTGCAGTAATTGATAGAAAAAAGATCCTTGTGTTGCCTCAAAAGTATCTCGATGAATACGATACCTGTGATGAGTTAGGAGCAAGCAAGTCAAAGGGGCCGGGAGCCGCACGAAACTATTGCTGGGATCACAGCGTTGAGATGGGCGCAAAGCGTCACTGGGTCATGGATGACAACATTTCCTCTTTTAATCGACTGAACCGCAATCTCATGTGCAAGGTCACAACCGGCACAATATTCAAAGCGGCTGAAGACTTTGTGGATCGTTACGAGAATGTTTATCTAGCTGGAATGAACTACGATTTTTTTGCCAAAGCGAAAGAACCCTTGCCCCCTTTTGTAAAGAACACACGAATCTATTCGGTGTTGCTCATTCAGAACGATATTCCATATCGATGGAGAGGTCGCTACAATGAGGACACAGACCTTTCATTGAGAGTGCTGAAAGATGGGCATTGTACGATCCAATTCAACGCTTTCCTCCAAGAGAAGCACACAACCCAGAAGGTGAAAGGGGGTAACACAGATGAGTTTTACAGGAAGGAAGGGACAAAGCCAAAGTCTGAGATGATTGCCAATCTACACCCAGATGTAGCCAAGGTAGTGTGGCGTTTCAATCGTTGGCACCATCACGTTGACTATAAGAGATTTAAGACAAATAAACTTATAAAAAAGACAAATATTTTTATTAGCGAGGGAATTAATAATTACGGAATGAAATTGCAGGAGGTTAATCCACGCTAGGGAAGGCTGGCATATCTGCCATGCGTTTCAGGTAAGGCATCACAGCTAGCAATGCATTTTCTTCTTCTTCAAATTGCTCCATCCACCGTCTTTTTGCTGCTGCAGACATATCCATTTTTGCTATGTCTTTTTTATCTTTTCTTATTTCAGCAAGCTTCTTGTTAATTCTTCTGACATCCGTTGCAATATCTTCAATGTGACCGCTTGATCTCATTAAGGCATAAAACTCTTCAGTTCTGCCCTGCTCCTCCAGAAGCTTCATACTGCCAGTTACCTTCTTGGTATACTCAAAAAGATCATAGAAATCTTCCTTGTAACCCAGTGATCCTGTTTTTGCGAATATAGCTCTAATCATAGGCTGCTCAAACAAAGGCTTCTCTGGAAGAATTTTTTCCTGTGTGCCTGTTGCTGCGGCCTGTCCCTGACGAACAACATAATCAAGAAGCGACAAGGCATAAGCTCCCATGCTTCCTGTATACTGCGTAACAACATGATCTATTTCTATGGGGCTTAATCCTGCAAATGGCCCAAGACCTGCTTCACTCAGTTTTTTTGCAATCTCAGTTGTTCCAATGGTTGTCTTTAGTTCTTCATAAAGCTGGGTATCTATATAGTAAGGAACAATAGGTCTTTGTGTAAAAAAACTATGGTTATAGTAGGCTTCCACCAATGGTGTCAACGCATCAGGGATAGGGTTAAATTCCAAGGTGCTTCCAATTCCTCTAGCCAAGGCATTCTTAACTTCCCTGTTACTCATCAGATCCCTGCCTTCCTCTCCACCATATAGCTTGGCAAGAAAGATTTCTGGAAGGGTTTTGAAGAAAAACCCCGCCTCAAAAGGAACTGGGATTTTAAGTGGATGTCTCGCATCTCCCCACGGATTTGGTAACAACCAGTAAAGCTCTCGGTTTACATCGGTAGCCATCTTATATTCGTCTTCATCTGCCATTAACATGTAGTACATCCATGTCAATCCCATCAGCATGCTTGCTCGCGTAATGAAAGACTTGATAATCATAGACTTTCCAAGCTGGCTGTTAGCACTATACTGACCCGTAGCAGCCCTGTAAAAGACATCAAGACCTTGAACTCTTGCATTCAGAAACGCATTGGTTGCTGCAATAGTCCTTACAAGCGGATTGGTTCCCGCTCTTGAGAAGTTAATAATTTCCATTGCTTGAAATATTGCTTCTGCCTCATTTCCTGTGCGAGCCAGCACATCCTTATACACCGCATTTCTGGTTGCTGCATCTGACTTGGTGCTTACATCTCCCGACCAATCCCACAATGCCTCAACATTGTCGATAAGTGATCCTCTTCCAGTGTTTGGAATTTTATGCTTTCTGAATTCTTTCTTAAAAAATTTAGTAATATTTTCTGGATCATTCCTGTAATCATACCCGCCCACTACACCAAACTTTTCAAGCTTTTCTACGCCATCACCCCATCCTCTTAACGTGTCAATGACAGGTATGTAATTCGATCCAGACGTAACTGACGCAGAAACTGTATCCCTTATCATGTTTCTGATTACAAAGTCTGGTGTTCTAACGATTGTCTCTCTTAACAACTTGGTAAATGGCCCTAAAAACTTTCTTGCAAGATCAACTGTTTCGCTTGGGCCAAGAGGAAGCATCGACTGGTATACCAGCGGATCATAAATCTCAAACTTTCTAGGCTTGCCCTTAACCCTAAATTCTACTGCAAACGCATCAGTCTTTTGATTAAGGGGGATTTCCTTGGCAAGACCCAGATCCCTAAGATCCCTTGCTATTCGTTGCTGGGCTACGTTACGCATACCCATATCAATAGCAGCCGTCAGGTTGAGACTGATAGCCTCAAGCATATCCATATTGATCTTTTCTTGACTGCCCTTTAGCTCAGTAAAGATGGTTTTTGCTGTTAAGTTGTTACCAAATACCTTCTGCGCTATACGCAAACGCTGCCCTTCCTTTCCTTCTGCAGCCCTGTAAAACGGATAATAATCGCTGTATTCCTGCCATAACTTGGCTGTTTCGTCAGTTAAAACACCTGTGTCCTTTAAGAATTCGATTGTTTTGTTGTTGTACGTTTGCCAATTATTGTGCCAATCAATAATGATATTGTTGCCATCTTTATCAGTATATTTGCGTATCTTCTTTTCCAGCTTATCCCTGTATGCCTTTGTTATAGGAACTTTCTTTCCTGATGCATCAAGGCGGTTAGACCTTCTGCTGATTGCATATGCCTGCGCTACCTGAGTCAGATCACCATACTTGCTACTAAGTAATGGAGCCATGATCTGGATAAGAGACATACCTGAATCATCTACAGTGGTTATTCCACCTCTATAAATAGGCGCACCGTAACGGATAGCTGCAGCCGCGAGTCCTCTTGATCTGTCAGAGAATAGAGCCGCAGCAATAGAGCTAGTATCTGCGAGATTGTCTCTTAGCACAGTATTGCGGTTTAACCACTCTAGCTGAGAATAACGTGTGACAAATCCTTGTCTGAATTGTTGCACAGTGTGATGGAATTTACTTTGCCCTGTAGCCTCCATAAAGATATCGTAAGCTGGCCTTCGCTCCACAGTCTCATCGATTACATTTTTAAGCAGCGTCTGTAGCTCTGGGTCAATATCTGCTGGACGATTTCTTGAAAACTGCACTCTTGCCCATTCTGGTATTTCCTGAGCCGCTTCTGGGTTCTGGGCTATATATTGTGCTTCGGGAGAAGCTTTGGCACTAAACCTAGGCACATATCCTGCTCTTGCTTCTTTTATTGAGTTGAGATTTTTATTTACCACTTCCTCAATTTTTTGTGGGTCAATATCTGATCTTGTAAAGCCAGTGTATTCTCTAGCAAAAGCAGGGGCATTCGGATCAACCTCAACTGTGCTTTGATCACCAAGGACTGCCAATGCTGTATATCTTGTCTTATTGTCAAACAAGTTTAACCAAACCGAATCGTATCCCTCTTCTATCAATAATTCGGCATATTCCTTGTTATCCCATAGCCTTGCATCACCATTTAATAAACCTTTTTTAAGCTCTGAAGAATATTTCTTTTTGTTTTCTCCTGCTCTCTCTAACAAGTTATCTATAAAATCTTCGTTTTCATGCGGGACAAAAGGGCTTTTAACCCCAATGTCGCGTTCCATACCTTTGTTTAGTTTTTCATTTAAAGGTTGATAAGCATTTTCAAATTCTTCTACATATCTGTAATCTTCTTCAGTAAAAGGGTTTTCCAAAATATTCCAATTAGCCGTTTCTGTAATATTTAGCAATGTTCTTAAATCTTTCATTTCATTGCTATTTATGCGCCTAAATAACTCTCTTTTATCTGGATAAAGAGTTTTGCTTTCTAGTTCTTGACCAATTAGCGCATTGTCTGGCACAAAATAGGTTAGAACCGCTTTTTCCACATCCCTAGCAAATGCTGGAGCATCTGGATCAGGCTTGCTTAAAGCTTTTCTTATATTTGCAATTCCTTCTTTAGCGTCTTTTTTTTGTTGCTCTATTTCTTCTGTAGTTTTTTGAGGCTGTCTTGCTTTTATTTCTTCTATCTCAACATTGTATTGTTCTAACTCCCTCTCCAAACTTCTTCTGTATGGGTCATTTGGCCTTGGTTCTATAGTCGCATCTTTAATCCTGCTTAAAGTTATAGCTCTTTTTGTTTCAAGCTCGGCAAGCCTTTCTACGTCCATATCTCTAGCAAAAGCAGGTTGGTCTGCTGCAACCCCATAGTTTACATTTACATATCTTCCTAAAGCTGCCTTCAATCCTGCTGGGGGATTCGGGTCAATAGATTCTATTCCATAGTCAAATACCTGAGAAAACAACTCATCAGGACTTTCGTATCCATAGTAATCTTCTTTTCTAAACGCCCTTATTAGCCTTCTGGTTTCTGGAGACACATCTTTCAGGTCAGAATCTTTTATATCCTGAAGGGACATTCCAGACATGCCACCCACGCCTATTTTTTCAATGTCATCAACCAGTTTGTTTCTGGTAGCCCTGTCATCCTCTGTCTGCCTGTATGCCGCCCTTGCTCCTGCAGCGCGCTCAAACTCATCGTCTTCAACTCCTCTTCTGGCAAAAGCCGCATCTCCAGCAGTCTCTGTGAAATCAGGCGTTCTCCCTGCATCTGCTTCTTCTTTTGTGCCAAATATACCCCTTTCTGGCACCGTCCCTCTGACACGTTCAGTCGCTTGTAGCGTCCTTATTTGCCCTCTTTCTCTTGCTCCAATCTCTCCCTTTGCTATTGACCTGAATAGCTGATCAAAGGACTCATGCCCTGTCTTTTGCCTAAACCCGATAAGCTGCTGTAAAAACCTGACTATCCTGTTTAACAGGGACTTTGGCTTTGCCTTAACCCCGATTCTTCCTCTCAACCCATCTCTGGTATACTCTGCTATAGCCTCTTCCATCCTGTTTACAGCATTAAGTTCTGGATATGCAGCATCTGCTGCAGCCGCATAAGAAAGCTGATTGCCATCTTTATCCTTGTGTGGAGACATGGTGTTACGGACTGCATACTCAAGAAGGGACTTCTCTTCCTGTGTAAACAGGTCAAGCCTCATCATGGGGTGAATAATTTCGTGATCCAGTACGTCAAGCACTTGCTCTCTGAGATTCGCGCCTGTTAACTTCTTTCCCTTGAAGGTATTACTGATATTGTCAAGACTGACAAATATGGCTTTCATGTCTTGGTTGTAATAAGCGTACTCTTTAAGTTCTGGCCCAGAAAAATAAATATTTCCCTCAGCGTCTTGCTTTGCCATCCTTAAACCGCTAGTTACCTTGACACTAATATCTTTTAATCCATAACCCTTCATGGTGTTATTGAATATTTTTTCTAGTCGCTTCTGCTCTCTTGTCTGTTTTGGAAACGGATCTAGGAGCAGCCCTTTATTCTGACGATCAGCTAGAAGAGTCGATATGTCTTTACTTAGAGCCTTGTATGCCTTGTCAGTAATTTCTCCAAAAGGCAATGCATCTAATGCTTCTTTTGAGATAACTTCTCTTGCTTGTATGGCATGGTTTGCTGCCACTTCATACTGGCCTTTAAGGTATGGCTTGAAAGCAAAGGAAGGGAGTGGGGTGGGTTCTGGAAAGGAAGGTGCTTCTGTTAACCTCTTATAGATAAGCCTTTTTTCAGAATCTGACAATGCATCAATTCCGTCCTTACTTATCGGCTTACCAAGAAATTTATCTACAAAATTATAGAATTCTACTGAATCAACTTTAGCATCAATGTTCTTTTCATTAAGAACTTGTTGAATAGCCTCTGAATTTATAACCGCATCGACAGGAACTGTTGTTGTTGTAAGGTCAAGAAGCTTGTTAAACTGCTCTTCAGTTAATATTCTCCTAGCTTCTTTAGGGGTAAAATTAAATTGCTCTCTGTTTGCCTTGCCCCTGCGTTTCAGATTGTAGCGTTGAACAGGGGTAAGATCCTCTATAGGTATGTCTGTCTTAGCTGCTGCGCGACTGCTTAAAGTAGCATGAGGATGGGAGTCTTCCGTAATCCCTGCCGCCTCATTTATCTGAAGCGCATGAAAGGCGTTGCTCTCTGGATTTAATGTTTGATTACCTAGAAGATGCAGATTAGCTCTATTCGGATTAGTGCGATCCACGCCATCGATATCTAAACCAATATCAATAGAATCTGCTATTCGTTTCTGTATTACCTGTTTGTTTAATGCATCTGCTACTGCTTTAGCTTCATCCTCTGTTTTTAAGGCTCTACCATACTGCCTCCCTTCCGCATCACGCACAACCAATGAAGGCATGCTTTTGGTTTCTGTCTCTCCTTCTTTTGCAGACGGGACGGTAGTTTCTTCAAGCGAGGTGAATATAGTGGAGGGGAATCTATCTCCTAGAGACTTGGAGATTTCTTGAGCGTACTTGGTTGCGTTCTCTGTCCTTACATTTTCAGACAGTCTTGGAGGCTTAAAGCTAAGGAGAGTCTTATTATCTAGGGGATCTGTGTTAGGCGTGTATAGATCCTGCTGTCCTTTTGCTATCTGTTCGCTTAACTTTTCTCTTTCGTTCTGAAAATACTCTTCCTGTGTTTGTCTTAATTCAGCTTCTTTCTTTTCCTGAGCTTCTCTTAATGCCTGACGCTTGGCTTCATCATTATTTCCAAAAGCTGTATGCGCTGCGCCACCATAAAAACCACCGACCAGACCTCCCGCTGCTGCAGACTCCTTGTAAGACTCTATTGCTTCTGGGTCATCAAGCGGCAAGCCAGCTTGCAATCTTGATATAAGATCCTGAGCTACCTCTGTAGGTGCCTCAGTAACCCCACCAGTAGCTGCGCCTTTAGCTGCTCTGGTAAATACATTACCAGTAAACATTTTACCCGGTTTAAGTCCGAACATTATTCTAAATTGTAGAGTGTCTAAAGCAGACTGACCGATTGCTGCTACTAGCGCATCAGAATAATCAATTTCCTCTCTCAAACCTTTTCTAATAGCTTCTTCTTGATTGTAGATATTTTCATCAAATAATTGCGGAGCAGATACAGCCACTGCAGGCGCAATGATCGAACCAGCAAACGCTCCCAATGGCCCAAAATAACTTCCTGCTTTTGCTCCAGCTAACGAGGCTGCCCCCATTGCAGCTATATTAGGAGCTTGTTTTGTAATACCTTCCTTAGCATAAGTAAGAAAAGAAGAAAAATCATCTACATCTTTAAATCGGGTAAAAAGAGGGCCATATTCAGCCATCTCTTCTTCCTGCTCTTCCATGTATTCTGAGCCAAACTTTTCAAGAGGCTCATAACCTGTTGTTTTTCCTATTGCTTCAGCGGCCTGACCATAGCCATGCTGCAACTGATCTACACCAAAACCAATAGCATCAAATACACCTACAGACTTATCTTCCTCTTCTTCAAGAGGTTCTTGTGGCTGGGTATAAAGATCTGAAAAAGGGGTTGAAAGATCAGGTGATGATAGTAAAGGAGGATTGTACTGGCTTTGAACAAAGCCAAAGATGTCTTCCTGCGAAGCACCCTCAGGATGTGTTACGCGATACTGCTGACCGTCTGGTGTTGTTACTAACGACTCAGGCACAATAGATTACTCTTGCATTGCTTGTTGTTTTTCCATGTCTTGTCTTGCCTGATTCATTATTGGCACGATTGTACTGCTTAACTGCGGATATTGTCGCAACATGGTTGCCATTGAGTTATAAACGTATGCTGCTCTTTTATCAAGCGACACCTTATCTGAGTAGTCTAATATATCAAATATAAGCTTTGATGCATCTACATTTCCAGCAGCAGCTAATTTCTGAGCTTGTGCCTCTGCAGTCCTAATGTAAGCATCAATCCTTCCTGCTTCAGAAAGAATCTTAACATCCCTATCCAGATCTGCTTGTGCTGCCTTAGCCTCGTATTGTTTTTGCTGCATAAGTATCTTTGAAGCATCTCGTAAGCCTCCCGCCAGATTGTTATCAGCGACACCAGCACCAAAAGCCACCAGCGCAGGATTAATAAAATCAGGAGCAGGAATTGACTTTCCTCTTAACGCCCTAAGCTCGCTAGATGCAGTGGAGCCAAAAGGATTAAACCTAGAATCAAGTCCAGATGGTGCTGGCATTCCTCTATCAAGTCCAGTTATGGAGTATCCCTTATATTTTCCTTTTCCTTTAACAGCGTCTTGTCTTTCTAGCATCCGTGCTGCTGGATCTACATCTACTGATTGATCTTTAACTGCTGTTGCATCGTTAACATCTACGATTTCCGCTCCAGACCCTAATTTGTCTGTGCCGCTTAGTTTTCGTCCAATGTATTCTGTTATTGATTCATCATCTTCTTCTTTTGCACTTGCTATATCTGACTTTAGCTTATTCAATCCAGATACTTGACTAAAAATGTTTCCTAACTTACCTCCTGCGTCTATTAAATTTTTCAATGGGCCAGCCTGATTAACAATAGGAGATGTCCCACCAAGAATATTTAATCCCCTGCCCATCATTGCGTTAAACTCTTCCTGTTCTGCTGCTTTTGTTTGTTTATAAGCATCTTCTTCACTAAGAAAACCCCTATCTAATAAAGCAGCTAAACCTTGAGCCTCTTCAGAAGCTATTGTTTCAGCAGATGGCCCTTCTTTTATTCCCAGTTCTTGTAAATATGCATTTGCTTCTTCTTCTGTATTAAATACAACCTGATCCAAAGGCGGCCCTGCAAGAAATTTACCGCTGTCTAGTTGACGTATTAATGACAATGGCGCACCTTGAACTGAACCTCCAGCATCTATTCCTGCAGGAATTATGTCGCTTCCGTATGTTCCATATCCAAATAAATCTTGGGCTGTTTGAAAAGCTCTTTGGCGTTGATCAATAGGCATTCTTGGATTCTGAGCAATTTCTGACAAACTCCTTATTCTTTCTGAAATATCTTTACCCCCTGATATGTTTCTTTGCATTCTAACAGCCTGCCCAAGCCTATTGCGTCTCATTTCCTCCAAATCACTAGCATTACTAACAGAGTCATCAACATAACTTGGTGCTGCAAAAGTGGGAATTACAAAACCTCCTTCTTGTGTGTTTGGCGCAGAAAACTGCTCACCAAGAGAAACTTCTTTACTTGGATCTATAAAATCAGGACGAACACCTTCTAAAGCGGCATCGTAAGCTGACACTTGTTGAGGTATTCTTGCATAAGCATCAGATAAACTTCTTGATCTTTTCCTTTCAGCCTCTTCTTCCATTTCTTTTATTTTCATTAAAAGAACTGCATCAGAAAGATCATACATCCCCCTCATCTCTTCTAATGTAGGAATCCTGCCTTCGCCTCCATTAGATAAATTAACCACACCACCAGAAGCAGCCATAACAGGAGGGCCAGACATTTGGTCAATATTAGCTGGAAAGCCTGAACGAGCCGCCATGTTTCCCTGAGGAATTCCCTGTGGCATTCCCCCCTGAGGATAGCCTTGAGTCATATTTGGATTTGCGTATCCTGAAGAAGCAAGAAGATTTGGCTGCGTATTAGACAGTATTCCGCTCTGCTCCACAATCTGCTCTGCTACAGTAGAATCAGGCTGTCTTTCTGCGTAACTTGCTCGCATCTTGCCTCTTCTTTGTATTTCTGAAACAGTTAAAAACTGAGGAAGCTCGCCATCAGGGTACATGGCCTGCTTCATTAACTGATCGTCTGACATGCCTTTTACAATGTCTTCTTTTTCAAGCATGTTTAGCATCATTATGCCATTCCTCCTTGCTGCCCTCTTAACGCATTATAAAGACCCACACCAGCTATGCCTGTTCCTAGTAGTTGCTGTGTAGTACTTGGGCCAACTCCGTAAGATGTTTGTACTTCTCCCGGCCTTATTGGGAGTCCTTGTAGCATCGAGCTATAGAAAGCAAGCTGCTCTTTTGGATACGCTTGTTGCCTGAGAAAATCTGCATAACCTATGTCTAGACCGCGCTGATAAAGCTGACGCTGTATTTCGCCTGCCGCTTGCAATCCTTTAAGTCTTTCTATTTCCATTGCTTGCCTTTGGGCTGCAGTTTCTCCCAATACGCCTGCCGCTGCCAGCCTCTGCTGGTCACCTTGCAACAGGTTCCCATAGGCTTGCTGGGACAGTTCTGCGGCTCTCTGTCTAGCCGCCCTATCTGCCTCATACGCACCTCTCGCCTGATCAAACGCTTGCTGCGAGCCTCGCATCTGGATGTCGCCCATTTGCTGGGCTAGGTTTCTTTCTCTTTCAGACTGCATTATGCCTTCACGATACCCACCAAGACTTCCTGCAGCAGCAGCTTTAAGCCCTATATCAGCACCCATAATGTCTGATTGCCTTTTAGCTTCTCTCTTTTCAACATCAGTAACGAGTTGCTGATAAGGGTTCATGTACTGACCCATGATGTAGGGATCTGCCATAGTTGCAAATGGTTGCGCTCTTTGTGTTGCCCCAATCATTGAAGATGCATACGGATTGCCCATCCCGACTTGACCGCTAATCATGCTGGAAGCATCAAGCTCTGGTGTCGTACCGCTTACTCCCATAGCTTCCATGCGATTCATCGCTTCTTGCTCTTGTGGGCTGAAATACGCTAATCTTTGCGCTGGATAGGGGGAATAGGGTACTGCGCTCTCATATCCCGCTCTTCCAAGCAAAGACTGATAATACGGTCTAGCGTATTCAGGAAGATTGCTCTGGGTTACCTGTGATGTAGTGTGTGTTGGTGCGCTACCACCGCCTCCAGACATGCTATACCTCCTTTACACACTTGTAGGTTATCTTGTCATAACCGTGTGTTTTTCCATAATTCATAATCTCTGGCCTCGATGTCCAAAACTCTATGCTTTTGCAGTTAAATCTTTTAGCTATCTCTTCTAAATCTTTTTGCACTCTATAAGCCCCTGATGCTTCTTTGTACCAAGCCACCCACAGCAATAAATACTTCTCTTTTGAGAAGTTTCTTTTCATTACTTGGGTAATTAAAAATCCGTTTTTTGCTTTTACGTCTTTATCTACCCAGAGGATAGCAAGACCTTTCTTGCAGGCATCGTAATAATCTTTAAATGTTTCTGGCTCGTTACTTTCCTGCTTAATCTGATACAGACCTACCTTAATATCTTTCCAATGATCGTCTATATCTGCTTGAACTAAATTCAAGTTTAATCACANCTTCTTTCATACACNCAATANGCTTTTTTAAACGCATATTCATCTTTCTTTAACCACTTCCAAAAACCAAATCTACCAATTCCTTCCATGCCGTCACATTTGTTGTCTTTTCCCCATTTACGCACAACCTTAAACANNTCTAAACCCCAGCTTTCAAAATCTTTTCCACCTACAAACTGGAATGCCAGCATTATTGAATTTGGATATGTAACGATTTGCGTAGTCATTGCACCATGAATAGTTTTCTCACCATCAAAAACAATCCACAAATGATGCTGACCTGTGATTAGAGCCGCTAACAAATGCTCCATCGTCCATCTTCCTCCTGACTGATCAACAGCAGGCTCAAGCATGCCTCTGACATCTTTCCATACCTGAGAAGCGTGGTCTGGCGGCACTAATGCAACTGTGTAGTCATTTTCCTTGGCTTCTTCTATGTGATGGATTTTTGCAGTTTGGCTCATGGAAGCATCCTTTATGCGTATTGTGGGCCTAAAGTATCGCGGATTAATTGATTTGCATCAATAGCTGGTGCCTGTTCTGTATTTCCTTGTCTTTCCTGTCTGGTTTTGTCCATCATCGCATACATTTTTTGTGTGCCAACAGAACTATTCCCGTTTCCTAGGTGCGCCAATACATCTACTGGAACAACAAACTCTCCGTTACTTAATCCCGCTTTTTGTTTTCCAGAAATATGGGCATCTATACTGTCACTCATGCCATCTCCTTCGCCTGTTATAAGCCCCTCTGTTTGTACTGCAGCTATACCCTCATCTAAAGGATCTTGTAGCACCTCATTTCTCAGTCTTCTGTAAGACTCCTCTCCAAACACAGCAATATACATTTCTGTTATTGCGTCAACTTGCTCTTCTGGAACTTCTGCAAGAATCGCTTTCTTTGTCATTTCAATAAGCATTTCAGCCTCTCCCTGATTATCAGGAAGCACAGCAGTAATGCCATCTTGAGGCGCAGGAGGTTGAGTCATTGCTACATCATAACCTCTTTTAATGTTTTCTGGAGCAATTTCACCAACACCGCCTTCCTGAAAGTATGTAGTCTCTCCAGATGGCCCAGACACAGACAGCCCTCCTCTTGTTTGTCTGCCTGTTTGTTGGGCTTGTCTTTCTGCTGCTCTTCTTATGTGTTCTGGAATTGTACGTTTGGACTGACCCTTGGCTTTAGACTCAGATTCCTTCTTTGCTCCCATCTTTCCTGTATGAGGATTTACATACCCAAACTGGCTTGCATAATTATCCCAATAAGGAGAGTCTGCTGGGTATTTTTTCATTGCTTGTTCTTCAGAAAAAGCTCTTAGCTGATTTACTACGCTTTGTCTGGCCCTTTCATTCCTTACTGACTCAGAAACAATGTCTTGAGTTTGGCTTGGCCCTAACGTCATTTGACTGGGGTCATATTCTACTTTTTCGGGAGCCTCGGAAAAATAATACGGCCCTGCATCTTGGTCAAAATATTTTGCCTCAAACCTTCCTGTTTCTGGATTAAACGTAACCATGTCCTCGTAGGATTTAGGCTTTGCTTGAGGTTTTGCACCGCCCTCATAATTTCCTACCACAATGTCACCAATGCCTCCCTGCTGCTCTACAACAGGCTGAGGAGGTGGTGGTGGAGGTGGAGGAGGCTCAACTGGAGTATCCTCATCATCTGTAGGTCGTACACGAGGTTGCACAGGAGGATCTACAGGAGGAGGCTCATAACCAGCATAAGGCAAGAACCTGTTCATCGGTGTTACTTGAGATATGCCGCTAGAATAACCTAACAAGTTTTGCAAGTATGCTGGAGTGTTAACTGGAGATCCAAAGAAAGGCTGCCCATATATTGGATTAAATCGTTGCGGAGCATACTGCCTACTGGGAGTAAAGACATCAGGGTTTTGAAACATATTTCCTTGTTCGTCCTCAACATAAAAAGGCACTTTCTGGAAATAACTGAATTCTGGCTCAAACCCCGGCATATAGCCTCGATCTGGACGGGCTGCAAACCTTCCTCTTAGATTCTGTTGAATATAAGCATCAGGAGGCATTCTGTCGCGTCCAATCATGCTTGCACCGTATGTACTGCCCGGCCCGTAACCCATTGCGTTAGCGTAGAAATAAGGATTATAACCCTCTTCTCTTTCCTCATAATAAGGAAGAGCCACTCCTGTTAATGGGTCAACATCAAATCCTTCTGCTTCTGCTGGCCCATCTCCTTCTGTTTCACCGCTTTCTTCCTTTTTTCCTGCTTGCTTTCTAAGAATATCAAGTTGCTCTGGAGTCAGGCTTCCTAAAAAGTCTATATCTAAGCTACCCAAGCCTCCGTAAAAATAGTGCTTTTTTGGGCCGACTAAATCGGCTATTCCCCCCTTATTTAAGGAAACTTTTCCACCTGAAGCGGCTAAATATCTGGATTTATAGCTAGGATCTGCATATCCATACATTCCTTGCATTCTTGCTTTAGCTTCATCGTACTCAGCTTCTCTTTCCTCTTCTGCCTGCCTAAACGCTCCTTCTTGAGCGTCTTGAATAGCAACTTGCTCTTTATGAGCTAAAGCTGCGGCAGGAGGAAGAAATACCGAAGGTTTTAAAAACTGCTTTGCTACCGTTCCCGGATTTTCCATAACCATCGACAGCCTGTCACCAGCACTCATATCAGCTATAGCTCCAGATGGTTTGAAAGACAAAGGCTTATATAACGCATCTTTTGCACTTGCTACATTTTCCGTAGCCATATCAAGTGCGCTTCTGTGTCCAATAACGCTTTCCAACGCTTCAGGGCTTATATCTTGTATTCCTGCAAGAGCTTGAGGATTTCCAAGAGCAGACTGAGGAATAACGCCTCCCGCTCCTATAGCAGCACCAGATTGTGATGGCAACATTAAATTTGAATACGCATCTGGATTCATTTTTGACAAATCTGTCAGAAACGAAGGATCTTGAAGTAAAGCAGGGTCAATATTAGATAGATTAGTTAAGGCATCTCCACTCAACCCTTGTAGGTTTAAGGCAGCAAGTCTATCTGCTGAAGGCAGTCCCGCTAGATTGTCTAAAACAGCCTTTCCAGCAACGCTTTCTACATTAGTCGCTGATGCAAGCGCATCTGTAGGGGATATTCCACTAGCTGCATCTGGAATTGCGTCAGCCGCTGCTCCTAGAGCCATATCGGTTCCTCCTAACGTAGCCATTCTCAAAAGAGTCTGTTCTGGAGTAGCACCTGTGGCCGTAGACACTGCAGCCGTTGCAGCCAGTTTTGCTGGCAATGCCAACTGACCAAACCCCGGTATAAATGGTAAAACCATTGGCAAAACATCACCAAGGCTAAAAGCCTCAAATATACCTGTTTGCGGATTTCTTGTTAACTGGCCTTCAGGAAGAAGCGAGGCAATTCCAGCTACTTCCTTGGGGTTCATATGGACAAGCATGCTATCCCCATATCTACCCTGAGAGGCTAAATGATTTGCTGTCTGTTCTAATGGATATTTATTCATAAGAAAACCTAACTTGTCTCAACTCCAAATAAATTAAAACTTACATTAGCTGAACTACTATACACCTTTACCACATCTTTCTGACCAAGGCACATACCTATGACTACTGTTCTCGTTGTAGTTGCCGCTAAATCTTCATCGTAAAAAATAAACTGCTTGTCATCTGCTCCTGCACCGTTCACATGAACACTGACCCTGAACGTAATTCCCGAACTGTGCCTGTTACAGATAACCAGAGAGCTAACTGTGGTCTGGGTTAAGTCAGGCACCGTATAAAGTGTTGTGATGGTCGTAGCACTAACATCTAGCTGACCCAGAACTTTAATTGCATCAGCCATCAACTAGCTCCCATTAACAAAAATTGAAACCTTCTCAAAGCTAGGGAGCTTTCCTTACTCGTTTTTTTGGTGTTAGCCGCAATGTCACTTTGCATCTCTTCAAGAGTCTGGGTTACTGTAGCTCTTGAGACTTGCTCATTGTTAGGGTTGTACTCTGGTGTTGCTACAGGCAGTACAACTCTTCTGTATTCAGCCATNAGCGTCTACCATCCGTTCTCATATCAAATCGAGGCGTTCCTAACCTCCAACTATAACCTGTGCCTGTATTCTCCACCCTCAGTATTATGTCTCTTGATCTAGCCCTGACATGTGACTGAGAGCTTGTCGGTACTACTGTAGAGGTAGTCAATGTTGTCGCTGTATTCAAAGGAAAATCTTTGCCTTTTAAAGTTATGGTCATACTGGCATCGCTAGAAGACCCTCCGCCAAAACTAAAGTCTGGGATAATCCTTTTCACCATAATGAATTGTTCGCCATCACCAAGCTCAAGATCNCCAGACTCGATATAAGCCACCATCTCTGCGCCATCATCNTCATGCCCAAACTCATGGTTATACAAGTAGTTTGTCAGAGGNGTATCAATNTCAGCNGAACTAGCAATCGGATTGTCTCTGGTAGGCGCATANGTCCAAGCAGCCCTAGACAGAGTTCCGATCATCCATAAGTTTTCTACATAGTTGTAAGACACATAATTAGTAATATCGGTATTACCTGTGCCTACCGGGTAAAACCACATCACTTCACTAAAATCTGGATTAGATGCCGCAAACACCTTTCCTAACTGTTCTATGTTTATATTACTTAATACAAAATCAAGTACAGCACATTCCAGCCTTTGTACAGAGCCGTTGTAAACGTAGAATCCCCTGTTGTCCATGAAAAACACAGAGTCTCCAATAGCAACCGCTGCTCTAGGGCTAATCATGGAAACACCTTCTGCCACTGAACCAAACTGAAATATAAAAGGTGCGCCTACAAATCGCATAGACTGAATGCCAATATCTGTCCAGATCAGTATTTCCTGTCTGGTTTTTACTGCACCTATAATTTCTGAGCCAGAACTTAATACTTGCCCTCCAGCAGAGTTAACTGCTGTAGGTGTCCAGTTAACTGCGCTTTCTTGGTCAGACCATCTGACAAACAAAGGATTTAGTGAGCCGCTGCCTATAGGGTTGGCTCCAAAACAAATCACATGCCTGTCTACATCTGACACCATGACTTGTAATGCAGCAGTAGGCACATCACTTGCCCCAGAAACTGCTGTTAAATTAACCGCTCTGGCTCCTGTGCCTCCGCTTTCGTCCCAAAAATACACGCCACCAGCACGAACATTAAACAAAAGATCATCTGCAAACGAATCTTGAGAATAAAGTCTTAACTGGTTTGTTGAAGACAGAGCTGTACTAGAACTCCATGTTCCTGCATTCCAAGCTCCAACACCCCAACCTGTGCTTTCCAACCAAGCATTAAGACCAGTATTTATCTGGTATGCCCCAACAGTCGAAGAGCCACCATTCCCAGAATCGCTACTATTGGCTGTTACAGCCGTCCCGTCTGTGTCTTTGGCTGTGATTGTGTAAGCATTTGCACTGGTTATAACGTCTATCTGGTATTCTTGATTTAACACTGTAGCTGTTATATTGCCACCAAGACTTGCTGCATCAGAAAACGTTACAAAATCGTTAGCTACCGCTCCATGCCCTGTATCAGTTACTGTAACTGTAGACGAACCATTACTTGCAGCAAACGTCACATCTCCTGCGCTAGTGGTTGCTCTAATCGGAGTAACGTCATTAAAATCAACGCCCTCATTAATATAAAACTTCAGATTAGTTCCTACGCCAAGATACTTGGTTCCGCTTGAGGAAACCCAATCCATTAAGGAACGAGCAACCCCCTTTATAGATGCAGAAACGTATTTCTGCCAACCGCCTATCTTCTCAGGCTTGCCTTTCCTAAACCTGACTTTNTCTCCATCAAACCAGCCACCATCCCTAGTGTATTGGGTGCTTTCCTTGTTGATGCCGGGGTTAATGTTTATTTTTTGTAACGCCATTTAGTAGCACCATAACATTGGGTCGGTTGTTCTTGTGTCAACATGGACAAACGTCTTAGCCACTCCGATTCCAGAGAATCCTAATTCTAGTGCCTTAGACACAATCATAAAGCGTTGTGCGCCTCCAGCAACCGCTATATCAGCAGCAATACCTAGCGTATGCTGACCTGCCTTTTCTTTTTTTATTTCTGCGCTATGCGAGGGATCTCGATAGCCAGATGTAATTGCAAAAGGAAAACCACATTCTTCTCTTAACCTGTCAAGAGCATGAATAAAATCATCCTGAATTTCATTATTACCTGTTTCAGAACACTTAAATTCATTTCTTAAAAAATACTTAAAATCTACCATTTGGTACGATTTGACCAATATGCCGCTGACATTTTGCCTTTCTTTATATTCTTTCTATGCCTTGCTTTAAAGCTTTTACGTTTAGCCTTCATTCTGGCAGACTCGCCTTTCTTTGGCTTACCAGCCGTACTTGCTCCTTGCTCACCAAACCTAATAACTTTTTCTTTGCCGCCTTCACAAGCCTTAACCACATGCGACTTTTTGGCATGACTAGGAGTTCTTTTAGGTTTGTTACAGGCCATCGCGCCTTTGTCTACGCGACCACCTTTTTTATAATATGCTCGCATTACTTTCTATGCCTCGCTGTTTTCTTAGCTATTTTTTTAGGCTGTGCTGAATGCTGCTTGCCTTTCTTTGTATCTTTTCTTTTTTTTCTGGTTGTTGCCGCGTATTCTTTAGAAGACATAGATTTAATGGCTTTTTCGGGCAAGTAGCGTTCTCCAGTAGCTTTAGAACCTTGTGTGGAGGGTTTACCACTTTTAGTCCTCCACTTCTGTTTTGTCCACTTTTTAAGCGACTTTTGCGACTTTTTGAGGGCCATTANTTTTTCTTCTTAGGCANCGTCTTTTCAAGAGCCTTGGCTTGAGCCGCATGCATCTGAGATGCTTTTTTTAGTTGTGATATCATTTTGCGCTTTTGCGCTGAAGTTAATTCTGCCATCAGTCTTTATATCCTCCACCAGCTTTCTTGTAAGCAGAGGCAAGCATCTGGGCTTTTCGGGCTGACCACTGCCCCGGCTTACCACCCTTGCCTCCAGCTTTAATTCTGTTAAAAATTCTTTTCCTCAATGAAGGCTTAGTATAATTTCCTGCTTCATTAACTTTAGATTTAGCTTTCTTTTTTGCTTTTGCTTTTGCTTTTGCTTTAGGCAAACCAAGACTCCCTTTTTCCTCCGCTATACACTTTTGCATGACCTTCTTTTATTAACAGTTCACAAATGTTTTTACCATCAACAGTAAAAGGTATGCCCAATATACGACCATACTTTCCGTATCCTAAAGACTGAAAAGTAAATTTTTCTCCTGCTGGCAAAAGCTCCATAACTCTAGCCTTTGCTTTTAATCCAGCTTCTTTTTCTCGTAAATTACGAGTTCTGCTTTCTGGCGTATTTATCCCGTGAAACCTTAGCTTTTCATCAGTCAAGCGAACCGAAAATCCAAGCTCGACATGAGCAATTACCACGGTATCTCCATCTATTACGCGATCAATTACTGCACGATACACGTAAGGTTCAGGTTTCATTCTTTCTTTCCTTGACCTAGAAATAGCCCGAAAACGGCTGTCATGGCGCCGGTCACCACCGAAACCAACCCGGCCTGTTCAAAAGTCGGGTCTTGAATGCTCATGAACCAATGAATCACATCCCAAGTTGCTATGGCCATGACCAATACCAACAGTCGAGGAAATACTCTCCATTTATCAAATTCTTCTGGAGTCATTTGCGTAACTTCATTAATTTGTCTGCGCCCCTGATGCCAAATGACGCACTGACCGCAATAAATAAGAGATACTGATACCAATCCGGGAGATTAGATAGAGCGTCAAAACCAGCGTGAAGACGATCCATGACAGCGACATCATNAAAAGCGACAGCATAGCCCACCATAAAAATTGGGACAGCGAGGACAATCGTCCAGAACTCGTCTTTAAAACTGTTGTCACTTGCCGAAGCCATCTTTGATTCCCATTCGGCAGAGTGTTCAATAACTTGCATTTGTTTCTGGTGCTTGGCTTGAGATTGTTCATGTTTATTCTTCATCCATGTGCCAGCTAAATTTGTCACTGGGCCTAGTACCGCGCTAAATATGTTCATATTTCAATCCCGAAAAATTGTGTTAGGTGAAACCATTTTAGGTATGCAGTAAGCCGTAATTTTTGTTTGCGACCTTACATATGAAAACCTGTATGATGTTTCTCCTGTTTCCAAGGCTCTAGCAAACTGATTGCAACGGTAAACGCTTTTAAAAACAAACTGATTGGATTCAATAGGCTCACCATCAACAATCATGATAAGAACAAAAGCCATTATATTCATGGCTAAATTTTATATGTGCTTATAAGTTGAAAAAACCCATAGATAATTCCAGTGCAAATGCCAAGACCAAAAATAACAGCTATAGAATCGAGAACTGCCCTTCTTCTTCTTTTCTGTGCATAAACAGTTTTTTCTCGTCTTTTTTTAATATCTCTACGCATTTGTATCATTTCTCGATATGTATCTATCCCATATCGAACAACAATCAAATCTCGTATATGTCTTTCCTGTTCCTGAATCTTTTTTTGACAAATTACTGCATTTAAAGCTTCAGCCTCTACGCTGCCTTTATCAAGAAGTTTTCTAAAAATTGGAGGCTTTTCTGATTCCTTTTCCATCTCTTTAAGGTCTGCAGCATAGCCGTACCATCTTCCAAGATGAAGAGCGACATCTTCGATTTCTCTTCCTGCACTAATAAGCTTTTGAACGCCATTAAAAGCTGTGCTTGCCATTGCCAATACACTAAGCGGTTCCACACTTTAGAACCTCCATCTCTGACTTCGCTTCGGATTGATCAATGAAACAAAATAACTACTCATTTATCCCACCATACAGCGGCTGCGATTAAGCCAAGAATTGCAACAGTAAAAAAATGAATTACTGTTTTTAATACAGAGCTTTTTACATCTCGATAGCTATCTAATAACTGCCTTAAAGCCCTTATATCATGAATAGCCTCATCATCTCCAAGTCCAAGGGTAGCCAAGGCTTTCTCTGCGCCTCGACAAGAAGCTTCCTCTAAAAGCTTTTCTAAATCCAGCTTGTCCATGATTTACTTTTCTTTTCTTTCTACATAAGTAGTTTTTAAACCCACAAGAACAGAAGAAATCTTATCCTTAACCTGTTCTCTGTAAAACCACAGGCTAACAGAAGCACAACCAACAAAAAAACCTAAAATAAAATTCATAATATTCACCGCCTTNAGTCTGTACTTGGGCAAACAGGTAATTCTGTGTTTACACCGCCAACACCTATTACTCCAGATGATTGATTATTAACACAGTTTACGCCAGCCACCCATATAGTGTTTGCGTCTTGTATTTTATTAAGTATGTTNTCTAACTGAGAGTCATAGTTAGGAATTGTTATTCCTCCAATGGCATCTAAAATGCTTTGAAAGTTACTGGCATAATTTATATTGTTTATGGCATCCAANACGGCAGAATTGTCACTTACACCAGTGCTTCCATTGATACTTGCCAAACCTAAACCAAGTCCGAGATCAACAGACTGTTGCCCAGCTACATTAATTGCCTCATAAGAACCCAATCCAAGATTAAGCATGTTCTCGTTGTTACTTCCTAGCATTTCATAAAGAGCCGTGGTCTTGTTTCCTTCTTGCTCGATCCTAGCTAGGTTAGAGGTCATCGCATGTCTGGCAGTTGTCTTCTGGGCATCACTGGAGATCCACATGGCTCCAAGGCTTCCGACAACTGGTAGGACGGCCTTACTCCACTCAAGTGCTGCTGATTGTTGAGGTATTACCTGCGTCTGAGGGCTTTGCATCAAGGCTAAAGCCATAACAGCAGATCCTGCCGCTGACGAGTCACCACTAGCNGCTATCTTGGATAACGCCTCAGATTTAGCTTGTTGTGCCTGACTCTGCGCTATGGCTATCTGTTGGACAGCTTGGTAGTATTCTTGCCCTGCTGTTTGACATCCCGTTATTAGTACCGCCAGTATCAGTCCGATAATCCTCATTGATTTATCCCTCTGTAGGCCAATTTTGTCCCGCCATAACTGTTGCTAAAGCGTCTACGTCAGACACCCCCGCTATTGCTGATTCCAATCTTCCACACTCTGTAATAACTGCGGCTCGATACGTTTCTGTAGCACTTGGAATAGCTACGCTTCTTTCATACTTACGAATCACCATCCAATCTGTTTTGTCTAGCAGCTTGTTTGCTGTAGTTTTGACTTGTTCTGTCATTACGGATTTAAGACCTTGGTTGACCATTTTCTCGCTAGAATCAACCATTTTCTTTGTGTCTTCATCCCATACTTGAACGTATAGTTGATTGCCGTCAGCATCTTTAGCATCTTCATCGTCTAGGCGTTTAGCTGTGTTGGTAAATTGTTGGGTCGGCACACCATCAACAAGAACAATATCTCCTTGCGTAACATAATAATACGTTCTGTCTTTTTGTTCGGCATTAACAACGTCTTCTACATTTTCTGCTTTTTTAAACTCTGAATTAGCTACGCCTCCTGCAAAAGAAGTGTTGGGGAATAATTGTTTTATTGTTCCTGTAGCAGTAATTGCTGCGTCTTTTACTATTGCGTACATTTTTTACCTCGCTGTTGCATATTTGAATGGTGATTCAGCCCATGCCATATATAGCATTGTTTGTCCATTTTGGTTTGTAGCAGCAGAATTGCCACGTATTTTAAATCCATTAGAAAGAAAATCTATTTCATATTCAGCGTGTGCTGTATCTTGATTAGTTGCATCTGCCCACATAACTAAGTCTCGTACATTAAAAGTTTCACGTTTATTGTCCCACATAAACCAAGAACCACCTGCTGAACTAGCTTCTTTTACTATAACTAAAGCTGGAAAAAACCCTGTATAAACATATGGGCCGTTTTCTGCTTCTCCATTTCCGTAGTACGAGCCAAATTTACTAAAACCTTCACTTTCTGCAAAGCAATAGGCAATAAAGTCATCACCGCTTCTGTTGGCGTTAGTATCTGTTCCTATTGTAAAAACAGAACTTGTTGGAGCAGTATCATTCCACGTTGTATTGTCATCTGTTGACGCTATCGTTGCGTTTAAAGCTAAATAATCTGTTGCGTCATTGCGTGAATAAACTCTCCAGTTGTCATCCGTGTCTCTATTTTTTAGTATTATCACTGACGGAGCCACACCAAGCTCATGTCCAACCGTGGCGTTAGCCCCTGTGCCAGTGTAACTTACTACACTAAATCCTGCTGTAGTGTTTTCAGACACAACCGAAAGACTAGAACCATCTAGGTTAGTTGCTCCAAAGGTGCTGTTTGTGTTTACTTGACCGCCCATTCCTGAATGAGCGGTGCAGTAGTAATAAAGGGTTGGCGCACTAGCAGCCACTGTAATTCTTGTGTAGGCTCCAGACGATCCCGGTGTCCCGTTGGTTGTTACACCTGTCGTATATTCTGAGCCGCCACCATGACTGCCATCAGAGGTAGTAGAAAATCTAAGAGGATGGGTAGCGTTAGAACTGTCTGACTGATCGAAAGTGTATGTGCCTCCCTCTTGCAAATTAAGCGTTACCGCGCTTGTTCCATAGTCATCAAAGCGATACTTATTGCCGCTGTCTGAAACCACCTTTACAGCATACGTTTTGCTAGGTGCAGTTCCTCCAGCTTTCCAGTTCCACGCAACATAAGTAATAGTGTTTTGATTTACAAAACTAGCTGCATCAGATCCATGAACCAAACTAAGGCCATCTGACGCAAAAGCACTGAGATATCCATAAGTTGAATTATCGTTTTCACCTTCAACTACATTACTATTTGATTTTAATGCCTTGCTTGCACCAGCACCTCTAACAGCATCGTAAAGTAAGTGTGAATAGGAAGCAGTTCTTGCTTTTATCCATGACCAGTTTGCTTGAAAACCAACTCCTGTTATAGACCGTGTTGATGCTCCATCGCCTGTATAAAGCACAGTATTAAAATGATCTGTCGATTTTTTAATTGCTGGTGTAGGTAGGTTTTTGGAGCATAACGCTTTGAACCCAGACGGTGGTGAATAGTAGAAATTACCTATCCCTGATCCGTCTGCATTGCCTCCTGCTGTCTTGTAATTAGAAAAAGTGCCGTTTTGTCCACAGTTTAAAATTAAGTATGTGCGATTTGTGTTTGCAGAATTTACAGTAGTAGCTAAATAAATTGCACTATCTGATGTAAATGTATGTGCAGTACCGTTTGAATTACCAGCAGGATCTCCAGAGTTTAACCAAGTAATACTAGATCCATTATCGTATCCTGCATAGAATTTTCCGTTATCTATATCAATAGCCATAGCACAAACATACGAAGTAGCTGTTAAGCCTGTATCTTGGTCAATAGACGATCCTCCATCATACAAGTCTGCTGTGTTTGCATAGGTATCTAAAATTAAACTTGTAGTAGCACTGTCCGTACTCCAGTTTGAACCCTGATCTGGAACATATCTATCAATTTTAGATTGAAGCCCCATTTGTGAAGAATTTCCAGTTCCAGCCTGTATTCCACTTAAAACTTCAACATACCACTTGCCAGAGCTAGGCAAATTAAAAGTTAAGTAATGATTGCCATAGTTGCCACTATCGTAACTAGCACCTTTAATATTTAAAGTTCCCTGCCTTAAAGTAGAAACTGTTGTGTTCCAAGGCTCTGCAAAATTTACTATTGGAAAGTTGTTGGTGGGGGTGTCCAAAAGAACATCTCCATTTCCTAAATTAGTTGTTGTATAGTCATTTCCATTGCCAGAGCTATCTGTTCCNATTGCTCCTGATGCAAATTTCATGTAGTAGCCATTAGTACCGTAAGAAGTTGAACCTACATATTTCTTAGGAATCCATTGCCCTGTAGCTGAATCGGTTTCTCCAAATTCACTTGGAGCTACTACAGCACCATCAAATAAATGTGTNTCTGCCATATAACCATCAAAATGGTATGGCCCAGTTCCTGCATCATAAGCCGTATCACTAATAGCTTGAGGGACTGTATTGTTTACAGCACTATCAAAATTCTGTGAGGGATTATTACTTGTACTAAAAGAAGTTTCTTGAACTCCGTTAACATAAAACTTAAATCTATTATCTGCTGTTCCTTGAGTGGTATCTACTTGAAGCACTAAATGATACCAAGCAGAAGTATCCCTAAATAGTCTATTAGTTAATCGCCATGTTGTAGACCATCCCCCAACTACTAACTTATCGCTATTCATAAACCCGAATGCAAAATAATCATCATCGTCTGGACTACCAACAGAAGAATCATAAGCCCCCAATAAATAATTGTAATCACTTCCAGCAGTTCCATCATATCCTAAACTGGCTCTTTTACACCAAGTAGAAAAAGTAAAAGTTCTTCTGTTTCCTGCTGACGAAGGAGTGCGTCTTAATTTAGGGGCATCTTCTGCATCAAGCATAATAGACTGATCTATTTCGTAGGCTTTACCGCCTGATGCCGATAATAGTTTTGTAGCTCCAAAACTCATTACGTTAGATCCTGTCCTGCTGTGAATCCATAATATATTGTGCCTCCATCTACCGTATGAAACACAAATACATCTACATCGCCACTACCTGTACTGATCGTAGGTGCTGTTCCTCCTGCCCAATCCACTGACCCCGGCCATGTTATGGTTCTTGCTGAAGAGTCCTGTGTAACCTTCAAAATAAAGGTACTGGCGTAGCCACTAGCCGCAGGGTTGCTGAACGTATAGGTTACGTTCTCACTGAGCGTGTGAGTAAACACTGTTCCAAGATTTAAGTTAATGGTTGCGGCATTACTGCTAGAGCTGACCGCTGTGCTTTCTTCTTGAATACCTGCATCGAACTTGACTACCTGATTCTCATCAATGTGGATTGCAGGGGTCGTACCTACTGTAGACCCTACACCAATCAACAGGTCATCTGCTGAGTCATCGAGTGCTACATAAAAGTCTTGAGCGTTCCCATCGAAAACCAGCTTGCTGTCTACAGCGGCTGCATCACCGATTGTCACAGAGTCATCTGTAATGGTCAGGATACTATTTGTGCCTACAGTGGAACCTTCTCCAATAACCAGTTTATCTGCGGAATCATCGAGTCCAATATAAAAATCCTTGGCGTTCCCGTCAAAAACTATCTTGGTATCTTCCGCACCAGCATCGCCAATGGTTAAAGTGGGCGTTGTACCCTTCAGTGCCATTGTCTGGGCTACTATATCGCCTGTAGTGCTAGATGCCGCCTGTCCTACCCCGATGCTCTGGGCAAACTTGATGTCTTGGTTTTCATCAATTTCTATGGCAGGGGTTGTACCAACTGTCGATCCAAGACCAATGACCAGATCATCAGCAGAATCATCAAGACCTATATAGTAATCTTGAGCGTTCCCGTCAAAAATTACTTTAGTATCGACTGCCGCTCCATCCCCAACTGTTACCGAATCATCATCAATGGTAAGCACTGAGTTAGTTCCAACGGTAGATCCGACACCAACTACTAGCTTGTCGGCTGAGTCATCAAGACCTACATAGAAGTCCTTGGCATTGCCGTCAAAAACTAGGCTTGTGTCTTCTTCGCCAGCGTCACCTATTGTGAGGGTAGGGGTTGTGCCTGTAATAGTTACATCACCGCTGAATGTTGCGGCTCCTGATGTCAGGGCATCAATAGAAAGGTTAGAAAATACCTGTGTGACTGTAGCTCCTGTGCCTCCACCATTGAACTTCAATACAACATCTTTGCCGTTAGCAATCTCAAAATCATTTGAGGCACTATAGTTGCCTTGGAATATAATGACTGAACGACTGCTAGAAAGACTGTTACGCAGATAACATATCTTTTCTGCATTGTTTGGAGTTAACTGGACGTATGCCGTTCCACCAAGATCACCTCCGTCAACGAACTCGATAAACTTATTTCTTCCATTCGAGCTTGAGCCATCAGTAATCGGGAGGGCAGTGGGAGAGCCAGAAGAACCAGCACTAGATAATGTAACAGAGACAATACCAGTAATCGCTTCATCCGTTAAATCCCAGTTTGTGTTAGTGGTATCACCCCAAGTACCTGACTGTTCGCCAGATCCTATCTTCTCGATACCTAAAAAATTTGTGTATGTACTTGACATGTTTTATATCCTCTTACGCAGCATCTTCCCAATTTGGACTTTGCGATGGGCTAATTGTTGACCAACTTGTTCCTACATTTGGGCTAATCTGCACCCAGACTACACTTGTGCCTACTTCTCCAGTAGCGGAAACACCTGTAACCGAAATTATTGTTTGTGGAGCTACCGTGACAGAACCAACAGCACTAGTTCCAGCAATTCCTGTAACTGAAACAGACGAATCACCCTCTATGGTGACACTACCAACTCCTCCTGTTCCTGCAATTCCTGTAACAGCAGTAACCGTAGATCCAGTAGCTGTAACGCTTCCTACGCCACCTGTGCCAGCAACCCCTGTAAGACTTACAACTACATCGCCTTCAAAGCTAACGCTGCCTACCGAGGCCGTAGCACCAGAAACAGCTTGATCTACGTTCCAAGAACCACCGTTCCAACTTTGACCAGAACTATTCCAGCCAATATAGGTGGCTAAAGCATCTGCCATTAGGCAATCCTGATAATGGCGTTACTCGCGTCAGCAGTTGGGAACTGGATTGTAAAATCTCCACTTGTTGATGACTTGTCAGCACCAAAATCCAAAACGCAAACGGTTGGATCTCCACTGGCACTGTCGTTAAATATCAAAGCACCTCTGGCGGTAATAGATGACGAACTAAAAGTTACNTCAGCAAAATCTGTNAAAGCNGTAGTGCCACTTGTGGTTGGATCTACTCTNGTNANAGAAGCACCTTTTGCNGTATANCCNGTACCGCTTACCTCATTNCTAGTGGTATACGCAGTNGTAGCCGCATTAAANCTGGCACTGTTGGTGTACANNGCAATNTTAAAGGTGTTGCCACCAGAGTTTTTAAANTTATGTACCGCTTCCATTAGTTCTTTCTTAAAGCTGGTACACATAAAATTTCCGCTAAAAGCCATTATAGCCTCCTGATTATATTTGCTAGGCCGTCATCTCCAGCCTTTAACGCTTCGTTATACAAATCGGTTTTGTATCCGTTAATTCCTTGTCTGACATAAAACTCAATTACTTTCTGTATGTTCTGCTTAAACGCATTAGCTTGCTCCCTTATCAGGGGATTGGCACTTTCTGATACAGAAACAATTTTATCTGCACACCTTGAGGCCACCTCCTCTGGGGATATGCCTCTTTGATGCGTGGTATGAACTCCTACAGAGCCTATCTCTGCTTCGCCAAGAGAACTAATCACACTCTTTTGTTCCTAACCGCTCCAGAACGATAGCTGTCTGTAGTGTCGTAATTTTCGCCCAAGTTCTTGAGCTTGCCTAACGCATCTTCATACCTTCCTATATACATCTGCATAACATCTGCATCGCCCTTTAAGAAGGTATATGCTTCAACTAAACACCCATAGAACAAGGTTGACTCTGCATTTGTACCTAACCAGCTTGTGCCGTCTGATGCCGTGGTNATTGATTCTGGCTTNTAAAAGTAATGAAGCTCTACCGTGTAATTTGTTGTGCCAGTCAGGTAGTCAGGTGTCGGTGCTAAAAGAAAATTAGATTCATCAAATATTGCGTAATACTTTGGCGTTCCAGTCGTTGAAGAAGCAGGGTACGCTTCTCTTATGAAATTTACATCTTTGAATATAAGAAATTCATATCCAGTGTTATCTACAGACAGGGAATACGGAGCCAAGAAATCAGATGGCATGGAAAGGTACTGGTTTCCTTGAGATGTATTACCTGTCGCATTTTTTCTAAAATCAGGCAACTGAACTGATTTAAGTATTCTGTCCTCTGCCTGAAGAATAATAGTAGGAAGATTATTAACGAAAGTAGTTTCCGTTGTCTCCAGATAATCCTGCAAAGCATTCTTTAATGTAGTAAATGTCCACGCCATCAGGAGGTACTCACCGTCACTTTGCCCACTTCTCCCTTTATATCAAGACCAAGGGTTTCTGTTCCGTATGCTGTTAATCCTCCACCTACTGGATCAAACGCAGACAATGCCCTGCTTTCCTGTAAGCTGACATCTGGCCTTGGATTAAGCAACGCTTGTGGATCGCTCATGTTAAGCCTACCAAGCTGCAACTGAGGCTGGTCTTTATCAACAACATCACGACCAACCAACAACCCGTTTGGCTTTCTGTCTTCTATCTGAGCAACCAAATCTTTTTTTGGATATCTAAATCCAGTTCGGTCACAAAAACCAAATGCATGTTTGCCGCTTGCATAATTGCTCATAATATATTGTACCCACCGGGAGACACCTGCAATGACGCTCTTTCTCTTGCTCCATCTGATGCAAGCTCCCACTGCTCCTCATAAACCTGTTTAAGCATGGGCGCAATAGACTGAGATTCTGTTCTTTTCATAGATACATAATATGCAAGCCCTGCCGTCAGGCAAGGAAGGTATCTTGCTGGAACATCCATATTTAAACTTGCTGGAGAGCCAACGTCCTCGATTCTTTCCATATAATAGTAGTTAAACACATACGTTTTTGCATCGTCTGGAACAGGCCAGAAAACAAGATTGATGTTAGTTGGTGTTCTTTCTACATAATATTGCAAAGGTCTTCCCTGAGTTAGCTTGTTTACCTGCTGAGAGTAAGTGCTAACTGATATTCTGGTCATGCTTAAATCTGCTTGTAATGACGTATCTCCTGCGTCAGTTCTGCACACACCCTCTATTATGTCTAACTTGTCAGCAGTAAGGGCATATGTGCTTGTCCCGGCAGTTAACGTCTGGGATGCGTTCTTTACAGTCCAAAGGTTTAATCCTCTGTTTTGCCATTCAAGCATTAACATGTTAAGGCTTCTTCTTGCAGTTCTGTAATCATAGCCACTGCGACACTCTAATCCGCAACGCTCGTAGGCTTCTTCTATAATATCGCCAATATCAAGGTTAAATGTAAATGTCTCACTGGTAGCCATTTAAGTGACAATCCCCTTTGTTTTGCCTTTTATTGCTATTCCGTTTCTGCATTTGGCCGATTTTTTTCTTCCACCACTTTTTAACTTTTTAATTTTGTTGCTCTTGTTCATCAAAAGCCACTAAACATAAATGGATTGTCTGCCCAATACTTTTGCAGAGCCGCTAACTGTTCGGCAGTAAGAGGAGAAGTACCTACTGATGTAGCTTCCGGTTGATTATCTGGAGTGCCTCCATTTGTAACTTCAGAGTTGTTTATTGGTGGCGTTGGCCCTCCGTCAAGAGGATCACCGCCCATATCTAAAATATTTGCAGGTTCATACGGAGCCATCCTCTGGGGTCTGTAATTATATCCCCCCATACCCATCAGGTTTGAATAAAAGTTAGCACCAGCGTATGGGTTGTACGGAGCAAACTGATTAAGAGGGAAAGGCCCACCAAAAGGGCTTAGGTAGTAATTGGGCTGGGGTCTGTATCCCATGCCGCCCATGTAGTTTCCTCCCCTTTGCCCACCTTTTCCTGACATGCCACCAGCATAAGGGTTGTACCTAGGTTGAAATCCTTGATAAGGATTCATGCCGTAACCTTGGGGCATTCCATACCCCATTGTATCTCTTCCTAGTATCCCAAATACTGACGGAGGTGTCTGGTAAGGTGATTGTGTGCGAGGAAAAGCCCCTTGATACTGTTGTAAGGCTTCTCCATATCTGCCGCCAAAATCCTGATTTCTTATTCCTGAAAATTCATATGGTCGAGGAAAAACAGGAGGTCTATCAACTGGATAAAACTTTTCTCCAACCATTCCGCTTGTCTGTTTTTGACCGCCTTTTCCTGACATTCCTCCAGAATATTGCGGCATCCCTCCGTACATTCCACCCATCTGCTGTCTTCCGAATCCCATGTTTTGATTCCCTCTGTAATACATTCCACCAATTCTGTCATCCATAGGAATGAAGCCCTGTTTTAAAGCTTCGTTTCTTTGCGCTTCTAGCTTTGCTTGAAGATCTGCAATAATTCCCATAATGTTTACCCGTTCCTTGATCGGTTTTTACGCTTCGACACTACCCGTAAATTACTTCTGGAATTGTTATTAGCGTTGCGGTCTATATGATCTACATCCTTACCCTTCATTGCAGCTTCGCCTTTTTCTTTTACCAGCTTGCGTCTTGCTCTTTTACGAGATGCATTGCGCTTGCGCTGCTTGGGCTTTGAATGATAATTATCATACTCTTCCCTGTAATTACGCATTACTTCTTCTTAGCAGCTTTCTTTTTTGCAGGGGCTTTCTTCTTAACAGGAGCTTTTTTAGCCGCAGCTTTTTTTGCTGGAGCTTTCTTTTTGGCAGGGGTTTTCTTCTTTACTTCCCATGCCTCATTTTCTTTTGTGCTAGGATCATCCTTGGCAAAAGTTCCGTCTTTAGTCCTTGATCTAACAACCTCCAAATCCTTGCTCATTTCTTTTAAAGCTAGCTCTGCTTCCGATTTGGTCATTAAGTCAAAGACAACGGTTTCATATGTACCATCAGAGTTCTTCATACCAATTTGGTATACAGGATCTCCATTATTCCAGTTTCCGTTTTGAAAGACTTCAAGTTTAGCCATAGGATTTCACCATTGTTAAAACCACTGTATAAGCATCACCGCTGCCATGCCCCACTGTCGTGAAGTCAATGTCTCCAGTGACACCAGAACCAGCATTATTAGGTATGCCAGTAAAAGAGGTAAAGTCTAATTCGTCAGCGTAATCTGCTGGCAGATGTGCCGCCAACACGTTAGATGAGGCATCAAATTCTATTTTGACGCTCATGCCAACTGTAGAAAATTGTATTTTGCTAATCGTAACACGAGTGCATGTAGCACCTGTCATTGGATCAGCAGACAAAGCAGATACGTCTACTTTCTTGACGGCAGACTCGCCTGATCCGTCACTAACATTAGTGAACTTCATAATCAGGTTTCGTGCGCCATCTTGGATTGTCTGAGAGGTTACTGCATCAGCCATTGTATATCTCCAAAATAAAGGGGGGCTTTCGCCCCCATGCCATTATGACTGGTCAGTGAAGGCAGGAGCATCCGCACCTTCTTGATAGCCCCAGATATACCAATTGGTTGAATCTTTTGCCAGTACATTAATCTCAAATAAACCAAAATCCGTTAACGTCAGGATTGAGTTTGAGTTTCCATCCGCATACACAGAAACATTATCTGCGTTTGAGTCAAGATGAACGATGCCGCCAAGATAGAAGTTTGTGTCTGATCCTGTATCAATAATCAGATTTTCTGCCTCTTCTGCCGCACCACCGTAAACCAGCTTAAAGAAAACACCAGCAGAGGGACTAGGTAGAGTCAAAGTGCAGTTAGCTGACAGAGCAGGAACTACAGAGGTTCTTCCTCCATGAGCCGTTGCTGTTAGCGAAATAGCTGTTGTATCTGCCAAGGCAACTGGAGTGACTTGCAATCCGTTTCCATCTAGGGTGAATTCAGTTGTGACAGTACCTGTTGTACTGTTTTTGGATATGACCGTGAATCCATTCTCTGAACGGACGGGGCCATTAAAAGTTGTATTAGCCATTATGTTCTCCTGTCTAGGCTAGTGTCTGCTTACGCAGTCAGGAAAAAAAGGGGGGCAAAGCCCCCCTAGGTTTATGACGTACCGGGAGAGCCGTACACGCCAAGAGGGTCTGAGACACCAAAGCTATATCGCTCTCTAGCCTTGTAACGGACATTGCCCGTATCAAAGTCGCCATCCATAGATGTTTCAAGCGGAGTACGCTCGAAATGCTTCATTCCGTTAGGAACGTCTGTGATGACAAAGAAAGCATTGCTATCGGTCAAATAGTGGTTGACCATATAGCCTTCAGGAATAGCACCGTTATTCCTGATTGCATTGATGTCGTTATCAGCAGTGCCAACTCTTCCTGCTGATTCCAGCAAACGAGTAGCAACAAACTGTAACGCAGGTGGAACGATCAATCGTCTGGGACGAGCCGCAATCAACAATCCACGCTCATCAGTAAATGCCGCAATATTAATTACCGCATCTTCCAATGAAGTTTCGTTGAGGTCAGCCGCAGTCGCAGGACGGTTGCTGTTCTTGCCTCCGCTTACAAGCGGGTGTCCATCACCGCCAGTTACACCATCGCCAGATGCAGTGAACAGGTTAACCCCGTCACCAGACTGGAATGAATTGGTGAAACCGTTGTTGAACGGATTAGCCGCTTTGACTTGCTTAGTGTAAGCCATACCACGAGCCAACGCCTTGGTGTATCGAGCAGACAGGGAATCATAGAGGTTATCCTCCATAGCTTCTTCTGTAATGCTGAATCCCAATGCAATGGTTTCATGGTTGTAACGAGCCGTAAACGACTCTTGTGCTGAGTCGTAGCTAATTGCCGCTCCCTCAGCTTTAACAGGAGCAGAGCCAAACCCTGACAACTTGACTTCTTCTTCAAACGATCTGTCTGAAGATTCAGTCTCGTACATCATGGTATGCTCGTCCTCGTACTTCTCATACTCAAGACCAAACAGGGCGTTAAGACCCGGTAAAAGCTCCTTGAGCATCTGCGCTCTTGAAATAGCCATTACTCAGTCTCCTTATATGCCAGTGGTGTTTACGTATATATGTCCCACGTTAAACTTAACGATGACATCCGTAAACGCATCACCTACCGTGCTTGTAGGGCCGTCAACAAAGTCAACGATCCTTAACGGTAGCGTGTTAGTTGTAGCCACAGTGCTTGAATCAACTGCATTCTTACTGCGCCCAATAGTGGTCGAACCAGCCGTTTGAACTACCGCTACGTTGTTTCCAAGCGTAGTTTGAGCCAAAGTCGCATCTCCTTGCATCTGCATGAGAACATTCGGATCATCAAGGACATACGCCATGATGTCAGAAGCCGCAGTGCTTGCAGGGAAAGTCTGGTTAAACGTCTTCTGGTTGGTGCTAGGATCTGTGTAAGAACAACCCATGAAAACACCTACAGGTGTTAGAGAAGTTGTTCCTGTGTCTTTCTCTACAGTTCCAGAACTAACCAATTTTACAAAATCGCCATAAAAGATAGCCGTGCCATAACCACTTGCAATCTTAATGTGGCGAACTTTGCCTGTAAAAGAACCGCTGGCACTAAGAGTGCCTACAGGTTCAGCCCCTGTCGGGGCGGCTGAAGTTGCCATAATTCATCTCCTAAAAATGAATGATTTAAAGATTAACCTCTTCCAAAAGTGGTGCGCGAACTACGCTCTGGTTTCAATAAAGGCATTCGCGGATCGTTCTCTTTCATGAAGCTGTTGTCAACTGATTCCATCTGTTGTGCGGCAGCAGATTCATAATACTGCTTTCGCTTGTCCATTTCTTCCGTTGGAGCCTTGCAAAGTAAAAGCCCTCCAATTTCAATGTTACCTTCAAACCGCGAGTTAACATCGGACATCACTTGGATTTCTGGGTAGTCTTCCTTCTTTACTGGAACCCAGCCCTCTCTGAATTTTTGAGATACGTTTGTATTGTCCTCATTTCCCAGAGTTGCTGTTCGTATCCAACGATGATCCCAGCCCGGTCTTGGGTCGGGATTTGGTAGTGTTGAAGGTGGAACCCATGCATCACTTGACCTTTTTTCAACTTCTCGGTCTTCTAAAGACCTTGATGTGCGCTCTTCAGCCATCTTTAAACTCCTTCTTTTATGAGTTGTTTGGCATACTGCTCATTTGATAACCCTAGCCGCTTGGCGAGTTTGGCTTGGGTGGACGTTAACCTCACTTTGCGCGGTTTTGCACCATTACTCCTTGAGGAGGGTGCGACTACCGTGGAAGCCTTTCGGGAAGATGAGGGGGCTTGTCCTTCACCACCGTCTTCACCGAAATATTCTGGAAACTTGGATCGCATGGTACGATCAATTTCTTGAAAATACTCATCCGAATCTGGGTCAAACCCATGATCTTTTATCAGCTTTTCATGCACTCCGTAAGCCAGAGCCGTCATGTCCTTGTGATCTTCGCTTGTAAACCAAGGGTTGTCCTTCGCCCATTGCGTTGCTTTTTCGCTAGGCTGCGGAGCCGCTGGCTGTTGAACTGGCTCCTGCTGAGGGGCAACATACTGTCCCTGTTGCGGATTCTGGTTCGCTGTTTGCTGGACATAAGCCTCGTATTGCTTTTGCCTTTGCTCTACAGCGGCAGCTTGGTTGTTAGCCTCTCTTAGCTCTGCCTGAGCCGCTATCAAGGCATCTTGAGCCTCAAGCAGCTTGTCGGTTTCCCCTGCCTCGTGTGCTGACGCATATTGACCTTTTGCCTTCTCTACCGCTAAAGCTGCACGATCTTTGATCTGGGTAACCAACATGGCTTCGCCATTGCGAATCACATCTTGATATTGCTGGTTCTGTTGTTGCAAGTTCTGGGCTACACGAACAGCCTCTTCACGCATCTTCTCAGCGGCTTCACGCTGTCTACGTTCTTCATGCTGTTGGTAGCGCAACTTGTTAATACGCTTTTTAACTTTTTCGCTGTAGCCTTCAAGTTCGTCCTCTTCGGACTCTTCTTCCTCTTTGGCTTCAGCTTTTTGTGGAGGCCGCCTGTCTTCCTCTGGCCTGTCATCCACTATCTCTACATCAGGCACTTCTTCCTCTTCGCCTGAGTTTCCAATTCTTGTTCTTACTCCAAGAAACTTTTCTTCAAAAGAAGTTTCTTCGGTTTCTGGTACTGCGGCTTCTTCACTCATGCTTTAATCACTCCTCTAGGATCATCAACAATGGCTTCAACGCTATCATCATTGATTAGCCTAAACTCCTTGCCGTGAATCTTNATTCTTGTTCCAGAATAAGAGCGCATAATAATAAAGTCGCCTTCCTTGCAATAAGCACCGTTAGGAAAACGCTTTTTATCTGCGTAGGCATCTGGCCCTAAAGCCATTACAAAACCCACTATAGATCCGATTTCTTCAAGATCGAGTGTCTGTTTTGCCTTGATTATGCCGCCTTCTGTCTTTTCTTCTGGCTCAGGTAACGCTATGAGTATTTTATAGCCTTGCGGTCTTGGTAACTGGTGAGCCTTCTCAGGCTCTGTTTCATCAACCGTTTTTACTGCTTCCATAATGTTCTCTCTTGCACTGGATGTTTGTGTCCAGAGTCACTTTGCACCACGTTATGTGGAGAAACTATTCGCCCTCAATCCTCTTATCAAGATCAAGAAGCTCTCTTTCTGCTACTGCCAAGCCTTTAATTATGCCTGTGCAGTGTTGATATTCACTAAAGTCTTTGCAACCACCGCCCGAAATATGATCTGCCATTTCGTTCATCTGTTTACGGATTTCATCCCGTAAAATCTGCAATGCGTTTATTGCTAACCTGTCAGTCATTAGAATTGTCTATTATTTTTTGAGCCATGTCTATGCCTATTTTTGCTCCTTCTATCAATTCTTTTGACTGTATTTCTTGTTCTTTAATCATATCTGAAGCTAGTTTTGCTTGTAGACGTTGCTCTTCTATTCTTTCCTGCTGGGTCATTTTGCTTATTTCAAGCGCAGTTTTTTGTTGATTCTTCTGCAAATCTAGCTGTATTTTCGCCATTTCTGACTGAGCTTTTGCCGCAGCTTCCTGTTCCTTGATCTGAAGCTCTTTCTGCTGCATCTGAATGACAGGATCTTGCATTTGTTTCGCATTTTGCTCTGCCTGAGCCATTTGTTGGGCTTTTCCAGTCAACTGGGCAGCGGCAGGAGCCACAAGTTTGGATATTCTAAGCTCAATGTCCTCTGGAAGTGGCTCATTAGGCGGTGGTAGTGGCACACCAAGCTCTTTTTCGATTTGTTGGCGGTATGCGAAGGCTAAATGCTCTGCAATGTGCGCTTGAGTAGCCGCCATCACCTCTTTTGCCTTCGGATTCTTCGACATTACCTCCATAATCCGTGGATCTTGCATACCAGAGGTGTGTGTAAGGATATGAGCCTCGTGATCTTGGTACAAAAAGGCTTTTACAGGCTCTCCTGTCACCAATTTCATGTTTTCTGTCACTGGATCGGTTGGTAATATCTCATTTTCAAGCGGAACAATCTTTTCTGCGTCTCTGATTCCAAGAATTTCCAGCATTTGACGGTGTAAAAGCGGTAAATCGTACATCTGGGGTGCTTGAGAGGCCAGTTGTAGTGCCGCTTGATACTGCATAATGCGTTGCGCCATCGTTCCAGAGTTAGGATCGCTTACTGGGATGATGTCTACACGCTCATCAAAGTCTTCTGAAGCAAGAGGGTCGTCTACCAAGTCGTATGGATAGGTTTCTGGCCCGTGATTTCTGACAATTTCAGCCAGAATTTTAAGCTCCACACCCATAGAGTGGTGAACTCGCGCCTGTACTGCGCTTAACACCTTCATTTCACGCTCTAAAACAGCCAGAGTGGTTCCTACTGGAGCCTCTCCATTGATGTCTGCTGCCTTTACGTCTGCCGCTGATGCAAATCTACGCCCTTCATTGACAATATCGCCCAGAAGCTGATACAGGACGTTAGAAGGCTCTTTATAAGGGAGGAAAGAGATGTTATCCCTGATCGCACCACTAGGGACATCCACATCCCGAAACTCACCGGGCATAATTGGAGTCTCATCACCCTTGATTCTAAGCCCCCTAGCCTTCAAACCACCGGGAAGATTAGCCAAAGTTCCTGCATCTACCAACTGCCGTAGCAATGAAGTGGCTGATTTAGACAACCCGCCAATCATATGCACTAAGCCAAAGCCATAAAACCCGAACCCCGGTAAGTATTGGTAGTGTACGAAGTGCTGACGAGGCATCTTCTTGGGATCGTCCTCGTACCAGTTTCGCCTGATGGACAGTATCTTTCTTGATGACTTCTCTATAGTCACTACATAGGGAAGCCCGATACCTGTCGGTTCGCCCATGTCCATGTCTTCAAACCCTACCAGATCAATATGCACATGCATTTCAAGCAGGGTATGTCGGTGATCGTACTCGTAATTGTCCGAATCACCTGTTAATCGGTTGTATTTTTCCTCGATCTCGCTAATGTCAGGCTCTGGTTGGGACAAGTCCACATCAGAATAGAATCCTGCAACCTGTAATTTCCTGATTTCGTTAGCTGTCTTCTTCATAACGTGCGTGGCACGTTCACATGTCTCTANGTCTGCGGCTCCATAGCTGACTACAAAGTCCTCTGCTGGAACAAACATGGCACAGGGTCTGGACATGTTGGGATCGTAATAGACTTTTCTGAACGCAGAACCTGCTATCGGCAGGGAGAACAACAGTTTTTCTGTTTCTGTCCTGTATTCTGTCATTCTTTCGGTAATCAGGTAATTCAGGTAATCCTGAACCCTATTTGCCTGAGACACCTTTTCGTTGGTCAGTGTGCCGACAATCTGTGTCTTGACTGGCCCTGACGCTGGGTATATCTCTTGTATTGTCTGGGCTTGAAAGCGAACAACTGCCTCTGAGAGCATGGGATGAAATACCCCACATGCCCCGTCCCAAGGTGTTGTTCTGTCCTCAAACTTTAATCCTAACAGGTCAAGACCTTGTATATAGGACTGTTCCCAGTCTGCTCGGCTTTCTTTGTCTGCCTGATAAGAAGACACAAGATCGGATGCAAGCGAGTGAAGATCCTTGTCATCCATAAAGTTTGCAAGGTTGGAGTCATGGTTCATGCCGCCAGTCATTGGGTTGTCTGGGTCAAAGTCTATCAAGACCCCGCCATCTTCTGTCTCAATAGAAACAGCTTCTGGATTGACTATTTCAATATCCAGCGTTTCCCCTTCTGACATCATCTCAGGCATAAAAGGAGTCTGAGCTTTATCTATAGCCATTATTTTTTCCTTTTGCCCGAAGACTTCTTTTCTTTCTCAAAAGCCGCTTCCAGAGAAATACTTCGCTTGCGTTGTTTTTTTGGAGAAACGTACACAACAGCATTTTCACGCAAAATTATTTCTTTTGCTTTTTTAAGAACTGCCGCGCCACGCTCCATCAAGGCTTTGATTCTTTTGTTCCTATCCGTTTTTTCGGAAATTTTGGGGTCTTGCTGCACCTGATCCTCTCGCTACCGAGCCACCCATAGCCATGCCCTTGGACTTTTTCTTCATGTCCTTGCTCATTGTATTTACTGCACCGCCAACACTCATTCCCTTGGGTGTCATTCTTACTTTTCCGCCACCCATCATTTTGCCCTTGCCATCCATAGCAAAGGTTGGAACCATCTGACCAGTCTTCGGGTCTTTTGCCATAGGCATCTTTGCCTTGCCGCCACTAGCGTATCCTTTTGGCTTCATGGTTTTGCCGCCCTTGGAATAGCCTTTAGATTTCTTTTTCATCTTTAACCCCAGAATATAAGTTATCAAACACCTTGTTTACATCCAGCGTGTAATCCAAATCAGACTTACTGTAATGGATGTGCTGGGATGGTCTGAAGTCAGGTGCGCCATCCCCAACCTCAAACCAAGCTGGGTGCGTAACTCTGACTCTATTATTCGGTAACGCTATAATGTTCCCTGTCCATTCCCCTGCATCCAGCAGTTCCAGAACATGGGATTGCTTGTGTTGTGCAGGATCATCACCAATCTCTGAATCGGTGTAATCCACGGTAAAATAATACTTGGCGGGATAAAACTCGCCATCAATTTTTGCCAGCCAAGGACATGGTGTACATCTGTCGAGAACATATACTGCATGTGTCCTAGATGAACAGTCCCAAGGTTGTGCCGCCCATACAGGCATTGGCTCAGGCCACTCCTCGAAAGGGGTGTCGCCTACCAGTGCTGTAATTGGCATTCTTGCCCACATTGCCCCGCCATGAACATTGGGTTCATCGTTGTCGTAGGTCTCTGCTCCAGTAAAGATCACTTGGAAGCTCAGACACCGACAGGGTATGGTGGTAACGGCTATTGCCATCGCATGAAGAAACTCTCCATGATACTTCTGATGACCGTGCGTATATTCCCTACGCACCCAGCACTTGAAGTACGGGATGTTGCTTTGCAAAAAAGGCATACGCCTCCTTAGTTGATAAGTTGCGTTACTATTGGTGACCCAATAAGAATAACGTATATTCCTATAATCATGGCTTCAATGCGGGTAAATCTCTTTTCCCCTGCCTCAAGCCTTTCTTGAATATGTTCGTACCGCAAGGCACATTCTCGTTCATGTGCGCTTAATTCTGCCGCAACATCCTTTGCATCTATAACAGACATTAGTAATAACTCACTGTTTTCCTGTATATAGGCTCGTCTTCCTCATCTGTGTTGAGGCTTAAAAAGCCGCCTTGTCTGAATCTCAACAGGGCTTGCGTGGATGAATCGACCAGATCGTCATGCTCTCCTGCGGGAAATGCCGCAAATTCCTCGATTACTTCCTCTGCAAACCTCGTTTCTGGACACCAGACAACGCCAGATGCAAACAGGTCTGCAATGGCATTCACTCTGGCAATCTTGTCGTTGCCACGGGACGGGGTGTATTCCGACACAGGTATACCCATCGCCCTGAGTTCAAATATCAAAGGCATTCCTGCCGCCTTGCCTTCCACGATAAACGCATCAGGCTGTGCCTCCTGCCACATCTCATAAGCTGTCTTTTTAAGTTCTGGGAACTCAAGACGCTCTTTGTATGCATCAAGGAGGATAATATTAGGAACGGTAGCACCCTCGTCATTCGGAGTGTAAAACACACCCCATGTTGTGCAAGCAGAGTAGTCTGCCCGTTGGGTTTTGAGAAATGCCGTGTCCCATGATTGAATAACGAACTCGCAGGGCGGGGGAGAATCATACTCCCATCGCTTCCACCATTCGCGTTTTACAAGTGCGCCTTCTTCAGCGGTTGGGTTTTGTTGGTACTGTGCGTTCCATTTAGGAGCGGGTAGTTCACTTTGCAAGGAGGTTAACTCCTCGATACTCCAGAACTCAGGCCACAGGGCTTTACCTGATGGCATGATTGCCGGAAACTCTATCACCTCCCACTCATCGGTTCCTTGCCTTTGAGCAGAGGCTTTTATAATCTTTCCCGTCAGGTCTCTCATATGCCATCGTGTCATCACGATAACAATAGCACCCTTGGGTTGTAATCGCTGGCGAGGGCCAGATGTATACCAGTCGTAGGTCTTATCAAATACCGAAGGGTCTGCGCTTTGTCCTTCCTGCTCACTATGGGGATCATCAATTATAAGGAGATCCGCGCCTTTACCCGTCACTGCACCACCGACCCCGATAGCAAAGTATTCGCCACCCGAATCGGTACTCCATCGTCCCGCAGCCTTGGAGTCAGCCCTCAATGCCAGCTTCGGGAAAACCTTTTTGAAATCTTCACTATCCACTAGGTTACGAACCTTTCGCCCGAACCCTACAGATAATTCGGCAGTGTGTGCCGTCTGTATAATCTTTTTCTCTGGGAACTGTCCCAGAAACCATGCAGGTAACAGATAAGAAGCAAACTCGGACTTGGTATGTCTTGGCGGCATATTCACTATCAACCGCTTCAGTTCGCCCCTAGCAATCTTTTCAAACGCATCAGCCATGATCTTATGATGCCTACCTTCTATAAAGGCTGGCCACATCTCTTTCACAAAACCCATGTAGGTGTTTTGAGCAGATTCACGTTTCTTCGCGGAATCAAGATTATCAAGCAGTCTCTTGATTTCCTTTTGCTCTTCTAAGGGAAGGTTTGGAACCTGACTTAAAAGGTTTGGATCTATATTCATAAATGTTCCACGTGGAACACTCTAGGTAATTACCTGATCAGGAAATTACCTGATCATTTAATTAAATAACTAGCCCCCCCTCAAAGGGGGCTTAGACAATTCCTAGAGAAAGTTCCTGATCAGGTAATTACCTAGGTAAGAACTTACCGCAGGAGTTTAGCATTTAAGGGGTACTTGACAGAAAAAGCAAGCTTTTTTTTAAAATTTTTTTGCGGGGTCTGGGACTCCTGTGCGTTTATCTTAAAATTTCAGGGGTGGCAATTCAAGCTTGACATGTTGACATTAGGAAAAAATTGGTATTTTTATGAGCGGATCACTATGTATACATAAGCTAGGCACGTGTGCGCTCAGGGGGGGGTGGGGCGGCTCGAAAATCGGCATAGTAGAAAAGAAAATTCACTACTCATGCCCTGTCAGTGCTTAGTTTCTGTGGTCATGTCATCTTGTTGATCTGTCAGTGTGTCATCATTGGCATTTGCTATACGCTGTAGTCTGTCTATCAACTCAGCGGCAATGTCTTCGCTGCTCGACTGATCTGTCTCGACCTGTATCTTGTCAGTGAAAAGCCCNGAAGCNTTCCCTAGGAGCTCGGCTGAGCGAAGCATTCCTCCACTAGCGTGGTCTGTCTCCATTGCCAGCCTCAGGAACTCCAATACCTTAGCTCTATCTTTTATTGTGGAAGAGGCTGAGGCTATATGCCGCTCCCTCACCGCTATAATCTGATTCACCCTTGAGGTAATCCTAGGGTCATTNGCAAGCCGACTTGCCTCAGTATGGATAGACGCATCCGTCATATTTTCAGTGTTGTACGCTTCACGATAACTTTGGGCTTGGCTCAGGCCGCTTGCCAAGCAACGGCTGAAGTGGAGCATCTTAGGNGTGGGCGGCTTGTCTTTTTTCTTTGCTGTTGACTCGTCAGTCATTACTTCCCCCATATGAGTGATTAGGCTACACATCCCAAGATAGTACGGTCTCAAATAAATTCAACCTTACTCTTGACATTTCAAGAATAGCTCTCTGAGCAACGATCTCTAAACCCATGTCAATGTATTACCTACATGTAGATCGTTTAATAGAGAGCGATTTAGACTTATTTTGATCAATAATTAACCAAGTCAAACTGTATATTAGTGAATACTTCACAATGTTACAAATTTTAGGTGTATATAAAGGAGCATCTATTTATGTGATCAGATAGTAGTGAGTATGTAAGAATGTAAGATATTACCAATTGTCAGCTTGTCGAGAATAAGATTATAATACCCACTCGTTGGTTTGGGATGCGTCCTGCGCTCAGGCCAACAGCCTACCAGTCAGGCAAATGTGCTGGGGTGAAGAGAGGCGGTCTCTCGTGCCAAGCAACTTGGCTCAGGAGATAAGGTTGTTAATCGTCAAGACTTCCATAGCAACTGAGGCTAGGGGACTAAGCCAAGGGTGAAGACTAGAGTTGAACGCATTTTATGCGGCTCGAAATCCTGCTCCTTGGGGAACTAACCCGAACTCATTTCAACAAAATTACTTAGCACCTTATAGGTGCTTTTGTCTTGGCATGATGCTTGCCGACTGATGATGACCTAGCAGGGTCGAAACAAACTAACTTAACTGGGAGAGCGGTTATGGTTGCATTGACGATTGGAGCAATATTCATATGGAGTGCCACGATGTACTTCGTGTTGAGCCACGAGAAAGCCTTGGCCGCTCAGAGACTACAACAGAAACTTTGGAGAGGTTATTAATATGAGCGACAGAAACCTTTTATTCTGGATACTAAGTTCATTCGCTGGTGTCCTGATAATTTTTATCGCTGTACCGATGGGGCTTAATGATGAAACCCATCCAGATCACATGATGGCATTATGCTTCGGGTTCATCGGGTTTGCGGTTTTAATCATGTCAAGCTTCTTTGGACTGTGGGCTATCGCAATCTATGAGCCTAATAAAATCAGGATAGAGACTAACAATAAAGAGGACACATTATGAGCAAACAACCTGAGTTCATATTGGCAGGGATCAGAAAAAATCTGCCAGAAAAGCAGGATTATCTGTGGGTATACAAGGGAACGGATGGTAACCCGATAAGGGTTACTTGGGATAAGGGTCAGGAGTTGAAGAAGGATTTTGAGAACAACCGCTCCTACCCAATCTATGGGATAAGGTTGATCGAGGTTTCCTAAATTATTAACTCACCTGATGATGGCTGATGGGGATCAGCCGAAACACCCTGCTCAGGGTGTCGTGAGACCCAAACACAACCAAGAGGATACTAGATGAAAAAATTTGCTGACGATTGTCGTAAGTGTGGAGGCTCTGGGATTGTATATTTCGGACGCTATAGCGGTGTTTGCTTTCGGTGTAACGGCACTGGCAAGGAGTGGTTCAAGACTTCTCCAGAGGTGAGGGCGGCCAATCGTGCCAAGGCCAAGGCCAAGCGTCAGGCGGCTTACGAGGCCAAGCTCCAAGCTCAGCGTGATGCCAATGGCGGCTTAACTAATTCTGAGCTTTACCACAAGCGCAAGGCTGAGCGTGAGGCTCAGTGGGCGGCTGAGAAGGAGGCTAAGCGTCAGGCGGCACAGCCTGTACCAACAGGCCGTATTCTTGTCAGCGGTAAGGTCTTGGCTACCAAGCTCAAGGACAGTCAGTGGGGTTTACAGTGGAAGATGTTGGTCGAGGACGAGCGTGGTTTCAACCTCTGGGGCAGTGTTCCCAAGTCAATCATCAATGAAGATGTTGACGGCTGTGGCTTGTCTCGTGGCGATCTTGTCACCTTCACTGCAACGGTAGAGCCGTCTAAGGACGATAATAAGTTCGGCTTTTTCAGCCGACCTACCAAAGCAACAGCAACTCAGGCTGTCGAACAGGCGGCCTGATCAATTAACTGAAATCAACAAGAGGACACATTATGACTAATTATTACAAGATAACGACTGTCTCTGGTTATGCGCTAGACGATGAAATCCGTGATTATGACACCGTGAAAGTTTACAGTCTGAACGGTCACTGGAAAAATGAAAGCGTTATGAAATTTTCCAACCGTTGTAAGTTGGATTGCGAGACCGTCACATACGTCCATCACACCTTGGACATGAACGGACGAGGCAGGGGTTCTCGTGGTAAGCGTGTATATCTGCACGATCGCAGTAGAGATATCACAGATATAGTTGCACAGCATGAACACAATGATGACAGCGTGGAATTTCCACTCGTCTAAAACTCACCTGACGAGGCTGATGGGGATCAGCCGAAAGCCCCTTGGGGCTAGTGAGACCCAACATTAACCAAGAGGGATATAGTATGACAGAAGAAAACTTCGGGGTTGAGTTTGTCGAAAACTTTCGTAAGTCGATGGTCACAATGACCGTATCGATTGCACGTAAAGGCATGACACAAACCTTACCAAAGGATGTTCGAGATCAGGTCATCGCTTACTGTGCAAAGGCAAAGAAGCCAATGGCCGATGTCACAATGATCGTTCCGCTTTTCGGGGACTATCAGCAAGCGTACAAAGATCGGGTCATCAAGCCTCGATCAGCAATCAACACCTACTGGGATAACATCAGCATTCAACTTGGTGAGCGTGGCAAATCAGGAGTACCGAGAGGCATTCCTAGTGCCAATTACATTAAGGTCAGGGCTGAGTTTGACCCTATGGTCGAGGAGGCTAACCTGTCTCTGAGAGCTTTCATGCAGGATTATGACCGCTACTGTGAGGCAGGTAGACGAGCCGCAGATCACAACTTCAAGAAGGTCGGGGTTGAGGGAGGTGTGTCTCCCTACATGCAGTACCCGACTGCTGACGAGTTCATAGCTTCGATGTATATCGACATCAGCGACCCTGCTCCACTACCTGAGCTTGGGCTAGGCAATACGCTTCACATTCCCAAGGCGGTAGCAGTCGAGATTGCTAATCGGAATGCTAAAAAGCTTGGTGAGACTATGAAGGCGGCTCAGGCTAATGTGCTGAATGATGTGATCGAGCAAATGGATCATGTGGTCAAGCAGTTGTCTCAGGGCAAGCGACTCAGCCCCTCAGCCTTGATAAATAACTCCAAGCTACTTGGAGAGAAGCTCAGGGACTTCACTGCTTGCATGGACGCTGACCCACGCATCACTGGGATGGCTGACGATATCATCGAAAATATCGGCAACATGACTCGTGAGGACTGGGGCGGTGAGGATAGAACAATGCCTCAAGAGAAGGCGAGGCGAGTCTCTATCGAGACTGCAAAAACGGTCAGGGATGAATTGACCAAGATCAAAAACAGACCAGCAGGTACGCCCTCAGTGGCACAGCCTCAAGGTCAACCAGTGTTGGGCGGTGTCCTGCCCGACTTACTATAACTAATAATTGGAGAGCCAAAAATGACATCACACATACCAAGTACCACGATTCCTAACCTCGAAAAGCAGGTGAGGTTGAATCTTAAAAGACCCAATGGCTGGCAACCTATATATGTACAAGGCGCACCCGGCCTCGCTAAGACCTACTTCTGGAGAAACAATGCCCCTGAGATCATCGCTGATGAGATCGGGTGTCAGCCAGAGGAGGTCGGGGTCATCCTGATTAACCCTGCCGTGCAAGATGGTGTGAGCATAGGCGGTGTCACGATTCCATTCGCTACCACTGAGGAGGAGCGTGAGATTCTGGGTGACCACAAACTGATCACTGGTTTCACTCTCTCGCCTGTCGTTGCGATGGCCAAGCGCATGTTAGCCGGAAAGTACCGTGGTGTACTCTTGCTATGGGACGAAGCCCCCCAAGCTAGGGACGCAGAAATGCGAATCATAATTCCTAGCTGTGATCGCAGTGAGGGCAGTATCGGAGGTGACGCTCTGCCGGATGGCGTTTACGTAGCCGCAACAGGTAATCGTAGCATCGACAAGTCAGGAGCAGGACGCATCTTCGCCATGCTTCGCAACCGCATGGTTTCTTTTGAGATGGCTTTCGACCTTTCTAGCTTCCTAGCATTCTGGGGCAAGCAGGGTTGGAACCCCATCATGCAAACTTGGATGGAGTCTGCCGACATACCTTGGGATGAGGCTGTGCCTAGCGAGGATCGACCATTCTGTACACCACGTTCTATGGAGCATGCAGGTGAGATTCTCGACACCTACATGGCTGATGTCGATTTTGGTGCGGTCACTGAGCAGGACAACGGTGACGTTATGTTTGTACCTGCTTGGGTGCGTGACATGATCGCAGGTGTGATCGGTAAAGAGGCGGCTACTTCTCTGGTTCGATTCATCAGCAAGATGGATTGCCCAAGCCCAAGCGAGATATTCGCTGATCCTCAAGGTGCTGATATGCCTGACGGTATGGGTAGCCAAATGTTCGCTTGTAACCGTGCGTTAGCTAACGCAGAAAATGCTGATCAGGCTGAGGCAGCATTCGCCTACATTCTGAGGGCATTGCCTGAGCTTCGTATCACGCTTGGTGCAAAGGTGCTGAACTTGATGACTGCAAATCGCTGGACTAACACCAGTGATGAGACCAATGCTTTCATCGTCAAGTACAGCGACATGTTCCCAATTCTCAGGAGCTAGACATGAGGCAGGGCATACACAAAAAGAGCTACCCCAATGGTGCTACCTATCGAGGTTACTATTTCAACGATAGGCGGCACGGACTTGGGGTCAAGACTTGGAGCGATGGCACGAAAGTATTGTGTAGATATTGTCATGGCAAAAAAATTAATCTTATCTAGGAGCTAGATTATGCAAGTATCTCAACCTGTAGCAAGACCGCCTACTGCGGTGAGTGGCGGCAAGAAGCAATTGTTCGCAGATATGGAGTCCTATTCCAACCACAAATTTTATGTGTCTGGACTGACTGCATTATCCGTCAAGGCTCCTGACCTGTGGGTCGTGGCTGGCGGTCTCAAGACTGTGTGGACTACGCAGATTGATCGAGCCGCAACGTGCGGCAACTTCATCTACTTGAATGGCGAGTGGATGAAGGCTGGCTGGGACGCTGGCGAACTGGTCACGCTGATGATTGCGTTTATCATCGGTCACGAGGTAGGCCACGTTGTCTTGGCTCACATGATTCGCTCGAAGAAATATCACGAGCGAGGCTATGTGATGTATCACGGCAACCGCAAGATTCATCTCGACTTCAATCTGATGAATGCCTGTGCTGACAAGATCATCAACTCGTATCTGATTGCAAGAGGTCTCGTGCCTTGTGCGAATGTGATTATCGATGAGACTGTGACTGAGCTTGATCTGCTTGAGGAGGTATATCTTCGGGACTACTTGATCAAGTATCCTAACCCAGAGGATCAGCCTGAGCCTGAGAAGGGTGACGGTGAGGGCGGCAAGGGAGAGCCTGAGAAGGGCGAAGATGAGTCAGAGGAAGGCGGTCAGGGTGATCCTAGTGATGATACCAATGGTGAGCCTGTTGGTGGCGGTGATCCTAGCGGAGATCCTGCTCCAAGTCAGCCTCAGCCAAAATCTGACGATCCTTGTCCCGATTGCGGCAGAGGTATGTTGTCTGAAAGTGTTTGCCCGACTTGCGGCAAAGGCGATGACACTACTGATGACGAGTCAGGAGAAGGAGAAAGTTATCCACAGCCTACCGATCACGATGGTCAGGACGATCACTTCTTGCCTCAATACGAAGGTACTCCAGAGGAGCAACAGGAGGCCGAGGAGCAAGCCCAGCAGGAGATCGAGGACTTGATCGAGGAAGCTGAGGAGCAAGCTCGAAATCAGGGGTTCGGCTCTGAAAGTGGTGAGGCAGGTTCACTTGGCAAGGCATCTATGCGTCCCAGTGAGATCGACTGGCGTGAGCAGTTGAGCGAGAAGTTGAACGCCAAGTCTGGTCGTGGTGGTGATGACAATTGGGGTCGCATAAACATGAGACGTTATGTTACCTCTGGTGTGATTGCCCCAACGCAGTTCGGTTCTTTGGAGCGTATCATTTGGTCTGAGGACATCAGCTACTCTGTCAGTCAGTCATCTCGTGTTCGCTGTAGGCAGGAAGGTGCGGCTCTTATCGACCAGTTGAATCCGACTTCGGGTACGTTGTATCTCGGTGTCAATTCTCGTGTCGTTGAGGCGATTGAGATCAGCGATGCCTATGAGTTAATCGATGCAGGGGTGAAGAGCGGTGGCGGTACTTACATGTCCTCTCAGGTCGATTGGCTTGAGGAAAATGGTGAGGAGCCAGCCGATGTGCATCTCTGCTTCACTGACGCTGTGATGTCTGTCGATGATATGGAGCGGTGCGCTGAGGCAGGTATCGTCTTGTTGATAGATACTCGTGGTAGCTACCTCTACAACAAGGCAAAGCTTGAGCAGTCTGGTGTTGAATTCATCGTGTGTGATGATCTTTGAGGGGCGGCAACGCCCCTCTTTTTTTTAACTTAGGAGAATTAGTATGAAAAAAATAACACAATACTTTAGTGCCGTAATTGTTTCTGGACAACCTCGGTATAAAACTTATTGGTTCACTGCATGTAATCCACTTTCCATTCAAGTAGATGAAGTTACCGCAGAAAGGAATTACGTCACTGTTTCAGACGATGGTATTGTGACCTTTCGGTCAGCGGCATTTGAAAAATTTGTAGGNAAGATTTTANATATGGCTGAGAAATCTTGGGGCTTCGATCTGGATTTTGAGAAGCACTTGGAGAAAACACTGGCCTCCTACAACGTGACAGATGATATGCATGAATCTCTGGACGAGGAAATATCCGCTGAGAATAAGGAGTGGTTAGCGGAGTATCTGGGCATTAATAAATCGACATAGTATGAAGAGGCATGTATACTTGTCACAAAGAGAGGGTAGTCAAATGCGTAAGGTAAATAACTTGGTAGCGAAACATGCGAGGAGGTCTAACCTTTCTCACGTTTTTCGTGACCGTAAGAAAGCCTCACGTAGAGGCTATCGCAAACATAAAAACAAACTGGAGAGCTAGTATGGACGATTACAATAACGTAAGGGTTGCTCAACTCTATTTTTATCGTGCTGATGATGATGGGAATATTTTGCGTGATGAGAATGGTAATAAGATTTCTTATTACATAGAGAATTGGGACTTCATTGAGGCAGTTGTTGAAGACAATTTGACCGTAGATGATTTGAGGGATGATTAGCGATGAAAACATTTGAAATAAAAGTGTTGAAAACCTCGACACACATATACCTTGTTGAAGCTGATTCTCTTGAGGAGGCTAAAGAAATCGACAATTTTCATCCAGACAATGTTGGTGATGAGGTCGGTGGAAAAGATTTTGAAGATAAAGTGCTTTCAGTCACTGAGATTCCTCGCACAACTCGCCCTCGATTCGGGGCAGGTTAAAATCGAATCTTCCTGCTCCTGACCTGTCACCAGTAAAAATAATTTCGTATAGTTTTTTTGGAAACCCTCGTGGTTTCCAGAGCTATACGCAATCAAGAGGGAATTATGACTACACTTAAAGATTTAGTTTGCAGTGAGATTCAGAGACCCATGAGGGTGGATGGATTTTATGATGAATCGCATGGCACTTTGTCGAGAGATCGAGCTAAGGTGTTAGCAAAGAAAATGAGTAGCACCTTTCATCAGAGCATAAAGACCGCACCTCATTTCATTGTGAGCAATGACATGCTTGAGATGATTGCACCGATGGTCTTGAAAGCAAACAAGGCTCAGACCTTCAATGCTTTTTGCAACGCAAGGTTGCCATCAGACAAGGTATTCGTTGAATGGAACTACGATTATTTCTACGAGTATTGCCTTGAGAAAGAGTTGATCAAAACAAAAGACCCATTAGCGGTCTGGATTAAAGAATTTCAAGATAACAATCGGAGGGTAGGCTACATGTGCTACAACACCTCTGAGCATTTGCTTTCATCACAGGAGCGAGGCATCAAGAAAGGCTGGTTTCCTTTCGGGACTCACAATCCCAGAGAAAAATTCATTACCACTCTATGCCCATTCATGGACAGCGTGGCTCGTGACAAGTCCAGACATGGAATCTGGATGCCAACCAATGTCGTTGAGACAGACATGCACAGCGTTATGGCAGGGCAGGGCGGTTGCAAGACGCACATAAACAATGAAATGATCAAAGAAAGAATAGGCAACCTGTTTTCACCAAAACCGTATAACGGCACATTCATAAACAGCAAAAGCAAAGAGTTTGACCAGATGATTTCTGGAGGACACGATGGAACTCTCGTTATGGCTTTTTCGCCTTTCAGCATCTCAGCGAGGAGCGAATGGACTGATCAAGACAGTAAAGACATTATTGCTTTGAGTTGGACGCTTTCAATTCTGACCGCAGTGCTATCACTTCTTAACCATGACTGGTCAACAGCAAAACCTACCTTGCTGCAAGGGCGAAAACTGGGAAGCCGAAAAGAATACACACCTTACAATTCTTACTACTCGGTCACGGTTGACCTGCCCAGAGAGAAAGCCTTGTCCAGAGTTCGCAGGGCATGGAAGTCTGTGTCTCGTGGGGTCAGACAACATGATGTCAGGGGTCACTGGAGAACCTATCGTGACGAGTTTGGAAAAGTAATCACCTCACCAGTTCCTGAGAAAGGGTTTATTTTGAATCCGATTACAGGGCTGTTTGAGAAAAAGAGCTTCATCTCTGCTCACCGCAGGGGCAACGCTGATCTGGGAGTGATCCGCAAGGATTACGTCTTGGATCGAAACATAAACATAACATAGAGGAGAGCCTATGAACGCACAACAAATAGCAAGTGAGTTAGCTCAGTCGTATGCAAGTGAAGTGCTTGTACTGCGTCAGAAATTGGAGAAACACGAAAAACGTCTGGAGAAATTGGCTTTGTTCTGGTTTGACATCTCTGCTGATTTGGACGATGTTCTTTCTGGAGATGCTGAGGAAGTTCCTCAGATGCTCTTGGAACTTAGGGCAAAACTAGATTTGGAGGTTTTTAATGACTGCAAATGAAAAACTTTTTTTGGGCTGGGCTGGCATGATTTTGATGCTGGTCGTGATTGGCTGGGTCGGTAGCAGTGACTACACAATGGAGAAGATTCAAGAACAAAAAACCATTGAGATGATCTGCAAAGGTGCTTGGCCAGACTACAGAAACCTAGAGCCAGATTGCGAATGAAAACTGTCACAATAGCAATTCAAGTTCCAGTTGATGAGATCGATTTTTCTGGATCAGAGGTGACTGTCGAGCGTAGACCTGTAGAAGCGTGGGGTAATGAACAGATTGTCACTCAACGCTTCATTGAGCTTGAAGCAAGATGGAATGGCATCGAGATCGATCTTGATGCCACGCCAATGCTCGTTGTGGAAGAGTTCAACCAGATCGTGCTTGAGAACCACGCTTGAGCTTTTTGAGGGGGTTTCGGCCTCCTCCCAACCTACTATCTGCGATGTAATTCAACCCCTTCTTTAACTCCCCCATCTTATACTCATTATCCTTTACATCCACATTGTCACAAACCGTCCGACAAACTATAAACGCAGTGTAAGACCCATACCGCTTTTTGATCTTTGACATTAATCTGCCAAAAGGAAAAATCCTCAGCGGCACGTTGTCCATCTTCCCTCTGCCTCCCTCGTCCTCCCAGTTACTCCCCTTAGCAAACATCCCTGCCTTGGCCGCACATTCCAGAATATACTCACCACTCTGATGCTCGACAATCGTGAGCAAGCCTTCCATCAAGTATCTGTCGATGATCATCTGATCCATGACAATCGCCCGTGGAACTTTCTGATTTGATTCTATCCTGACTGAATGACGCTTGTGGATTTCATCTGTTCCCAAATCTGTTTGCTTCGGATTCATTTGTCTTCCTCCCATGCGCTCATCCAATCGTGAAACCCGCCAGAACTTACACTACCTGACTTGTCAGGAGTAGTAGAATGCATAACTGCTCCGCCCTCTGGAGAATCTGATGCAGAAAAGTATCTGCCAGTGGGGACATCAAACTCCAGATATGCAACACCCATCTTGCCGACATGTTTATTTCTTGTCTTCCAGTTATGTACTTCTACTAGGCCATTGTTGGCACTGCGGCTCACAGTCAACCCGATATCTGATTTCGCATACCAAGCCATTGACCCAGATATGTTCATCCCTTTAGGCACAGCGTAGGTTCCGTCTTCTCTTGCTGACATTTTACTGGGGTGGGCGACAAACCAGATGTGCAAGTCGTAAGATTTTGCGAATGCTTGTACCTTAGTGAGAAGGTTGCTGATCTGGAGGTGTTCACCAGTGTCTCGTTCTTCTGGGGCAATATAATTATATGGGTCAATCAACAAACCACGGCAACCCATTCGGTGGATGGCATCTCGTGCTGACATGATAAGCTCTGAGATATTCATCAGGTCACCTGATCGTGACTGAATCCATACAAAGTGATCATTGCAGAACTTGGCGGCATCCCTTAGCTCGGATCGTGTCATCCTAGCTCGTGAGCCTTCATACAATGGCTTACCGACTATTTTTTCGCACAAAGCCCCGATGTGCTGTGAGGGATTCTTCTCAAAACTGGCAATGCAGGTTTTGAATCCGTGGTTCTTTGCCAGATGTAAGATAACAGAATCCAGTAGTTCGGACTTGCCTGAGCTTGGCAGACCAGTGACTACACACAACTCGCCAGTCTGGACTGTGTAAATTTCATCCAAGGCATCCAAGCCTGTGGATAACCCTTCGCCATGACCGTGATCGTATAGGTCATACAACCCTTCATAGAAATCTTCGGCACAATAGACCCCATCCAAGGGGATCGCCTTCACATCTGCAATCCTTTCTTTAACTCCCTCAGCACCATGTTCACGAATGATGTCGGTAACATCTTTGCATCCGTCAGGATATTTGATCTTCCAACATTTCGATCTGCCAATACGTCTGCTGATTTCCTCAGACAAGGCATCACCTGCCTGATCGTTGTCTAAAAGGAGAATGATTCGATTGGCTTCCTCAAAGATTTGTTTTGAGTCCCAGAGGTAGCTAAATTTTTTGTCATCTTCTGGCACAACTTTTTTGTTGCTCACGGTCTGGGGCGCACCGTTAGGCACGGACACAACAACCAACTCAGGATCAATAGACTGTAATGCAACACAATCAGCTTCGCCTTCGACAATAATCAGGTCATCAATTTCCTTCGGGACATTCTCGATGTTGTAGAAACTACGAGCCGCACCATCCTGCGTAAATGCCTTGTGGTCTACCGCTCGCCACTTGATCGCTTCACCATTTTGGTACACAAAGCCAACTGCGTCACATGTTCCTAAGTTGTTGAAATACTTGGTTCCCGTGGTCATCTCTGGTAATCCTGACAGGTCACCAATAGTAGCGACCCCACGGCTGCTGAAAAATCTTTTGATTAAATCATTGTCGGTTTTGAGTTGTGTGGGGATTGGAACAACGCTTTCGATTTTGGGTTTTTCTGGCTCAATATACTGCTCATAAAAAGGCGATGATTCAACCTTTCCGCTAATCTCACAGTGATGACATTTGAATAGCTTGGTGTTTCCTTCAATCGTGATAGAGAGAGTTTTCTCTCCCTTTTTCTTTCTATCAGGCGAGCATACAGGACACTCGACCCGACAGCTTTGTGGCACAGACAGCACCAGCTCTTCTACTTCCATAACCCTCTCCCAGTTTATGTAATATTACCCAAATTTGTTTGGAATAGTTTTTTTGTTGCATAAGAATGTGCTTGAAGAAGCCGACTAAGACAGTTACTATCGGCCTGTGATCGGCTTTTTCGTTCACACTAAGACTCCTAATCTTGCCCCCAGAAATGGGGGTTTTTATTTCAGTAGCTCAACAAGATCCCTCACTAACACTTTCTGTTGAACCATCGACATTGAAAGAATATCACGGATGGTTTCATCTGTCTCTANNGGCAGACCNCTGGAGAGCAAATGCTTTTTNAATTCCGATGANAAAAANTACGAGGTTGCTTCATTTCTNAATTTTGGATTNGCNACAACCAAGTCNCTNAGACTNCNNATNATTATTTTNTTATNNANNGATTTCGCCAACTTCTATCTCCGCTCTTGGATGTTCTCTATCGATGTCATGAAAAAGATGCATCTCNTTNACCTGCCTNTCNTTCACATAGATCCTGCCTTGCATACAATCCAGNACAACACTNGCATCCAAATCAGGCCGCCTTGAGGCGTAGTATATCTTGATCTTNACGTAGACATCATTCTTNAATATNTCGTCCTCTGGGAGTTCCCTGCACTGAGCCGCAAATTTTTTCACATACTCTCTGGCTTTTTTNCTTTTNATTACCGCAGGGCGNTTTTTNATCATCACGATCTGACGAGAGTTCGCCTTACTCGCAGGTTCACCAAATATTACGAAATTGACTGGTTTCATAGTTTACACCTACTCACAATATCTATATCATGTCGTGATGTTAACACTTAATTAGGAGGAAGTGTGAGCAAAATGTCGAGATTATTTTTTGAACTACAAACCCTTTACGAGGAGGAAATTGCGAATGAGTATAACCATAGAAAAGGGGATTCCCCTTCCAGAACGAGCAAAGCTCCCTCCATTACCGCTTGCGGAAATGGAGATTGGAGACAGCTTTTTGATCGAGATCAAGAAGCACAATCATTACACTGCGTTGGTTCAGCAGGTTCAGCGGTTTCAGAAGAAGCATCTGCCGAAGAAGTTTTCAATTCGCAAAGTTCCTGCGACAGAGAATGTCAGGGTTTTTCGAGTTGAAGACGATAACCAACAAACTGAATCTCCATCCATTAGCCCAACGGTTTCTGCAAGCGAATCAGAAATTGTATTCGAGAGGAAAGAGCAATCGCTCGATAACTCAGCTAATACAACCGCCACAGCCAGTGATTCTGGCGAGAGACCATTCGGCTGAAATTGAAACAGACCTGATAGATGGCATATGGAGTACGCTAGGCACTGCTGTGCATGAGTTCTTTGAGACTCATGCGGCTGGTGACGATGTTGTCACTGAAGAAAGGCTGTTCACTGACGAGCTAGGATGGACAATATCTGGGGCAATTGATGCCCAGTTCACTGACGAGCAAGGTCGTGTCGCACTAATTGACTATAAGGTCACCAGTGTCTGGACGGTCATCTACAACTCATCTGGAAAGTCAGAATGGATTAATCAGATGCATGGTTACCGATGGCTGTACAACAGATGTAAAGGTGTTGATGTAGATAAGCTGTCAATACTAGCTATCTTGCGAGACTGGAAAAAGCGTGATGCACAGACCAGAGGGTCGGATTATCCCGATTCGCCTATTCAATTGATCGATATTCCCCTCTGGACTGTCGATGAGATGAATAACTACGTCAAAACACGCATCACAGCGCATCAGGAGGCCGAATACGCCAATCTGGTAGGGGAACCACTGCCTGAGTGTAGTGACGCTGAGAGGTGGCTTAGGAGCGCAAAATATGCTGTGAAAAAACCTGCCAACAAACGTGCAATGCGAGTGTTGGATAGTGAAGAAGATGCCGAAGACTATATAAAAGGTCTAGGTGTCAAGGGAAAAGGTCTGGTGGTGGAGAAGAGGGAGAGCGAACCAACCCGATGCATAGACTACTGCGAAGGGTCTAACTGGTGCGTTCAGTATCAATCGGAATTGGAGGGAAGCGATGAGCTTTGATAAAAACCCTGAGTTTTTCACAAGATTTATAGGTTTGGTGCAACAAGTCAAGTCTGCAAATTTGCAGATCAAACTTGATGATGATCAGGTCGAAATTTGTGTTGGTGGAGAACGCAGAATGGTATCGCCAGTAACAACTTTTATTGGCATGGACGTAAACGATATTTTAACAATAATTGGAGAGCAAAATGAGTCAGATAAGTGAGGGCGAAGCCACACGCAAAGTGTGGGAAACGCTGAGTGTAATCGATGTCAGCGAACATGTTGAGCAAAAAATGAAGTTGACGTATCTCAGTTGGGCGTGGGCAATCAATGAAATTATGAAGGTCTATCCTTCATTTGATTACAACTTCAATGAAAATGAGGTGTACCCCGATGGAAGTGTGATGGTGCATTGTCATGTATCTGTGGTCGAGTCAGGGGTAAAGGTCAACAGGACGATGTGGCTACCTGTCATGGACAACCGTAACAACGCTGTACAGAATCCGAATGCAAGACAGGTGTCTGATACAAGGATGCGATGCCTGACCAAAGGGATTGCGATGCTTGGGCTTGGATTCTACATCTACGCAGGTGAGGATTTGCCGCAAGTCNCTGAAGAACCTCCTGCAAAACCACAGCCGAAGAAAGCAGCCAAACCNGCAGCCGAAAANACAACCTGCTCCTGACAAGTCAGATGCAACAAAGAATGCCGAGGAAATTATTTCTTTGACCGAAAAATCCAGTGAACTAGAGGCAATCGGTAAAGAGATTGAGAGCGGCAATCTTGAGTTGAACGAGGACGATATGAAGCACACTGTTGATCTGTTTGTTGAGATCGCACAGAAAATGCACTGCAAGTCACGGACAGAGCTTTTCGCTTTTTATAATGACAACAAGCAGGTCGTTGACGCTTGCGAGAAGTTTCCAGAGAAGCTGAAAGAACTTAAAGCTCGTTTCACTGAAATCTATAAATCACTTCCAGAGGAGGAAAACAACAATGGCTGAATATCACAAATGCAACGCAAGCTTGTATCCTAACAAGTATAAGCAGAAAGACTCTCATCCAGACTGGAATGGGAAGATCGACCTGACAACTGATCAGGTCAGGACGCTGACAATGGCACTGAAGGCAGGTGATAAGGCTCAACTGAAGTTTGCGGCTTGGAATCGTCAAGCCAAGACTGACGGAAAGCCTTACATGTACTTCTCTTTCGAGGTGGTTGAGAAGGACGAGTATGCGGAAAACTTTGTTCCTAGGAACCCGAACTCTGCATACAAACCTGCAAGGCAGAATCATCCGAAGATGGAAACATTGCCTATCGATGAGGAAAATCCATTTGGCTAGGGTTGATTCAAAGAAGATGCGTGAAGCCGCACGAGGTCAGTCCTGTGTGAATTGTGGACGCAATGACGGAACGGTGGTTGGAGCGCATTACACAGGCTTACGCAGCTATCAGCTTGGCAAGGGTCGTGGGCTTAAACCCCATGACCTCTGTATCGCTGACCTGTGCCATAAATGTCACGATGCTTTTGACAACAACCATGCTTCCTTGAGTGACCTGAAGGGAGAGTTTCCTAAGCGAGTGGATAGAAGTGAGCAATTTCTTTTTTGTGTGATGCAAACCCTGCTCAGAAGGGTCGAGCAGGGAATCATCAAGATCGAGGGACACAAGATTGATTGAAATAAAAATACCTGCGTGGCATCAGCACTCTGTTGCTCATGTCATGCTCTTCTTAAAAAAACATTATGCCAAACACTACGACACGGCAAAACAACTTATCACTGAAAGTCCTGATGGGATTGAGGTAGAGATTCGCTCTCTAAAGAAAAGCAGGTCTCGTCAACAAGAGAACTACTACAGAAAGTGGTGTCGGGCATTTGCCAAGCATACTGGGCTGACGGAGGGCGAGATGCATGAGGAACTGTTATGCATTTGCTATGGGTCGGAAACCACTGAAACGATGTTCGGGATGAGGCGAAGACCTCTCAAGCGCAGTGGTGACACGAAGAAAGACACATACGGTGAGCTAATCGAAACCCTGATCAGGGTGGCCGCAGACATGGACTTCCATGTTCCCCCATCAGAAAGAGAAAACGACATAGTATAAAACGACATAGTAGGAGGGAGAGATGAAAGAAAGAAATACAGCTTTTAGAAAGGGCGATTACACTGTTGAAAGGCAAAGTGATTTTGGATGGACGGTGAAGCTCAAGGATCACCGTGGGACGGTTGAATGGCAGGTTGANACCTTNGATGGCAAGATTCTTGATGTNTGGGAGAACGAGNGGTGTGGGCCACAAAGAACATTTCCAAAAGAGCTTACTGTTTTTATAGAAGGTCAGGAATGACTGAAAACAGGAAAGAAGAGATGCGTCAGCAGGTAATTGCGTATCATAAAAAACACCCAGAGGTCTGGGATCTTCTTGTCAGGTTCACCTTCGAGGTAATAGAAAAAGGCTATAAACATTACTCGATCAATGCTATTTTTGAGCGCATACGATGGGAAATGGATGTCGGTGGAGATGGTGTGACCACGTTCAAGATAGGAAATAATTATCGGGCTTTTTATGCACGAGCTTTTATGGGCAAATATCCTGAACATGAGGGGTTTTTTCGCACAAGAAAACAAACCTCAGAAGACCGAAACCCAACAAACAAGCCAGAAGTTAGCCCGGAAGACCTGTGAGGGGGTCTACTCCTGACAGGTCATATGTAAGAAAAAAATTCCCATAAGACATAAAAATTTTTGTATAAAGATAAAAAATCTTATGAAAATATTGGTATTACAGCTAGAAGACCACGAGTACGAAGAACTTAAAGAGATCTTTATTAAATTAATTGAACGATTAAAGGAGATGGAGAATGAAAGTGAATAGTTATAATGCTTATCCTCGCTACAGTACGCAGACATCTATCAAGACCCAGCCAGCCGCAAAAGAGGTTGAGCGGAAGGAGATTGAGGCCGCTACAAAGGAGTTTTTGAAATCTGGGGGGAAGATTGACAAGGTAGAAGGCTCAGAGCGCAATGCTACCTACAACATATCTTTCAAGAAAGGCAGTAAGGACGCTCCAGTCTATGCCACGAAGCAAGATCAGAACGCAGGATCTAACTTCACCATCAACGCAAAGAAAGCGGCACTATCAGCCCAACGGCAGAAATATCTTGATGCGTTAGAGAAAGCCAAACGGAATAAAATTAGTTGAAAAACAAACTGGTTAAATTTTAACCAAAAGCTTTTTTTGTGTGAATATTACACACTGTGTTAGTGCGCCTTTCAGAGCGGCAACTCCATTAAAAGTGTCTATATCGGTGACTTTACAGCATTTGTCAAAACACGCATATGTTATAATGTTAACCAGATCGACAAGATAACTTGTCAATCACTCCCATTCACTAACGACACAGGAGGTGTCACATGGCTAACATGTCTTTTTACAACACGGACGGTGGTAGACTTTGCAAGACGTTCAAGGACGATTGCGTTGTTCGCTCAATTTCAATTGCGATGCGTAAGACCTATAAAGAAGTCTTTGAGGACTTGATGGCACTTGGTCTTGAAATGGGAGCGTATCCGAACCACGACAAGGTATGGATGAAGTACCTAGACAATCATGGGTGGATCAAGAACAAGCCGCCACGAAACGCACAAGGTAAGTACATCAAGCTGCGTAACTGGGACTTCAAAGGAACGGCAGTCGTCCGTAACAGGCGGCATCTCACTGCGGTGGATGAAGGTACTGTCATTGACACGTGGGATTGTCGATACCGACCAGTCAACAGCTATTGGACTCGCAAGTGACTAGGGGCGAAAGCCCCTTTTTTTATGCCCAGACCTTGGTCTTCTTGCCCCCATCATAATACACCGCATGACCTTCCTTAACGAGAAGCTCACAGACATCTTCCTGAGTGTCTAGGGTATATGGGGTGGCAAGAACCCTTCCGTACTTACCTTTTGATTTGCCCTCACCAAGAGATTTGATATAGAACTTTTCTCCAAGCAATTCGGTCAGACGTTCTTTTGCCTTCAGACCTAATGCTTTCTCTGCCAAGTTTCTAGTGCGAGATTCTGGCGTATCAATGTTGTACAACCTTATTCTTGTCTTGCTGAGAGTAACATTAAATCCTAGCTGGATATCCGCATCCACGGTGTCGCCATCTATTATCTTGACTATTTTGCATTTATAGAAATATGGGTTCATTGTAATCCCATCCTTCTGCGGTCTTCTGCTATTCTTTCTGGGTCAGTTATGTATGTAGGCTCTATAAGCTCTACAAGATCAAAACCATACTCTTTCTGTATTCTAGGAAGCACCTCTGCAAGGTAGTCATTTCTGTCTTTTCTAATTTCATCAAGTTGTTTTTGCTTTTCCTGTGCAGAAATATTGCTGTCATAAATTACTTTTTCTATATCTCTTATGTCCTGCAAATACTTTTTAACCGTTTTTACATTAACCATGCCTTGCACTGGTGGAGTTTTACCTGCAAGGTATATGCCCTCCCTGCCAGCCCTTCTCCTTTCTGCTTCTTCTAGGTCTCCTGCTCTCAATGCCTCGTCAATATTTCCGACTATCTGATCAGTGTACTTTGACATCTCATAAAACCTGTTCACATAACCAGAGCCTTCTCTTTTTCCAAAGAAAGTTTTAGCAATTATCCCGTCCCTGAAATCTTCAGCAGGTTTTACTAGTGTCTTGTCACCAGTAACAAGCTCGGATCTTAAAACCCTATCAACCACTGAAATTCCCCATGTTCCAATAGTTCCTCCGTACCCTGTCATTAGATGTTCTACTTGAAGAGGCGATATTTTAACTCCAATTTGATCTAACGCTTCCGCTGTTTCCACTGCCAATAAGTTGGTGCTAGGCTTCTTTCTAAACAAAGGACTTTTTTGCTTACGCATGTAATAAGGCTCTATCTCCATGCCAGTAAAGCTGTCTTTGTTTTTTGCAACTTCAATTAGTGGTTTAAACGTCTGCGCTCCGAAAGGATCAACCTTAAATGTTTCTTTAACTTGTCTGCCCATATGTTCAAGAGCTTCTTTGCTTGTGGTTCTGCCATCTAGCCATCTCATAATAGCTTCTGGTATTGATTTATAAAGCAAGCCAATTTCAAACATTATCGGCAATGTGAATGGTCTTCCATCTTCATTCGGAAAATAATAACGAAGATATTTCTGGTCTTCTCTCAATTCTTCATACCACTCCTCATCCCTGACCATCATGTAATACAGGATTGTGGTTGTAAGTAAAATTGCAGAATGTACAAATGTAGAGGCTACAGCCGCCTTCTGTGATCGTCTATCTGATGGTCTGGTTGTCCCCCTGTGGGCTTTATAAGTTCTATCAAGACCTTGTATCCTTGCATTAAAAAACGGATTAGCTGTTGCCCACATTTTTAAAATAGGGTTGTTACCATGTCTGGCAAAGTTAAGAACCTCAATGGCTTCTTTCTGTGCTTCTGCCTCATTTCCTATTCTTCGCATAACGCTATCATAAACCTGTCTCCTAACAACAGATTCTGACCTGTTAGTAGCTACCTCAAGCTTGTCCCAGATATTCATAAATTGATCCCAGACACTTGGGCCGTCACCTTCTGTGTACAAGCCTCGTCTTCTCATCAGCTTTTGCACTTGCTGATCCAGATCATCTCCTCTTGTTAAATCCATCTGGAAGCCGCCAACCACACCAAGCCTTTCAAGCTCTTTGGTTGATTTGGTCAGATTAACAATAGCTCCCAAGACAGGCACAAACCTTTCCGAAGAAGAGGTAACAAACGCTGATCCGCTGTCTCTCCATATGTTAGTAGCCATAAATGTAACAGCTTTGGTAATCATCTCCCTGAGCAGGTTTGCAGGGACTCCGAATATATTTCTAAACCATGTTGGAAGACTTATGCTGTTCCCCTGCATAGATTCATAAACCAGAGGATCTAGTATTTCATACCTTACACGCTTTCCTTTTACCTTGAACTCAGCAATGTATGCTTGCTTCTCGGTAACGCTTGGAGGAGCTTTTCTAGCAAGACCCAGTTCTAACATGTCTCTGGTAATTCTTTGTGCGGCTACATTCTTCATTCCCATTTGAATAGCTGCCGCCAAGTTACTGTAGGTAGCTTCTAACAAAGGAATATCCACTCTCTTGTCAGAACCTTTTAGCTGTACAAGCTTGGGTATCTTTGCCATACCGCCAAATACTTTCTGGTCTAGCGTTTTATAATTGCTAGGTATTGCATCTCCATCTATCTCTGCCTCCCTGTAGAAAGGAATATAATCAGAGTAGTCACGCCACAGCTTGGATGTTTCTTTATCAAGCATCCCAGTAGATTCCATAAACTTTATGGTATATTCGTTAAAAGCTGACCATTCTTTGTACCACCTGCGAAGAATATTTTCTCCTGTTGTAGGATCAACATACTTCTCTATTCCTTTTTCAAACTCAGCAAGCGTTACATCTATTTTTGGAACTGGCTTTCCCTCTGCCTTCAGTCTTTCTATTCGTTTTAATATCGCATAGGTTTGAGCTTCTCGTGTCAAATCTCCATAAGGATTTGTTTTTGGATTTCTAAACAGCTTTCCATGAACATCCAGAAGACCGCCTATTTCTTTTCCATCTATTGCAAAAGGAATTACCTTGGTTGTGCCGTTGTTGTTTAGATTGTAAGTTATGACTCCGTTGGTTAGCGTCTGGGATACAAAATTCATCGACCTTTCTGAAAGCATTGCCGCATCAATAGAGGCAACATCTGCCATATGTTTATAAAGCTTTTTACTTAAAAAATGATATCTTGCAAGACGCTCGTGCTGTCCGATTGTGGCTTGTCTAAACTGATCTATTCTGTATCTGAATTGTTCTCTGGAATTTAGATCAAGAAGCCTAAAGAATGTTTGTGATGGGCTTTCTCTTTTTTGCTTTTCTCCAGTTGCCTGATCAACGGCTCTCGCAACCTCTACAGGTTGTAACTGATCTCTTTTGCTGTAATACGTCTTATCGTCTGGCAAGTCACGAGTATCAACGGCATCAGGATTGTTGGCTATATACTGGGCTTCTAGGGAGGCATTAACATTAACCCTAGGAACATATTTTCCTTTGGATTTTTCAGCAGCATCACGAACTTTTGCCGCATTTTCTTCTAACTGTTCTGGGGTGGCTACATCTCTTGGTTTTCTTTTGAAAGCTGAGGGGGTATCATCGACATCACTTCTGGATCGCTCTTCAAGTCTTCTACGTCCCTGTCTGGGTAATTCTCGGCTAGATAGCTGTCTATCGTAGGTTTCAGCCCCTCTGCTAACATCGCTTCCAGCATCGGATCTTCCAGTCCAAGTTGGCTTATTTCTCCTAGTTTTGGTATAGCCATAAATTTCCTCTCTCAAGTCAGAAAGACTAATATCTCCAGATGCATAATTATCCCATAATTTATTAATTTTTGCTAAATTATTACCTTTTTCGTCTTTAAATGATGCTGGGAATAACGTCCTTACCTGCTCCCATGTAATTGACTGAAGCTGTCTGGGTAATATTCCAAGTTGCGAAGCCGCATCCCTGTAAGCGTCTGCAATAATAGGGTATGTTCCAAGACTTCCAACCACTCCACTACCGCCAGCACCCTCTCTTTTAACATTCTCAGGCATCCCCAAAACTTCTTTAGAGGGAGTTGAGCCAAAATTGTGTGCCACTTCATAGCTTTTTGCTGACAACGGCTTTAATAACGCTGCCGCAACAGCATGGGTATCAATAGTAACTTCACCAAAGTCTGAATCAGGAGCTATTATGTTGTTATAAAAGTTCCTCACCTTGTGCATTTTTCCAAGGCTTATGGATATTTTTTCAAGATCAGGGGTCTTAGCCGCTATAATTGCTTTTGCTATTTCAGTAAAAGAACCCCAAGCTACATCTGCCTTTTCTCCGTTTTGCTTTCTCTGGAAGTCCAGAATCTTTCCATCGGGCGACATCTTTCTGTACGCTCTGGGGTTATGCGCCTCATCGTACATCCTGACCCAAATCGCTTCTGCCAAATTAATCTGGCGTATAGGAACAGCATCTTTTACTTCTGACAGCTTCTTGTCTTTTATTTTACTCCAGATTGCTTTTGAAGTTTTTGCTTCTTTCGTTAAATCTTTTGCAAGAATTCTTTTGCCTTTTTCGGTATACAGGACAATTCTTTTAAAGGCATCGTTCATTGCCTTGTCTGCTTCGTAATCCTGACGGTATGACATAATGTCTAGCAAACGCTCTGCCAGAGACATATTCATAAACCAATCTTTTTGTGGTGACAGGTTAGCAATAACAGCAGCAACCTGCCGGGGTTCTATTTCATACCTTCCTGCCCATTCCTCACTAAGCTTTCTTGCTCCGTCATACCAACGCTTGGCAATCTCCCTGACCTCTGGACTCATCTCGTTATAGAGATAAATCAGGTTATCAATCATGTGTTGTTTGAAAGCATCAAGCACCGCTTCATCATCAAGTGCTTTTATTTCATCGGAAAGGAAGTTGTAATTTCTTGCTGCCTTGGCAAGCTTACCTATAAGTAAGCCTTTTGGATCTTGTCTGGCTCTGTCTAATCCTATAATAAACTCTTCTGCATCCCCTATTGTGTACTCTATAGGTTGCAAAACGCCTTTTATTTTACGTTGTCTGAATGGAATAGAGGTCTGAACCCTGTCATTAAATCCCTTGAGGGTAGATGCCTTGGCATACATCATGTCATCTTCATATGCCGCACCTTCTGGCACAGCTTCTGGCTTGAAGTCAGCAAAGATACCTTTTATATCTTTTGCGTTGTACATGCCAAGACCATTTGGTGATGAATGAGTCCCTTCAAAATCAAAATAACCGTCAAACCCTGCTTCAGAGATAAGTTCAGAAACCTTTTCTAAATCTCTAAATGAAGCTTTACCGTAGGCTCTTTTCGATAAGTTTCTTTTAGTAAACGGATTTGTAACGCTTGGAAAAATATACTTGTTAAAGGCTGGTAATCCCTCTTCTATATCATCCATTCTTACTTCAGTGTTTCTTGTATCGCTGAAAATACCGTCTAAAAATATATCATCTAACGCTTGCATTTGTTGATAATTACGATCATTTCTTCGATACATTTCAGAATATTTCAAAGTCAAAATATCTTCATCGTATTGATCTTTTTCCCTTTTTTCTTCTATTTCATCTATTTCATCTCGTTGTTTTTCTACTAAAGCAAATTTTTTCTCTAGCAATTGATATAACTTTGATTTTTTCTTAATTAGCTTTTCAAATTCTTGATATGCAGATGTTTCTCTTATAAATTGAAGCAGTCTATCGCTGTCTCCAGCAACCATGTCCAGATAAATCTTAACCCTTTTTCTTTTTACAACTTCCTCGTCCACAGGACGATCAAGGCCGTATCGCACTGATTGACTATTATATTCTAGCCTTGCTTCCCTTCCTGCTTGGTCATATAGCTCTTGATGCGCTCTTTGAATGTATTCATTTGCGTCAAGCTCTGAAAACAAGCCTTCTGGGTTTCTTATATCAAATACATTGTTAGCTCTTATAAATAATGGATAAATCTGGGGTATTCCTTCAAAATCCCTCTCCTCAAACGCCTCGTATGCCCATCTATCCACCCAGTCAAGATACAAACCTACATGAGCCGCTGGTTGACGGCCTAGTTTTTCTGCTTTCTCTCTACCTGTTTGCTGACCTTCAGTTTCCCTCTGATCTACTTTTTCAGGGTCAAATTTTTGTATGCGTTTTTTAGCAGGAGTTGAATGATAGGTAAGAACTCTTGTAATAAATCCCTGTTTTCCTGCTTCTTTAGTTTTAGCTTTAAAGCTTGCCTCGGTAATCCCTTTCTTTGCTTGCGGCCTAACCAAAATCTCAAAGATGCGAAGGTCTTCTTTTATCTGCTCTACAGTTGTACGTCCTGTATTTACCGCTATACCTAGACTTTCAGCAACACCAGACTTCCCTTTTTCGTCTATTACAATTTCATTTTCTAACCGCCACTCTATTATTCGATTAAATTTCTTTTTTGCCTCTTCATTAGTCCATCTACGCCTACCTTTTTCATCCAATCTTCCATATCTATCAAGATGATCAAGAATAGATTTCTTTTCTATGTTTTCCCCAAAGATTTGCCGATATAACAATTCTGGGCCTTGCATAATGGTATTATTTTCAAGATATTCTATTGCCGCCTGTAGTATTTCTTTTTCAGATACTTTTAGTCCTTTTTTAAGCTTTTCCTTTAAAGGAGTAAACACTTCTCCCTTTTGTATTATTACTTGAGGAGGGAAAGATGCTTTTTCATCAGGAGCAAACCATGTTTTTTCTTTTTCTTCTCTTGTTTGTATTTCTTCGTCTGTCCTAGGATCAAAAGGCATTCCCTGTTGATATGCCTTATCAATCTCAGCTTGCATCTTTTCTATATCAAAATCTTCATCTGGTTCTGCCATCTCAGGCTTAAACTCATCAATCATTTTAAGAAGGTCTTTTGACAAAGGCTCTCTATCGTCAGCCATACTGTCCAACACATCTCGCAATGATTCGCCCTTAGCAAAACTGGTTAAATCATCATTAAAAAGCTCTAGGTTTTTAACAATTTCATAATTTTCTTTTTCGACTTCAGCGTCTGATCGACTGTCTTTTAGCCTGTTTTCGGTCTCCAGTTCCTCCTTGAGATTAGCTATACGCTCTTGCGTATCTGATATTGCTTTGGATTGTTGCGCGGCTTTTCTAGCGGTGTAATTTATTCCATCATTTCTTTCTTCAGAATTAAGGCGGTACAATGTTTGTTCTTCTTCTGCAATCTGATCTTCAATAGTTTGTTTAAATCCTTTGGCAAATACAGGTCTATCATCTGGAATAGGGTCTGCTTCAAGATAATCCTCTGGAAAATCTTCAATCCTTTCTTGAGCATCTTTAATCTCATCAAGAACTGTCCTAGGAGCTTCTCCTATCTCTGGCTGGTCAGGAATAGTCTCTGGTTTTTTTAATCTTCTGTCTGCTTCTTTTCTGTCTTCTTCTCTTAATGCTGCTCGTTTTCTCCTAATAACACCTCTTTCTCTTGACCCAATCACACCTTCCTGTATGCCAGTAATAATTGCATCAAAAGTTTCAAACCCTATATCTTTTCTAAGGCCAAGCAACCTCTTGAAGAACTCATAAACCCTGTTAAATAAACTTCTTGGCTTTCCTCCCCAATTTGTTTTTAAAACAGGGTTGCCGTTTTTATCTAGTCTCAAGCCGTCCTTGAGCATCTCTACTACAGCTTCTTCAACTAATAAATCTTCTCTTCCTTGTTCTACCAGTTCTTTATATTGATCTTTAGCACGTTCCAGATACGTCTTTCCATAAGGCGTATCTTTTCTGTTTGATGCAAGCTTAACTAGCAACTTGTATTCGTTTTCAGTAAACAAATCGTTTGCTATAAGAGCATGACCAACTTCGTGGTTTAAAGTGCCTACAATTGCTTCAATAATCTGTTCTTTGGTTGCGTTTTCGCCAACAATATCTGATATAGTTTTTACCGCAAAAGCAATAGTTTCTGCATTTTTCGGGCCTCTTTTGTATCCAGCAATTAAACTGCCTACATCATCAGATCCTTCTATTTCTGTTTCTGCACGAGCCTCTTCGCTCAAATCAATAATAGGATTGCCGTCTTCATCAAACTTAATATCAGTTAACTCTTCAGAAAGCACAACGCCTATATTGTCTAACCCATAACCAGAAAGAGTATTTTTTACCTTGGATCTAATTTTTTTATTGAACTTGTCTTCTTCAAGCATTAATGGAGGTGTTTTTGGCTCTTCCTGCCTCTCTTGAATTCTTTGTGCCGCCTCGTCATTGATTCTTTTGGTTAGATCCTCAAACGCCTTGTCTGACATGGGAGAAGACCTGCCTTCAAGCTCTATTCTTGCTGGCATGTCACCTGTGACTTTAGACATAACAGACGCAACTCTGTACTGTCGCTCTGTGTATTTTGGATTCTTGTATTTTGCTTTCTTTCCTGTTCGCTGGGATCGGGCAGCAGGTGGAGGCTTTGGCTGTCCTGTTATATCGTCAGGCGCAACGTCTTCTCCACGAATAACGATGCTTTCTATTGGCTCATAAGGCTGGCCTGTGCGTTTCCATTCATCAGCCCTTCTCTTAGATTCCACATTAAGTTCTGCGGCTAATCCATTTGCTAATTCCAAGGCTTCATCAGTATCTCTGTTAGCTGTGCTAACGCTGCCATACACTTTTCCTGACCTGTCAACAACAACAAACTCTTCCCCGCGTTGCTCAATGGAAAATTTTTCGTTCTGAGGGAAATGGGTTCTAAGACCTCTAGAAACCCTTTTGCTGGCTCTTTTAGCCCAGTTCTTTAAGCTTTCTGCGGATTCTTTATCTCTTAAATCTTTTTTAGGAGGAGGGGGAGGCTCGGTAAGGTCTAGCTTTAATGGGTCAGCCTCTTCCTCAGAAAGCATATCAATGGCATCGTCACCATCTAGTCTGGAAGTGACATCTTCTTCTTTTCTTGGAATAGCCGCTGCTTGTCTTCTTGCTTCTTCTTGCTCTCTTAACTTGGCTTCTTGCTCCTCTGTAACATCTACATCCCTAAGAGGATCTATATCTGTGCCGCCTATTTCTAACTCATCAAGGGCTTTAGTAATTTCCCTTGCTTCTTGTAACCGCGCTCTTGCCGCTGGAATAGCAAAAGTCGCACCCATTCCTGCGCCTAACACGCCTTCCAATGCTGCCTGACCCCAGACTCTTCCCATAGGATCTGTTTTAGCAAGTTTTATTATTTCTTTTGTAAGGCTATCTTGGGTTTCCTTGGGATACTGACCAAACGGTTTTCCTTGATAATAAGGAATTCCGTTTACAAAGCTAAAACCAATCTTTCCTAGTCTTTGTAATGCTAAATCTATTGCAAAAGCTTCTTGTCCTCCTTGAAAGATTTCTGCTGGAGCCTCTCTTATTATCCCTTTGCCGACCTCCCCCAATGCTCTTCTGCCGCTAGTTCTGGCGTATTCTCTAGCCATCTCCTCAAGCGATTTTTGAACTGGGGCTTTAGCGGCCTTAGCTTTTAGGCTTGGTATATGTATCTTGGAAGCAAGGCTGCTTGATATGTTTTTAGCAATACCAGACCTTATAACAGACTCAACACCACCGGGGAGCATGGTTGCACCAATCATAGCCGCCCCACTTAGTGCAATTTGATCTATATTTTGTCCTAGCTTAGGATTTCCATTCTCGTCAACAGTGACATATGACGCTGAGTCTGTAGCCACCCTTCTGGCATCCGCTTCTGTCGCTCCAGCCTCTAATAAAGAGCTATATACCGCATCATAAATATTTCGCCTTGCAAGCCCAAGACCCATTGTTCCTGCTACCGCATACCCAGCCACAGGATTAAGCATACTTGCTCCTATTATAGGAGCAGAAATACCCAGAGATTCAGCACCAAACTCAAGAGGAGCATACGATCCAGCCCTAATATACTCTCTAGCAATCCTAGCTTTAGCAGCCAAGGATGTTTGTTTTCCTTCCTCATCTGGGTCGATATCAGGCTCGGCTTCATATGCCCTGTCAGCCGCTTCCATTATTTGTTGCATTCTTATTGCGTCTAACTGAGAACCAGCAGACCTTTTGAAAAAATCAGAATCTGTCACAGAAGACAGATAATCTGAAACTGGATTTTTGTCTACATCAAAAGCATCTGATACATAGCCAGCACCTCTTACAATCCCTTCTGTTCCAGCTTTTACTATATCCAGAATGCCTTCCCCAGTATAACGAGGAAGGGACATGGCTTCCTCTTGCTCTTCAAGCTGAAGCATGTTTTCAAGGGTTTTAAATCGACTTTGAAGGTCTTGCTCTGATTCAGCACTAGACAGGTATTCTTCCACTTCTGCCTGTGTCATGCTTGAGGGTATGCGAAAGGTTTCTTGAGGGATTGTTTGGTTTATCAGATCAGCTTGATGTGTTTGAAAGGCACTAAGAATATCCCTACCCATTCCTGCTGGCATAAGCGCAGGATCTGGATACATGTCTACACCTTCTGGGATAGGATCATCTTCTGGGCGGCTTAAAGATAAAGCAGGATCTTCTGGGAGTTCTACAGGGGGTTCTTCGGAAACGCCAAATTGACGCTCCGCTTCGAGCAAAATCTCTTCTTCGGTAGTTCCTTCTGGAAAAGAAACCCTATAGGATCTTCCATCAGGAAGTGTGATTCTTCCAGTTTGCATTATCTAATGCTCGCTATACCACCTGATGATTTGCTTATGCCAGACATTAGCCCTCTAGCATGAAGTGTTAAATATGTCTGTATGTCTTCTGTTTCCTGTTCATACCTTAATGCGCTTGTGCCGTCTGGTAGCCCTAGTTTTTTATCTTTTGCTCTCATCTTAGATGCAAAGGTCGGTAGAATCATTTCTGTTCTGCGATCCTCAAGAACCGCCCTTAACGCTCTTCCTCTTTCTTCAAGAGTATTTGTGGTAGCCATTGCCTGTCTTATAGCCAAGTCGCCTGATCTATACAGGTTGTCGGATGATTGTTTTTGCATATCTTGTCGGGCTTTAATATTTGCAATTTTTTCTGCCTGTTGCAAAGCTCTTTTTTCTTTCTTTCTGCCAGACACAGCAGTTATACCTTTTGCAAGTCCTCCAGCATGGTCACCTCCAGCCAGCTTTGCCCCATAGTTCATAAGAAAATCTGAAAGGATTTCATCTTTTGATGGGTACAATTCTGACAAATCAAGCTCTTCTGCTTTCATTGGCTTTCGTAAATCGCTCCTGATATCTTTTGTAATATCTTCTACAGGAGTCAGGCTCATATTATCGTTTGTTTTATCATCATCAGGAGTAAATGTAATTCCAGAAGAAGATTTATTAGGTGCGGAAGCAAGGACTAGGTTGTCGCCATAATACTGCTCAAGCAGTGTTTTCGAGTCAGGATCAATACCTCTACCACGCAACTCGCTATAACCTGATGGCTTTTTTAGAAAATTTTCTGCATCTTCCTGTAGAGCGTTGCCAGTTCCTATTCCTTGATCACTAGGATTTAAATACGCTTCTTCCTCTCGTTTTTCAACAAAATCTTTATAAGGAATATTATCACCAACCAATTGATCTATATTTTCTTCGCCAAGGTACTCATTGCTGTACCCTAGATTTGCACGACTTTTAGCTATTCTTTCATACATTTCACGCTCTTCGGCAAGTCTTTGCATCTCACCCCTAAAATCAACAAGCCTTCCACCTATAGTATCGACAGGCGTTCCTTGATTAAAGTCAATTCTTTGACCATTACTAGCTTTAACCACAGCACCTGTGCTTGCCATCTGGGGCATCATGCCTTGAGGAGGCATCTGTGGAGGCATCTGAGGGGGCATAGGAGGCATTTGAGCCATCATCTGAGGGTTCATAGGAGGTTGAGGCATAGGCGGTCTGGAAGCCATCTGGGGGCTTCTTTGAGGCACATTTGCCATCACTCCCATATCAAGAGGATTTGCGCCAAGAATCTGGTCTTTAATTGTTGCCTCTGGCATATTGTTGCGAGCTTTCTGGTAACGATCCCTCATTTCTCTTCTTCTGGTAATCTCTCCTAATGCCACGATAGGAGGAACCATGACATTTCCAAAACTAGCCGCTTTTCTTAAATCCATGTCAGGCAGATTCCTAGCTATCTCGTCTGCCTCTACCAAATTAGGGGTCGCTATACTCATGTGATTACCTTTATTAAGTCAGGGCTTTATACAAGCCAACACCTGCTATTCCAGTTCCTAGTAACTGCTCTGTTGTTGTCGGGCCGACACCATAAGATGCTTGGATTTGACCCGGTGCTATTGGCACACCTTGCAACATCGAGCTATAAAATGCTAACTGCTCTTTCGGATACGCTTGCTGTCTGAGGAAGTCTGCATAACCTATATCCAGACCTCTCTGATAAAGCTCCCTTTGCATCTGACCTGTCGCCTGTAAGTTTCTTAACCTTTCAAGCTCCATTGCCTGTTTCTGTGATGCTATTCTGGAAAGCATATCAGCACCAGCAAGTCTCTGTGCATCGCCAGAGATTAATTGACCATAAGCCCCTTGTGATAAGGCGGCTGCAGCTTGGGCTGCGGCTCTATCTGCTTCATAAGCCTTTCTTGCATCTTCAAATGCCTGAGCAGAACCTCTCATCTGGATATCACCTAGCTGTTGAGCTAAGTTTCTTTCTCTTTCTGCTTGCATGATGCCTTCACGATAGCCGCCAAGACTACCTGCACTAGCCGCTTGAAGCCCTAAGTCTCTGCCAGAAATGTCAGACTGTCTTCTGGCTTCTCTCGTGGCAATGTCTGTGACATATTGCTGGTATGGGTTCATGTAAGCACCCATCAGGTTGGGAGCAACAGAACTTGGCATACCCTGCACTTGCTGCACCGAATCTAACAGGTTGTAAGTAGCGTATGGATTTCCTGTTCCTACTTGCGCTCCTACTGCGCTTGCCGCCTCCAACTCTGGCAACGTGCCGCTCAAGCCTAGGTTTTCAACCCTAGTCATGGCCTCCTGTTCTTGAGGAGAAAAATACGATAATCTCTGACCGGGAAACGGAGTATAGGGAACTGCGCTTTCATAGCCTGTTCTGGCTAACAGGTCTTTGTAATACGGAGCCGCATACTCAGGTAAATTACTCTGAGTAACCGTTGATTCTGTCTTGCTAGGGCCACCGCCACCTCCACCCATGTTAAACCTCCTTTACACACTTATAGGTTACTTTGTCGTAACCATGCGCTTTACCATAATCCATAATCTCTGGCCTCGATGTCCAAAACTCTATGCTTTTACATCCAAACATTCTTGCTATTACTTCCAAATCCTGTTGAACCCTGTAAGCACCAGACTCCTCTTTATACCAAGCCACCCAAAGCAAAAGGTATTTTTCCATTGAGTAGTTTCTTGTTAACAACTGCGTAATCAAGAAAGCATTTGTTGCATTAACGTCTTTGTCTACCCACAGGATTGCTTGTCCTTTTTTACACGCATCGTAGTAGTCCTTGAATGTCTCTGGCTCATTGCTTTCCTGCTTGATTTGATACAAGCCGTTAATAATATCTTCCCAATGATCGTCAATGTCAGCCTCTACGAGGTTTCCTACTTGAAGTCTTTTTGGTATAGATTTATTTAACATTAAAACTTCTTGTCATAAAATGCGGCTTCTCTTTCAAAGCCATCTTCTTCAAACCACTTCCAAAAACCTTTTCTGGCAACTGTTTCAAGACCCTCACAACCACATTTCTTTGCAAAGCTGGTGACCTGATCAAGCATTTCTTTGTACCAGCCATTGAAGTCTTCTCCACCAAGAAAATGCAAAGCCATCATCCGAGTGCTAGGATATGTCACTAACTGCGTAGTCAATGCACCATGTATAACCTTATTATCATCATAAGCTATCCATAGATTTTGTTCATTAGAAACTAAAGCTGCAAGCAAATATTCCATAGACCACCTACCTCCTGACATGTCAACAGCACTAGAAAGATGTTTTCTAACATCTCTCCAGATGGATGAGCAGTGTTCTGGAGGAACCAGACTAATAATGTATTCTGTTTGTGGCTTGACTTCTCCTATAGCGTGTACTTGCGCTGTTTCTCCCATTAAAGCATTCCCCTCGGATCTATTCTTCTAGTTTGTTTTGTTGTGCCTGTAGTGCCTTTTCTTAAATCATCAGACAAGCCTTCAAAAAACTCTGCACCTGCCTCTGTGCTTCCGTTTCCAGCCGCTGAAACAACGTCTGCCGCAACAATGAACTCTCCGTCAGACACTGCTATCGCTCCGTCCTGATCTCCTATAGAACCCATAATTGAGTCAGATTTGCCATCTCCCTGACCTCTTATAAGTCCAGAAGTGGTGACGTTTGGGTCTCCTTTGGATTTAATCATCATTACAGCTTCTTCCAAGGCTCTTTCTCCATGCTTGTTTCGGAACTCCATAATTACCATGTCCTTGACATCTGTTGGTGTTCTCACATCCATAAGAACCTGCTCAAGCACCATTAAATCCTGATGAGGAACCTCTGCTGCGGTTTTTTCCACGCCTCTTCTGGAAAATTCTGTGGGTATTGCTCCTATCCCTCTGCCATCTACATAAGCCTGATCTGCCTGTGCAATGCCTGATGGTGATTCCATGCCTAAAGGTATTTGACCTCCAGTAGAAAAATATGTGGTCTTTCCAGAAGCACCAGTTACGGACAGTCCTCCTCTCGTTGGTCTGCCTGTTTGTTTTTGTTGAGCTTGTCTTTCTGCTGATCTTCTTATTGCCGCTAGACGCTTTCTCTCTTTCTCTTCAGCAGCATCTTCAGATGCTTTAGCTTCAGGTTTTTGTTTTTTTGTTTGCGCTCCCATCTCTCCTGTGTGAGGATTTGCATAACCAAACTGGCTTGCATAGTTATCCCAGTAAGGAGAGTCTGCTGGGTATTTTTTCATTGCTTGTTCTTCAGAAAAAGCTCTTAGCTGATTTACTACGCTTTGTCTGGCCCTTTCATTCCTTACTGACTCAGAAACAATGTCTTGAGTTTGGCTTGGCCCTAACGTCATTTGACTGGGGTCATATTCTACTTTTTCGGGAGCCTCGGAAAAATAATACGGCCCTGCATCTTGGTCAAAATATTTTGCCTCAAACCTTCCTGTTTCTGGATTAAACGTAACCATGTCCTCGTAGGATTTAGGCTTTGATTGAGGCTTTGCACCGCCTTGGTAATTTCCTACTACAATATCACTAATCCCTCCTACAGGGGGAGGTGCTTCTTTTTCTTCATCAACAACCTCTTCGTCAACAACGTCTTCGTCAACAACGTCTTCATCAAAAACTTCTTCATCTAATGGGTCTTCTTCCTTGACTTGTTTCGTGATTTCTTGGGCTGTAACAATATTTGGTCTGTATGACCCTATATCACTGTAATATCTGCCTATTTCATCAAGGTAAGATGCAGGATCTACCATAGTTCCAAAGTATGGCGTACCCATTACAGGGCCAGCCGCTTGAGGCGCATACTGTCTGCTTGGTACTTGAATGTTTTCCAGATCATTTTGGAAGTGCCTAAACTCAGGCTCAAAACCCGGCATGTATCCCATTGGACGATCTACTGCATATCTTCCTCTGAGGTTAGCTTGAATGGTNATAGGATCAACACCNTTATAACCGGGGTTGTTTCCCATCGTGCCGTAACCGCCCATATAGCCACCGCCAAAAGGATTTGAAATAGCTCCTATATTATAAGGAACACCTGCTCCCTGCTCTCTAGCCAAAGAAGGTCTAGTGTCATCAAAGTAAACTGTTGCCCCTGTAGCTGGGTCTACCCTATATCCTGATGTTGGAACTTCTGGAACATCTGGAACGTCTTCAACATCTGGAGTTCCTTCACCGCCTTGTGTGCCAGCAAAATAATCTGCTACTGACTGATCTAATCCTTGCAAATAAGCAAGATAAGAAGAAGCATCACCAGACTCCAGTGCCTGTGCCGCCTTTTCATCTAACACTGCTTGTGCGCGAGAGGCTCCTGCCCTGCCGCCTTGCTCTAGTCTTTGAACCTGTCCTCCATTTGCAAGGGAAACAATACCTCCCTGCGATGCATACTGATAAGGAGGTATATAAGTGCTTAATGCTTTTCTATACTCACTCGGCCCTCGCACTGCATCAGGCTGTGCGGCAGCATAAGCTCTCTGGATGTTTCCTTCCGCTTCTTGTAATTCTTTTTCTGCTTCAGCTTCCGCATCCGCATACATGGCTTTCTCTAGGCGTTCACGGTCTATTGCTGTCTTGGCTCCTTCAGTTATTCCTGTAGGAACTAAAAACCCCATACTTCCTAGGTCTCTTATAGACTCCATAGGTGCATCTCTAAACGCTCCAAACACACCTCTTTGTGCGTCTTGTATTCTTTGAAGATTGGTGGCATCTGTTAAAGCAGTTTGTGCTACTTCGGATTCCGTTAAACCTGTAGCAAAATCTGTCATTTCTGCTCCCAGCCCTTTGCTTGCGGCAGCAACATCTGAAACGCCAGCCTTAGCCGCATCAATACCAGCACCTGTGGGTGTTGCTCCAGCTTGTGCCAATGTTGATTGCTCTAATCCCGGCACTGCTCCTAAAGCTCCTGTTGCCATTCCTCCCAACAAACTTGCTTTAGCTTTTTCAGCATCGCCTGTGGCTAAAAGAGTTCCTGCCCCAGCCCCTATTCCTGATCCTAAAGCAGTGCCTACTAAACCTGCCAAAGTTCCACTACCAAGCGCACCAGTTATCGTGGGAGCTAAAAGAGACGTTCCAGCCATACTACCCAAAGAACTAGCCAAGATACCCAAGAATGGAGCAAATGCTTCTGGCTGACCTGTCACAGGGTTGATTGTAAGTTTTCCATTTGGCATCAAAGACGCTATTCCCTGCACTTCCGCTGGATTCATATGTACCAGCATTGAGTCGCCATACCGACCATGCTGTGCCATCTGATCCATCAAGGGTTTCATTGGATATTGATTCATTAGCTTGTCTCCACACCAAATAAGTTGAAACTAACATTAGCCGCACTGGAATAAACTTTTACTACGTCTTTTTGTCCAAGACACATACCTATAACCACCGTCCTTGTTGTAGTTGCCGCCAAGTCTTCATCATAAAATATAAACTGTTTGTCATCTGCCCCTGCTCCATTTACATGGACACTGACCCTAAATGTAATTCCCGAACCGCCTCTATTGCACACAACAAGGCTGCTAACTGTTGTCTGTGTCAAGTCAGGAACAGTATAAAGCGTTGTGATGGTTGTGGCACTAACATCCACCTGCCCCAGAACCTTTATGGCATCAGCCATTAACTAGCCCCCATCAAAAGAAACTGGAATCTTCTCAAAGCCAAAGAACTTTCCTTGCTAGTTTTCTTGGTATTAGACGCAATATCACTTTGCATCTCTTCAAGGGTCTGGGTTACTGTAGCTCTTGAGACTTGCTCATTGTTAGAGTTGTACTCTGGTGTTGCTACAGGCAGTACAACTCTTCTGTATTCAGCCATTAGCGTCTGCCATCCGTTCTCATGTCAAATCGAGGCGTTCCCAGCCTCCAGCTATAACCTGTACCTGTGTTCTCCACCCTCAGTATAATGTCTCTTGATCTAGCCCTGACATGCGACTGAGAGCTTGTCGGCACAACTGTAGAGGTAGTCAATGTTGTCGCTGTGTTAAGAGGAAAGTCTTTTCCTTTTAGCGTAATGGTCATACTGGCATCGCTGGAAGATCCACCGCCAAAACTAAAATCTGGGATAATCCTTTTCACCATAATGAATTGTTCGCCATCACCAAGCTCAAGATCACCAGACTCGATATAAGCCACCATCTCTGCGCCATCATCATCATGCCCAAACTCATGGTTGTAAAGATACTGAACCAGAGGCGTGTCAATGTCAGCCAAACTAGCAATTGGATTATTTCTAGTCGGTGCATATGTCCAAGCAGCCCTAGACAAAGTTCCGATCATCCATAGGTTTTCTACGTAGTTGTAAGACACATAGTTGGTAATATCAGTATTGCCTACGCCTACAGGATAAAACCACATGACTTCACTAAAATCTGGATTAGATGCCGCAAACACCTTTCCTAGCTGTTCCGTGTTTATATTGCTTAAAACAAAATCAAGGACAGCACATTCCAGCCTCTGCACAGAGCCGTTATAGACGTAGAATCCCCTGTTATCCATAAAAAACACAGAGTCTCCAACTGCAACCGCTGCTTTCGGGCTTATCATTGAAACGCCTTCTGCCACGGAGCCAAACTGAAATATGAACGGTGCGCCTACAAATCGCATCGACTGAATGCCAATGTCTGTCCAGATAAGTATTTCTTGTCTTGTTTTTACTGCGCCAACAATCTCTGACCCAGAGCTTAATACTTGCCCACCAGCAGAATTAGTTGCAGTAGGTGTCCAGTTAACTGCACTTTCTTGGTCAGACCACCTGACAAACAAAGGATTTAGCGAGGCACTTCCTATCGGGTTAACTCCAAAACAGATTACGTGTCTATCTACATCTGACACCATAACCTGCAATGCCGCTGTAGGGACATCGCTTGCCCCAGAAACAGCAGTCAGGTTAACTGCTCTTGTGCCTGTACCGCTGCTTTCATCCCAGAAATACACGCCACCAGCGCGGGAATTAAACAAAAGATCATCTGCAAAAGAATCCTGAGAATACAGCCTTAACTGATTTGTGTTAGAAAGAGAAGTAGTGGAACTCCATGTTCCTGTATTCCACGCACCCACACCCCAGCCTGTGCTTTCCAACCAAGCATTTAAACCAGTATTGATCTGATACGCCCCAACAGTCGAAGAGCCACCATTCCCAGAATCGCTACTATTGGCTGTTACAGCCGTCCCGTCTGTGTCTTTGGCTGTGATTGTGTAAGCATTTGCACTGGTAACAACATTTACTTGATATTCTTGGTTTAAAACTGCCGCTGTTATGTTACCGCCAAGGCTTGCTGCATCCGAAAATGTGACAAAATCGTTAGCTACCGCCCCATGAGAGGTGTCCGTTACAGTTATTGTAGAAGATCCGTTAGTTGCCGCAAACGTCACATCTCCTGCGCTAGTCGTAGCTCTTATAGGAGTAACATCGTTATATGCCGTTCCCTCGTTAACATAAAACTTTAAGTTTGTCCCAACACCAAGATATTTTGTGCCGTCTGAAGCAACCCAGTCTAACAGGGATCTGGCAACGCCCTTGAAAGAAGCTGAAACATATTTCTGCCAACCACCTATCTTCTCAGGCTTTCCTTTTCTGAACCTGACTTTATCTCCGTCAAACCAACCGCCATCCCTAGTGTATTGGGTGCTTTCCTTATTGATGCCGGGGTTGATGTTTATTTTTTGTAAAGGCATTTAGTAGCACCATAACATTGGATCGGTTGTTCTTATGTCAACATGGACAAACGTCTTAGCCACTCCAATTCCAGAAAACCCAAGCTCCAGAGCCTTGGATACAATCATAAAGCGTTGTGCGCCTCCAGATACAGCTATATCTGCCGCAATTCCCAAAGTATGTTGACCAGCCTTTTCTTTCTTGGCTTCAACGCTGTGAGAGGGGTCTCGATAGCCAGATGTAATTGCAAAAGGAAAACCACAGCTTTCTCTCAACTTGTCAAGAGCATGAATAAACTCGTCCTGAATTTCGTTATTGCCTGTCTCAGAACACTTAAATTCATCTCTTGAAAAATACTTGAAGCTCACCACTTAACCTTGTCTGCCCAGTACGCTGCTGACATTTTGCCTTTCTTTATGTTCTTACCATGCCTAGCTTTAAATGATTTTCTTTTTGCTTTCATCCTAGCTGACTCACCTTTTTTTGGTTTTCCAGCAGTGCCAGATACAGTGCCTACCTTCTTGCCTTGCTGACCAAACCTTATGGTTTTAATCTTCTCGCCTTCCTTGGCAACAACAATATGGCTTTTCTTTGGGTGATTAGGTGTTCTTTTTGGCTTGTTGTATCCAGATACACCAGCCCTTGCTAATCTTGGGTCTTTCTTGCTTGCCATCGTTATTTCCTATGTCTCGCAGTTTTCTTGGCTATCTTTTTAGGTTGTGCTGAATGTTGCTTGCCTTTCTTTGTATCTTTTCTCTTTTTTCTGGTTGTTGCTGCATACTCCTTGGAAGACATAGATTTAATGGCTTTTTCGGGCAAGTAGCGTTCTCCAGTAGCTTTAGAACCTTGTGTGGAGGGTTTACCACTTTTAGTCCTCCACTTCTGTTTTGTCCATTTTTTAAGCGACTTTTGCGACTTCTTGAGAGCCATTACTTTTTCTTCTTGGGCAACGTCTTTTCAAGAGCCTTGGCTTGAGCCGCATGCATCTTGGCTGAGTTTTTAAGTTGTGAAATCATTTTGCGCTTTTGCGCTGCACTTAGTTCTGCCATTAGTCTTTATATCCTCCACCAGCTTTTTTGTACGCTGAAGCAAGCATCTGGGCTTTCCTAGCTGACCATTGCCCCGGCTTGCCGCCTTTGCCTCCAGCTTTGATTCTGCTAAAAAGTCTTTTCCTTAATGAGGGCTTGGTGTAATTACCTGCTTCATTTACCCTTGATTTTGATTTCTTCTTTGGTTTTGCTTTTGCCTTTGCTTTTGCCATTACTCTTTTTTCCCTTGTCCTAAGAATAATCCAAATACTGCCGTCATTGCTCCAGTCACCACAGAGACAAGCCCGGCCTGTTCAAAAGTCGGGTCTTGAATGCTCATAAACCAGTGTATTACATCCCATGTGGCTATAGCCATTACCAGCACTAACAACCTTGGGAACACTCGCCATTTGTCAAACTCTTCAGGACTCATTTGCGTAACTTCATCAATTTATCCGCTCCGCGAATACCGAAACTAGCTGAGACCGCAATAAAGAGTAGGTATTGATACCAATCAGGAAGATTAGATAAAGCATCAAAACCAGCGTGAACCCTATCCATGACAGCAATATCATCAAAAGCCACAGCGTACCCAACCATAAAGATAGGGACAGCGAGTACAATCGTCCAGAACTCGTCTTTCCAGCTTGTACCAGACGCTGAAGCCATCTTGTCTTCCCAGTTTGCATCATTCTGTATCACCGTCATCTTAGCCTGATGTTTAGCCTGAGATTGCTCATGCTTGTTCTTCATCCATGTGCCAGCAAGGTTAGTGACTGGCCCAAGAACTGCACTAAATATATTCATAATCTAGTCCCGAAAAGTTGTGTTTGGAGATACCATCTTTGGTATGCAATAAGCTGTAATTAAGGTTTGTCCTCTAACAAAAGAATATCTATAAGATATTTCTCCACTCTCCAATGCTCTGGCAAAGTAATTGCATCTATGCACGTTGCGAAAAATAAACTGATTTGACTCAATAGGTTCGCCATCGACAATCATAATCAAAAGAAATGCCATTACCATAGTGGCAGACCTCCAAGCAAAAGCAATACTGTTGACAGGTCAGCATCAGTAATCAGCGGTTCTGCATAAGTCGATATCGCATACAACATTGCCAAGAATACAGCCACAGCAACAACAAGTATAAAACCAGCCCAGATTGTAACGCTTATTGCTTTCTTTCTGGCAGCTTCTCTTGCCCTCATCTCGGCAATTCGCCTTTTCCTTGCGTTTGCCATTTCCATCTGGATCTCATCCCAGAGATGGGCATTGCCAGAATAAATAAATAACTCACGGATCTCATTCATTCTGTCTTGATATTGTTTCTTCGCCAGAGTTATCTGAATTAACTCTTCCTGAGATAGATTGTTTCTGTGTTTATTCTGATACGCTTGAAGGTCTACCTGTGCCTGACCCAGTTTTCCTACAAAAGACCCAATAGTATTAAGATCGTTGCAAGTTCCTGCTACTTTGTTTATTGCTCCTGCTGGCAGCGTTTATCGTGCTGATAATCGCCACTATCTCTGCTACCGCCACGGAATTTTCTCCTCACCCTTGGATACCCGATTGAAAAAAAATATGACCTGATATCCACCGCCTTTNGTCTTAATCTGTGCTTGGGCAAACAGGTAATTCTGTATTTACACCGCCAACACCTATTACCCCAGATGATTGATTATTAACACAGTTCACACCAGCCACCCANACGGTNTTTGCGTCNTGTATTTTATTAAGTATGTTATCTAACTGAGAGTCATAGTTAGGAATTGTTATTCCTCCAATGGCATCTAAAATGCTTTGAAAGTTACTGGCATAATTTATATTGTTTATGGCATCCAAGACGGCAGAATTGTCACTTACACCAGTGCTTCCATTGATACTTGCCAAACCTAAACCAAGTCCGAGATCAACAGACTGTTGCCCAGCTACATTAATTGCCTCATAAGAACCCAATCCAAGATTAAGCATGTTCTCGTTGTTACTTCCTAGCATTTCATAAAGAGCCGTGGTCTTGTTTCCTTCTTGCTCGATCCTAGCTAGGTTAGAGGTCATCGCATGTCTGGCAGTTGTCTTCTGGGCATCACTGGAGATCCACATGGCTCCAAGGCTTCCGACAACTGGTAGGACGGCCTTACTCCACTCAAGTGCTGCTGATTGTTGAGGTATTACCTGCGTCTGAGGGCTTTGCATCAAGGCTAAAGCCATAACAGCAGATCCTGCCGCTGACGAGTCACCACTAGCTGCTATCTTGGATAACGCCTCAGATTTAGCTTGTTGTGCCTGACTCTGCGCTATGGCTATCTGTTGGACAGCTTGGTAGTATTCTTGCCCTGCTGTTTGACATCCCGTTATTAGTACCGCCAGTATCAGTCCGATAATCCTCATTGATTTATCCCTCTGTAGGCCAATTTTGTCCCGCCATAACTGTTGCTAAAGCGTCTACGTCAGACACCCCCGCTATTGCTGATTCCAATCTTCCACACTCTGTAATAACTGCGGCTCGATACGTTTCTGTAGCACTTGGAATAGCTACGCTTCTTTCATACTTACGAATCACCATCCAATCTGTTTTGTCTAGCAGCTTGTTTGCTGTAGTTTTGACTTGTTCTGTCATTACGGATTTAAGACCTTGGTTGACCATTTTCTCGCTAGAATCAACCATTTTCTTTGTGTCTTCATCCCATACTTGAACGTATAGTTGATTGCCGTCAGCATCTTTAGCATCTTCATCGTCTAGGCGTTTAGCTGTGTTGGTAAATTGTTGGGTCGGCACACCATCAACAAGAACAATATCTCCTTGCGTAACATAATAATACGTTCTGTCTTTTTGTTCGGCATTAACAACGTCTTCTACATTTTCTGCTTTTTTAAACTCTGAATTAGCTACGCCTCCTGCAAAAGAAGTGTTGGGGAATAATTGTTTTATTGTTCCTGTAGCAGTAATTGCTGCGTCTTTTACTATTGCGTACATTTTTTACCTCGCTGTTGCATATTTGAATGGTGATTCAGCCCATGCCATATATAGCATTGTTTGTCCATTTTGGTTTGTAGCAGCAGAATTGCCACGTATTTTAAATCCATTAGAAAGAAAATCTATTTCATATTCAGCGTGTGCTGTATCTTGATTAGTTGCATCTGCCCACATAACTAAGTCTCGTACATTAAAAGTTTCACGTTTATTGTCCCACATAAACCAAGAACCACCTGCTGAACTAGCTTCTTTTACTATAACTAAAGCTGGAAAAAACCCTGTATAAACATATGGGCCGTTTTCTGCTTCTCCATTTCCGTAGTACGAGCCAAATTTACTAAAACCTTCACTTTCTGCAAAGCAATAGGCAATAAAGTCATCACCGCTTCTGTTGGCGTTAGTATCTGTTCCTATTGTAAAAACAGAACTTGTTGGAGCAGTATCATTCCACGTTGTATTGTCATCTGTTGACGCTATCGTTGCGTTTAAAGCTAAATAATCTGTTGCGTCATTGCGTGAATAAACTCTCCAGTTGTCATCCGTGTCTCTATTTTTTAGTATTATCACTGACGGAGCCACACCAAGCTCATGTCCAACCGTGGCGTTAGCCCCTGTGCCAGTGTAACTTACTACACTAAATCCTGCTGTAGTGTTTTCAGACACAACCGAAAGACTAGAACCATCTAGGTTAGTTGCTCCAAAGGTGCTGTTTGTGTTTACTTGACCGCCCATTCCTGAATGAGCGGTGCAGTAGTAATAAAGGGTTGGCGCACTAGCAGCCACTGTAATTCTTGTGTAGGCTCCAGACGATCCCGGTGTCCCGTTGGTTGTTACACCTGTCGTATATTCTGAGCCGCCACCATGACTGCCATCAGAGGTAGTAGAAAATCTAAGAGGATGGGTAGCGTTAGAACTGTCTGACTGATCGAAAGTGTATGTGCCTCCCTCTTGCAAATTAAGCGTTACCGCGCTTGTTCCATAGTCATCAAAGCGATACTTATTGCCGCTGTCTGAAACCACCTTTACAGCATACGTTTTGCTAGGTGCAGTTCCTCCAGCTTTCCAGTTCCACGCAACATAAGTAATAGTGTTTTGATTTACAAAACTAGCTGCATCAGATCCATGAACCAAACTAAGGCCATCTGACGCAAAAGCACTGAGATATCCATAAGTTGAATTATCGTTTTCACCTTCAACTACATTACTATTTGATTTTAATGCCTTGCTTGCACCAGCACCTCTAACAGCATCGTAAAGTAAGTGTGAATAGGAAGCAGTTCTTGCTTTTATCCATGACCAGTTTGCTTGAAAACCAACTCCTGTTATAGACCGTGTTGATGCTCCATCGCCTGTATAAAGCACAGTATTAAAATGATCTGTCGATTTTTTAATTGCTGGTGTAGGTAGGTTTTTGGAGCATAACGCTTTGAACCCAGACGGTGGTGAATAGTAGAAATTACCTATCCCTGATCCGTCTGCATTGCCTCCTGCTGTCTTGTAATTAGAAAAAGTGCCGTTTTGTCCACAGTTTAAAATTAAGTATGTGCGATTTGTGTTTGCAGAATTTACAGTAGTAGCTAAATAAATTGCACTATCTGATGTAAATGTATGTGCAGTACCGTTTGAATTACCAGCAGGATCTCCAGAGTTTAACCAAGTAATACTAGATCCATTATCGTATCCTGCATAGAATTTTCCGTTATCTATATCAATAGCCATAGCACAAACATACGAAGTAGCTGTTAAGCCTGTATCTTGGTCAATAGACGATCCTCCATCATACAAGTCTGCTGTGTTTGCATAGGTATCTAAAATTAAACTTGTAGTAGCACTGTCCGTACTCCAGTTTGAACCCTGATCTGGAACATATCTATCAATTTTAGATTGAAGCCCCATTTGTGAAGAATTTCCAGTTCCAGCCTGTATTCCACTTAAAACTTCAACATACCACTTGCCAGAGCTAGGCAAATTAAAAGTTAAGTAATGATTGCCATAGTTGCCACTATCGTAACTAGCACCTTTAATATTTAAAGTTCCCTGCCTTAAAGTAGAAACTGTTGTGTTCCAAGGCTCTGCAAAATTTACTATTGGAAAGTTGTTGGTGGGGGTGTCCAAAAGAACATCTCCATTTCCTAAATTAGTTGTTGTATAGTCATTTCCATTGCCAGAGCTATCTGTTCCAATTGCTCCTGATGCAAATTTCATGTAGTAGCCATTAGTACCGTAAGAAGTTGAACCTACATATTTCTTAGGAATCCATTGCCCTGTAGCTGAATCGGTTTCTCCAAATTCACTTGGAGCTACTACAGCACC
>FUFK010038884.1_pt1 | contig 113558 bp, 93 predicted proteins | sample 1021851 | NCBI WGS metagenome assembly FUFK01 (sample SAMEA51879418, study PRJEB19060) | metagenome
ACTCGTAGTATTAGTTGTACTTTTCATTGTATTTATTGGTTCGTTCTTGAGACAACCAAAAATTTATACTTTTTATAAAGAACAATTTGTACCAAGTGATATGGATACTGTTTTTGAATTTTTTTCGAGACCTGAAAACCTTGAAAAAATTACTCCATCATCAATGGGTTTTAATATTATAACACCATCTCCAATTGAAATGAAAGAAGGTGCTATAATCGATTATACTGTCAAAATTATGGGAGTTCCAATGCGATGGAGAACAATGATTACAAGCTATAAGAAAAACGAATATTTTGTTGATGAACAATTAAAAGGTCCTTATAGCTATTGGCATCATAGGCATTCATTCAAAGAAGTTGAAGGTGGTGTACTAATCATTGATGAAATTACTTATGCTCTACCCATCCAAGGGTTTAGAAAAATTGTACATCCAGTCCTAATAAAGCCTCAGATAGAGCAAATCTTTAATTTCAGATTTAAAACTATTCAAGATAAATTCAAATAATGATTAATTACATTCTTTCAAAATCAAACATATTAATTAATTATGTTGGATTCACTATTGTTTGGTTTTCATGTGTATACAGCGGTGCGCAAGGAAATCCAATTATTGCCATTATACCTACCTTTATTTTTTTATTATTACATTTCTCAATTGTTACGAATCATTTAAAACAAGAAATCCAATTAATAATCATATCTATCATTCTTGGACTGATTGTGGACTCCACTTTTTCTTTACTTGGGTTTGTGCAATACAACGGTACGTTAGATTTTGCGCCAAATCTAGCACCACTATGGATAATTTGTATGTGGGCAGGTTTTACAGCTCAGATAAATCATGTGATGAAATTTTTGATTGGTAAATATNCACTGATTTGTTTCTATGGATTACTAGCACCTTTAGCATATATTGCTGGGGAAGGCATTGGTGCAGCAATAGTTGAAGATACTTATCTATCTTATGGTTTTATCAGCATAGCTTGGTCAATAAGTTTATTATCTTTATTCAAAATTTCAGAAAACCTCATGAGTAAATAAAATGAGTAGAATTATTCTTTTAATTACATTATTTATTTTTGGTTGTGCATCACAAAAACCAATTGAACCCAATCAAGTCGTAGATTTCGATGTTCCTGAGCAATGGGAGGTTAATATTTCACAGAATTTAGATTTTGATCAAAAATGGTGGAATATTTTTAATGATGATAATCTTAATTCATTTGTGGTTGAATTCATGGATGAAAATATTAGTCTCGAAAAAGCAATGCTTAATACTAGAAAAGCCAAGCAAGCTTCAGTTATAGCAACAGGTAGCTTATTACCTTCAATTTCTATAAGTAGTGGTGTCGTAGAATCAGAACAGAATACTGCTGGTATCCCCACAGTATTTTCAGCCTTATTAGGTCAATCATCAGATGAAGTAACTGCATTCACTCAAGAAAATTATAACTTATCTCTTGCTACTCAATGGGAAATTGATTTATGGGGCAAACTTCGTCAAGGAAGGATTGCAACTAAACAACAATATCTATCTGCTAAGTATTTTGAAGATTTCCTTAAGCTTTCACTTACTGCTGAAGCATCTAAACTTTACTTTGCAATAATAGAAGCAGAGCAAGTTTTAAACAACGCATCAAAAAAACTTAAGAATGCAGAAACTATTTTTGAGTTATACTCTTTACGCTACAACAAAGGGAGTATTTCCATACAAGCGTATCAACAATCAAAAATAATATTTAATGCTACAAAATCTGATTATAATAACAAACTTTTAATGGTCAATTCTCTTAAAAGAGAAGCTAGACTACTTGTAAAAGACTATCCTTCAACAGAATTTTTAGTTAATAATAATTTTCCTAAAAAATTACCAAGTATTCCAAATGCTATTCCTGCAGATATTGTAAAAAGAAGACCAGATCTAATTGCTCAACAATATAATCTACTTGCTAATAAAGCATTAGACAGACAAGCGCTTCTTACTTTATTCCCAACATTCAGTCTTAGTGGAAGCTATGGAAGCTCGTCAAATGATTTAGAAGACTTAACGAATGAAGATTTTTCAGTATGGAATAGAGGATTAAACGTTTTTATGCCAGTATTTAATGCAGGAAAACTTATTGCAAATAAAAGATTGGCTAAATCTAACAGGGAAATTGCAATGCTTGATTTTGTTAATGCTCTGTTAACTGCATATAAAGAAATAGAAAGTGGATTTGAATCTGACTTGACTTCAAATCAAGCTTTAGAAATAATTAATGAAAATATTGTTTTATCTGAAAATATTTACAATACAACTTTTGATGGATTCATGAAAGGATCTTCATCATTTGAAGATACTATTAATGCCAATAATGCACTTTATGATAATCTTGATTTAAAAGCTCGATTAGAAAAAGTTCGCATAGAACAGAGAATAAATTTAATTTTAGCTCTTGGCGGAGGGTTTAACATAACAAATGATTAAAAAATTAAAACCTTTATTTATTTTATTGGGAGCATTTGCTTTATCGTATTTGCTCTGGTTTCTAGGGCAGGTTCAGCCTGACCCAGTTGAAGAATTACCTCCACCAGATGTTATCATTGAAATTTTAACACCAAAAGATTTTCAAGTTCAAATAAGTTCAAACGGTACAACAACTCCTCTTACTCAAACAGTATTAACCGCAGAAGTAGGTGGTGAAGTTATTTATCGTTCAAAAAAGTTTGCAGAAGGTGCATCAGTTATTGAGGGTGAAATTCTAGCAAAAATTGATGATACAGATTTACAGCTTCAATACAAAAATGCCTTATTACAATTGGCTAATGCTGAAGTCCAATATTCTCTACAATTAGCCGAAGCCGAAGTTGCAAAAGAAGCTTGGGACAAAATTGGCGATGGAGTTGCAAGTGATTTAACTCTTAAAAAACCACAATTGAAACAAGNANAAGCTTTATTAGAGGTTGCAAAAGCACAAGTAAGTTCTGCAGCAAAAAAATTAAATAAAACTGAGATTATTGCTCCATATGCTGGAAGAATTAAAAATGTTAATATTGATTTGGGAACTACAATAATTCCTGGTCAACCAGTTGGAGCTATGTATACATCAAGTGAAATTGAAATTACATTAGCTGTGAAAGATAATGATTTACAATTTTTAAGTATTCCAATGGATGGAAGAAAACTTAATCCAAGTGAACAAGCATCGGTAGTAATTGAAAGTTTTTACAAAGGAAAAACTCAATCTTGGGAAGGTAAACTTGAAAGAGTTGACGGGGTAATAGATCCTATAACAAGAATGATTAATCTGATAGCGGTCTTTAAAAATGACTTTATTGAAACAGATAAACCTAATCTTCCTATTGGTCTTTTTGTTGAAGCAAAAATTGATGGCATTACATTAAAGAATATTTTTGAGATTCCAATTAATTCTATTTCAAAAGACAATGAAGTATATATTGTCGATAAAGATAATCAGCTAGAGTTAAGAAAATTAACCGTTTTAAAAAAATATAGTGAATTTGTAATTATTAAAGATGGATTAAGAGCTGGAGAAAGGATTGTTACTTCAAAACTCTCGACAGCTTCGAACGGAATAAAAGTTAACCCAGTTTATAAATAATGCGTAGTATAGTTACTTGGTTTGTTAATAATAGTGTTCCCGCAAATCTTTTTATGTTTTTTTTGATAGTAGGTGGGTTTTTTGTATCATATCCTTCAATAAAAGCTGAATTCTTTCCAGTACCAGATCCAAAAGCAGTAACGATTATAGTACCATACCCTGGAGCGTCTGCATCCGAGGTTGAAGCTTCAATTTCCTCAAAGATTGAGGATCGACTAGAAGGTGTTGCAGGAATAAAAAAAATCAATTCAAATTCTTTAGAAGGTGGTGGATATGTAGGAGTTAGAATTTTCGCTAGTGCTGATTTCGATAACACGTTTGAAGAAATCAAAACCATTGTTGATGGAATAACCACATTTCCAGAGAATAGTGAAGAACCAATTATCAAGAAACTTGAAATAACCGAAAAAGTTTTGGATGTTGTTATTCATGGTGATGTAGATGAAAACGTTCTATTGAGTGTAACAAAAAGCATCAATAATGAAATAAAAAATCTTAGTGAAGTTTCATTTACAGAAATTTATGGAAATAGAAACAGGGAAATATCAATTGAGATTTCTGAAAATAGTTTAGAAAAATATAATCTAACTTTTGATGAGATTGCATTTGCTATAAACATGGGCTCAATCGATTTACCTGGTGGTGTTATTTCTAGCACTAAAGGAGACCTACTTATAAGAACAGTTGGCCAGTCATACAAAGGTGATGAATTTGAAAATATTGTAATTAGAACAAATGCAAATGGTAGTACTCTGCTCTTGAAAGATGTTGCAGTCATTAAAGATACTTTTGAAGATGTTGATAAATTCTTCAAATGGGATGGTACTAAAGCAATGTTTATAAGTGTAAATCTAGTTGGTGACCAAGATGTTTTGGATGCCTCTGATCAGCTAAGGAATTTTGTAAAAAATAAAAAAAATGATATGCCTGAGAATATTCAAATTGACTATTGGTATGATCAAGCAAGATTTCTTGAGGATAGAATAAATATTCTATACAAGAATTTTGCAATTGGAATGTGTTTAGTACTAATTCTTTTAACTATGTTTTTAAGACCTTCAGTCGCTTTTTGGGTTGCCATGGGTATTCCCATATCTTTTGGAGGAGCATTATTATTACTACCACTATTAGGAGTTACAATAAATGTTTTATCAACTTTTATGTTTATAGTNGTACTTGGAATAGTAGTTGATGATGCTATTATTGTTGGAGAAAATGTATTTCGTAGAAGAATTAAGCTTAAAGAAGATAACTTTACTTCAACTGTAAAGGGTACAATGGAAGTTATGCTTCCAGTTTTCTTTGGAATTTTAACAACAATAGTTGTTTTTGCTCCTATGCTTGATTTAGCAGGTGATACCGGACCAATATGGAGAACATTTCCTTTAACAGCTATTCCTATTTTAGTTTTTTCACTCATAGAATCAACTACAATTCTACCTGCACATTTAAATCATGCTGGTGAATGGTTTCAATATCGTTTTGTAAAATTTGGAAATATTTTAAGATCAGCAAGAAATTATTTTTCAAAAAAATTATATACTTTTGTAGATGATAATTGGCTTCCCTTAGTTAAAAAATCTATTAAAAATCGTTATCAAACTGTTTCAATTTTTGTAGGTGTATTACTTATTTCATTTTCATTGCTTGCTGGTGGATGGGTAAAGTGGCAGTTTTTCCCAGTATTAGAAGCTGAAGAAGTTGCAATTGTTATTGATTTACCAGAAGGAACACCAATCAATACAACAGAAAAAGTAACAAAAATGGTTGAGATGGAAGCTTTAAAACTAAAAAATGAATTAAATACAGAAAATAATAGAAAAATAATATCCCATGTTATGACAACTGTTGGTGATCAATATTTTAGTGCCCAGGAAGCAGAAAGCAGTCCAACTGGTCCAGTACTCAAAGCTAGCTCAACTCCTCATCTTGGCGAAGTCGTAGTCATATTAACACCTGCAGATAGTAGATGGGGATTAACTGGTGCCTACGATATTATTAATATTTTAAGAGAAAGAGTTGGGATTATTCCTGGTGTTGAAAGATTGAATTTTAGTGCGAATATCTTTAGTGCCGGTAAACCGATTCATTTTGAATTTTCAGGAAATAATTTTGATGATTTAAATCGAGTAATTAAAAATACTAGATTACTTCTTAGTAATTATGCTGGAATATATGATCTAAATGATTCCGATAAAATTGGTAAAAGTGAACTTCAAATTGAACTTCTCCCAGCAGCTGAAGCATATGGTTTAACTACAGCCATTATTGCAAAACAAGTTAGACAAGCATTCTATGGAGAAGAAGTTCAAAGAATTCAACGCCAAGATGATGATATAAAAGTTATGTTAAAGCTAACAAAAATTGAGAGGGATAACGCTAGAACGCTTGAAAATTTAAGAATTAGAACTAATACTGGTATTAAAATTCCGTTGTACGCTGTGGCAAAAGTAAAGGAAATCCCAGGAAAATCTGCAATTAAGAGAATTGATGGTAAACGAGTTGTTGAAATAACCTCAGATGTAGATATTAGTAAAAATACATCCTCCATGATTTTGTCTACAATAATTGGTCCAGAAGGTAATCCAATAAATAGCTTAAAAAATATTTTAGATAAGGAACCTGATGTATCGTTTGCGCTTGCAGGAGAACCCGCAGAGCAGGCAGAACAGCTTCAAGATATATTTGTAAAATTTGGTTTAGCAATTTTTACTATTTTTGTTTTATTAGCAATTCCACTTAAATCGTATTTTAAACCATTGATTATTCTTTCAGCTATTCCATTTGGAATGGTGGGTGCCATATTAGGACACCTTTTGCTTTTTCAACCAATGTCAGTTTTATCTTTATTGGGTGTAGTAGCTCTTTCTGGTGTTGTAGTAAATGATAGTTTACTTTTAGTTGTTTTTGTAAATCGAGCTAAAGAAAATGGCGATGATACCCTNACAGCAGTAATAGATGCAGTTCGATCAAGATTTAGACCAGTTATACTGACTTCTCTTACAACTTTCTTGGGAATTGCGCCCCTGTTATTTAATCAGTCAACGCAAGTTCTTTTCCTTAAACCAATGGCAATTTCGTTAGGAATAGGAATTTTATTTGCAACTTTTGTAATACTTCTTCTTGTTCCAGTTTCATATGTAATAATTGATGATTTTATTAATCTGATAACTAGAAATAAAAATAAAAGCGCCTAGGCTTCAAACTGAGAATAGTTGTGATATCCAACTTTAGCAGGATCATCATAATCAATCTTTACAATAGCTTTCTTTAGAATTCTTTTAAGAATAATTAGTCTATCCTTTTCCGATTGACTTTTCAATAACATTTTTTTTGCACGCTTATCTATATCCAGCATGGATGCAATTTCGAATGCAGCTTTAGGCATACTTATTTGAGCAATTTTTGAGGAAGCACCTAATTTCATCAATACTTCATAAAGAAAGACATTGGTTTCTTGGAGTAATGTTTCATCTATTGAATCATCAATGTCCTGCCAAGTTTTTACGTAAGCTTGTTTATAGTCTTTCGAGTAGTTATAACTTTTTACTATAAATCTTTCGACTCCTGTTACAAGAATATCATATTCTCCCGTATCGCCTTCGGCTGCAGTGATTTGGGTAATTTCAGCTGTGCATCCAATTGATAGAGTATCATTACTTTTTGAATTAACAATACCAAACTTTTGATTATGTTTTAAGCAATATTCAACCATCTTCTTGTACTTCGCTTCGAAAATGTGTAANGGAAGCTTTTCACCTGGAAGTAGAACTAAAGGAAGCGGAAAAATTGGAATTTTATCATTCATATTATTATCAAAATACGTATTGTTTTATTAATTTTCACTATCAAAATTTTAAAATTCAATTAAAAAAGGTAAAAATGAAAAAAGACATATTAGATCATGTAGCTATTTGTACTGACGATATTAAAAAGTCAGTTATTTGGTATACTGAAAATTTTAAATGTAGTGTTTTGTATCAAGATAGTTCTTGGGCGATGCTTGAATTTGAAAATGTTAAACTAGCATTAGTCCTACCGGATCAACACCCGTTTCACTTTGCAATTTTGAAGGATAACGTAGAGGATTACGGTAAACCTGTAACCCATAGAGATGGTTCTGTATCAGTCTATATAAAAGATAGATCTGGTAATAATATTGAAATACTGAGGTACTAAAATGAAAAGAATAGTTATCATGAATTGTATTACAATATCACTTATAGTGATTTTATCATATATTTCAACTCCAGACAATCAGATCCTTGCTAATCATTATTTATTGTTTGGGTTTGGATCTGTAATTGCATTTATGACTTTCCTATGGATTGTTAGCTTGCTCGTTAAAGATGCAAGTATCGTAGATATTTTTTGGGGACCTGCATTTATAGTTCTTGGTTCTTCGCTTCTTATATCAATGGATCAAGTTTATTCTGAAAGATCATTGTTTATACTTTTCCTTGTATCACTGTGGGCAATGAGATTAGCATCTCACATTGGATTCCGAAATATTGGTCATGGAGAAGATTTTAGATATGTTGAATGGAGAAATGAAAGTGGAAAAAGCTATTGGTGGCACAGTTTTATTAGAGTTTTTCTTCTTCAAGGAAGTTTATGCACATTAGTAGGTGTATCTATTTACTTTGGTTATTTAAATGAGAAACCTTTGTCATTTATTGAAACTATGTTTTGCTCAACAATTTTTTTTATTGGTTTTGCATGGGAATCAATAAGCGATTTACAATTAAAAGCTTTTAAAAAAGATCCGAAAAATAAAGGCAAAATTTGCAAAAATGGTTTATGGAAATTTTCAAGACATCCAAATTATTTTGGAGATCTTGTTGTATGGATTAGTATCTTCTCTTTTAGCATATCAAGTGAAAATCTCTTATTAATTGCAGGATCTTTATTAAGTCCATTGATTATGGGGTTAATTTTTTATTATATTACTGGCCCTATTATGGATCAAGCTATGATGCAAAGTAGGCCAGATTATAAAAAATACATGGAAAATAGTAATTCGCTATTACCAAAATTTAAATGAAAGAGGGGGAAAATGTATAACAAGTTATTGTTAACACTTTCAATATTCATATTTATTGCATGCGGTGGTGGAACTCCACAGGAAGTGCAAGTAGTAAATATCGGATCTTTAGGTGCTGAAATGAAATATGATGTAGAAGAATTCACAGTTAAAGCAGGTTCCAAAGTAAAGATTGTTTTGAAAAACAATACTCCTTTAGACTTTATGGGTGAAATGCAACATAATATTGTCATTTTTAAAGATGAAGCAGCTGCTCCAGAGATTATAAAATTAGCTGAAAGCTACTTTGGCGGAGATGCACCTGACGATAATAGAATTCTAGCAAAATCTATTTTAATAGATAAGCAAGAAGAAACTGCTATCGAATTTGACGCGCCGAAAAAGCCAGGTAAATATTTGTATGTATGTACATATATTGCTCATGCAGGATCAATGCGTGGTTATATGATTGTTGAGTAATTTCTTTAGAAATTAACTGTCTTGGATGAATTGCAAATTGTGTATATATTACGATTCTAATATTGAGACCAAATCTCAAAAGGGGATAAGATGAGCGAATTTTTAATAATGTTTAGAGAAGTACTAGAAGGTGTTCTTGTAGTTGGAATACTGTACACTTTCATTGTTAAAACAGGTAGAGATCATCTAAAAAGAAGTATTATTAATGGCATAATTGCATCATTTATCGCTACTGGAATCTTTGCCGTTGTATTTCAAATTTTATATGGAGGCTTTGAAGGGAAACAGGCTGCTTTATTTGAAGGAACAACAATGTTAATTGCCGCTTTTTTGCTTTCCACAATGATTATATGGATGGGAAGAAATAAAAATGTTGCTGCCAGTTTAGAAAAAGAAGCTTCAGACATAATTGAAAAAGATAAGAATGTTTCTCTAGGTCTTTTTGCATTAACATTTTTTGCAATTTTTAGAGAAGGTGTTGAAGTTGTGCTTTTCATGTATGCTATTTTGATTCAATCAAGTGGTCTCTCCATTAGCGGTTCAATTTTAGGATCTATTGTTGCACTTATGATTGGTTACGCAATCTTCGTTCAAGGGAAAAGGGTTCCTTTGAAACAGTTCTTTAATGTTACATCTATATTACTCATTTTTGTGTGCGCTGGGTTAGTTGCGTATGGTGTTCATGAATTTGAAGAAGCATTTTACACAAAAGATGAAATGAAGCAAATGGAAATATGGAATGTTAATGATAAAGGTCCCATTTTTGGATTTAATATTGATAATAATGGAACTCCTAAACCACTGTTAAGTGATAAGGGTGCAATAGGACAATTATTCAAAGGTTTTTTTGGATACAATGGTAATCCAACCTCTACTGAGCTTTTAAGTTGGCTACTAACTTTAACTCTAGTTTCGTATTTTTGGAAAAGAGCGTCTAATCCTAAAAAAACATAGCTAAGATTCGTTTATAATATCTTTAAATTCTGTAATAATCATTGCAGTTGCACCCCAACAAATACATTCATTAAAATGATAGGCGGGAACATTTATTTTAAAACCAGAACTATTAATTGGTGTTTTTAAAACTAAATTATTATCAAGCAATTCATCAAGACTAACCTTATAAACCTGATCAACTTCGCTATCATTAATTTTTATTTGAGGCTGAATCTTTGAATACCATAAAAAAACATGAATATTAAAATATGATACTGGTGTATAAAGGCTAGAAAGTTGTCCTAAGCTTTTTAAGGTTGAAGAATCAATTCCAATTTCTTCATTTGTTTCTCTAAGTGAAGCATTTTTTGCAGTTTCATTTTTATCAATAGCTCCCCCAGGTAAAGATACTTGGCCTTTATGATGCTCAACATTATCGGTTCTTTTTGTTAGCAGAAAAAATAATTGATTATTTTCTTCAAATAAAATGATGCTAACGCTAGCCTGCTTAGCATCTTTTGGAGGAATAAATGCTTTTTCTGTAATACTATTTATCGGAATTACAGACATTTTTCTATGGCTCTTCCATCCAGGTAATTTAGAATTACCACCAACTCTTTCCTTTATTAATGCAATTATTTTGTCTACTTTCATATCCGTGAAATATAAGCACATAATTTGGGATTGGAATGGAACTTTACTCAACGATTTAACCTTATGCGTTGATCTACTTAATTTATCTTTAGAAAAAAGAAAGCTTCCTGAGATGACAGAAGAAAAATATAGAAAGAAATTTCTTTTCCCAATTAAAACTTTTTATGAGTCCATTGGATTTGATTTTTCAAAAGAGGATTTTACAATTGCTAATGATGAATTTCATCAAGGCTTTGAAAAAAAGTTTAAAAAACTAGCTTTACAACCTTATGCACAAGATACCATTTTACGTTTTCAGAAATTGGGAATTACACAAAGCATATTATCTGCAACAGTTCAAAGTAGACTAAATGAGCAAGTAGATTTTTTTGGTATTACACATCTACTTGATAACGTGGTTGGTATTAGTAATACACCATCAGGCTATGGAAAAGAATTTGAAGGAAGAGAATTATTAAGTAATACTGATATACCACTTGATCAAACAATTATTGTTGGTGATAGTATGCTAGACTTTTCTGTTTCAACAGCACTTAGCATTGATTGTGCACTACTTTCTAACGGGCATAACAATCTAGAAAGACTTCAAGCCACAGGATCAAAAACTTTTGATAATATTCAATCGTTTTCAGATTGGATTTTAGATTGACTTAGGTAGTTATCCCACCATCAACAGTAAAAATTGACCCTGTCACAAAATCTGATGCTTCAGATGCAAGATAAAGCGCCATTCCTGATATATCATCCGGTGATCCCATTTTACCCTGTGGAATAGATTTAACAATTTTATTATGTGTATCTTCGTTCTCCCACAACGCTTTACTGAAATCAGTTTTAATTAGTCCAGGAGCTAAAGTATTAACATTGATATTATGCTCACCAAGCTCTTTAGCTAAAACTTTTGTAAGCATCACTACAGCAGCCTTGCTTATGTTATAAACCCCTAAACCTTCAAGCGGTGTTTTAGCTGCTATGGAAGCTACATTAATAATTTTACCAGAATTATTGGCAATCATTGTCTCACTACATGCTTTTGCAAAATTAAAATAGCCTTTAACATTAACATCAAAAATTTTATCCCAATGAGAATCTTCAGAATTTAAAATTGGTCCATAGTAGGGATTTGCTGCTGCGTTATTTACTAAAATGTCAACTTTATCAAATTTTTCTATTGTATAATCTACAACGGATTGAATGGATTCTTTATTGCTTGTATTGCATTCAATAGGTACAAAAGTTAATCCATTTGATTCTGCTTCATTAACTGCAGAATCGAGATTTTCTTTTCTCCTACTACAAATAACAACGTTTGCACCTGCTTGTGCAAGTTTCATAGCAATAGCCTTGCCTATTCCTTTTGATCCTCCAGAAACTATTGCAGTTTTCTTAGCTAAATTAAGCACTTATTTTTTCTTTCTGCGTTCAGCCATTGCTTTCCACATTGATTCAGGCAATTTAGTTAAATCAGAAAATTCTCCTGCTCCCGCAATCCATTCTCCACCATCAATTGTAACAACTTCTCCATTGATATATGCAGAACCATCGCTCATTAAATAGGATGCTAGATTTTCTAATTCGTGTCTCTCTCCAAAACGTTTCATTGGAATTTTATTTTTCATATCATCTTCAAAATCATCAAATCCTGGCGGCATTAATCTCGACCAAGCCCCTTTTGTAGGGAAAGGCCCCGGTGCTATTGCGTTAAATCGAATATTATATTTACCCCACTCAACAGCTAATGATCTTGTCATTGCTAAAACACCTGCTTTTGCAGCTGCAGATGGCACTACAAAAGGTGAACCAGTCCAGGCGTATGTTGTTACAATACTTAAAATATTACCTTTTTTATTTTTGATCATTTCTTTACCAAGAACACTTGTACAATTCCATGTACCCATAAGCACAATATCAATTACGGCCTTAAAAGCATTTTGACTAAGCATCTCAGTTGGAGAAATAAAATTACCAGCAGCATTATTCAACAATGCGTCAATTGTTCCAAACTTTTCTAATGCCTGTTTGGACATAGATTCAACATCCTCAATTTTTCGTACGTCCCCAGGGCAAGTTAACACATCAATATTTTGTTGTGAAAACTCATGAGCTGCTTCTTCAAGGACTTCCTTTCGTCTTCCGCTGATTACTAAATTTGCTCCTAGTTCACCAAACCTTCTTGCCATACTTTTTCCTAAACCTGAACCACCTCCAGTAACAACAATTGTTTTATTTTTTAATAAATTGTCTTTAAACATATTGTATTCTCCCCTTCATTACTTTAATGCATCTAAATTATTTTTAATTGTTTCTGTTTTTTCTTTCAGCGGATCTAGTACAGTGTCTTCTATTACATCACCTATTTTTTCTTCGCTACTTTCAAGCTGTGTTTTAATTTCATCAATATTGGGTAAAGGTTGATTTGTGAAAAGTAAATAGGCACAATATAAAATAAATAAGGTTATCCCAAGTGTAACAATTTTAAATAGTTTTTTAATTACACTAAAGGTTATCATAGTAATTAACACTATTGCTACAGCAAGATAAGCAGGATTATCCGAAATGCTATTTAACAGATTTTCTAACATTATATCAATTTATACATTACATTTCTACTTTACAAAGATGAAACATAAATCAATACAAAACGTTAATAATAATGTGATTAAAAAAGTATGTGTTTTATTCTTTTTACTAAATCTTGTTTTTGCTCAAGATAAAATTGAGTTAAAACAGGCTGATTCTTTATCATCTATTCAAACTAATAATGAAACCCTTACTTCGTTGAGAGGAAACATTATTTTCAAAAAAGGGGATCAACTACTTTTTGGTGACAGAGCTATACAATCAAGTAACAATGAAATAGTAAAACTTTATGATAATGTAAAAATTGAAGATGGCAATAAAATAATATTTTGCGATTCTTTATTCTTTGATACTGAAAAAGATAAAATAGAACTACTTGGACGAGTCAGTATAAATAATGGCAATCAAATAATTACTTCTTCTAAAGGAAGTTTAGATAATAAAAATGAAAAAATTACGCTCTTAAGTAATTCAACTGTTGAGGATAAAAACCAAAAAATTGAGGGTGATCTAATTGAAGTTATTTTTGACGAAAGTGAAATTATATCATTAGAAGTTTTAGAAAATGGTTCCATTTTTTCTAAAAACTTTGGTTATGAAAAAGATAATAATAACAAAAATCAATCTATTGAAAATCAAGATATACTTACTGGTAATATTATTAGTATAAGTATGAATAATAATGAGGTTGATGAAGTTGAACTGAAAGGAATGGCTTCCAGCTTTATTCACCTATATGAAGATTCGCTTTATCAAGGAACGAATGAAATTTCTGGTGATAAAATTATCTTACAATTAAANAATAATAATGCNACTGAANTAGTATCTAATGGAGGTGTAATAGGNAAATTTATTCCTTCTTCTTCAAATTCATCAGGTCAAGAAAAAGTAGATTATAGTGGAGATAGAGTAGAATTTGATACTAATTCAAGATCCTCAAAAATGTATGGGAATGCTAACATNGTTCANGTTGGAATGGATTTAACAGCNGCNCAAATAAATCTTGACTGGAAAAGCAACATTCTAGAAGCATTTAGCACTAATGCTTTTAATGAAGATGAAAATTTAGAACCTACNTTAATTGAAANTGGTCGNGAACCAGTTTCAGGAAAATCTATGGTTTATAATATTAAAAATAGAAAAGGGAAAGTAATTGCNGGGAAAACNAAAGTACAAAATAATACTTATATCGGCACACAAATTACTACTGTTTCCGATAGCACTTTTTACATTGATGATTGCATTTTCACGTCGTGCGATCCATCAAAATTTTATATTGGANGTAAACANGCAAAAATTATTTANGGAGATAAAATTATATTAAAGCCATTAAACATNGTTGTNGGAGGTGTACCAATTTTTGGTATACCNAAAGCTATCTTTCCNCATTCCAATGAAGAAAGAAGATCCGGTTGGATCATGCCATCTTTCGGGTCATCAGATAATCGAGGAAACTACTTAGATGGNCTTGGATATTATTTTGCTCCAAATGATTATTTTGGTTCTGAAAATTCAATTATTTTTGCTGATAGACAGGGCTTAATTCTTAAATCAAAAAANCAATACAAAAATCGTTACAAATTTAGCGGTGGATTCAANTTTGAAATTCGTAAACATTTGAGCTCNTCTGAACAGGATATTGCAAAACTAAATGAAAACAACAAGACAGATTTTTCTTTAAATTGGAATCACAATCAAATTCTTCGTAANGACCAAACATTAAGATCNAATGTNAGCTATTACAGTAATGGNGAATACAATCGTGAGACAAGNATTGATCCAATCAAAAGATTAAATCAGCAAGCAATTTCTAATGCTACATANTCAAAAAGATGGAAAGATAAAAATNTCTCAATGAGNGTNAATGTNTCCAATAAACANGACTTAATGTCNAAAAATAAGGTTAATAGCTCATCTTCTTTTTATCAAAATCCTACTAGTCTTTCTTCTTCTATAACAGAGAATGCAAGCACACTTCCTTCATTAAATTTTCGAGTTGGAAGAAGAAACTTATTTAACAACGCAAACGAGTCTTTTTTGAATAACATTCAATGGGATTTTAATTCAAAAATTTTAAATAATTCTAAAAACTATTATCGCTCTCAAGAGTTGATAGACGAAGAAGGAATGAGCAGCTTTCAATGGGAGCAGGATGATGATGGAAATGCTATTGCTTTTAATCAAACTGATATGATGTTAAAAAATAAATTTAGCATTAATGCTCCATTCACTGCTTTTAAGTATGTTGCAATTAACCCAAATATTAATATTAGTTCTGACTTTGTAAATAAATTTCAAGAAGCATCTATTAATGAAGAAAATGAAGTAGAATTTAATACAGTCGATCGCTTTAAAAATAGGACTACCTCAAATTTGGCTTTATCAATATCTACCAAAGTGTACGGCATTCTACCATTTAAGGTNGGAAATTTTCAAGCTATAAGACATGTAATGACACCAAGGATTGGATTTTCATATTCCCCTAATTATCTCAAAAATGATAATTATTTTCAGGAATTTAATGATGAATACTATGATTATTTTTCTGGAACGCTTATAGGCTCTACTCCAAGAACAAGTAGTAAAAAAATTAATATATCTCTTGGAAATGTATTTCAAGCAAAGAGAAATACAAATAATGAAGAAGAAAAAATAGATCTTTTTTCTTTACGTATGAATACTGGGTATGATGTAAACAAAGAAGAATTCAAATTATCNACTTTAAATTCTTCTTTAAGAAGCAGCTTAAAAAATGGAACAAANATTGATATGAATTTTACTCATGATTTTTATGAGTTTAACAATGAAGAAAGTGTAAGAATAAATGAACTCCGATCAGTTCCTAGGCTCACTGGTATCAGACTTTCAACGAATTTTACATTAAAGGGTAAAAAGAATGATATTCAAAATAATAATGAATTATCAGAAGAAACAAAAAATTTCCTAAATGATTTTTCCTCGAATGTTTGGCAAAGCAGAATAGGAGTAAGTTATACATTAAACAAAATTAATCCNGAAAATAAAATTGAGAATTTTTGGCTGAATTCTAATACAAGTATAAATGTCACAAACAATTGGAAGTTAAATTATAATGCTAGATTTAATCTTATAGATAATAATATAGTTCGACACAATTTGACACTTTATCGAGAAATTGATTGTTGGGAATTATTTGTTGATTGGACCCCTAATGGATATGCTAGAGGATTATATTTTAGATTAAACTTAAAATCAGATATGCTTCAAGATCTAAAAGTTGAACAAAAAACAGGAATCTATACTACTAGACCAAGTTTTTAGGTGTTATTACTTAAAAAAATTATTAAAGTTGTTTTGTGAAATCAAAATTCCAGAAAATTAAAGGAACTTATGATATACTTCCGCCGGAAAGTAAAAAATGGAATACAGCTATTTCAATTCTTCAATCATTAAGCGAACAATTTGGATATGAAGAAATCAAAACTCCAACAATTGAAAATATTGATTTATTTAAACAAAATATTGGATATGAAACTGATGTTTCAAAAGAAATGTTTTCTTGGGAAGATCCTTCTGGCAATCAACTAGTTTTAAAGCCCGAAATGACTGCTCCTGTTGTTAGGGCGTACATCGAATCAGGGTTTTTTAGAAGTAAACCTTTGTGTAAACTATTTTATATTGATTCTTTATTTCGTAGAGAAAAACCGCAAAAAGGAAGACAAAGACAATTTCATCAATTCGGGCTTGAAGCAATTGGATCTTCTGAGGTCGAACAAGATGTAGAGGTTATTCTTTTGGCGACAAAGATATTGTGTCATTTAGGCGTTTCAAATACAACTCTTCAAATAAATGATATTGGGAATTATGAAACTAGAAAAAAATATCAGGAAAAATTGAATGAATACTTTTCAAGTTATAAATCTAATCTATCAAAATTATCTCTAAATAGATTAGGAAATAACTCTTTACGTATTCTTGACAGTAAAGAAGAGGAAGACATCGAAATCATTAAAAATGCTCCATTAATGAAAGAATTTTTAACAAAGGATGAATTAAATAACTATTCATCACTTTTATCTCACTTAGATGCATTAGGAATACCTTACAAAGAAAATGGTCATTTAGTGAGAGGACTGGACTACTATAATGGAACTACGTTCGAAATTTCAAATATGTCATCAAAATCGCAAAATGCGCTACTTGGTGGTGGAAGATATGACAATTTGGTTGAAAGCATGGGGGGTCCATCTACACCTGCTGTCGGATTTGCTGCAGGTATTGAAAGACTTTTAATTGAATCATCAANGGAAGATAAAAATGAAACAATAGATTTTTTCATTGGTTTTGAATCTCATGCTNAAAGCGCTATTAAGATAGCAAATCAATTAATTGATGAAGGTTATTCCCTTTATATTGATACTTTAAAAAGATCTGAAAAGAATCANTTAAAAAATGCAATTAAAATGAATGCAAGTTTTTACTTAAGATGTGATGAATCAATTAAGCTAAAAAACTTAACTTCAAAAGAAGAATTAGTTATAAATAATATTTCAGAGCTCAAAAAATTNATAAAATTGTAACCCAATAATTTATATTTATATATAAATATAAATTTTTGACAAATACTCTTCGATTTGTGTAAGTTGCCAACCAATATGTCAANAAATGAAAAACTATTAATTATTGTAGAGTCTCCATCAAAGACCAAAACAATATCAAAATATGTAGATAATGCATCAGTTATTGCTAGCGTAGGTCATTTCAAAGATCTTCCAAAAAAAGATATGGGAATAGATATTGATAATGATTTTGCTATGCAAATAGAAAGTATGCCTGATAAGAAAAAGTTTCTATCTCAATTAAAAAAAGAGGTGAAAATCGCTGATCGCATTTTAATTGCCACTGACCCAGACCGTGAAGGTGAAGCAATTGCAGCAGATATTGCATCTGAAATCAAAGGAGATATTGAAAGAGTTGAATTCACTGAAATAACAAANCANGCTGTNTTAGAAGCAGTTAATAATTCTCGAAAAATAAATTATGATTTGGTAGATGCTCAACGTGCCAGAAGAGCTATTGACCGTATTGTTGGTTTTTCATTTTCTCCAGTACTTTGGAAAACATTAAGATCTTTAAAAAATAAAGGNCTATCAGCTGGTCGTGTACAATCNGTTGCTCTAAAACTATTGGTTGATCGTGAAAAGCTNAGAAANAAGTTTATTGAAAATAAATTTTATGCTATTGATGCAAATATTTCGGAAGAGAAAAGCGGTGAAATTTTTAAAGCATCATTAGTCTCATATAACGGAAAACCTGTTGCTAAAAGCGATGATTTTGGAAAATTTGATGTTGGTTTAAAAGATGATAATATTATTCAAGTAGATCAAAAATTAGCAGAACAAATAAAAGAAGAATGCAATGCTAATGATTGGTTAGTTAATANTATTGAAAGTAAACCAACTTCCAGCTCTCCAGCGCCGCCGTTCACCACAAGCACGCTACAACAAGATGCTTCAAGAAGATTTGGATTTTCTCCAAAAAGAACAATGGTAGTTGCACAAAAACTTTATGAACAAGGGTTTATTACATACATGAGAACTGATTCTACCCATCTTTCATCTGAAGCATTAAATGCTTCCAAGAAATTTATAGAAAGCAGTTTTGGGAATGATTTTTTATCTGAAAAAACGAATATCTATAAAAATAAAGTTGCCAATGCTCAAGAAGCTCATGAAGCTATTCGTCCCGCAGGTACAGCATTTAGTAAAGTTGAAGATGTCCAAAAAATTGGTGCTGATGAAGCAAAGCTATACGAATTAATTTTAAATAGAACAGTTGCTTCTCAAATGAAGCCCGCACAATATATTCGAACAAACGTTGAAATTCATAATGGAACATCTATCTTTAAAGCAAGTGGGAATGTTACAGTATTTAAAGGTTACACTTTAGCATATGAACAAGCCCTGACAAGAAAAGATAAAGGCAGACCTGATAGCCTACCAGCTTTGGATAAACAATCCAAAATTCAAAGCAAGGAAGTATTGCTTGAAGAAAAAACAACATCTCCTCCTAGAAGATTTTCAGAGGCTATGTTAGTTAAAGAAATGGAAATAAGAGGAATTGGAAGACCTTCTACTTATTCTGCAATTATAGAAAAATTGTCGCAAAAAGAATATGTTGTGAAAAAAAATAAAACTTTAATACCAACTTTTGTTGGAATAGCGGTATCACAATTACTAGAAAACCATTATAATGCATTATTCAATGAAAGATTTACAGCTGATATGGAAAATCGTTTGGATGCTATATCCAGATCTGAAAATTCATACTTAGAAGTATTAAAAGAATTTTACTATGGTAATAATGACTACAAAGGAGTAGCAAAATTATTAGATGAAGAAGTTGACATTGCAAAGGCATGTACAGTTAATGTAGAAAAAGATTTAGATATTAGAATCGGCAAGTTTGGTCCATATGTTCAAAAAGATGGTAATAACACAACTATTCCTGAAGATTTATTTTTTGGAGAGCTAAACAAGAAGAAATTAGACAATCTTGACAGTATGCAGAAAGAGGATAATGTTATTGGAGTGCATACTAACGGAGAAAATATTTTATTAAAAATTGGTAGATACGGACCATATGTCGAGCTTGAAAAAAGTAAAAAAAGAAAGTCTGTTTTAAAAAGTATTGGTGTAGAAAATCTCACACAAGACGTAGCTATCGAACTATTAAGTCTTCCAAAAAAATTAGGTGCTCATCCTGATACAGATGAAGATGTTTTAGCTGATTTTGGGCCATACGGTCCTTACGTAAAGTGTGGTAAAATAAATGCATCAATGAAATCAGATGAGAGCCCATTAACAATAACATTGGAAAATGCTGTAAAGTTAATTAAAGATAGAAAGCTAAAATTTGAGCCAAAAGTTCTTGGTGAACATCCCAAGACTAAAAATGAGGTATCAATCAAAAGAGGACGATTTGGACCATACGTTACCGACGGAAAGAAAAATGCGTCTTTAAAAGGATATGTAGTTGATGAAGTCACTTTAGATCAAGCAGTACAATTAATTGATGAAAAATCATGACGAAAAATTTATATTTATTTTTTTTTAGTACAATTTTATTACTTGGATTTCAATCTTCTATAGAAGAACGCTTATATACACTTAATAGAGATCTTATGTGTCCAGTCTGTGATGGGTTAACCTTAGAGCAATCTCAAGCTGCACCTGCCCTCGAAATGAAAGACGAAATTAAAAAAATGGTGATTCAAGGAATGTCTGATAAAGAAATCAAAGAACATTTTGTTCAAAAATACGGTATTGAAATTCTTGCTAACCCACCAAAAAAAGGCTTTGATACTCTAGTTTGGCTCGCACCTCTATTTTTTGGTTTTTTTGGAATAGTTTTTCTGTACAGATATATTTTTTCTTAAACTCTATACAAAATGAGTANAAAACATTTAGATAAAATTGTTTCTCTTTGTAAACGTAAAGGCTTTGTATTTCCAAACTCTGAAATTTATGGAGGATTAAAAGCGTCTTATGACTATGGGCCTCTTGGTGTAGAATTAAAAAAAGCTATATCAGAAAAATGGTGGAAAGCTATGACGAACAATTCAAACATTGTTGGGCTNGATAGTTCTATCATGGTTCACCCAGATGTATGGGAAGCAAGTGGACATATTGCCAACTTTAATGATCCTATGACGGATAATAAGGATAGTAAAAAACGTTATAGAATTGACGATCTATTAGCTCAGCAAAAAAGTAAAGTTATTGATACCTTATGCGAAATGCTGTCTATTGAAAATAAAAATGATAGTGATACTCTTGATAAAATCAGTCACACTTTACTTCAAGAATCAGATAAATATAGCAATGCTTTAGAATCAGCAGAAGTTATTGATCCATTTTCAGGAAATATTGGAAAATGGACCCAAGCTACTCAGTTTAACCTAATGTTTCAGACAAATTCAGGTCCATCGGAAAAATCTGGTAAAAGTATTTATTTACGTCCTGAAACAGCTCAAGGGATTTATATTAATTATTTATTAGTTCAAAATTCTATGAGATTAAAAGTTCCATTCGGTATCGCTCAAATTGGAAAAGCCTTTAGAAATGAAATTATTGCAAGAAATTTTATTTTTAGAACAAGAGAATTTGAACAAATGGAAATGCAATATTTTGTTCATCCTTCTGAAGATGAATCATCTATGGAACTTTGGAAAAATAAAAGAATTAGCTTTTATTCTGAAGAATTAGGAATTAGCAAAGATAATTTAAAATTTCATCAACATTCCGAAGATGCCCTGGCTCATTATGCAAAAGATGCTTTTGACATTGAATATAATTTTCCATTTGGTTGGGGTGAAGTTGAAGGTATTCATAATAGAACTGATTTTGATTTAAAAGAGCATGAAAAATTATCTGGAAAAAATATGATGTATTTTGATGCTCTTAAAAATGAAAAGTATCATCCTTTTATCATTGAAACATCTACTGGCTTAAATCGACTATTTTTAATGCTTCTTTGTGAATCTTATTATGAAGATAATGAGAATAATAGAACTGTATTAAAACTACCTTTTGATTTGGCTCCAAATAAAATTGTAATCTGTCCTCTGCTAAAAAAAGACGGTCTTCCTGAAAAAGCTAAAGAAATATTTGATTCAATAAACTCAACATATAAATGTGTGTACGATCAACAAGGCTCCATTGGAAAAAGATATTATAGACAAGATGAAGCAGGAACACCTTTTGGTATTACCATTGATCACGAAACCTTAAAAGATAATTCTATTACAATTAGAGAAAGAGATTCTATGGAACAACATAGAATACCAGTTGATAACATTTTAAAATTCATTTCAGAAAATAAATAGTACAGGAGAAAAGTATGCGCTCTGCTAATCCAGCATTAAATAATAACACTTTTAGAAATACAAGACGAGTTAGCGGTGAGCAAGCTATGTCTATTGACGGTACAGTAAATAAAACTGCATTAAGTCTACTTCTAGTTATGACATCTGCGATTTACACATGGAATAATCCTGAAGTTGGATTAGCTTTATTTTGGCCTATCACAATATTTACTTTCGTTTTATTAATGATCACAATTTTTAATAAGAAATCTGCCCCAATTACAGTCCCATTATATTGTCTAGCTGAAGGATTGGTTCTAGGTGGAATCTCTGCCTATGCGAATGCATTGTATCCTGGGATTGCTAATCAAGCGATAGCGTTAACATTTGGAATTTTGGCAGCTCTATTATTTTTATATAAAAGTAGGTTAATTGCTGCTACAGAAAATTTTAAATTAGGAATATTTTCTGCTACTTTTGGCATTCTCATTATATATGTATTAAATCTAATCCTATCTTTATTTGGCGTTTCATTCATGGGGCCTTTATTTGGTAATGGATTGACAGGTATTTTATTTTCACTCTTCGTCATAGGAATAGCATCTTTAAACCTTGTGCTAGATTTTGATTTTATTGAAAATGGAGCCGAACAGGGCGCCCCTAAATATATGGAATGGTATGCTGCATTTGGACTGATGATTACTCTTATCTGGCTATATATTGAAATACTTAATCTTCTAATGAAACTTAGAAGTAGAAGGTAATATACCCCTCCTCTTTAAATTATTGACATAAAGTACACTTTCTCCTAGATTATGCCAACTAAGGGTATATTTATACCTCTACAAGAGGTACGTACCAAGGATTTATTAATATGTACATAAACAAAGGAAAAACAATGAGAAAGCTATATAACATGATAGCACTAGTATTATTTTCTAGTTTAATGTTTGCTCAATCAGTTTCAGGTACCGTTACTGATGCAGATGGTAATGCACTATTTGGAGCAAATGTTACTGTAGAAGGTACTTCATCTGGTGCTGCAACAGGAGCTGATGGATCATATTCAGTCGACGATGTTGCGAGCGGTACTTATACAGTTACTGCTTCATACATTGGATATGAATCTGCTAGTGTTTCTGTAAGTGTAGATGGTGCTGCTACTGCTAATTTTTCATTAGCATCAAGNGCAGTTGCTGGTAATGCAGTATCTGTTCTTGGTTCACGTTTTGCAAGAAACGTTGATGAACAAGCAGTTCCAGTAGAAGTCATTACTGAGCTTGAAATTCGTGCAGCCGGTTTTACTGAAACCAATGAATTGCTGCAATCTCTAGTTCCATCTTATAATGCTCCTAGAGGGTATATTACTGATGGTTCCGACCATATGAGACCTGCAACTTTACGTGGTATGGCTCCTAATCAGACTCTTGTACTTGTAAATGGTAAAAGACGTCATCAGGGTGCTTTAGTTCACGTAAATGGTTCTGTTGGTNGAGGTTCAACTCAAGTTGACTTAAATGCAATCCCAGCTAGCGCTATTGAAAAAATTGAAGTGCTACGTGATGGTGCTGCCGCTCAATACGGTTCAGATGCCGTTGCGGGGGTAATCAACATTATTTTAAAAGAATCTGGCGGAGCTGACCTAAGTGTAACTTATGGTCAAAATCTTTCTTTATTTGAAAGAGGTTATGCTGCAGGAGAAGGTCTTATTGATGGCCAAGATGCTTCAACGTATGCTTGGGATCTTGATGAGGAAGTTGAAGGTACTGGTTACCTTCCTTACTCTGCAGATAGAGGCTATGCCCGTTCAGGTCTTGAAACAGTTCTTAAAGAAGATGGAAGAAACCTAATTATTCATGCTGGAAACGGCTTGGATCTTTTTGGAGGAAGCCTATACATTAGTGGTCAGATCAGAGATGGTGGTCGTACTAACCGTGCTGGATTAGACCCAAGAAGACAGTACTTTGCGGGAATGGATGATAAAGAATATGCATTCGATAGAGAAAATCACCGTATTGGTGCTGGTGAGTTTGAACAAGTAAGTCTTATGTTTAACGGAAGCTTCCCTATGGAAACCGGAGGAACATTCTATGCTTTTGGTGGAATGAATTCTCGTGATGGTGAAAGTGGATGTTATTACAGAAGAGCTCAAGATAACCGTACATTACGTGCATGGTATCCTGATGGGTTCTTACCATTAATTAGTCCAACACTTACTGATACTTCACTTGCTTTAGGTATGAAAGGTATCATGAGTGGAGCAGTACTAAATGGATATGCTTACGACTTTAGTGTAACAACTGGTAGTAATGACTTTGCATGGGGAATGCAAAACAGTCATAATGCTACTGCAGGTACAGGTCCAAATCAACAAGCTGAATTTGATCTAGGTACTTTAGGTTACAGTCAAACAACTGTAAACTTTGACCTTGCAACTCAAATTGAAGTTGATGGTTTTGTTGGACCAGTTGACCTTGCTATGGGTGCAGAAATGCGTATGGAAAACTATACTATTGAAGCTGGTGAAGAAGCAGGATATGCTGACTTTGGCTACGATGTATTGGACGGACCAAACGCTGGTGCATCAGCTGCAGTTGGTTGTCAATGTTTGCCTGGATTAGCACCAGCAAATGAACAAGATCGTGACAGAGACGCTTTCAGTCTATATGCTGAAATGGGTGGTAATGTCACAGAAGACTTGTTACTTGATGTTGCATTAAGAACAGAAAATTATAGTGACTTTGGTTCAACAACCAATGGTAAAGTTGCAATGAGATATCAAATTGATGAAGGTGTTGCTGCAAGAGGTTCTTTCAGCACAGGCTTTAGAGCACCAGCTCTACAAGAAGCTTATTTCTCATCAATTGCGACAAACTTTATTGATGGCGTGCCTCTTGAAGTTGGTACATTCCCTGTTGATACTGAAGCTGCAAGAGCTCTTGGAGCTCAAGACCTTGAACCAGAAACATCTGAAAATCTATCTTTAGGTATGACTTACAAAGATGATAAATTCTCATTATCTGTAGATGCATATATGATTACAGTTGAAGATCGTATTAGCATGAGTGAGACATTTAGAGGTTCAGGTACAACTTCTGATATGGTTTCTTTCTTTGCTGAAAGAGGTGTACCAGCTGCGGCAGGTAGATACTTCTTCAATGGTATTGATACAGAAACTAATGGTTTAGACATTGTTGCAACTATGAGAGAAGATGTTGCAAATGGTTCATTATTGCTTAAAGCAGCAATGAACTTTAATGATACCGAAGTTACAAATAAGGGAGAACTTGAAACTCCTGCTGAGTTGGCTGCTTATACTTCAAGTGTATTGCTTGGACGTACTAATACAGTAAGATATGAAAGTTCATCTCCAAAAGAAAACTTCCAGTTCTCAGCAACTTTACAAAAACCATCATCTACTTGGATGGTGAAACTAAATCGTTGGGGTGAAGTTACTATTCCAGCAAGTACAGTTGAAAGAGAGCAGGTATTGAGTTCAAAAACTACAGTTGATATGGAATACTCATTCCAAGTCAATAGTCAAGTAAGAATGGCAATTGGTGCTAATAACTTATTTGATGTTTATCCTGATAAAACTATTAAAAGAAATAGTTTTAATGGAATTTTCCAGCATTCAGGATATAGTCCATTTGGATTTAACGGACGTTACATTTACACACGTCTTGATATGACTTTATAAACTGATTTTAAGTCATAAAATAAATAAAAAGCCTCTACTTTTTGTAGAGGCTTTTTATTAGCTTAAGAATATAAAAATGAAGAAAATATTAAACTCACTTTTCTTACCCATGTTCATGCTTTCTTTGGTGGCATGTAAATTCGGATCAGACTATACTCAATCCAGTGAAAACCTTGAAAATAAAAATGGTGCTGTATCTTCAACTTCCAGATTAGCATCTGCCGCAGGTATAGACATTATGAAAAAAGGTGGAAATGCATTTGATGCAATTGTAGCCACTGGTTTTACATTAGCTGTTACTTCTCCTTCAAATGGGAATATTGGTGGTGGCGGGTTTATGGTTGCCAGAACTGCCGACGGCGAAATAGTTACACTCGATTTTCGTGAAAAAGCACCTACGCTTTCATATGAAACAATGTTTCTTGATGAAAATGGTAATTATAGTAGAAATCTAGCGCTGTTATCACACAAATCATCAGGTGTTCCTGGTACTGTTGATGGATTAATAAAAATTTTTAATGATTATGGTTCGGGGAATTTTACACTCAATGAAATTTTATCTTATGCAATTGACTATGCAGAAAATGGTCACGCAATTAATAAGAGTTCAGCTTTCGGATTCGATTTTTATAAACATCTTTTCCTAGAAGATAAAGGATCTACTGAAGTTTTTATAAAAGACTATTCTTTAGAAATGCGACAATTACAGGAAGATGTTTCTAACGGAACTATTCCAGAAGAAGAATATATCAAAAAGATGAGGCAATTAAACCAATGGAATGAAGGTGATGTAATTGTTCAAAAAGATTTAGCAGAAACTTTAAAAAGAATCGCATTAAATGGTAGAGATGGATTTTATGAAGGAAAAACCGCAGACTTAATTGTTAATGAAATGAAATTGAACAATGGTTTGATATCCCATGATGATTTAAAAGAATATAATTCGGTNTATAGAGAGCCNATAGTTGGAAACTATNGAGGACANACAATTATATCTATGGGTCCACCAAGCTCTGGAGGTCCTCTAATTATTCAGATGCTAAATATGCTCGAAAATTTTGAAGTACAAGCAATGAAAAGAAACTCTACAGAATTTGTTCACATGTTAACAGAGATTCAAAGATTAGCTTATGCAGACAGAGCAATTCATTTAGGAGATCCTGATTTTTATCCTAGTCCTGTTCCAATGTTAATTTCTAAGGACTATGCTANAAAAAGATTAGGGTTNNTTTCAATGGACNAAGCTACTCCAAGCTCAGAAATTGCAGCTGGAAGTACAACACCTGAATCAATGGAAACTACTCATTATTCGGCAATGGATAAATTTGGTAATACTGTTGGTATAACAACTACAATCAATCTTTCGTTTGGAAATAAAAAAATAGTCGATGGTGCAGGTTTTCTTTTAAATAATGAGATGGATGATTTTGCTTCATCACCAGGATCTCAAAATGCATTTGGATTAATTGGTTATGAAGCTAATTCAATTAAGCCTGCTAAAAGACCCTTGAGCTCAATGTCACCTACAATTGTTCTTAATCCAGAAGGAGAATCATTAATGACAATAGGAGCTGCAGGTGGTTCAAGAATAATTACTACTGTTTTACAAGTTATAATAAGTGTTGTAGATCATCAATTAAATGTGCAAGAAGCTATAAATTTAGGTAGAACTCACTCTCAATGGATTCCAGATGTTATTCGATATGAGGGAGTAAATGACATGAATACCAAATCCAATGAATTTTTGCCATCTTTAAGCGCTAAACAAATAGATGAACTAAAAAATTTAAATCACAGATTTGAAGATGGAAATGTAGAAAATGGAATTTATTACCTAGCAAGAGCACATGGTATAATGTATAAGGACGGTCAATTTACTACCGGAGTTGACTGGAGAGGAAACGGAGAAATATCAGATGGAATTACGTACTAAAATTATATTAATATTTTTATTTTTATTCATTGGATGTGGAGAGTCAGGAAGAGCAACCCAATCTGTCCTTCCTACCCCTGAAGTGAAATATACTCCTGGAGATATTATTACTGATAGCCAGGGCTATATTTCATACAGAGTTGGTAATATGCCAATAATTATTACAGTTCCGCATGATGGTACCCTTGCTCCTTCTACTTTTCCCGACAGAACGGGATCTTCAGCAAGAGCTGAAAATACAAGAAAAGTTGCAGAACAATTTGCATATTTTTTTAACGCTAATTCAAATGGATTATATCCTCACATCATTTATAATAATATTAGCAGAAGTAAACTGGATCCTGACCTAAATCAAATGGATGGTGCACAAGGTAATTCTTATGCAAATTTATCTTATGGTACCTATCATAGCTTTTTACAAACTGCTATTGACTCAGTTGAAGCATACTTTGATGCGGGTATTTTATTAAATTTAGTTGAACATAATCATTCTAATCAAAAAGTAGAACTCGGGTATTTACTTTCAGCTTCAGATTTGGATTTAACAAACCTACAGCTAAATAGTTATAGTGCCCAATCTAGCGTATCGCAAATAGCTGATATTTCAACTTCTTCTTTTGCCGAAGTAATAAGAGGATATAATAGTCTTGGAACACTTATAGTAGGTAGAAGCTATACCAGCAACGATGTCACTTATAGTTTTGAAGCTGTACCTAACTTAGACAATCCAACAATTGGCAGCACTGATTATAGCTCAGGTGGATACACAATCGCGCAATATGGAAGTTCTAACGGTGGGAAAATTAATGGAATTGATGTTGCTACTCCATTTGCTGGATTTAGAGACAATGCAAATGCATATAGAGCATTGGCTGTAATTCTTGAAGAATCAGTTAAGATTTTCTACCAAGAAAATCTTGGAGTAATTTTATATTAATTTCCTCTAAGGGCAGTAGCTTTATTTAAATATTCTTGAGCATCCTCAAGACGGCCTTCTCCAAAGTAAGTTCTATAAACTCCATAGTAATACTGTGGATCATTTGGATCTTTGTCAATCAATTCCATATAGTAATTTCTTGATTTTCTCCATCTTTCTGCCTGTTCAAGTGCCTTTGCTAGACCTAATAATGCTTCCACATCATCAGGAGCTAAGAAGTATGCTTCTTCAAAGTTGTATTCTGCTTCTTCAAAATTTTCCATTTTTAAATAAACAAGACCTCTATTAAAAAATAGGTCTACCAACTCTCGGTCTTCTGAAGTATTCTCAATAGCTAAATCTAAATTTTTTAATGCTGCATCAAATTTATCTTGAGCAAGATATAAAGCTCCTAGACTCTTTAGAGCTGTTGGTTCTAAGGGTTCCATTGCAAGCGCTTGTTCATAATATTCTAATCCTTTATCAAATTCACCCAATCTAACAACACTTTGTCCAGCACTAACTAGTAGTGCAATTTTTGTTTCTTCGGGAATGTCATCAAGGGCTAAGCCCATATCAAGATACTTAATAGTATTCTCTTTATCTCCTTTAACTGAAGAATATAATGCAGCAAGAGCATATGCTCCTGGCTGTGAAGGGTCTAATTCTTTAGCATTTAATGAAGTTTGAATGGCTTGATCAACGAGAGCATCTCTTTGCTCAGCACTTGCAGCTCTATTAAGTAAAGAGAGAAATCCTGATGCTTTATAATATATCAAATTATAGCTTTTTGTAACAGATGCAGTTATCGCTTGCTGAATAGGTACTCTTTTATCGTTTCTAGTTGGACGAATTTTTAATCCACTAGGAGCAGTTTGAGCAATATCCATATATTTTTTTACAGATACCCAATCTTGCTTTCTAGGAAATATTTTGTCACCGAGATGAAATGCTGCTTCCCATTTATCTTTTGGATGATTTAAGGCTTCTAATAAATATTTTTCTGCTTCTCCCCATTCTTTATCTTTAATTCTAATTTTAGCAGACTCTAATGCTTGACCAGCAAATAACGTTGTGGCTAATATTGCTAGAGCTATAAAATTTCTAAAATAATTCATGCTTGTAGTTCTCCTTATGTTTAAAAAGCAAGTTAGTGTTATTATAATGAGTTTTCAAGAAGTATGGTCATTCATCCATTTAAGCCTTTTCAAAAATTCTGCATCATTTATTTTGAGAAGACCGTCCATGCCTATACCTTCAATACAAAAAGACGCTGTTACGGCACCTACTTTCATTGAATCTAATATATTTTTACCATTCATTTTTCCCATAAGGACCCCACCAATATAAGCATCACCTGCTCCAGTTGTATCAATAACTTTATCTACAGGGAATGCTTGAACGGAGAAATTATTTTGTTTGTCAAAGAAATAGGACCCATTTCCCCCATCTTTTATAATTAAACTTTTTGGCCCAAGATCTAAAATTGCTTTTGACATTTCTTTAATATTTGCATCGGCCATGCCAGACAAAGCGCGTGCTTCATTAAAGTTTATACAAAACAAGTCTACTCGCTCTATTAAAGCTTTAAGTTCTTTATTTGCAATATTTATATAGAGCTTAAAAGTATCTAACAATACAAATGGCTTACTTTGCATTTGATTTAAAAGCTCAGTTTGTAGATGTGGTGCAGTATTCCCCAACAAAAGAAATGGACAATTTTTAGAGTGTTTGGACAAATCAGGTATATAAGATTCAGAAACACCTGGGTCAACGTATAAAGTTTTTCTTGATGAGAAATCATCTTTATACTCACCTCCCCAACAAAATGTATTTCCATCTAGCTGTGTTAATGAGTTCGTTGTTATTGAATGCTCAGAAAGTAAATTAAAATGCTTTTTTTCAAAGTCATCACCAACAACTCCAACTAGTTCGCAGGTATTTTTTTTATTAGCTAATAGTGCATAAGCGGCCGATCCACCCAGTACGTTAGAAAATACACCATATTTATTAACAATTTTATCGATGCTAATTGATCCAAAAACGACTGCTTTATGTGATTGATTTGAAGTCATAATTTTTTTTATTAAGATAGTTATGTAAATAAAATGAAAAAAGAAAAAATAGTTCTCGGGATGAGCGGCGGGGTGGACAGTTCCGTTGCTGCTATTTTGCTTCAAAAAAAAGGTTTTGAAGTATATGGTGTCTTTATGAAGAATTGGGATGATAAAAATGCTATTTGCAATGCGGAAGATGATTATGCTGATGCAGTAAGTGTATGCAATCAATTAAATATTCCTNTAAAAAAGATAAATTATACAAAAGAGTACAAAGATCGTGTTTTTTCACAATTTCTTGATGACCACAAAAATGGATTTACTCCTAATCCAGATGTTTTGTGTAATAAAGAAATTAAATTTGACGTTTTTCAAAAATATGCTAAACAAATAGGAGCAACAAAAATTGCCTCAGGACATTATGCGAAAATTGTAAAGGAAAATGATAATTTTTTTATAAGTAAAGCATCTGACAGAACAAAAGATCAATCCTATTTTTTATATCAATTAAAAAGTTCACTATTACATAACATCGAGTTTCCTTTAGGGAGTTTACTTAAGAAAGATATCAGAAAAATTGCTGAAGAAAATAATTTGGTTAATGCTTCTAAAAAAGATAGCACAGGTATATGCTTTATTGGAGATCGAAAATATAATGATTTTGTTTGTCAATTTTTAAAAACAAAAAAAGGTAAAATTATTACAGTTGATGGTGAAGAAATTGGTTATCATGATGGACATATGTACTTTACGGTTGGTCAACGAAAAGGGTTAGGAATTGGAGCTAGAAATTCTGCGTTCGATAAACCTTGGTATGTGGTGAATAAAGATATTAATAAAAATATCGTTTATGTAGCTCAAGGGGGTACTCACCCAGCTTTATTTTCTGATCAATTATTGGCTGATAACATGTATTGGAGTAGAGATATCTCAAAATTATTACCGTTTAAATGTAATGCAAAAGTTAGATATAGAGATGAAGATCATTCATGCCAAATATTATCATCCAATGAAGACAAATGTTATATTAAATTTGATAATAAAATTAAGGCAATAACAAATGGTCAGTCGATTGTTTTATATGATGAGGACGGCATTTGTATTGGCGGTGGAATCATTAGAAAAAGAAACATACCTTTTTTAGGTGAGGAAATAAATGAATAACGAATTGAGAGTTATAATTTTAGCAGCTGGCAAAGGTACTAGAATGAATTCAGATTTACCAAAAGTGTTACACAAATTACAAGGTAAGGCACTCATTGACTATGTAATTGACGAAAGTGAACTTCTAGACCCCAAAGAAATAATATTAGTAGTAGGATTTAAAAAAGAGCAAGTTATAAAACATACTAAAAACAGAATTCATCTTAAGTATGCTACTCAAGTAGAGCAGCTTGGAACAGGGCATGCAGTACTACAAACAAAGGAGTTATTAAAAAATAAAAAAGGGCATATATTAATTTTATATGGCGATGTTCCAAATATCAAATCGTCAACTCTTATGCCGATTGTTGATGATCATATTAGTAATAATCGTGACTTAACCTTAATTACTGCAGAAATTGATGACCCCTCGGGATACGGACGAATTATAAGAGATAAAAATGGAAACCTATTAAAAATTATTGAAGAAAAAGATTGTAGTGACAATGAGAAAAAAATTAAAGAGTGGAATCCAGGTATATACATTTTCAAAATAAAAGAGGTTTTTAGAATTTTAAATAGTATTAAAACAAATAATGCCTCCAAAGAATACTATCTCACTGATGCAATTGGATTAGCGCAACAATCAAATATGCAAATGAAAGCAATTAAAATTGCAAATTCTGGTGAAGTAATTGGGATAAATACAACTGATCAGCTGAAAGAGCTTGAAGATTGAAATACTTTCTAAATATAGTTATCAGTTTTTTGGCTTTTGTTATTTTGGGATTTGCCTGGTCATTCAATACATATCTGAAACAAGAATCACCAGTAAAGAATTTAAGTCTAACAAATAATTCAGAATTAACGAGTAAAATAAAATTATTCGAAAATTATTCTTCCCAAACTTTACGAATTGCAGTCTTAAATGGCTGCGGTGTTAGTGGAGTTGGTAATTCTTATGGAAACATATTTACAAATAGATATGGATTGCAGGTTACCAGAATTGAAAATGCGGATAACTTTAACTATGAAATGACGACTATAGTCATTTTAAATAAGGATAATCCTAATGTTGATAATATACTGACTATTTTAGGAACTAATATTAATGCTGGTAATGTACAGTTTAATTCAACTGTAAATCCTGATGAAGATATTCAAATTATTATTGGTAAAGACTATCAAGAGTTTCTTAACTTGAATCAATGAGTTCAAAATCGTTACTTAAAAAAATTATTTCATTGGCAGACGACAAAAAAGCTGAGAATATTGTTGCGCTAGATGTTTCAAAGATCACCTCTCTTTCAGAATATTTTGTTGTATGCTCAGCTTCAAATCTTATTCAAGTCAAAGCTATTGCGGATAACATAAAGGAAAATATTTCTGAAAATCCCTGGAAAACAGAAGGCTATGAAAATGGGACATGGATTATTTTAGATTATGTTGATATAGTAGTGCATATTTTCTTTGATGAAATGCGATCTTACTATGATTTAGAAAGAATTTGGTTTGATGCTAAGGTGGTAAAAGTATGAAGCTAAATAAACTTATTAATGATTTTTTGCAAGACTATCTTGACCAAAATAAAGTTGAGTTTTCTGATTGGAGTATAAATGTTAACAATCAAGAAGGGTTTGGAGATTATTCTTCTAATATTGCGCTTAAGCTAGCAAAGATATTGAAAAAGGCACCGATAGAAATTGCAAAAAGCATTGCTAATCATCCCAACATATCAGAAAATGTTTTCACCTTAAGTTCCTCTCAACCTGGCTTCGTTAACTTTCATATTTCTAATGATTACTATCTTAAAATTTTAAAGCAAATTATTAGTGAATCAGAAAATTTTGGTAAAAAGAAAAAATTAAATAAATCAGCCAATGTAGAATTTGTAAGCAGCAACCCTACCGGACCTCTTACAGTAGGTCATGGAAGACAAGCAATCCTTGGTGACATGGTTTCCAATATATTAACATGGAATGGGTATAATGTTACAAGAGAATATTACTATAATGATGCTGGAAAACAAATGAGAGTGCTTGCAGAATCTTGCTATGCTAAATATGCCAAACAGGTTGGTAAAGATGTCGAAATGCCTGTAAATGGATATGTTGGAACATATTTAGATGAAATTGCTGAGAAGATTATCAATGAACATGGAAAAGATTTAGAATCTGATAATCCAATTTTTAGAGAATTTACAGAAAAAGAAATCTTTGCAAACATTAAAAATACACTAGATAGTCTTGGCATCAAATTTGATGTTTTTACCAAAGAAGGAACTTTTTATAAAAACGGTGCGATTGATAATGTTCTGAAAATCTTAAAAGAAAAAAATCTTTCTTATGAAAAAGATGGTGCAGTATGGTTTAAAACATCTAGCCTAAATAAAGAAGAAGATAAAGTATTGGTAAAGAGTTCAGGAGAACCAACATATAGATTGCCAGATATTGCATATCATGCAGATAAAGTTGATAGGGGTTTCGATTTAATTGTAGATATTTTTGGTGCTGATCATATTGATACATATCCAGATGTAATTTTAGGGCTTAAATGCCTGGATAAAAAAACCGAACACATAAAAGTTGTTATTCACCAATTTGTAACAATTAAAAAAGGTGGAGAAATTGTAAAAATGTCTACTAGAAAAGCAAACTTTATAACTCTTGATGAACTTAAGGATGAGCTAAGCTCAGATATTATAAGATATTTCTTTATCATGAGAGGCGCAAACAGTCACCTTGATTTTGACTTAGATCTGGCAAAAGATGAATCTGAAAAAAATCCTGTCTATTATTTACAATATGCTAACGCAAGAATTTCAAATCTACTAAAAAGATATGATAAAGAAATTTCTACAGATAGTAAAATTGATTACTCTCTATTAAAAGAGAAGGATGAAATTGCCTTAGTAAAGTTATTATCAGAATTCCCTATTAAAATGGAAGATGTTTCACATTCACTAGAGCCAAGAAAAATTGCAACATATTTAGAAGAAGTCGCTGCAGCATATCACAAATTTTATGGTAACCATAAAGTGATTAATCCACAAAACACTCATTTATCTTCAGCCAGAAAAAAATTATGTGAGGCAACAAAAATCATTTTAGTAAATGGATTGTCAATTCTTGGGATAAGTGCTCCAGAAAGAATGTGAATATGAACATATTGAGAATCGGCCACCGAGGATCAAAAGGCTATGTTGCAGAAAATACTCTTGAATCGATTAAGCATGCTATTTTATTAGGAGTAAATGGAATTGAGATTGATGTTTTTAAATGCTTGAGCGGCGAACTAGTTCTATCACATGAAAATAACTTAAAGCGATTAACTGGTAAATCAGGTCAATTGGAAAAACTAACTCTAGGTGAACTTAAAAAATTTTTGGTAGTTGGAAAGTATAAAATTCCTACATTGACAGATGTTTTACAGACAATTGAAACGCCACTTTTTGTCAACATAGAGCTAAAAGGATTAAATACAGCGCAAGCCACATCTAAAATTATTACGAATCTATCTAAAAGCACTTCATGGAGGTTAGAAAACTTTATTATTTCAAGTTTTAATTGGAATGAGCTTGAACAATTTAGATCCATAGATAAAAATACTCCAGTTGGAGTACTACTAAGTAATTCGATGAGTATAAATGAAGCTATTGAGTTTGGGAAAAAAATCAATGCGCAGGCTATACACCCTAATTTTAAACTACTTAATGAAAAAACGGTTAAAAAGATTAAAAATAATGGTTTTAAAATTTATACCTGGACTGTGAATAGTAAAGATGATATTAATTATATGAAAAAACTTAAAGTTGATGGGATTATATCAGACTTTCCAGATAAAATTTAATCATTAATTTTAGCAGGAAAAATAAAGTATAAAATAATTCCAGATACAAATGCAATCAATCCTTTCAAAAATGGTAAAGGAAAAACTAAAAGAAAACTTTCTTGGAGCCATGAGAGTATAGCAAACATTATTCCAAATGAACCAAGTAAATTCCAAAAAAATTTTCTCATACATTAATTTAAATAATATTATGTTTGAATAATGTTAGAATTTTCGTGGAGGCGGGGAGATTCGAACTCCCGTCCAAAGTAGAGAAAAAGTAGACATCTACATGTTTAGTTTCTTGATCGTGTTTCACTAGATACCTGTACAAGAACAAACAGCTATAAAGCAATCTTCTAAGGTTTCATTTATTTAACAGAAGCAGAAAAATAAACTATCTCATTTTTATGACACCATTCAGCGAACGATGAGAAACGTCTACTGATGATGGGCTTCAGCAATTAAGCGAAAGCCATTTGGCCATTATCGGCACTTAATATAGGTTAGAAGTTTTAAGAGGTACTAAGCTCTACATGCAATCTAAGATTCCATTCTAAAATGTCGAAACCGGTCGCCCCCAATTGTCAAATAAAACTGAAAATACAATACATTTTGGAAACAAAAAAGGCTCTGTAGCGCCAACCCCAGAGCCTTTTCGATTGCTTGTATTTGCGTACAATAATCTAATTTTAGACTTACGCAAACTAATAATAAATTTTTCAAATGGTCAATATTTTTTATTTCAAATTTGAAAAAAAATTTTAAAAAATGACTTTTTATGAGTATTAATTTAAATTTTATAGGTTATATTTTAGCCTAGTTTTGCCTCCGTAGCTCAATGGTAGAGCAGGGGCCTTTTAAGCCCTTGGTTGTAGGTTCGAGTCCTTCCGGGGGTACTATTTTGGGGAAATCTCATAATTATGTCTGAATTTCATAAAAAACATATTGGTCCTTCACAGAGTGAAATCAAAGAAATGTTGCAATATCTTGATTGCAGTAGTCTCAATGATCTTCTTGATAAGATTGTGCCTAAAAATATTCTTGATATAGATGACATGTCTATTGGAAATGAAGTATTCTCTGAAAATGATATTTTAAATCACGTTAAAAATATTGGTACTAATAATAAAGTCCATAGATCTTTAATCGGCCAAGGTTATTATGATACCATTACTCCAAACGTCATTTTAAGAAATATACTTGAGAATCCAGGCTGGTATACACAGTATACTCCATATCAACCTGAAATCTCACAAGGTAGATTGGAAGCTCTTTTGAATTATCAAACAATGATTACTCAAATTACTGCTTTACCAATTGCTAATGCATCCCTTTTAGATGAAGGAACTGCAGCGAGTGAAGCGATGTTAATGCTTTATCGCAAAAATAAATCTGAAAAAACGCAATTTTTAGTTGATAAAGAATGTTTTCAACAAACTATAGACGTCATTATTTCAAGAGCTGAGCCATTAAATATTGAAATCATTGTAACAGACTTTAAAAATTTTGATTTTACCAATGCTTTTGGTTGTATTGTCCAATATCCAAATAAATATGGACAAATTGCGTCAGACAACGATTATAAACGTGTTGTATCTGATGCACATAGTTCAAATTGTAAGGTCATATTTGCGAGTGATTTAATGTGCTTACAGCTTTTTGAAGCTCCGGGTAATTTAGGAGCTGACATAGCTGTTGGTAATAGTCAACGATTTGGTGTGCCACTTGGGTACGGCGGGCCTCATGCTGCATTTATGTCTACAAGTGAAGAATTTAAAAGAGATATTCCTGGGAGAATTGTAGGAGTATCTCAAGACCGTAGAGGAAATCAAGCTTATAGACTTACACTTCAAACCAGAGAACAGCATATTAGAAGAGAAAAAGCAACTTCAAATATTTGTACAGCTCAAGTATTACTTGCTATCATTTCAGGAATGTATGCATTATTTCACGGTCCAGATGATTTAAAAAATATTGCAAGACGAATTCATAGTCATACAAAAGAACTTGCCGATAAAATTGCAAATCTAGGTCATGAGATTGTAACTAATGATAATTCATTTTTTGATACAATAGTAATCAAATTATCAAACATGAGTATTGATAGTTTAAAAGATAGGGCATTAAAGCATAATTTTAATTTGATGTATCACGATAATGGACTTATTGGTATCTCTTTGGATGAGAAAACAGATTTTGCTGAAGTTGAGACGCTTGCAAATCTATTTGATGCACATAATGATTCTAAAAATTCTTATAATATTTTTAAACCGAATAGAGTAGGAGATATTTTAACTCATCCTATTTTTCATAGCATTAATTCAGAAACAGAAATGCTTAGATACATCAATAAGTTAGAAAAAAGGGATCTGTCCTTGAACTATAGTATGATACCATTAGGGTCTTGTACTATGAAACTGAATGCGACTGTTGAAATGATTCCAATTAGTTGGCCAGAATTCAATTCTATCCACCCTTTTGCACCATTAAGTCAGGCTAAGGGTTATGAAAAAATCATTAATGAACTAGAAGAAATGCTTTATAAGGTTACTGGATTTGATGCCGTATCGTTTCAACCAAATTCTGGTGCTCAAGGAGAATATGCTGGATTATTAAGCATTAGAGAGTATCATAAAGCGAATAATTCAAAAAGAGATATTTGTCTAATACCTGAATCTGCCCATGGAACAAATCCTGCAAGTGCAATAATGGCTGGACTTAAAGTTGTGATAGTAAAATGTGATGACCATGGAAATATAGATTTTAAAGATTTAAGCGCAAAAGTTGATGAGGCTGGTGACAGGTTGTCATCATTAATGGTTACTTACCCCTCAACCCATGGTGTATTTGAACATAACATTGATGAAATATGTAATTTAATTCACGAAAATGGTGGCTTAGTCTACATGGATGGAGCCAACTTGAACGCCATGGTTGGTGTATGTAAACCAGGTAAATTTGGAGCTGATGTTATGCACATTAATCTTCATAAAACTTTTTGTATACCGCATGGTGGAGGAGGTCCAGGTATGGGTCCAATTTGTGTGAATGAAAAATTAAAACCACATCTTCCAAAACATAGTTTCACTGATGAAGATTTTTCTTATTCTGTATCGTCATCACCATTTGGTAGTGCAAGTATTCTATTAATTTCTTATATCTATATGAAATTAATGGCAGCAAATGGTTTATTGAAAGCATCCCAAGTTGCAATTTTATCTGCAAACTATATGGCTAAGAGACTAGAAAATGATTATAGCATTCTATATCGCGGTAAGAGCGGATTAAATGCGCATGAGTTCATTGTTGATTGTAGATCATTTAAATCCACTGCTAATATTACTAATGAGGATATTGCAAAAAGATTAATTGACTATGGGTTTCATGCTCCTACTATGTCTTGGCCGATTCCAGGAACACTTATGATTGAACCGACTGAAAGTGAAACAAAATCTGAACTTGATAAATTTTGTGATGCAATGATTGCAATTAAACAAGAAATTGTTGACATAGAATCAGGCAAAATGCCTCAAGAAGATAATGTTTTAGTTAATGCTCCTCATACTGTAAATGATATTTGTGATGATTGGAATCATCCTTATTCAAAAGAAAGTGCTGTTTTTCCAACTCAATGGAATAAAGAAAATAAGTTTTGGCCATATGTTTCTAGAATTGATAATGCTTTTGGAGATAGAAATTTTTTCTGCGTATGTCCCGATATAAATTCATATAAATGAAAAAAATAATTTTCATTTGTACTGGTAATTCCTGTAGATCTCAAATGGCACATGGATTATTTCGTGAAATGTGTAGTGAAAAATTCGAAGTTTTTAGCGCCGGATCTCATCCTAGCAGAGTTCACCCTGCTGCAATCAAAGTTATGAATGAAGTAGAAATTGACATTTCTCATCATACATCAGATAATATTAAAATATATATGGATAAAAATATTGATATCGTAGTTACGGTATGTGATAATGCTGATAAAGAATGTCCAACTTTTCCAGGTAAAATTAAAAGAATTCATTGGAGCATTGAAGATCCATTCAAAAAATGGTCATATGATGAAAACGATTTAAGTGTTTTTAGAACTACTAGGGAAATACTAAAAGAAAAAATTTCTGATTTGTTGACAACTATTTAAAATATTCTTGTAGTGCTTTGACACTAATTTTGTTTAAATGTTTCATAGAATCAATAGCAGCTCTTGCCCCTGGAAGCGTAGTAATAGTTAAAATATTTTTCATGACTGACGTTTTTCCAATCGCTTCTTCGTCAAATCTTGATTGTGGCCCTTCAGGTGTATTGATTACTAATTGAATATTATCATTTAAAATTTCATCAACAACATTCGGTCTTCCTTCACCAACTTTAAACATAGTATCGCACAAAATACCTTGTTCATTTAGAAACCTACATGTACCCTTTGTAGCGACGAGGTTAAAGCCTAAACCCATTAAATTTCTTGCTATTGGAATAAGGCCTGCCCTATCTGTTTTATTAACTGATAAAAAAGCTGTGCCTTGTTTTGGAACATTATACCCATCTGACTTCATCGCTTTTAAGAAAGCACTACCTGTGCTCATATCAATACCCATTACTTCACCAGTAGATTTCATTTCAGGGCCTAAAAAGACTTTTTCATCTTTAAACTTTTTAAATGGTAAGACTGCTTTCTTTACAGCATAATGTTCAAAATTATTTTCTTTCAATTTGAAATCATGTAATGATTTACCAACTGAAATTTGTGCGGCTATATTTGCCAATGGAACGTTGCTATATTTACTAACAAAAGGCACTGTGCGGCTTGATCTTGGGTTTACCTCTAAAACATATACTTTATCATCTTTTACGGCAAATTGAAGATTAATTAAGCCTATAACTTTAAGCTCTAGTGCTAATTTAGCTGTAATAGTTTCAATTTCTTTTTTAACAGCATCACTTACTTCGTATGGGGGAATAACACATGAAGAATCTCCAGAATGAACTCCAGCTTCNTCNATATGTTGCATAATTCCTCCAATGAAAACGTTTTCTCCGTCGCAAAGTGCATCTACATCAAACTCAAATGCATTTTCAATAAATTGATCAATTAAAATTGGGTGATCATTTGTAGCTTCAGCTGATCTAAATACATAATCCACCAATTGTTCTTTTGAATAGACAATTTGCATTGCTCTTCCACCTAATACAAAACTTGGTCTTACTAATACAGGAAAGTTAGCAGTTTCAGCATAACTATAAATATCGTCATAATTTTTGGCTATACAATACTCAGGAGTTAATACTTTTAGTTTGTCAATTACCTTAGCAAACTCTTCTCTGTTTTCAGCAAGATTAATACTTTCGGATGATGTACCATATATTTTGACTCCAGCTGAGGCAAGTTGGTTAGCAATTTTTAATGGTGTTTGTCCTCCAAATTGAACTAATACACCATCTGGCTTTTCAAAATTGATAATATTCATAATATCTTCGAATGTTATTGGTTCAAAATAAAGTCTATCAGCTAAATCAAAATCAGTTGAGACAGTTTCTGGATTACAATTAACCATTATTGATTTATAGCCAGCTTCTCTCAAACCAAACACCGCTTGTACACAACAATAATCAAATTCAATACCTTGACCAATCCTATTTGGCCCACCTCCTAAAATCATAATTTTTTTGCCTTCAAGAGGTTGTAAATCATTTTCTGATTCATATGAGGAATATGAATAAGGGGTTTCAGCTTCGAATTCCCCAGCACAAGTATCTACTAATTTGTAGACTGGTTTAATTCCTTGATCTATTCTCATTTGCTGAACTTCATTTTCGGATAAATTGTTTAAGCGAGCTATTTGTAAATCTGAAAATCCATTCTTTTTTAAAAATTCTAAATTCTCTATTGAAGAATACTCTTTTTCAATATTAACTATTTCTTGAATTTCTGTTAAGAACCATGGATCTATGCCAGTATTTTTATGAATTTCTTCAATTGAAAATTCCTGCTTAATAGCTTCTTTGACTTTTAACATCCTAAATGCGCTACCATCATTTAAAGATTTAATATCTAGCTCTCTAAATCTTTTAATATCTAAATCTTCATCTCGAGGATCTTTTGTTTCAAATCCTGGTAAATTAAGTTCTAGAGAGCGGAAAGCTTTTTGAAATGATTCCCTAAATGTCCTTCCAATGGCCATCGCTTCCCCAACGGACTGCATTTGTACACCTAGTTTCCCCGAAGCTGATGAAAATTTTTCAAAATCAAATCTTGGCAATTTTGTCACTATATAATCAATTGTAGGTTCAAAAGCCGCTAATGTCCTGNTGGTTATATCATTTTTTAATTCATCTAAAGAATATCCAACCGCCAGTTTAGCCGCAATTTTTGCTATAGGAAATCCTGTAGCTTTTGATGCTAATGCAGAAGACCTACTCACTCTTGGATTCATTTCAATAATCACCATTCTTCCATCAACTGGGTTAACAGCGAATTGAACATTTGAACCTCCAGTATCCACACCTATTTTTCTAATACATTTTATAGCTGCATTTCGCATTAATTGAAACTCTTTATCACTTAATGTCATAGCTGGTGCTATTGTAATAGAATCACCAGTATGTATACCCATTGGATCAATATTTTCAATTGAGCAAATGATAATAACATTATCATTTAAATCTCGTATGAGTTCTAATTCATATTCTTTCCACCCATTTAAGTATTCCTCAACAAGAACTTGACCGGTAGGGCTTTCTTTCAAACCTTTATTTACTGATGCTTCAAATTCTTCTTCATTGTATGCAACGGAACCACCTGAACCGCCTAAAGTAAATGAAGGTCTGATAATAGCAGGTAAGGAGATTTTATTTAATAACTTTTTTGCATCATCTAACGATTTAACAGTATATCCGTATGGTAAATCGAGACCAATTTCTAACATTGCCTGCTTAAACATTTCTCTGCTTTCAGCAGTTTCAATAGCTTTTCTGTTAGCTCCAATAAGTTCTACATTATACTTTTTAAGAATGCCTTCTTCATCTAGTTTCATGGCAACATTTAAAGCTGTTTGTCCGCCAACTGTAGGCAAAATAGCATCAGGTTTTTCTTTTTTTATTATTGCTTCAACGTATTCTGCAGAAATAGGCTCAATATAGGTTTTATCAGAAAATTGAGGATCAGTCATGATTGTAGCTGGGTTAGAATTAATTAATACAACTCGATAGCCTTCTTCTTTTAAAGCCTTAATAGCTTGTGTCCCTGAATAATCAAATTCACACCCCTGGCCAATAACAATGGGTCCAGCACCTATTACTAAAATAGTGTTTATATCATTACGTTTTGGCATCGTTCTTCATCATATTAAAAAATTCTTTGAAAACATATCTTGAATCATGTGGCCCTGGACTGGCTTCAGGATGATATTGAACTGAATATGCTGAAATATCTTTGCAGCTTATCCCTGCAACGGTATCATCATTTAAATGTTTATGCGTAACACTCACATTTAATGGAAGAGAATCTTCGTCAACAGCAAATCCATGATTTTGGGATGTAATTTCAACTTTGTTTGTAATTAAGTTTTTAACTGGCTGATTAATACCTCTATGACCAAACTTCATTTTGAACGTATTAGCACCTAATGCTAAAGCTAGAATTTGATGCCCAAGACATATTCCAAATATAGGTTTTTTACCCAACAAATTTTTTACCGTTTCTATTCCATACGTTACAGCAGCAGGGTCTCCAGGTCCATTCGATAAAAACACACCATCTGGATTAGAAGCAAGTATTTCATCGTGGGTTACATTTGCTGGAAAGATTTCAACTTCTGCATCGTGTTCAAGCATAATGTCATATATATTGCTTTTCATGCCAAAATCAATTGCTGCGATTTTATAAATAGGATTATCAGTATTTGATAAAACCACTTTTTTCTTTCTGGCAACTTTAATTGCTAAGTCTTGACCTTCCATTTTAGGAATATTTTTAATTTTGCTGGCCAAATTATGAGTGTCAAAATCTTCCGTTGAAATAATTCCTCTCATTGCACCTTTTTTTCTTATGTGTATAGTTAATGCTCTTGTATCAATATCTTGAATGCCAACTATATTATGTTTTATTAAAAAAGATGATAGAGATTCTTCAGACCTCCAATTTGAAGGTTGTATTGATTCGCTCTTAATTATAAATCCTGTAGCATAAACTCTTTCTGATTCGGTATCGCTATTATTGGTCCCATAATTTCCTATATGTGGACTGCTCATTGCAATCATCTGATTAGAATATGAGGGATCGGTTAATATTTCCTGATATCCAGTCATTCCAGTATTGAAGCAAACTTCACCGAAAGTTTCTCCACTTTCACCAAGACTTTTTCCGATAAAAAAAAGGCCATCCTCTAGAAACAGGATAGCCTTTTTTANTTTTTGCATGGCCTATTTTAAATCAATTAAACAAAAATTAAAACCTAATTTTTTTTCCTGTTGACATAAGTACAACNGCCATCAGTGTTGTTGCAATAGTAAATAGGACTAAAAAGATAGATGCTGCCAGAAATGAAGCATCTGAAACACCAAGCGTTGCTTCTCGTAATGCGCTAATTGCATAATAGATTGGATTTACTTGACTTAAAGTCATAGCCCAACCAGGNAGCATTTTAATGGAATAAAATATTCCTCCAAGGAAACTAAACGGTGTAATAACAAAATTTTGTATGAGTGCAAGCTGATCCCAGGAATCGGATAGCTGTCCAACAAAAAGACCCAGACTTGAAAATGACCATGATACTAAAAGAATAAAAAATAATGTAAGGGGTAGGTTTAAAATAGGCATTCCTGCTAGCCAACAAATCAAAAGAATTAAAATTCCATTAACAAATCCTCTTATAGCGCCTCCAATTATAAATGATAATGATAATTCAAGGCTGGAAAGTGGAGTAATCAAAAGCTCAGGAAGAGTTTGAAGTAATTTCATTTGTAACATTGACGAGGCAGAATTTGCAACTGCATTGGTAATTACGTTCATCATTAATAAACCTGGTAAGATATATATTTTGTATGAAACACCACCTATCTCACTAATTCTATTTTCTAGAGCTACTCCAAAAACAAAGATATATAATAAAGTAGTAACTATTCCTGGAATTATAGTTTGTCTCCAAACGGAGAAAAAACGCATAATTTCTCTAGAGGAAAGAGTATAAAAACCAACCCAATTTTTAATCATTAATTTTCCTCCCCGTTAAATCTAAAAAAACATCCTCTAAAGATGTTTGAGGAATATGGATATCTTCAATTTTAATATCTTTTTCAGAAAATTTTAAAATTATTGAAGGTAATTCAAGATTGGGTGTATCTGTAAAAATTTTCAAAGAGTTATTATCAATTTTATAATCATATTCACTTAAAAAACTTAAATCATTATTATCATTATCTTTTAATTGTATTTCAATGGAAGAGTTTTTGACCATTTTTTTTAAATTAGAAACTGTGTCTTCGACAATTAACTTTCCTTTATCTATAATCCCGACTCTCTCACATAAAAGCTCTGCTTCATCTATATAGTGAGTTGTTAACAGTATTGTTTTCCCATCTTTATGTAGTTCTTGTAAATACAGCCATAGATCATGCCTTAATTCAACATCAACGCCNGCAGTAGGTTCATCAAGAATGATGATTTCAGGGTCATGTACCAANGCTTTTGCTATTTGTAACCTTCGCTTCATTCCCCCTGAAAGCTCTCGCATTTTTTTTGTTCGATGTTTGGATAAACCTAATTTTTCTAGCAAATATTCAATTCTTTCTTTTGCATGAGATCTTGATACTCCATAAAAACCAGCCTGAAAATACAATAATTGTTCCAGAGGGAAAAACCAGTCCGTGCTAACTTCCTGTTGCGCAATTCCAACTTGTGATCTAGCAAATCTAAAGTCATTTTCTATGTTTTTTCCAAAAATTTCAATATCTCCATCTGATGGCTTAACTAGACTTGTAATTGAATTAATAGTTGTTGATTTTCCAGCGCCATTAGGACCTAGCAAGCCATAAAACTCACCTTTATTGATTTCCAAATCAATACCTTGTACTGCTTTTACATCATCGTATGACTTAAAAAGCTTATTGATTTTTATTGCTAGATTTTTACTCATTTGAAGATACTATTTTATAAATACTTCCTGAGAATTCCACTATATATAATTCACCATAATTAATCTTCATTTAAAAACTCGAATAAATCTTTCTCTTCAACAATCTTAATACTTAAATCTTGTGCTTTTGATAATTTTGATCCTGGATTTTTTCCTACAATAACAACACTAGTTTTTGAAGAAACAGAAGAGTTAACTGTAGCTCCTAGCTTTTCTAATCGAAGCTTTAGATCGCTACGTGACAAACTTTCAAAAGATCCAGTTATAACGACTTTATGATTCAACATCGTCATTTTTGAGGTATCATAAGTAGTAGGTATTATCTCAATACCTAATTGCAGACAACTTTCAACAATATTTTTATTGTTATTGTCGTTAAAATAATCTTGTATAGCTATAGCAACTGTTTCACCAATTCCATCTATCTCTACCATTTCTTCAACTGTTAATTCAGTTAATTTTTCTAAAGATGAATTACAGTATTTATCTATTATCTTGGATATATGTTGACCTACATTTGGGATACCAAGTCCAAATAAAAATCTAGGAAAAGTTGTTTTTTTAGATTGATTTATTGAATCAATTAAATTCATTGCAGATTTGTTCTTAAAACGATCTAAGTTAATTAAATCTTCATATTTTATTTTGTAAATATCATCAAAACTATTTAATAAATCTGCTTCAAATAATTGTTTAACAATTTGGGGACCCATACCTTCAATGTTCATTGCATTCTTTGAACAAAAATGTTCAAGTATACCCATAACTCTTGATTTACAATTTGGATTTATACATCTATATGCTGCTTCTCCTTCAATGCGTTCGATTTTACAGTCAGGATCAGGCCATTTATAATCACTAATTGAGAATTTTTGTGTATTTTGAGGTCTTTTATTTTTCAGAACCTGCGTAATCTTAGGAATTACATCGCCAGACCTTTCGATTAATACAAAATCATTAATTCTAATATCTTTTCTATCAATTTCATCTTGATTATGAAGAGTAGCACTGGATATCATAACACCTGACAATTCGACTTCTTTAATTTTTGCTACTGGAGTAACAACTCCTGTTCTACCGACTTGCAAATCAATTCCTATGATCTGGGATTCTGCTTGCTTTGCTTTAAATTTTGCTGCGATAGCCCATCTTGGAGAACGTGATCTTAACCCCAATCGCTCTCTTCTTTTGTAATTATTTACTTTTATAACAGAGCCATCAATTTCATAATCTATATGATTACGATTTGATTCAAGGGTGTGATGATATGCTATCATTTCACTAGCTAACGTAATTTTTTTGGATAACGGATTTACAGGAAGTCCAATTGACTTTAAATAGTCAAGCATTTCAACTTGATTATTAAACTCAATATCTTCACTACCTCCAATTTCGTAACAAAAAATTGAGAGATTTCTTGAGGCAGTAATTTTAGGATCGAGTTGTCTTACGCTTCCAGCTGCTGCATTCCTAGCATTTGCAAAGAGTTTCTCTCCTAATAATTCTCGAGATTTATTTAATTTATTGAAATCTGAGATGTTCATAAAAATTTCACCTCTAACTTCCATAAAAGTAGGGGTTTTTACAGATTTTCTTAGCTGCAATGGAATAGCATTGATAGTTTTGACATTATGAGTGATATCTTCTCCTTTAAATCCATCACCCCTTGTTAAAGCTCTTTCTAGTATTCCATTTTTATATATTAGCGAAACGCCTAAGCCATCAATTTTNGGTTCTGCTACAAAATCAACTTCAGAGTTGTTTAACCATTTTTTTATGCGTTTATAAAAATCAGTAATTTCTNCATCATTTATGGCATTGGATAAAGAAAGCATGGGGACAGCATGATCATAACTTTGTAATCCACTACTTACAGGATGACCAACTCTTTGAGTTGGTGATAAATCAGTAACTAAAGAAGGATATTCTTTTTCAAGCTCCTCAAGTTCTCTAAAAAGACTATCATATTCCTCATCAGACAACTTAGGGTCATCTAAAACATAATAAGCATGGTTATGATTATTAATTTCTGATATTAAGCTATCTATTCTTTTTTTGATCTCTTCTTCCATAAAAATCCTATAAAAACTAGTAAAATTATTAGTAGAAATAATTGTATTGATAAGTTATTAATAACAATTGAATGTGCATACATATTGAAGTGATTAGTTGCTATATCATTAAAATCAAACTCCCAATAAATAGTGTTATCGATTTCACTTATAAATGTAGCATTGGTGTTTCTCAAATGTCCTGGAATAGCAACACTGAAAGTGAAACCATCTAACATTAAATTGGTATTTTTTTCAAATTCTTTTTCTAAATCATTAATAATTATTGTCATATCTGAAAAAAAGTTTTTTGGCAATTGACGCTTCATTGGTGACAAGGCATCAATAAATATTTCAGAAGATTTTCTGCTAAATTCTTTTTCATGATCTTTTTGTTCTATATATGAGATATATGTGTCAATTTGATTATCTATTCTATCAAAAATAATTTTATCAATCGTATTTTTTTCTTGGAATACTTTTATGCTTTCAGAAAAAATATATCTCTTTGCAGGCACTAACCACGATAAATCATCTTCATCTATATCTAAATAGTTTATTATTTCTGGATATTTTAAATCAATTTCTAGATCCTTGATATTTGATTGAAATGTATATAAATCCCAAAAAAAATATGAATTGTTGGATACATCTATATCATACTGTAGGTTTGAAGAATTAGTAAAAGTTAATTTTGTTTTAGTTGGTGAAGATAAAATGGTTTCTTTTTCCCATATATTCTCTGTACCACTTTCATTTGTTTGACGTAATGAAGTTATCCAGCTATGTTTATTATTGGTTTTAGGGTGTGTGAAGTCACTATCAAGCAAGTCATTCTTATGGCCTATTGAGTTATATTTTACTGAAAAGCTTCCATTATCAAAAATTTGTATATGGACTAAGTTTTCCACACAAGAGACCAAGAAAAAACCGAGAAAAAATAAAATTTTTCTAGGCATTATGAAATTACTTGAAATTCTTTAGAAGTTTTATTGAGGATTTCAGCTCCATTTTTTGTAACGATGATGTCATCTTCAATTCTTACACCACCAATATCTGGTACATAAATTCCCGGTTCAACAGTCATTACGTAGTTTTCTTCGAGAACATCTTCACTTACTTTGCTAAACCTTGGGTCTTCATGAATTTCCAACCCTAATGAATGTCCTAGGCCATGATCAAAAAATTTACTATAACCTGCATTTGCTATGTGATCTCTTGCAATCGAATCAATAGACTTACAAGACATTCCAGATTTTATTCCTTCAATACTTTTAACTTGAGCATTTAAAACAATATCATAAATTGATTTTTGCTCATCTGAATATCCTTTTGTTGCGAATGATCTAGTCATATCAGCGTGATATCCTGCAAATTTTGCACCTGAATCAATAACTAGCAATTCACCTGGTCCAATTTTTCTGTCTGTCGGCTTATGGTGAGGTTTTGCTGAATTTGGCCCTGTACCAACTATAGCAGCAAATGCATCAGAATCGGAGTCTCCATACTTTCTATATAAAAATGATAATTGATTTGCTATGACCTTTTCTTCAACTCCAATTTTTACCATTGGCAATACTTCGGCAAACGCCTTATCTGTAATCTCAACAGCTGTTCTAATTGCTTCTAACTCTTTTTCATCCTTTAACATGGCCATTTTTTCTATAATTCCTGTAATATTTTTCAGGTTTATGTCAGACAAAACTTTTGATAATTGCTGATAACCTTGGTGACTTACATTATTTCCATCAAATCCTATGCTTTGACTGCTAGTTANTAGATTTTGTTTTTTAATAACCTCATAGTGGGAGATGCTATCAATGATAACTTTTGCTCCCTTTACTTCTTTTTCTGATTGTACGACGTATCTTCCATCAGTAATAAAATGTACTTGATCTGCTGTAATTAATAATGTTGCACTTGATCCAGTAAAACCACATAAATACCTAATGTGTGTTAAATTAGTTACAATCATTCCATCAAGATTTTCTTTTGCAAGCTTATCAATTAATATATGTTGTCTTCTTTGAAAATATTCANTGCTCATTTTAACCCCTACAAATTATCTAGTATGTTTTGTGCTTTATTTTGCTCACTCTTATTTTTTGAATAACTAATTATCAAACGAAGGTTTTTCTTTGCCTGCGTTTTTTTCCCTTGAGAAATCATAAGCTTGATTAGAGAAAGTGTGACTAATTCAGGTTTTTTAGAAACTCTTTTCTTTGATGTTACCACAGGTTTATGCTTGATTGATAAATTTGGGTCAAGTCTTTTCAATTGTTTATAAACAATATTTTTCTTTTTTGAGTTTATTTTATCATATATTTCATAAAGCATTAAGTAGGCAGAAAAGTAATCTTTATCATGTTTTATAACTTCATTTAATAAATTTTTAGATTCAGTAAGCTTTGAAGTTTCAAAAGCTTTTTTTGCTTTAATAAATGTATTAGTAATATTTGAAATCATCTTCTGTGCTCTTTAACCCAAGATTCAATATACTTAAGTGACTCGTTAACTGGAGTACCAGGACCAAAAAGTTTTCCTACCCCAATATTTGCTAACTCTTCAGCATCTTCTTCTGGTATAATTCCACCACCTGTTACTAAAATATTGTTTAGGTCATTTTCTTTTATTAAATCCATCACCCTTGAGAAAATTGTCATGTGAGCGCCTGAGAGTATTGAAAGAGCTATTACATCTACACCTTCCTGAATAGCTATTTTAACTACACTTTCTGGAGTTTGTCGAAGCCCTAAATAAATAACATCCATACCGGCATCTCTATAAGCAGCTGCAAGAACTTTAATTCCACGGTCATGACCGTCAAGCCCTGGTTTTGCCATTAATATTCTAATTGGTGGATTTATTTTCATACCTTATAATTTAATCAATCCAGACGTTTGATTCGCCTAATAAATCTCTTAATAAAACTAAGAATTGATTATTATTTGATACTTTAATTTTCTTAGAAATAATTTTTCGTTCTTGAGCATTTTCTCCGGGAATATGGACAACAAAAGAATGATCACCTTTATTTCCGTTAGCTAACTCAACAATTTCATTCATTAGATCTTTTGATGAATTTTTTGGTAACCTAATATTCACCTCAGTTAATTTTAAAACCTTCTTAGCATGATTAATTGGGATTACTTCATCAACGATTAATTTTAAATCAGCAAAGTCATTTTGTGTGGAAGTATGGCCCACTAAAAAAACTATATTATTATCTTTAATAATTTCTTTATACTTATCAAAAGCATCATGAAATATAATTGCTTCGGCTTGTCCTCCTAAGCAATCTAAATTAAAAAAGGCCATTTGCTGGTTTTTTTTATCAAAATGAAGTTTAAAATTTGTCACAGCACCTCCTATCTTTACAATAGAATTTTCCTTTAATATTTGCTTTTCAGAGAAATCGTAGTTACTTAATTCTTCTATAATATCTGCATATTTAATTAGAGGATTTCCTGAAACATAAATTCCGAGTACTTCTTTTTCTTTTGACAATTTTTCCTGATTATCCCAGTCTTCAATAATCGGTAAATCAGGCACTTTAATTAATTCTTCTTGATCGCCAAATAAATTAATTTGGTTTTTATTAGTTTGCTTATCTACTTGATTCCCATAGTTTATTGCCAAATCTACTGCCTCAAATAATTGTGCTCGATTTTCATTTAGTGAATCAAATGCTCCTGCAAGTATTAAGCTTTCTAATACTTTTTTATTCACAAGCCTTTGATCAACCTTTGAAATGAAATCGAAAATCGAATGGAATTTTCCGTGTTTATTTCTCACTTCAATACATTGTTCTAAGGCTTTTACTCCAACATTTTTTACAGCGTTTAGCCCAAACGAAATTTCTTTATCATTTAATGGTTCAAAGTTTATACCTGAATTATTAATATCAGGAGCATGAACCTTAATGTCCAACTTTCGACACTCATTAATAAGGACAACTACTTTATTAGTATTATTCATTTCGCTTGTTAAATTGGCTGACATAAATTCTGCAGTATAGTGTGTTTTAAGCCACCCAGTTTGATAGGCTATATATGAATAGGCCACTGAATGACTTTTGTTAAAACCATATTGAGCAAACTTATCAATTAATTCAAAAATCTGCTTTGCTTTACCTTTTGATAAACCATTTTTGACTGCGCCTTTTACAAACTTATCAGCCATTTGATCCATTAAAGAGCGAATTTTTTTCCCAATTGCTCGCCTCATTTCATCCGCTTCAGACAACGTAAACCCAGCAATAATATTCGCAATCTGCATCACTTGCTCTTGATAAACTATTATCCCGTATGTTTCTTTCAATGCCTCTTCTAACAACGGGTGAACATACTCTACTTTTTCTTTTCCATGAGCACGCTTAATATATCTATCAATGTTTTGCATTGGTCCTGGTCTATAAAGTGCGTTCATTGCAATTAAGCCATCTATACCTTTAGGTTTTAATTTTTTTAGGAATTCTCTCATTCCAGCTGACTCGAATTGAAAAATGCCAACAGTAAGACCTTTTGCAAAAAGCTCGTACACTTTTGGATCTTCCATATCAATTTCATCTATATCTATTTCTTTATTGAATCTTTTTTTTATTAAATCTATTGTCTTATCAATAACAGTCAGATTTCTCAATCCAAGAAAATCCATTTTTAATAATCCAATAGACTCAAGCTCTTTCATATCATACTGTGTTGTTACATCACCCTGTGAAGATCTATAAAGAGGGACAAAGTCAGTTAAATCTCCAGGAGCTACTACAACTCCAGCAGCATGAATAGAGGCATGTCGTGTCATACCTTCAAGAACTTTTGCATTATCTATTAGGTCTTTGTAGTTGGTTTGTGATACACTTCTTAAATCTGAATTTTGTTTTAATGCTTGATCCAATGTTACTTTTGGTCCTTCTGGAATCATCTTTGCAATCTTATCAACTTCAGAATATGAATAACTCATCACCCTTCCAACATCTCTTATTACTGCTCTAGCATTCATTTTTCCAAAAGTAATAATTTGAGTTACCGAATCTTCACCATAAATACTTTTTAAATAATCAATAACCTGACCTCTTCTTTCAACGCAAAAATCTATGTCAATATCTGGCATACTTATTCTATCAGGGTTTAAAAATCTTTCAAAAATTAAATTATGTTTTAGTGGATCAATATTTGTAATTCCAAGCGCGTACGATACTATACTCCCTGGGGCAGAACCTCTACCAGGGCCAACAGGTATTTTATTTTTTTTTGCATACTCTACAAAATCTGCAGTAATTAAGAAGTAGCTCGCAAATCCCATTTTTTTTATGACGGATAATTCATAATCAAGCCTATTATTAATCTCGCTATTAATATTCTCATATTTATTTTTTAAGCCTGATGAACACAATGTCTTTAAATATTCATCAATATCCTTTGATTTTTTATCTCCAGGGATAGAATACCATGGCAAATGATAGTCCTCCATTGGAATTTCAAGATCTACAGAATCAGTTAGAGCTCTTGTATTTTCTAAAGCTTCTGGAAATTGTTTAAATAGTGAAAACATTTCATCTTGGGATTTGAAATAAAATTCATTCCCTGGATATTTTAATCTATTTTTATCTGATAAATGTTTTCCCGTACCAATACAAATATGTACATCATGTGCTTTATAATGCTCTTTTTTTGCATAATGCGCATCGTTTGTCGCAATAATTGGAAGGTTCATTTCTTTTGCAAGCTTTGTTGCTAATTGAATATTTTGCAGCTCCTCTGGAATTCCATGATTTTGAAGTTCTATATAATATCTATCAGGGAAAATACTTGAATATTCTTCAGCAACTTTTTTTCCTGCTTCCAAACCATTGTAAATTAATGTTTCTGGTAAAATTCCTTTCAAGCATGCAGATAAACATATAATGCCTTCATTGTATTTTTGCAGAATCTCTGTATCAACACGAGGCTTATAGTAAAATCCCTCCAAATAACCATGGGTTACAATTTTCATTAAATTTTTATATCCTTGATAATTTTGTGCAATTAAAACCAAGTGGTTATATTGTCCTATTCCGCTAGATCTATCTTTTTGGAAGCGACTTCCTTTAGCTACATATACCTCACAACCAATAATTGGTTTAATATTTTTATCTTTTGCCTTTTTATAAAAGGAGACTGCACCAAATAAATTTCCATGCTCAGTTAAAGCAACAGAATCCATTCCTAGATCTGTAATAGTTTCAAGAACAGAAGGAACGTTTTGAGCTCCATCAAGCAAGCTGTTGTCAGAATGATTATGTAAATGAATAAATTCGCTTTTCATACACCCTTAATATATCTTAATTACTCTATTTTTTCCTTCTAAATCTTTGTATAAAATGGATTTATTAGAATTAAAATTTTCATTTATAGATATAATATCTTTTGTAACGGATGAAAAGGGGATTTCTAACAACATAATACCATTTGTTTTAATGAGGTTATTAAAATTTGATATTAAATATTTGTAAAATGATATCCCATACTTGAAATCGGTTAAAGCACTTATAGGTTCGTTCTGCTTTACTGACTGTTCAAGATTTTGTATTTCGTGATTGGCCAAATAGGGGGGATTACACAATATTAAATCAACTTTTGGTTGATTATACATAAAAATATCGTGGTTGAAAAATTCTACATTTCTACAACCAAGCAATTTTTTATTTTTATTAGCAGTTTTGATAGCGATTTTAGATTTATCTATACCTATATATTCATGATTTGGGAATTTCTTTGCAATGCTTAATAGGATGCAACCACTTCCTGTACAAAAATCTACAATCTTGAGAGTATCAGTTTTAGTGGATAAGAACTCAACTGCATAATCTACTAATAATTCAGTTTCGGGCCGAGGTATGAATACCCCTGGAGGAGTAAAAAATTTATCATTATAAAAATGAGTCACACCAGTAATATATTGAACTGGTTTATTTTGCAAAAGCTGCATAAACATTTTATCCAGATTTATAATATCTTTTGAAGATAAAATTATATCTTTAAAAAGTAATTCTGTCTTTGAAATGTTGAAATAATGCTGAACAAGAATTTTACTCTTTGCTTTTTTCTCTTGGACTTTTGTGCCTTCTAATTCTGAAATCTTATTTTTAATATATTCTTTTAGAAGGATCATTATATTTACGTTTTATTCTATTTTAGCGCTATCTTCTGCAAGCTTTAATTGTTCAATTAAGTGATTTAACTCTCCTTCAAGAGTAGCTTGTAATTTATGGGTTGTATAGTTAATTCGATGATCCGTGATTCTGCCTTGCGGGAAATTATATGTTCTAATTTTAGCAGAACGATCACCGGTGGAAACAAGACTTTTTCTCATTTCATCTCTGTCTTTATTTAATTTTTCTTGTTCAAGAGCAAATAGCCTTGATCTTAGAACTTTCATAGCTGAAGCTTTATTTTTATGTTGGGAGCTCTCATCCTGACAGGTAACCACTAATCCTGTTGGTATGTGGGTCAGTCGTATAGCGGATTCTGTTTTATTTACATGTTGTCCTCCAGCTCCGCTGGCTCTATATGTATCAACTTTTATATCTGCGTCGTTAATTTCTACTTCTGCAGTTTCAGCTTCTGGTAAAACAGCTACTGTAGCAGCTGAAGTGTGAACTCTACCACCCGATTCAGTTTTTGGAATTCGTTGAACTCTGTGCACACCACCTTCATATTTATAGACACCGTAAGCTTTAGGTCCTTCAATACTAAAAGTTGCTGATTTTAATCCACCTACACCAGTTTCATGTATATCCATAATTTTTACTTTAAGGTTATTGTTTTCTGCATATCTTGAATACATTCTCATTAAATCTGAAGCAAATAAACCTGCTTCATCACCCCCAGTACCTGCTCTAATTTCTATGATTGCATTTTTATTGTCATTAGGATCATCTGAAATTAATATTTTTTTTAATTCTTCTTCAATAGATGCAATTTGATTATTTACCTTAATTAATTCTTCCTTTGCTAGCTCTTCATATTCTTTATCACTTCTCATTTCATCCAGTTCAGAAAGTTGATTATTTAGATTAATATATTGCTTGCAAAGTTGATATGAATCATCTAGTGCACTTTTTTCCCTAGATAACAAGGTCATTTTTTCTTGATTAAGCATGATATCATTATCCATCATCTGCTTTATGATTTTGTCGTACTCAGACACGATGCTATTAGCCTTTGATAAAATATCCATTAGATGATTAAATTATTAAAAAAAGAATCTTTAAGAATCTTTTTTGTTATACTTACGGTTGAATTTCTCAATTCTTCCAGCTGTATCAACAAGTGTTCTTTGACCAGTGTAATACGGATGAGATTTATCTGATATATCTAATTTGAATAGAGGGTATTCATTACCGTCTTCCCACATAACAGTTTTATCTGTTTTGACAGTTGAGCGTGTTAGAAAGGAATAATTACAAGAACTATCCTCAAATACTACCCATCTATAATCTTTTGAATGTATATCTTTTTTCATTTTAGTTTTTTTAAACTTTTCTTTATTCTATCTATGCCATTTATAATAGTATTCTTGTTTGTTGCAAATGAAAATCTTAAATAACCACTTGCACCAAACCCGTCACCTGCAACAGTAACAACTTTGGCATCGGCGAGAATATAATCAGAAAGGTCGAAAGTGTCTTGTAAAATTTTTCCGTCTTCATTTTCTTTATTTAAGTAAAATGAAAAGTCAGGAAACATATAAAATGCTCCTCCTGGCATATCACAATGAACATTCTCAATTCCATTGAGCTCATTATACATGACTGTTCTTCGGTTTCTAAATTTTTCTTTCATTTGTCTTACGGGCTCATGATCTCCTAGTAAAGCAGCGACAGATGCTTTTTGTCCAATGGCATTTGGGCACGAAGTGGTTTGTCCTTGAATTTTAGACATTGCTTTAACAATATTTTTATTTGCTGTTGTATAACCAATTCGCCATCCTGTCATAGCATATGTTTTTGACATACTTCTAATGGTTATGATTTCACAACCGTAATCATCTAAAGTTTCAATTGCTTTAAATTCATTGTCGTATACTAATTCTTCGTATGTTTCATCTGATATTACAATCCAATCTTGTTCTTTACTTAATTTTAGCAATTTTGAAATTGCTTTATCAGACCAAACACCTCCAGTTGGATTGCTTGGTGAATTAATAATCACTCCTTTTACAGAATCATCTATTTTAGAAATTAAGTCATCAAAATCTGGTTCAAATTGCTCGTTTGAAATAGTATTTACAAATAGAGGTTCTGCTCCAGCTATTTTAATAAATTCTGGGAAAGAGACCCAGTACGGTGAAAAAACAATAACTTTATCGCCTCTATCAAATAAAGCTTGGCATACAACTGACAGTGATTGTTTACCACCATTTGAAACAATGATATTTTCAGGATTATAATTTATACCGGTTAGATTTTTGAGCTTTGTTTGGATAGCTTCTTTAAGCTCTAACATTCCTGATCCTGGCGTATATTTTGTATATCCGTCCTTCATAGCTTGTTTTCCAGCCTCAATTATATGCTCAGGAGTATTAAAATCAGGTTCTCCAACACCAAAATTGATTACATCTTCACCTTGAGACCTAAGCTCTGCTGCTTTAGCAGTCATTTGCAGGGTAAAAGAAGGTTTAATTTTCTTTACTAAACTGGAAAATTCTTTTGACATTTTATTGACTCATTAAATCTAAGAATTCTTGATTTGTTTTTGTTCTTCGCATTCTATCTGTCATAAACTGCATAGCTTGTTCTGTGGACATTTCTCCTAACATTTTTCTTAGGATCCACATTCTTGATAAATGTTGGTCAGATAATAAAAGCTCTTCTTTACGAGTACCTGACTTAACGATATTAAATGCAGGGTAAATGCGTCTATCACTCAATTCTCGATCTAAAACTAATTCCATATTCCCCGTACCTTTAAATTCCTCAAAAATGACTCCATCCATTTTACTGCCTGTATCAATTAAAGCAGTTGCAATAATAGATAAGCTTCCACCTTCCTCCGTATTTCTTGCTGCTCCAAAAAATTTCTTTGGTTTTCTTAGAGCATTTGAATCAACACCTCCAGATAATATTTTACCACTATGAGGGATTACAGCATTGTGTGCACGCCCTAATCTGGTTATACTATCTAACAATATTACAACATCCTTTCCACATTCAACCAATCTTTGTGCCTTAGCAAGAGCCATATCGGATACTTGTACATGTCTTTCTGGACCCTCATCAAATGTTGAAGCAATAACCTCTGCATCAACACTTCTTTTCATATCTGTTACCTCCTCAGGTCTTTCATCTATAAGAAGAATTATGAGTACAGTATTTGGATGGTTTCTTCTTATTGCGTTAGCAATTTTTGAAATTAAAATGGTTTTACCTGTTTTAGGTTGAGCAACAATTAAACCACGTTGACCTTTACCAATGGGAGCAACCATATCCATGATTCTCATTGACATGTCGCTCGTATTAGATAAGTTAAATTTTTCATTAGGATGAAGAGGTGTAAACTTATCAAATTTTCTTTGATCTTTAATTTTTTCTGGGTTAAGGCCATTAACTTTTGTTAATTGTAATAGAGCATGAAATCTTTCTTTAGATTTTGGTGCACGAGTACTTCCTTCCACAAAATGTCCTGTTTTAAGCTTGAATCTTTTAATTTGTGATGGACTAACATAAATATCCTCAGGTCCCGGTAAATAGTTATCATTTACGCTTCTAAGAAATCCGTATCCATCAGGTAAAATCTCTAAAACTCCAGCTGCCATTTTATCACTTTTCTGGCTATCGTTGTTAACAGGAGATTTTTTTGTTGTCTCTTGATTGGCTGGAATATCTTTAGAAGAAATGGCATTGATTAGCTCATCTTTTGACATCGATGAAGATTTTTCGATTTCCATTCGTTTTGCTATTTCTTTTAGTTCAGTTAGTTTTTTGTCTTTTAAATCAGTTAGTTTCATAATTCCTCGATTGTTGTGAAAATTCTTAGGGGAGAGTCACCTTGAAATANAAATTACNCTATATATTACCTTTGTCAAAGGAAAAATCAAAAAATTTATAGACATATTTTGCAATATAATGACTTCCAAAAATAACTTTTGGTCCATTAAATCGCTTATCTTTTAAAAATGACAAAGCATCGTTTAGATTTCCAATAAATTGGAAATTTTTTAAACTCTTTTGCGCTGTAATATCTTCTTTTGAAAGAATATCTTTTGATGGTATTGTAGAAATAATTAAGTCTTCAAAAGCATTTTCAAACAAATTAATAATTTCCGATCTTATTTTATCATTTTTAATTACAACCAATCCCATTGGTTTTTGATTGTATATATTATATAAGTCTGAAGTTAGTATTTTTAATCCTGAACTATTGTGAGCTACATCGTAAAATATATCTTCTTCCATTTGTTGCATTCTTCCCGGCCAAAACCATTGATTTAAACCATCTTGAATTTGAACATTAGTAATGTTTTTAAATTCACTACGTATTGTTTCAATTGCCAATACAGCATTTTCCGCTTGAAAAGAGCCAGCTTGAGGCAGAATGTATTCTGAATCATTGTATTGAAGATGAAGTTTGTTGGTTTTATGTTCACACAAATTAATCTGATCCCTATTAACATAATTTGTTTTGGTTTTTTGTTGTGTTGAAAACCTATCAATTACTTCTACTATCTCTTTCTTCGTGTTTATTGTTGTGTTGGGTGTAGCTTTTTTTATTATACCACATTTCTCAGCAGTTATCTCTTCTACTGTCTCACCCAAAAGATGTGTATGATCAAAATCAATTTCAGTTATGATGGTATGAATTGGTAACAATACATTTGTTGAATCCAATCTTCCTCCAAGACCAGTTTCTACTATCGCTATATCAATCTCATTATTTCTAAAATAGTCAAATGCCATTGCCGTTGTAGCTTCAAAAAATGTAATTGAGTTTTGTTCAAAAAAATCCTTATAAGTTTTCGTAAAACTTATTATATCATTATTGCTTATTGGTACTCCATTAATTCTTATTCTCTCATTAAAATTAATAAGGTGAGGAGATGTATAAAGACCAACCTTTTTCCCAGAATTTTGTAAGATTTTTGCAATTATAGATGCTGTGGAGCCTTTGCCATTTGTTCCAGCTAAATGAATTGATTTAAATTCATTATGCGGGTTGTTACATTCATTAAGAATTTTATTAATATTTTCCAGACCTAGCTTTATCCCTCTATTATGTAACTGATATAAATATTCTAATGTAGAATCAATCATCATTATAGCGTTTTTTGATATTGTTCAACAGCTCGATATATTGCTGTGGCCAATTGATCTCGATATTGAGGGCTTCTAAGCTTTTTCTCTTCGGAAGGATTAGAAATAAAGCCTAATTCAACCAATACATTTGGCATGGAAGCACGTGCCAGCACAACAAACCCTGCTTGTTTTACACCTCTATCTTTACTTTGTACTCTTTTTTTGATTTCTTTTTGAACTAAGTCAGCAAAAGTTTCACTATACGCTGCAAAGGATGCTTGAGCCATTGTTGCTTGAATTAAATCTTCTCCTGACAAATCTTTATTTGCTGAGCCTTCTAGCTCTAATACGGCATTTTCTCTAGCAGCAACTTTTGCAGCATACTCGTTTTTATTTAACCCAATCAAGAAAGTTTCAAATCCACTAGCTCTTCTGTCTTCTGCCGCATTCGTGTGAATACTAATGAAAAGACTACCTCTATTATCATTTGCTATCTTAGTTCTTTCGCTCAACCGTAGAAAAACATCTTCATCTCTTGTCATGATTACTTTTACGTTCATATTTCTTGAAATTTTTTTTTCTAGTCTCTTTGCGACATCTAATGCAATATCTTTTTCTTTGGTTCCTCTATATCCCACCGCTCCAGGATCTTTGCCTCCGTGTCCAGCGTCTATTATAATAGTTTTGAACTCCCATTTTTCTTTTTCATTGCTAAGATCAACTGTTTTAATCATTTTTTGGTCTTCAAAATTTGAGGTAAATCTGATTTCATCATTTTTATATCTAAAGGATGAGGGCTTAGATAAATTTTGTAAAATACTAAAAAATGATTCAATAGGTATGTAATAGTCATTGTTTAGATTCATTACTTTTGAAGAAAGCTGGAACAGATTATCTTCTATCTCAATGAATGTTACTTGGTTAGTGACTTTAATTTTTTTACCATCAATGTAGAAAACGACTTTTTCAGTCTTCTCGTTTACAAAATTTCTAGAATCAGTTATTGCAATTAAATCATTTACTGAAAAGAGCTTATTATTTTGAATGGTATTAATTTCACCAAGGAAAAGATCATTCTTAAAAACTTTCATCTTTGATTCACTAATTGCAAACAGCTGGGAAAATAAAAGAATGATAATAAAAATGAGAAAATTTGTTTTTAATAGTTTCACTATCAAAATTATTATAAAAATAATATAAAAGGGCTCAAATTTTGAGCCCTTTTATATATCAGTCAATGTGGAAAAAAACAAAATTATTTTTTCATCAACATTGCAACAATCATAACTGCAACTAAACCAGCAACTCCACCATCTCCAATTGCGTTTACTGCATTTCCAATGCCCGCAATAACGCCAAAGATGTCATCGTAAAGTATACCAATAATAGTACCAGCAACAATCAAGTTGATTAATAAGCCTGTTATCATGCTTAAAAAATCATTGATTTGTTTTATCTGATTTTTCATTGTGTTTTCTCCTTCGAGCTTTTAGAGCTCCTCATATTGAGGAGCTCTATTTATTAGTAAATACTGATCCTTATAAGAGTGATAAAAATACCACCAGAACTAGAAGTCCTGTTAGTCCACCATTAAGAAAAGTATCTACAAAACCCATTATACCACCTAGTGCGTCAACTGGTGTGTCGAAAAGAATTCCTGCAAAAACAAAAAAGATAATTGCAGCTTTTACAACACTTGTTAAACCGTCTAACGCATTACTCAACATTGAATCCCATGAAGCCATGTTATTCCTCCTTGATTAGTTAATAACTAGTTAAAAAAAAGGCAAAAACCCTATAAACTTATAGTTTTTTTGCCCCCATCTTTAATCATGTCAATATGATTAAATTCTTAAAAAGTTGCCAAAAATTCATCTTATTTACAATTATAGTTTCTTTTTTTGGGGTAATCAACCTTTTTCAGGCGTTCTTTTTCAAATAAATAATATGTGATTGATAGCTATTTTGAATTAAGTATTCACAAAAAATGTTGAATTCTATTATTTCATATGAATATAATAGACATTAACTTTTTTGATGGGAGAAAAACTCAAACCAATTATCGAAAAAGTTCATGCAAGAGAGATTTTAGATTCGAGAGGGTTTCCTACAGTTGAAGTTGAAATTACTGCTTCAGGACATACTAGCATATCTGCAGTCCCTTCTGGTGCTTCAACTGGAGAATTTGAAGCTTTAGAATTGAGAGATAATGATAATAATAGATATCTAGGAAAAGGTGTTTTAAAAGCGGTCAATAACGTAATAAATATTTTTGGCCCTAAACTCATTGGAATGGATGCAAGCAGTCAGAAAGAAATTGATGACATGCTTATAAATTTAGATGGTACTGTAAATAAAAGCTCGTTTGGCGCAAATGCAAGTCTAGGAATATCAATGGCCTGTTCTGTAGTTAGCGCTGCTTTTTATAATAAACCACTATTTAGCTATTTGAACCCTAATAGTGATATAATGCCCATACCTATGATTAATGTCCTTAATGGCGGAATGCACGCAGATCAAGGATCTGATATTCAAGAGATAATGTTATTTCCTCACGGTGCAAAAAATTTTACAAATGCTCTTCAAATGGCATCTGAAATATTTCATTCTTTAAAAAATGAACTCAAAAAACAGGGGTTGAGTACAACTGTAGGAGATGAGGGTGGTTTTGCTCCATCGTTACACTCAAATGATCAAGCAATCGAACTACTTTTAAATTCTATTGAAAAATCTGGTTATAATGTTGGTTCTGACGTCTCTCTAGCGTTGGATGTAGCTGCCTCTAGCTTCTTCAAGAATGGAAAATATCATCTTAAAATTGATGGAAGTATTTTAGATACGAATGAAATGATCAGTTTTTATGAAGATTTAATTAGAAAGTATCCCATTGTTTCTATTGAGGATGGTTTAGATGAGAATGACTGGGAAGGTTGGACTAAAATGAATAAAACATTAGGTTCAAAAATTCAAATTGTTGGTGACGATTTAACTGTAACAAATCCTCAAAAACTACAAAAAGCAATTGATCATCAATCAATGAATGCAATATTGATTAAACTAAACCAAATTGGTACTGTTTCAGAAACGATTAAAGCTATTAAGCTTGCTAAGTCAAATGGTATGAATTACATCATCTCACACAGATCGGGTGAAACTGAAGATACCTTTATATCTGATTTATCAGTTGCAATGGGTGGGGGACAAATTAAGACTGGGTCTGTATGTCGATCGGACAGAACAGCGAAATATAACCGTCTACTCAGAATTGAAGAACAAATTAAAGACACAAGATTGAAGAATAATTTAAATTTTATTAAATGAAATCACTTCTATCATTAACCAACATATTAATGTTATCAATTACCATTGGTTGCATCGCGCTCCTTTTATTCAGTGACAGAGGATTAATTAATTTATGGTTATTAAAGAATGAAAAATTAGAAATTCAGAATGAAATTAATGATTTGAGAAATCAAATTGCTATGCTTGAAAAAGAAGAAGAGAAGTTAAAATTTGATGAAAAATACATTGAAAAAATTGCTCGAGAAAAATTTAAAATGGTAAAACCGGGAGAAAGGGTTTTTAAGGTAACAAACAAATAATCTAATTAAACAAATCTTTTGCAACCTTAAAAGACTTTACATCCGGAAAATGATATCTAACTAATTCAGACATAAACTTAGTCATTATTTTTTTGTCATAATTAGTAACATGTTCAGATTTCTTCATTTTGTGAAAATCTAACTCAAATATTTCATTCAAATCACTTAATATATTTGGGTTTTTTGATTGAAAACGTAAGATTGTTGGATGCTTTTTTGCTCTTAAAATATCATATCCACTGTTTTTAAGAAAATGTAATATAAAGTAATAAAAAGCATTATTGAGGTTAAGATTGTTTTGATTAAAATAACTCATTACAGATTTTAATGTATCATATGTATCCGAATCTGGGATCTCTTCATCATAATTTTTATCGATTATTTCCAACATAGATGTACACAAAACTGTTTTTTTTAAATCTGCACATATATTCTCCCATGAGCATAATAACTTTGTGTTATAGACCGGATGTATTTGTTTTTTTGGATGATGTGAATAATCTATCTCGACTTCATTTAGCTGCTGATATATTGCTTTATTGGGAGATTTTTGTCTCATTGCTGCTTTAATAATATANGTGGATTTACCCTTTTCTCTAGTAAAAAGTCTAATTATTAAACTTGATTCCTTGAACAATGTTGTCTTTAACACAAATGCGTGGGTTTTTATTTTCATTTTGGAACTTCTATTTTACCCCAGCCTGCATGTGTTAAGCTTCCAAAATATAAAATATCATTATATTGNTTAACGCTCGTTATTGGTGAATAGGCCTCATTTGCTTTATATTGTAAATTATGTACTACTTTACCATTCTCGTTTAATCCAAGAACAAAAGAATGATTAATAGGCTGTGGTTGTAGTAATTCAGGAAGCCTGAAAACTATTTTTCTTAGAAATGGCTTATTGGATGACATTTCAACAAAATTGTTTCTTGGATTAAATAGTGCAACCCAAAAAATANCCTCTTCGTTNGAGGATANATTATCTGGAAAACCTGGAAGGTTTTNTATAAAGATTTCTGAAGTTCCTGCTTTNTCACCTTTCANCCAATATTTTTGTATTCTATACATTAATGTTTCATTCACCAAAACAAAAGATTCATCACTGCTAAGTGCTACTCCATTTGCAAAATATAAACCATTTAACAAAGTTGTAGTTTTTTGAGTAATAGGATCAAAAACCAATAATCTTCCGTTTGGGGTATGTTCAAAAAGTTCCAATCTATCACTTCCATATCCATACTTACTCGAGGCGTCTGAAAAATAAATTTTACCATCACTAGCTATATCTAAATCATCTACAAAATTTAGCGGAATATTATCCGAGTCAGATTTTCTAGATAAAATATTTATTGTACCATTTATATCAATTGAAATAAGGCCTTGAATGGCATCTGCAATAATTAAGTTTCCCTCTGCATCAAAGGCCATACCAAGTGGTCTACCTTTTGTGTTTGAAAAAATGCCATCAGTATTTTTTATCACGCCATTTTCATAGCCCACATAAATTTTTCCATCATTAAGAACGATATCTTCAGGTCCAAGATAGCCATCATCTTCCCAGAATATTTTTATACCACTTAATTTTTGGTTTATAGAAAATATTGGATCCTTTCTTGTGTCTGGCGGGCTTTCCCATGAAACTGGGTCTACAGAAATAGGCCAAGCTAAAAGATAGATTATGATAATACTAAAAAAAAGTAAAAGTCTTTTTGAGTTATTATTAATTTTTTTCACCACACTAGTAAGCCTTAGCAAAAACTACTAAATGCTTTGCGGTCTCTCCTGAAAAAACACACTTGTTAGATGAATTCTTGTTGTCTTCAAGTATACATCGAATGGTTGCTTTAGTTTTTTCTTTTATTTTGAGTTCAGTTTCATCTGTTCCGTCCCAGTATGCCTTTATGAAGCAATTATCATTTGATAGTGTTTTTGTAAAATCACTAAAAGAGTCTACTGTACATGTATTATCATCCATAAAAGTTTTTGCATCATTAAAAAGCCCTTTTTGAATATTATCTAAAATCGATGAAATGTCATTAATATTGTCGATCTTAACTTGAGATTTTTCTGAGTTATCTCTTCTACATATAGTGACCTCTAAATTTTCTAACTCTTTTAAACCTATCTCAATTCTAAGTGGAACTCCTTTTAGCTCCCATTTATTAAATTTAAATCCAGGGCTCTCGTCAAGTTGATCAACGTGTGTTCGAATATTTAAATTGCATAATTTTTCTTCCAAGTTGGTTACAAAGCTAGAAAATTCTTTAGATTTCTCGTTTTTTGGATTGATTGGAATAATAACGACTTGTATAGGTGCAATTTTTGGAGGGATTTTAAGACCTTTATCATCTCCATGAACCATGATTAATGCACCAACCATTCTTGTGCTAACTCCCCAGCTTGTTGCGTATACTGGGTGCTCCTTATTATCTTTGCTTTGAAATTTAACGTTAAATGCATTTCCAAAATTAGTGCCAAGGTAATGGGAGGTACCTGCTTGCAAAGCTTTTTTATCTCTCATCATCGTTTCAATAGAAAAAGTTTCATCCGCACCAGCAAATCTTTCAAGGTTTGATTTTCGCCCTACGATCGTTGGGATTGCTAAATAATCTTCAAATAAAGTTCGATAAATTTCTACAATTTGGAGTGTTTCTTCCATTGCTTCCTCTTTTGTAGCATGTGCAGTGTGACCTTCCTGCCACAAAAACTCAGAAGTTCTTAAAAATAACCTGGTTCGCATTTCCCAGCGCACAACATTAGCCCATTGGTTTACTTTTAATGGAAGATCTCTATATGAAGTAATCCATTTTTTAAACATATGCCATATTATTGTTTCCGAAGTTGGCCGTACAATAATTTCTTCTTCTAACTTTGAATCAGGATCTACTGTTAAAGAACCATCTTCGGAAATAAGTTTTGAATGGGTTACTACAGCGCACTCTTTTGCAAATCCCTCAACGTGTTTTGCTTCTTTTTCTAAAAAACTTTTGGGAATGAATAATGGAAAATATGCATTCTCATGTCCACTTTCCTCAATCATTTCGTTTAGTGAATCTCTGATATGTGTCCAAAGAGAAAAACCATATGGTTTAACCACCATAGTCCCTTTAACAGGTCCATAATCAGCTAAATCAGCGTCAAGTATAACATCTGTATACCATTTAGAAAAGTTTTCACTTTGTTTTGTAATTTTGGCCATTTACTATCGCTTTAATATGTTATAAAGTAGAGTTAATTTATAGAAAATCCAATACAATGAAAAAAGCTATCTTCTCCACCGAAATTTCTCTTCTAAGAAGCACAATGCAACGCCTTTTAAGAAGAAGTGCTTATACCAATATCACTAAAATTCTTAGAAAGACGCACCAAGCAGACATAGCGCTTATAATGAGAAGCTTTAATCAATATGATCAAAGAAGAATTTTTAGCTTATGTCCAACAGCACTTCATAAAGCTAGGTTGTTAGAAGAACTAGATGAATCTTTGATTGAAAAAGTACTAGAAAATGAAAACTCAAAAACTATTTCAAAGATTTTTAGGTACCTTGATACAAATGATCAAGCAACAATTATAGGTATGTTTCCACAACATAAACAAAATGAAATATTAACTATTATTGAAGTAGATGACAAAGAAGAGGTCGAGGAATTATTGTCTTACCCTGATGACAGCGCAGGAAGTATTATGACAAAAGAAACTTTTACTCTTAATCAAAATACCACAGTTAAAGAAAGCATTAAACAACTTCAGTCATTTCCTGAGAATGACAAAATATTTTATCTTTATGTATTAGATAATAAAGAAAAGTTAGTTGGGGTTGTCTCTCTAAGAACATTAGTAACATCAAAAAACTCTAAAAAACTAAAAGAAATTATGATTAAAGATATCCAAGCTGCCACCACTGATACAGACCAAGAAGAAGTAGCAAAAAAAGTGGCTCAATACAATTATCTAGCTTTACCTGTAGTAAATAGACAAAATAGGTTTCTTGGTATTGTTACTATAGATGATGTAGTAGATATTATTAGGGAGGAGGCGTCAGAAGATTTTTTACAAATGGCTGGAGTAGGAAAAGATAGAGAAATTCTATTAAAGTCTCCCTTAGAAAATGCACAATCTCGAGCACCCTGGATACTTGCTAGTTTGATTGGAGGTGTTTGTGCTGCTGCTATTATTAGTTATTTTAATAATCTTCTTGAGCAAATAATCATTTTAGCAGCGTTTATACCAGTTATCATTGGTATTGGAGGAAATGTTGGCACACAGTCCTCAACTATTGTGGTAAGGGGTTTGGCTACTGGTAGAGTCGATGTTGCTAATACAATACCTTTAATACTAAAAGAGGTTATAGTAGGTAGTTTTTTGGGTGCTACATATGGATTAATTATAGGCTTTGCTTCAGAATATATTACAGGAAACACTACGACAAATCTAGGGGTTGTGATAGGTTTAAGTATTTTTTGCTCTATGACTATTGCAACAGCTGTAGGGGCTAGTGTACCTATTATCCTTAAAAAACTTAATTATGATCCAGCTATCTCGACGGGTCCGTTTGTTACCACAGCGATAGATATAATCGGAGTTGCTTTATATTTTCTAATTGCTTCAACCATATTAATAAATTGATAAAAATATTTTATATCTTCATACTCTTTTTCTGCCATTTAATTGCCAGTGATAAAATAGAAGCCAATGTTTCAGTTGAATATTGGTTAAGTGAAGAAACTCGAATTTTTTCTATTGATAATGTTCTTGTACTTGAAATCGAAGATGGTACAATAAATATATCTCCAATCAATTGGTTTGGTAATATACTGTTAGCTGAATCAATCGAATATGAAAATCAATCATTTCAAGAAAATAGTATTTTTAATAAAATGCTTCTCGGTATGAAAATTTCAAAAGAGGATTCATGGATTGAAGACTATAATCTTCTCGACAATAAGAAGATTAAAGTAAGGTATCTTTTTAGCAGTGAAGAAGATAGTTTAAGATTGTATCGCATGGATATTAAAGAGATAGACAAAGATGGTGATGATAATAAAATAAATGATGTAATTTTAGACAATGATGTCATTATGATTTGGACTAACTTGAATAAAGAAATACAAAAAATTAGTTTTAAGTACAACGGATTTAATTTTTTAATAAAATTAAATGAAGAATAAACACCTATATTTATTGAACGCTTTATTTTTAAGCGCATGTGCTGCTCCAACCTCAAGCTTGGATCTAGCAAACCAACAAATCGATAAAACAGGGTACATATTTTATCAAAACAGTGAAATAAATCTTCATATTTCAGACATTAAAGATAAATTAATTCTTCCTGCGGAAGAATATGCAGTACCTGACTATATCAATTTACTCCCAAATGCTAAAAGAGAGTATAGGTCTGGTTACCATATGGGGGTTGATTTTTCTTCACCAATGAACTATCCAATTAGAGCAGCTTATGGAGGAGTAATTGTCAGAAGTAATGCGTTTCAAAACGATGTCGATATTGATACATATAATTATTTTTTAAAACTATCCTCAAAGATAGGTAAAACACCAGATGATATTTACGATTTTATTCTGTTAGGTAAGTCAATTGTGATTGACCATGGTTACAACATTACTGATAAATTTAGAACTATTACTGTTTATTCACACCTTTCATCCATTACTGAAGGATTGGTAGCTGGTGATATTGTTCAACAGGGGGATGTAATAGGTTTTTCGGGTAATTCGGGTACTTCTTCAGGCGCACTACGAAACGATAAAGGGTCGCACTTACATTGGGAGCTATTTTTTGACGATAGTACTGGAAGATACTTTTTGGGACAAAATATTCCATCAAATTTATTAAAAAATAATATCGAACAGTTATTTAAGTAGTTTAAAGAAAAAGGGCTCATTTCTGAGCCCTTTAACTATTTCATTTTCAAAACTATATGAACAGTTTTAGAAATCAAATGTGACCTGCATAGTACTTTGATCATCAAAATACTCATTTGCAGTTCTCATAGCATATGAAACATGCATCATGTAATCACCAACAGGAATTGATACTCCGGCACCCATTGATAGGCCCCATAGTGTACCACTCCATTCATCCCAGTCAGCATCAGAAAGACCTGTTGGCTTTTCATCGTCACCAATAGTCATTGTAGTTGCTGCACCAAACCATGATGAACCTAACATATATTTTGCTCCAAGAGCTAGGTTGTTAGTCTGGTATGAGTGATTAGTGAAAGTAGCACTTACATCTAGATTNTTNAATAAAGAGTAAGTTGCAGAAAGATCTAGGCTTGTTGGCAACGCGAAGTTGTCAGCAACAATTCTAAATGTTTCAGATGATGAACCTGACTCAGAATCTGCAGGAACCATGTCCTGATCTAAGTTAATACCATCATAGTGCATTCTACTTCCAACATTTTTCATTGCTACACCAAATGTTAATGGTTGGTTTGGAAAACGATATTGTACACCAACATCGAGTGCCATCCCTGTAGCAGATGTTTCTTCAATAGTTTCAGAAACTAATTTTGTTGCAACACCAACATTTACACGATCTGAAAAAGCTCGTGCAAACCCTGCAGTTGCAGTGAAGAAACTTGGGGAGAATGTCTGTCCGTCACCTTCTGGTGCGAAAGCAGTTGTTTTTGGGATGTCACCAAAATCTAAGGATTTGATTGTCATACCAAACGTACCTGTTTCTCCCAATGCTACAACCATTCCTGCATACATTACATCAATATCAGCTATGTATGAGGTGGTTGAAACTGTTCCTTGTAACCCAGTTTGTCTAGCTAAACCAGCTACATTAGTAAATAATGCATCTACTCCAGCTACCGTACCAACGTTAGTTCCGGCAAGTGCGACTGTTTCAGTACCGACTGGAATTAGTAGCTGTGAGGCACCAGCAGTACCTTGTGATCTTACTGTACCAGCGGTTAAAGCTGAAACTAACACTGCGCATCCAAGGAAGATTTTAAATGTATTTTTCATTTTCATATTCTCCTTATCCTAGTAAACGTCGAGACGTTGTTCTGGTTGAATTACAGCTAACTTAAGGATTTTATCTCCTCTGTTAGTCTCTACGTGTGCTATGTACATTCCACTAGCAACTGGAAGTTCGAAATTATTCTTCATATCCCAGTATGTATGCTGTGAACCTGTATCATTATGCTTAATTGTTCTAACTAACGTACCATCTAAAGCAAAGATTCTAATTGTTGCAGGACCTTCTGTTGGAAGGTGACTGAACTGAACTCTTCTATCAAGAGCATCTCTTTCTTCAGGGTTATATCCATAGTATGGATTTGGCCATACAGTGATTCTGTCTGGATCAAAATCATTTTCAACCATTTCTAAACCAGCTGTTGTGAAGGTAAATGTATCAGCTGATGAATTTGGTTTACTCATTTGCCAAACAACAGAACTCGCTGTTGTAAAACCACTACCCCATGAAATGTGTCCAGCTTCAGTTGGTAGTACGTTAGAACCTAAATAATCAGTAAATAATGTAGCAGTCATATATGGATATGTGATTTGTGCACCACTTGTAGTGTAATTATCGCATCCACCTGACGCCCATCCACATCCACCAGATGCTGTTAAATCATCTAGTGCAATATATGTTGCTTCTAAAGCAGGATCATAGTGCTGTCCGCCACTACCAACAAAACAGTAGATTGGCTCCCACGCTAATGCTCCATATACAGGACCTACACCACCTGATGAGTGTCCTGCAAAACCACCTAAATTAAAGGTAAAGTCACCATCATATTCCCAGTAACCTGCATACATTTGTTCTTTTTGCCCAGTAGCAAAATTATGTCTGTATGCTGAGAAAGGAACATAATTGTTGACCCACTCATATAAGTAGTCAAATCCAAGTGAAGGAGTGCTAAAGTCAAGCTCCACGTCATCTGACTCCCAATAGTTAAATCTATCAAAGTCACGATTATATGGAGGTGAGTATGCAACACCTGCTCTATTTTCAATAATATAACCTGTACGACCTAAACTAGCGAACGGTACATAAGAAACCGCTCCGTCTCTTAGTACTTGATTCTCTTTCCAGCCGTGGTCCCATTCACTGACAGATAATAGATCCTCTTGAGGTCCATTAACTTGTACTTGGAAACCATGAACAACTGGAGTACCACCAGGACCGACTTCTAATCCAGTAGCAGTATTAACACCACCAACAACAGGGTTGTTAGCAACTAATACTACACCGTCAGTTACATCAGTAAGTGTCCAGTTTACAGCTGCTGTTCCATCAGGCATAACATCATCAAAAGTAACTGAATAATCATGTCCAGTTAATTTTGAAGGGTCAACTACAATCATATCCACAGAACCCTGTGAAGGACCGTCGTGTGCTGCTGATACAACGTCGCCAGGAGCAGCAGTGCCATCACCTGCTGACATTGTGTTAGGAACTTCAGGTCTTACAGTTAAATAAACGGGACTACTTTCCAATGTTTTTGGAATCCCGTCTGCATTGTAACCGTATGCTGTTACAGCATAATAATATGCTCTGTTTGTAATCAGTTTTGAATTACCGCTCAATCCATCAGTAGTAATTGAATGGAATTGTGCTAACCCACTATCTGATCCAAACTGTGTTCTAATATTAATATTTTCTCCAAGTTCAGCATTAAATACAGTATCATAAATTTCAGTAACACCATTTACAATATCGTAAGTTGCCAATCTTTTCATAGCACCAGCACCAGATGCAGTTTCATATTGATACACATTGTAACCTTCAAAAACAAAGCTTGTTGGGTTACCATTTGCATCAAGATCAACTTCACTAGTTGCTACGTAATCTTCAGCTGTATCATCCCAGACCAATATAATTTGATCTGCAAATGCGCTTGCTGTTACGTTTGGTGAAGGTGGAGAATCTGGCAATGCAAAGTCAATGTCATATGCTGTTTGAGCAAGAGCATCAACTTCTTTTAAATATGCCACAGATGATAAAGCGTCACCACCAGCTGCGTGGAAAATACCAAACACAACCTCTTGTGAATCGCCTGCTGCCATAGTAAATGGACCAACACTCATTAGGAAACGTCTGTCAGCTGAAGCTGCATAGTTACCATCAACAGGGTTGGCTGTACTGTGACCTGCAGAATCATTTGGATCACCATAGAAACAGAATCTCTGATCGTATAGGTCTCCAGCGATTTCAGCTGGGTAAGCACTACCATCTTTTCTTAAACCTTGTAAGTAAAAATAACCCTCTGTTTCATCAGATGGGTCAGTGTAAGTCGCATCACCATTAATGTAGAATGCGAAAGATGACATTTTAAGGTTTTTCATACCTGGATGACGAGTACCAAACATTTTAGCACCCTCAGTTGGACAAACCTCTTCTGAATCTCCGTCTTCACAAGGAACCATTGGTCCTTGGAAGAAGTCATATCCAGCAGCAGGAGTACCAATATCTAATGTAGAGTACTGTGAGTCGTCTCCGTCATTCCATACATATCCCATACCTAATGCTACGTCACAACCAACAAAGTCGTCACCAGCATATCCTAAGTCAGGGTCTGACCATAGTCCCATATATGTATCGACTAGGTCGTCTGAACCTTTATTAATAACAAGCTGTTTCAAGAACACCATGTCACCAAAAACGTCAGGTCTATCAAATCCAAACATGGTTGTTTGAATCTCTACATTCATAGGAGATGTACCAAAATTAAGTTTATACGCTGGGTCACCATCATTACTTACGAACCAAAGTACTTGGTCTCCTAAGAATTCAGGATGATCTGTACCACCTGGAAGTGGAGTATAAACTCCATCTCCATCTACATCAACCCAAGGAGCACCAAACTCTACTGGCCACTCTTGGAAGTCAGCAAAGTCTAAAGGTGAAGCAAGCATGCTTTTTTCTACTTTGTAGATTCTGTGAACCGCAGCAAGCGGGTCACCACCCCATGGACCAGGACCCATATCTTGTGTATAATCTCCAACGATTGTTCGAATTGAACCATTCACTGTTGCTCCCATCCATAATGCGGATTGGAAGATTGAGTGAACACCTGTGCCTTTTGGCCATTCTAACGCTGAATCACCAGAAACGTGATAATCCAGGAAAAGACCATTATTAGCTACATCGGCATAGATTTTGTTCCCATCGAACGTACCAGTGGAATCCACAAGGTTAGATGCGCTGCTACTAAAGTTCGAGATGTTTTTCTCTCTCGCTTCAAGTACAGTAGAAACTGACAGCAACATCACCATTGTGAATACGGTAATATTCTTTAAGATTTTCATATCTACCTCTTTACCTTCTTATTTAATTAAAAACTAATGTTTAAACCAACCCTAACTGTACGCGGTCTGTTCCATCTACCAGGAAACGCAAGGTTGTCCTCGTACATAGCAGCTGCATCAACATCAGGATTGACAGATAATCTATTGGCAAGCCATTGTTGCCCACTTTCAGTAGCAACCCAGCCATCTTCGGCTACGTTACCAGTACCATGATAAACATCATTTACTTGCTCAGAGTCTAGCGCATTAAATACAGATATATATGCATTAGCAGTTAAACCACCAAGGCTTATTGCTCTGTCAACACGAAGGTCTAAGTTAGAATATGCAGGTAATGTACCTGAGTTTACTGGTCCTTCTGGGAACTCCCAGCGATTCTCAAAAACTGTACTATAGATTTGAGATGGTGTATAGCGAGTACCACTACCAAAACTCATAACAGCATTAAATCCTGTGTTTGCTAAAGCACCAGTAGCATCAGGTGATCTCCAGTCAAGGATTACGTTTGCAGTGTGAGTTTGGTCATAGTCTAATAAGTTCATCGCCTTTGGATAACCATCATCTGTACCAATCCAAGTAATATAGAAGTTCTGTCCACCATATGAACCAGTACCTCTAGCTTCTGAGTAAGTATAGTTAGCTTGTGCATACAAACCTCTAGTTCTGCGCATTTCAAAGTTTGTTGTTAAACCTTGAGATACCATCACGTCACCGTTTTGATATTGTGCCCAGTTTTGTTGAGTATCAGCACCACCAGTGTTGGTAAATGCTTCTGTACGATTAGCTAACGTTAAATAGTCTTTACTCTCTTTATAGAATCCTTCAACCTTTAATGAAGCAAATGCTCCGATACGCTGCTCAATACCAATTTCGTACTGAGTTGATCTTTCAGGTTTTAGTGCAGGATTCTCAGATGCAGTAGCGTTACCAGCTAAAATATCTGCTGATAGCTGTGAATCTGAAAGATATAAATAAGACATAGGTACTGACTGCCAGTGTGTACCATAGTTCGCACGGAATACTGTACGATCGGACACTGGGAATGAGACACCTATTCTTGGGTGAGTAGCGGTTTCTTTTTCAACTTTTTTCCATACATAGTTACCGTTACCGTCACCATTTCTGTTTACACGCTGTCTATTAAAGTATAGATTGTTAAATCCGTCAGAGTCTCCATATCCGTCACCATCTGAGTCAGGAGCCATAGCACCTGTGTCAATAGTTTCATATGAAAGACCTAACTGAACAACTACATCTTTAAACTCAAGTTTATCTTGAATGTAGAAACGTGATTGTGTTGGTTCTGCTGGAGCTAACATATGATCGTCTTGATTATATGTACCATTCCACTCATCACCATAAATGTTGTATCCTAGATTTGTAACATACAATGATCTATAATTAATAAATCTCCAGTCTGCTGGATCACTTCCTGCTGCAATGATTTCTTCGTTTGTTGCAACACCATCGAAATTAGCATCAACCTGTGAAATTGCTCTCGCAACACCTGAAGCGCTTAATCCGTATCTTGTGATTTCATGATTATCTATAGATGCACCAAGTTTCAACTCATTATAACCAATCTGGTTCGTGTAGTCAAAACTAATAGTGTTTGTTGTTGTTTTTCTAGTATTATAAGATGTGTATTGAGAACCATAACCTACTACACCAAAGAACTCATCTGGTGATAGAGGATTAAATCCTGTACCATCTCTTTTATAATAGTTTGGAGAACCGTATGCTTTGGTTCTTCTTCCATATGCTTCGATATCATTTAGATAGTTTTCATTACCTGTAGTTGTTTCATACGTCTGTTGAGACAAAGAAGCCTTAATGTAAGATAATGGACTAATTGTGTATCTAGCATTTAAATATCCCATAGCGAAATCTGACTCATTGATAAATGAACCATCTGTTCCACCATAAACTCTACTCCAGCTATAGCTATGGCCTTCATAGTCATAAGCTTGTGTACCAAGTTTTAAACGTAAAGGACCAAAGTCCATAGTCATGTTACCATTAACGGTAATTCTTTCATTATCGTCTTGTGGTTGTTGACCGTACATACGTCTATAGTTACTGTAAACAACATAAGTTGTATCATAAGCAGCGACACCTGCAGCTAATAATGCTGGGTCTGTCTGATTGTCTCTAATTACAGTTTCAATATGATGAATTTTGTTTCCATTTTCATCAGTTCCATATGCCAGGCCGTCTGTTCCATCGCTGTAATAATCAGCTGGTGGAGCATCTTGCATAGGCATAGCATCCATCATTGGATAATAACTGTAAGACACGTCTCCGCCTTTTTCTCTACTTTCAACAGATAAGTATACTTTAATGTTGTCACTAATTGGACCACCAAAATCAAAGTTTACATTTTGGTATCCATCTGTATAAAGCTTGTCAGGATCTGTGCTTGGGTCTGCACCTATAGAAGTTTCTAAACCAACTCTAGATGACCACTCAGATCCACCAGTTTTAGTAGTAATGTTTACGATACCACCATTAGCACCACCGTATTCCGCAGAGAAACCACCAGTTTGAACTGAAATTTCTTGCAAGGCTGCTTGTGAGTTACCGTTTAAGAGGTTTCCACCACCATAAACATCTTTTACTGGAACACCGTCAACATAGTAACGACTGTCTCCACTTCTACTTCCACGGAAATATCCATTAACAACACCTGTTTGTAGGTTTACAATATTGCTAACCCCTCTAACAGCAAATGCATCAATCAACTCTTTATCAACAACACGAGTTGTGTTAGTAGCATTAGGATTTATTAATGGTCTTTCTCTGGTTACTGTAACTGCCTGACCGGCTACTGCTGCAACATCAAGATTAAAATCAACAGTAGTTGTAAAACCAACTGAAGTTTTAACTCCTGCTTCTACAATAGTAGTGTAACCGATGTACTCGGCTCTTAGGTCATAGGTACCTACAGGAACGTCAAGAATATAGTATCTACCTAATTCATCGGTAGCTGCACCAAGGTTTGATCCTTCAACGACAACGTTTGCTCCAACTAATGGATTACCATCAGCATCTGCAACTACCCCTGCCAATTTCGCAGTGGTTGATTGTGCAAACATCATTGCTGGTAGGAGAACTAGTGCAATTAACATACGTAGTTTTCTCATTATTCTACCTCCAAATGAGTATTTATATATACAAATTTTTGTTTATTATTTTTTGTCATTTTTTTCTTACCCTATTATATATATGTATAAAAATCTACAATATATACACAGCTTCCAAAGAGTTCGTGCTCTTTCAGAAACTAATTTCACCTAAATTGACGATAGTTTGCGTAGATGTCAATACATTTTTTGTAATTTTTTTTTAGTTCTCCTCGAAGAAAAAATTTTTTATAGAGATATAAATGCTATGGGTGTTTATTATAAACTACTTGATCGTTATATGTGTCCAACTCTTTTACTTCAAACGGCTGGTCTTTTAAGGCATAATTAAAAAAATCTAGGATTGTTTTATCCATGACCTTATCAACAATTTTTTTGTCAACTTCTCCCAAATTATCTAAGGAGAGGGAAAAAGGTGCTCCTTGATTATAAATTAATTTCATGTCTGTATATGAGTAGTGTAGACTATTTTTTATATATACCCCATAGCTTTCTTCGTTGGTCTCCAAAATTGTGTTATAGATATCAAAATTTCTTTTACCATCCTTTGAATAGTTAATATCGCCTTTAATATTTCTATCAAGAAACTGTTCTTGTCCTAAATGTAAAAATGGTTTCTTAGTATTTGTTTTTGCATCTTTGTCCAACAATCCAAAAAACCAACCGTCAAAAGCGACTCCTGCTTTAATTTCGTCATTTTTTAACATTGCAACATAAGTTGTTCCCCCGCCCATCGAATGTCCCATTGCTCCAACCTTGTTAAAATCTATATTGTTTTTAAATGGATTTAATGATTCGTCGTTGAAACGATCTTGTTTTAAAGTCTTTAATAAGAAGGCTAGGTCCTGATATCTATAGTTTATAAGAAGGTTGGTATAATATTTTTTATGGTATTGTGCTTGTTCATTCCAACTCACATTTTGTTTATAGGGAACAGGATTTCCTTCACTATCAAACGTAATACTAGCATTATATGTGTGGTTACATGCAATAACTACGTACCCATTGCTTACCAGCTCTTCTACTTGAGATGTGTTTTGGTTTAGTAGACCTCCATCACCATGTGAGAATAAAATTAATGGAAATTTTTTGTTCTGAACTGGAGAAAGACCGAAAACGCTGCTTGAAATTAATTGAGTTCCATGATTTCCAAAGCTTGTTGGTAACCCTGCGGTTCTAGCTATACTAGAAATTGATTTTTTTGGGAAAGTTATGTGGGGAGCTTTTTGGTAGTTCTCTCCTCCTTGTGCAGGATACCATATTTGAACCATTAGCTCTCTATAATCTGTAGGATCAGTTGTATACACTTCACCCCTCGAATTATCAGTCCAGAAATATACTTGTGTTCCTATATCATATTTTCCGCTTGGTGGCTCTATAGATTCTAAGGGAACTAGCACAGACCCTGCAACAGCGCAACCTTGAATTATTAAAGCAAGGAAAAATAACGAAATTTTAAAAGTATTATTTTGGTATAATAAACTCACACCATAAATTACACTTTATCATTAACATCAAAAAGTGCAAAAAAATAAGAGAAATATTGTTGTAGTTATTGGTGCTCAGTGGGGCGACGAAGGTAAAGGAAAGGTTACTGATTACTTTGCTGCACGCGCAAATTATATTGTACGTTTTCAGGGTGGTAATAATGCTGGCCATACAATCATTCTCGATAACAAGACTGTTAAACTTCATTTAATTCCTTCTGGCGTTCTTCATAAAGAATGTAAGCTTGTCATTGGAAACGGCGTGGTAATTGATCCGCGTGTACTAATTAAAGAAGTAAATATGTTAAAAAAAGAGGGTCTTTCAACCAATTTGTTGATTAGCGATAGAGCACACTTGATTATGCCTTACCATGTAGACATTGATTACCATCTAACAAACTATCAAAATGAATTAGCTGCTGGCAGTACTCGATCAGGCATCGCTCCTGTATATGCAGATAAACTTTATAGACATGGGTTAAGGGTTTCGGATCTGCTGAATGAAGACTTATTTAGAACGAGATTACAAAAGTCTTATGATTTTAATAAAGCGCTAGTAGAAAACGTTTTTAAAGAGAAGTTTGAGCATACCTATGAAGAAATATGTGAAGAGTTTTTAGGTTACGGCTCTATCATGAAACAATATATTGCAAACATTACCGAGGTTTTATCATCTGCAGTAGAAAAAAATGAACAAATTATGTTTGAGGGTGCACAAGGTGCTTGCCTTGATGTAGACCATGGACTTTATCCTTACACTACAAGCAGTAATACTATTGCTGGGCAAGTCGAAGCGGGTAGCGGTATTGGCTTAAATGCTACAAAAAAAATAGTGGGTATTGCCAAAGCATACTTAACCTATGTTGGTCGCGGCCCTTTTCCTACAGAAATAAAAGGAGACCTTGAAGAAAAAATTCGTGATGTGGGTCAAGAATACGGAACAACAACAGGTCGGGCTAGAAGAGTTGGTTGGATTGATCTTGTGCAACTAAAATTTGCCAACCAATTAAATGATTTTTCAGAAATTATATTAACCAAGGTTGATGTATTGAGCGGAATTGAGGAAATTAAGCTTTGTGTTGGGTATAAAGTTGATGGTAAGGATTTTAAGGGCGTTCCTTCTGACATTTATAACTTCAAAAATATCACACCAATTTATGAAACACTTTCAGGGTGGGCTTCTTTACCTGATTATATTAAAAGCTTAGATCAATGCCCTGAAGAGCTCAAAAATTTTGTTTCAAGAGTTGAAGAAGTAGCTAAGGTTAAAATTTCTTTAATTTCATATGGTCCTGATCGAAACCAAACCTTTAAAGTATAATGCTAGATAAAATTGCTAGTTGGGACATAATTGATTTTTCTTCTAGCTCAGATGCAGAAATAGCGACTACGCTTAAAGAGTTAAATATTCCGCTAAGCGTTGAAGAAGCAAAAAAAATTCAATTCTCATTTCTTGATAGGCCACCTACATTAACAGAGCTAGTTTTATTCTCAATCCAAGGATCAGAACATAGTTCATATAAAAGTAGCAAAAATCATATAAAACATTTTTTGACTGATGGAAAACATGTAATACTCGGTGCAAAAGATGATGCTGGGGTTGTTTCGTTATCTGTTGATAATAATGGAGATAGGTATGGTCTTGTTGTAAGCCATGAGTCGCACAATCACCCTAGTCAAATTGTTCCATATGAAGGGGCTGCTACTGGCGTTGGAGGAAATGTAAGGGATGTTTGTTGTATGGGAGCAGAAGTGATGTCTTTAGGGGATAGTTTAAGATTTGGTGATATTAAAAGAAATAAGACAAAATGGATTAGCGACGGTGTTGTGTCAGGTATTGCAGGATATGGCAATCCACTTGGCATACCAAATATTTGCGGTGATTTATATTTTGATAAAGAATATAACGAAAATTGTTTAGTAACTGTTTTAACAGCAGGAATAGTTAAAGAAAAAAGTGTAATAAGATCAAAGGCGCCAGAAAACTCTGCTGGTTATGATTTAATACTCGTTGGAAAACCAACAGATAATAGTGGATTTGGAGGAGCTAGTTTTGCATCACTGGAACTTGAAGAAGAAAAAGAACAACAAAACAAGGGGGCAGTTCAGGAACCCAATGCATTTCTTGAAAGACATATTATTAAATCCACTTATGCCCTTTTTGATTTTTTAGAAAAAAACAATCTAATTAATAAAGTAGGTTTTAAGGATTTAGGCGCTGGTGGTGTTGCTTGTGCAAGCATTGAGTTAGCAGATGCGGCTGGATTAGGTGCTGAGGTTTGGGTTGATAAGATTCACACAAGTATGCCTGAGCTTGATGGTCATATAATATTATGTTCAGAGACTCAAGAACGATTTATGTGGGCCTGTCCAAAAGATTTAACACAAACCATTTTAGATCATTACAACGTGGTATTTGATTTCCCAAATGTTTCAGTGGGTGCACAGGCAAGTATTGTCGGTAAAATTATAGATGAAAAGCATTATACTGTCTATTATAAAAATAAAAAAATTGTAGATGGGCCAATCGAAAAAATCAATGAGGGCTTTGTCTATGATCGTCCAATGTCTCAAATAGATGCACAACAATCAAATGAAGCTTTACCAAAAAATATAGATTACAATAATTTGATATTAAAAATTTTATCACATGAAAACGTGGCCTCGCGTGCAGTTGTTTATGAGTCTTATGATAAAAATGTTCAAGGTAGAGTTGTCAATGAGAGAGGTAAAACGAATGCTGGTGTAGTTGCTCCTTTTGATTCCAAAAGGTTCCCTGAAGAAATTAAAGATGATTGTTTTTCTGCAACCCTTGCTCACAACCCTTCAATTGGTAAAATTGACCCTTATGTTGTTGCACAATATGCTATTATAGAAGCTTGTGCAAAAACTGTTTCCGTTGGCGCCTCTCCGCTTGCCATTACTGACTGTTTATGTTTTGGGAATCCCGAAAAACCCGAGCAAATGTGGCAGTTTTCTCAAAGTTGTATTGCGATTAGAGAAACCTGTAGTCTTTTACACTTCAATGAAACAAACAACCTACCAATAGTAGCAGGAAACGTAAGTTTTTATAATCAAAGTGGAGATCAATCTATACCTGCAAGCCCAATGATAGGGTGTTTTGGCAGAGTTGTTAAAGATAGGGTGTTAATGAACGGTTTCAAATCAAGTGATGCTAATCTATATTTATTGGGGGAAACGCCTGCCTTCGCTGGTGGAAGTATAGCAACAAATGTTTTGAAAATAAATAATACAGAACTAAAAAAAATTGATGTGCAGAAATACGGTGAGACACTAAACTGTATTTTAAAAGCTAATGCTCTGTCATTGATCAATTCTTGTAATTATGCCGGGCTTGGTGGTCTAGCTACCACACTGTTTAAAATGAGCTTTACAAATGATATAGGCTGTATCATCGAAGAAGACATAGATAAAGACTTGCTATTTAGCGAAAATTTTTCACTAGTTGTTGAGGTCTCTGATGAAAACTCTCCAACCTTTGAGGAAATGCTTAATAAAAATAAGTGCACTTTCAAGCAAATTGGCAAAACAAATGATTCCAATAAGATTGTTGTAAAAAATTTCATAGACTTGGACATAGCGCAATCAAAAAAAACATGGGAAAATGCACTTAGAAAGAAGCTTCAATAATGAATAAAAAAATAACTTATAAGGATGCTGGGGTTGACATTAAAAAAGCTGACGAAGCCATTGAAATGTCAAAAAAAGAAATTAGTAGTACATTTAGCAAAGATGTTTTGTCTTCAATTGGTGGCTTTGGATCGATGTATTCGCTTAAAAATATTTTTAACAACTTTCAAGATCCAGTTCTAGTTCAAAGTATTGATGGTGTTGGAACAAAAATGTCTGTTGCCATGGCAGCAAACAACTTCCGGTTCATTGGACATGACCTGGTAAATGCATGCTGTAATGATGTAGCTGCAACCGGGGCTGTGCCTTTAACCTTTTTAGATTATGTAGCTGGTAGCGATCTTAATAAAAACATTATTTCGGAAGTAATTAAAAGCGTTGCGCACGAATGCAAAGCACATGGTGTTTCATTGGTTGGTGGTGAAACTGCTGAAATGCCTGGAACATACCATAAAAATGAGTATGATTTGGTTGGAGTGGCTACTGGGATTGTTGAAAAAAGAAATATTGTCGATGGAACAAAAGTAAAACCGGGAGATGTTGCAATCGGTGTTTTTTCTAATGGTCTTCATACTAATGGTTATTCTTTAGCCAGAAAGCTTATTTTTGAAACTATGGAGCTTACAACTTCTGATATTTTACCAGGACATGATATATCAATTGAAGACTGTTTATTGGCTCCACACACAAATTATAGCTCTTTAATCACACGAATTACTAATGCCGGAATTAATATTAAGAGTATTTCCCACATTACTGGGGGTGGTTTAGTGGATAATATACCGCGCGTTATTCCAGGAGAATTTTCTGTAGAAATAGACACCACGTCTTGGAAAAAAATACCAATATTTAATTTTTTACAAAACAATTTGGATATTAATACAAAAGATTTATACCAAACTTTTAATATGGGCATTGGTCTTGTGCTTATCGTAGATGAGTCAAAAAAAGAAAAGTTGATTTCTTTTATAGGCAGAGACAATTGTAACAGTATTGGTGTTGTTGTAAATGATAAAGATAATATGGTACACCTTTATGGATAAAATGAAAATAGCCTATCTTCAATTCCCAGGATCTAACACCGAAAACGAAACAAAAAATATTTTACAAAAGCATGGAATGATACCATTTGGTCACTTTTGGAACGATGCGCCCGAACTTCTAAATAATTACGACGGTTTTATTATTTTAGGCGGATTTTCCTTTGAAGATAGGTCCAGATCAGGAATTATTGCATCACTTGAGCCAGTTGTTAATGAGCTTAAAAAACAAGCTATGTTTGGTAAGCCTATTTTAGGAATTTGCAATGGAGCGCAAATTTTAGTAGAGTCAGGCCTTGTTCCAGGCAACCAAGATTTTCAGACTTTGGTTTCGTTGACGGACAACAAAAGAATGATTGGTAACCGTATTGTTGGAACAGGTTATTACAACAAGTGGTGCTATATAAAACCATGCGAAAATACAAAATCAGCTTTTGTCAAAAGTGGTGGAAACCCAATGCGCGTTCCTATTGCACACGCAGAAGGTCGTTTTTTATTTAATGGCGATCTTGAGGATGAAATATTAAAAAATAACCTAATAACTTATAAGTATTGTGATTCAAGCGGGAATCTTTCTAATGACTTTCCAATCAATCCAAACGGCTCGCTTCATAGCACCGCCGCCTTAAGCAACCCCAATGGCAACGTAATGGCAATAATGCCCCACCCTGAACGCACACTTGGAAATGAAGCAGACGATCTTTTTAAAAGCATGAGAAACTATATGGAGTCTGATGGTCCTTTTAGCTTTAAGTCTTTAAATTTTTCATCGAAAAAAATAAATATAAAAAAATTCAAAAAACCCGCTAAGCAAAATGAAATTCTTGTATCAACAATCATTGCAGATAATGAGGCGGCATCGGTTGAGAAGTGTATTAACAGCTTGGGTGTCAAAGCAAAAGTAAAAAAATATCTTCATTTTGAAATTGATGCAACTGATCGTCTTGATATAAACACAATTGTCTCAACTGACGTACTCTTTAATCCAAGTAAAGAATACATCGCCAATATTAAAGAGGAATCTGATATTTACAGGTTCTTAGTCCGAAGCAAAGATGATATTGTTGGTCAAAGTCTCGCTCAAACCCTACAAGATCGTTTTAATCTATCAGGATTAAAATCAATTAAAAAGGGTGTTGTATGGGAAGTTAAAATTAATTCATCTAGAGCAAAAAAAGACGTGGATATAATATTAAATAGTCATATTTTTTCTAATCCAATTTCACAGGAATGTCATGAATATTGACAAAAAATATTATCAGGAAATAAATGAAAACCTGACTAATACTATTCAGGACACCAATATTAGCGCCCCCAACAAAAAAGTTGGCAAAGTTAGGGATGCTTATTTTCTAAATGACAAAGTAGTAATGATTTCTACTGATAGGCAAAGCGCCTTTGACCGCGTTTTGGCTGCAATTCCATATAAGGGCGCTGTTTTAAATTCCGTTAGTGCATGGTGGTTTAAAAAAACTGAGCATTTGTTCCCAAACCATCTTATTTCTACCCCTGATCCAAATGTATCAATTGTAGAAAAGTGCACTGTCTTTCCGGTTGAGTTCGTTGTGAGGGGTTACATTACAGGAACTACTGACACCTCTTTATGGACAGTTTATAATAATGGAGATCGAGAATATTGTGGTAACTCCCTTCCTGAAGGGTTAAAGAAAAATGATAAGCTCGACAAACCTATGTTGACACCAACAACTAAGGATAAAGTTCATGACCGACCTGTCTCTAGGGAAGAAATTATTGATCTTGGGTTAATGTCTGCGGAAGATTACGACTTAGCTGCTAAAATGAGTCTTGACCTTTTTGCCTTTGGGCAAGAAACTGCAAAGAAAAACGGTTTAATTCTAGTTGATACGAAATACGAAATAGGTACGGATTCAAAAGGAAAGATTAAATTTGTTGACGAAATACATACACCTGATAGCAGTAGATTTTGGATTAGCAGCTCATACAAGGATAGAATTAATTCAGGTCAAGAACCAGAAAATATAGATAAAGAGTTTTTAAGATTATGGTTTGCAAAAAACTGCGATCCCTATAATGACGAAGTTTTACCTGATGCCCCAGACGATCTTGTTGCTGAACTTTCCGCTAGATACATTTTATTATACGAATTAATTACTGGTGAAAAATTTATTTTTCCAAATCTTCACGACATAAACAAACGCATTACTGAAAACATAAAGGAACTATTATGAAAGCTGTATTAATTATGGGATCAACTTCTGATCAGCCACACGCAGACAAAATTACCGGCACACTCGATACTCTTGGAATTGAGCATGAGGTTCATGCTGCTTCTGCGCATAAAAACCCTGAAAAGGTATTAGAAATTATAAGGTCTTTCGGTGAGAACGATGCTGTTGTCTTTGTTACAATAGCTGGAAGGTCAAATGCTCTTTCTGGTTTTGTAGGTGCAAACTGTAACAAACCAACTATCGCTTGTCCACCTTTTAAAGACAAGGTTGACATGAGCATTAATATCCACTCAACGCTTCAAATGCCAAGCAAAACTCCCGTACTAACTGTTTTAGACCCTGGCAATTGTGCTATTGCGGTACACAGAATATTAAACATCGGCTCAATGTGAACAACATTTCTCCAATCGATGGGAGATATAAAGAAAACGTCTCTGAGTTAGAAGGATATTTTTCAGAACAGGCATTAATGCGTTACCGCATACTGGTCGAAGTAGAATACCTGCTATCTCTGGTTGAGCTTAAATCTTTTCAAAAAAAACGATCTTTAAGTAAAAAAACCTTATCATCACTAAGGAACCTGTACATTGAGTTTTCAGATAAAGACTTCGAACAAATAAAAAAAATTGAGTCAAAAACCAATCACGATGTAAATGCTGTTGTAGTTTTTATATCAGACAAATTAGAAAAAATATCACGTAAGGACTTGATACCGCTTGTTCACTTTGGTCTAACTTCAGAAGACATAAATAATACAGCGTATTCTTTAATGACAAAAGGAGCAACAAAAAACATAATGGTTCCAGCAATAAAAAACGTTTTAAAGGAGCTAAAAAAGTTAGCAAGAAGAACAAAATCACTACCCATGTTATCTTTAACCCATGGTCAACCCGCAACTACCACAACACTGGGAAAGGAGCTCGCTGTTTTTATATCAAGAATTGAAAGAGAGTTAGTATTGATTAATGAAATCAACTTGTTGGCAAAATTTTCTGGAGCAACAGGTTCCTATGCGGCTCATAAGGCTGCTTTCCCTAAGGCTAACTGGTCGGTTTTTGCAAAAAAATTCATTAAACGGCTTGGCTTGGGACAATCGCCGATTACATCACAGGTTGAGCCTGGAGACTCTATTGCAGGGCTTTTACATTCTTATGTAAGAATTAATAATATTTTTTCTGACTTTTCGCTAGATATGTGGCTGTATATAAGCAGAAATATTTTTGTTCAAAAAAATGTATCTGGAGAGGTTGGTTCAAGTACCATGCCTCACAAAATCAATCCAATATTTTTTGAAAATGCTGAAGGAAACCTCGATGTTGCTAATAACAACTTTTCTTTTTTGGCATCAAGAATTACAAAGTCGCGGCTTCAAAGGGACCTAAGCGGTAGTACGGTTTTTAGAAACCTGGGTGTCGGGTTTGCACACTCTCTTCTCTCTTATAAAAATCTTATTAAAGGTGTTTTGAGGGTGTCTCCAAATAAAAAACAATTAAAAAAAGAGTTGGATGAAAATTGGAGCGTTCTCGCTGAAGCAATACAAACAATTTTAAGGAAGTCTGGCGATGTTCATGCTTATGATAAAATCAAAAAACTAACCAGAGGAAAACCAATAACAAAAAAACTATATTTACAAATCGTAAATGATCTTAAGGCATCAAAAGAAGACAAAGACATGCTTCTTCAACTGACCCCACACACCTACTTGGGGGAAATAGATAAAATTTTGGAGAACCTATAAGGTGTGCGGAATAATAGGTCTTTACCATCCGACAGAAAACGTTTCTGGCGAGATTTATGATGCTCTAATACAGGTACAGCATAGAGGACAAGATGCCGCGGGTATTGCAACCTGGGACAACAAAAAACTTTTTCTACACAAAGAGCTTGGTGTTGTAACTGAAGTTTTTAAAACGAATGAATCTTTAAACTTAGATGGCAACATTGGCATTGGTCATGTAAGGTATCCTACCGCTGGCTGCTCAGATGTTTCAGAGGCACAGCCGTTTCATTCATCTACCCCTGTAGACATTTGTCTTGCTCATAATGGAACGCTTACCAACAGCGCTGAGATGAAGAAATTCCTTTTGGACGCTCAGTTTTGTCAGTTTAATACTCAGTCTGACTCTGAGGTTTTGTTAGGTCTTTTTACATATGAACTATCTAAAATAAAGTTTGATATAATAAATAATAAACACATTTTCAAAGCGCTCAAAGAGGTGTACAAAAAATGTGAGGGCGGTTTTGCTGTAACTATGATCGTTGAGGGTGTTGGTTTGGTGGCTTTTAGAGATGCAAACGGAATTAGGCCTCTTGTGGTTGGGAAAAAAGATGATGGATCTTTTATGGTTGCATCAGAAAGCTCTGCTCTTAGTGCTCTTGGTTACGAGTTTGAGTATGATGTTGATCCTGGTGGTGCTGTCATTATTTCAGAAAAAGGGGTTGTTGAAAAAAGTGTTTGTTCTGACTCCGTATCACACTCTCCTTGCCTTTTTGAGTTTGTATATTTTTCTCGCCCTGACTCTGTGATTGACTCTATATCGGTTCATAAATCGAGATTAAGGATGGGTGACTTTCTTGGAGCAAAAATTCTTAAAGAGTACTCGCATCTTAACATAGACGCTGTGATTCCAGTTCCAGATACAAGCAGAACATCAGCGATGCAGGTAGCATACAAGCTTGGTGTAAAATATAGAGAAGGGTTTATTAAAAATAGATATATAGGCAGAACATTTATTATGCCCGGACAAAGTATAAGGAAAAGATCTGTTGCTCATAAACTTAGTCCGATTGAAATTGAGTTCAAAAACAAAAACATTTTGTTAGTTGATGATTCGATAGTTCGTGGAAACACGTCCAAGAAAATTATTGAGATGGTTAGAAAACAGGGTGCAAAAAGGGTTTATTTTGCTTCGGCTGCCCCCCCTGTAAGACACCAAAATGTTTATGGAATAGATATGCCTGCAACGAAAGAGCTTGTTGCGCATGGTAAAACTATTGAACAAGTTAAGGTGTTCATTGGAGCTGATGAACTTATTTATCAAGATATTGATGACTTACGAATGGCTGCACATTTAGGAAATCCAAAAATAGTACGATTTGAGGATTCTGTTTTCACGGGTGAATATTGTGCTGGAAAAATTTCTGAAGAATACTTGTCCCAGCTAGAAAACAACAGACCATCCCAAAAATGAAAAAAGTTTTAGTTCTGGGATCCGGTGCAAGGGAAGTTGCAATAACTAGAAGTGTTTCACAAAGCTCAATAAAAAATACTATTTTTTGTATTTCAAAAGACATTAACCCTCAAATTATTAATCTTTGTGAAGACTACCACGTGTGTGATGTTAATGATGTTGCCAGCGTTGTTTCTTATAGCAAAAAAAAAGAAATTGATTTAGTAATAGTTGGACCGGAAAACCCCCTAGCTGGTGGAGTGGTAAACGCTCTTGAACAGGCTGGTATTAGCTGCGTTGGACCCAAAAAAGAAGTTGCAATGATAGAAACAAGCAAGTCTTTTGCAAGAATGATAGTCGATCTTTGTTGTCCAGAAAAAAACCCACAAAGGAAAGAGTTCGTGTCAATTGAAGGTGTGAAAAGCTTCATGGAAGCTCTTGAAGGAAAATATGTTATTAAGTTTGACGGCCTTATGGGCGGAAAGGGTGTGCGTGTTTCAGGTGAACACCTCAAAAATATTAGCGAAGGTCTTAATTATGCCAATGAAATAATAGAAGACGGTGGAAAGTTTTTAATTGAAGAAAAGCTTGTTGGTGAAGAGTTTTCTTTAATGAGCTTTGTTGATGGCAAGACATGTAAACACATGCCCGCCATACAAGACCACAAGAGGGCGTTTGAGGGAGATAAAGGACCAAACACCGGCGGGATGGGCACCTACTCTTTTGAAAACCACTCTCTTCCATTTCTAACCGAAGAAAATATTTTAGAAGCCCAAAAAACTAATGAACTTGTTGCTAAACAACTTTTAAAGCACACGGGCTTACCCTATGTTGGTGTGTTGTACGGGGGCTTTATGTTAACTAAAGACGGTATCAAGGTAATTGAATATAATGCTAGGTTTGGTGACCCAGAAGCCATGAATGTGTTGTCCATACTAAAATCAGACTTCCTGTCTATTTGTATTTCTTTAGTTGAAGGAAAACTTGAAAAAGAAGAGGTTTTGTTTAATGAGCTAGCTACCGTTTGTAAATATGTGGTACCTTTAGGGTACCCTAACAATCCTACGAAGGGGTTTGAAGTTTTTTGTGACCAAAATGATTCATCTTTGTTCCTCGCCTCTGTAATGTTTAAAAATAAAAAACTTATAGCATGTGGTTCTAGAACAGCCGCTGTTGTCGGAAAAAACAGAGATATACAGAAAGCTGAAGCTTTTGCGGAACGGGGTGTATCGAATATTTCAGGAAAACTTTTTCACAGAAAAGATATTGGAACAAAAGATTTAATTGACCTTAGGGTTAAAAGAATGAAGGAGTTGTTGAGTTGAAGCTGGCTGTTTTAGGATCAACCAACGGTACTGACCTTGTGCCCATTGTTACGGCAATAAACAGCGGTGAATTATTAGCAAGCATTGAGGTCATAGTTTCCAATAATGAGTCTTCTGGTATTTTGAGAAAGGCTAGGGGCTATGGTATAGAAAACTATTTTATTTGTCATAAAAACAAAAAACGTGGTGTATTTGATTTTGAAATTTCACAAATTTTAGAAAATAAAGAGGTTGATTTAATTTTACTTATTGGGTTTATGAGAATTCTTTCATCAGGATTTGTAGAAAGGTGGCATGGAAAAATAATTAATGTCCACCCTTCTCTTCTGCCAAAATATGCTGGTGGGATGAACAGCGATGTTCATGAAAGTGTCTTGGCTGCGGGAGATAAAGAAAGCGGATGTACAATTCATCTTGTAACCAAAGATGTTGATTGTGGTCCTATTTTATTACAAAAATCGTGTCCTGTTTATGAAAACGACTCTGTTGAATCTCTTCGAGAGAGGGTTCAAAAGCTTGAGGGAGAATCTTTTATAGAGGTAATTAATAACTGGAGGAACTATGAATAACAAACTGTTTTTTGACTTTATTTCTGCTATTGAAAAAATTCTGCACTTGATTATACTGGGTATGGTGATATTCCTTTGTTTTGAAGAGGTGGTGTCTGCTGTAGACGGTGGTGGAATCAGGGTAGAAAGCGTTTTAATGCTTTTTATTTATCTAGAAATCATGCAAATGGTAAACATATTTTTTTCCACAGGAAAAATTCCAATAAGGTATCCCCTGTATATTGGTATGTTTGCTTTAGCAAGACACATATCTTTTGATGATATAAAAGGTATTGAGTCTTTGTATCTATCTGCTTCTGTGGCGCTATTATCTTTAGCCCTTGTTGGTTTGGCGTATAGAAACAAAATAATGAACAAAAGCGTTCCAGAACTTCCTGAGAACGAATGATAAAAAAAGTCTTACCTAAAACTGCACTAATATCAGTTTCTAACAAGTCTGGTATTTTAACGTTTGCTAAGTTGCTTCAAAAAAATGGTGTAAAAATATTTGCAACCGGAGGTACNGCCTCNGCNNTAANGGNNGCTGGNATAAANGNATCAAANGTGTCTTCGNTTTCNCGCTTNCCTGAAATNTTTGGAGGAAGNGTTAAAACNCTTAGTCCATATATTTCTGGTGGNATTCTNGGNCAAAGAGATAAAGATAAAGCTGAAGCAAAANAAAACAANATTACTTGGATTGATCTCGTTGTTTGCAANNTATATCCNTTTTCNGANGTTGCTAAAAACNCCANCTCNACAATGGATGAAAAAATAGANAATATTGANATTGGTGGACCAACCATGATTAGAGCAGCAGCAAAAAATTTTAAATGGGTTAGTGTTGTTGTGAGCCCAAAAGACTACCGTTCTGTTGGTACGGCTATTTCTGGTGGGGGTCTTACAGAAAAAAAGCGTTTTAGCCTTGCTAAAAAAGCCTTTGGTCATTGTGCTGAATATGACCAAACTATCTTTGAAGCATTGTCTAAAAAAGCACCTGAACACAATTCTTTACGTTATGGTGAAAACCCTCACCAACAAGCCTTTGTTGTAAAAGGAGACGTGCCTTCCTCCCTTGGCATTCCGCAGTCAAAACAGCACCAAGGCAAGGCTCTTTCATATAATAATTATTTAGATGGGGACGCTGCCTTACAATGTCTATCAGAGTTTAAAAAGTCTCCTGCCTGTGTTATTGTAAAACACAACTCCCCATGCGGTGTAGGACTAGGAAAAAACGTGAGCGAGGCTTTTACCAGAGCACTCAATGTTGATAGTCTGTCTGCTTTTGGCGGGGTGGTTGCAATAAATAAAAAGTGTACTGTTGATCTGGCAAAAAAAATAGATAAAATATTCTTTGAAATTATAGTTGCTCCTTCTTTTGATATTGGTTCATTGAAAATATTTTCAAAGAAAAAAAATCTGCGCGTTCTAAGCCTCAAAAAATATTTGTCGCCAGAGTTTTCTATAAAAACAATTGGTGGTGGAAGCTTAGGACAAGAACGAGACGATTCATGCCTTCTCGAAAAACACCTTATTACTCCAACAAAGAAGAAATTGACTCCAAACCAACTTTCTACTGGCTTGTTTGCTTGGAAAGTGGTTAAACATACAAAGTCAAATGCCATCGTTGTTGCTAAAAACAATAAAATTATAAGCATATCTGGTGGTCAAACAAGCAGGGTCGATGCCACGAAAATAGCTTTTGAAAAAACAAAAATTCCTAAAGGCTGTATTGTTGCTTCTGATGCTTTTTTTCCCTTTAAAGACTCAATAGAAAAGATGGCTCAATACAACATTGCTGCCATAATTCAGCCGGGCGGNTCTATAAGAGANAAAGAGGTTGTTGAGTCGTGTAACAAAAATAAAATTGCTATGGCCTTTACTGGCTTTAGGGTGTTTAAACACTAGGAGGGTTTATGAAAGCTNTTGTNTGTAAAAAATTTGCTCCGGTTTCAGATTTGGTTTGGGAAGAGGTTGCTGATCCTGTTGCAGGTCCTGGAGAAATTGTCATCGATGTAAAAGCAGCTGGGCTAAACTATCCAGACAATCTTATTGTACANGGCCTTTACCANTTTCGNCCAGAAAGACCCTTCTCGCCAGGACATGAGGGCGCTGGTATTGTTTCATCTGTTGGAGAGGGNGTCAAAACNCACAAGGTTGGTGATANCGTTGCTTTCTTCAANGGTTTTGGNGCCTTTGCAGAAAAAATTGTGTTGTCTGAAGCTCTCGCGTTCTCAATTCCTGACAACTTTCCGCACCCTGTTGCGGCTGGCGTGTTTATGGTTTATGGTACAAGCTATCACGCTCTAGTTCAAAGAGCAAAAATAACCAAGGATGATGAGGTTTTGGTGTTGGGTGCATCAGGCGGCGTTGGTTTGGCCGCTGTTGATATTGCAAAGTCATTTGGTGCAAGGGTTGTTGTTGCTGTGTCTACCAAAGAAAAGGCTGACGTTTGTAAGCGTTATGGTGTTGACGATGTTGTTGTTTATGGAAAGGAAAAACTAGATCAAGAGGGCCAAAAAATATTTACAAAAGAATTAAAATCAAAAAGTACGCGTGGTGGTTTTTCAATTATTTATGATCCAATAGGCGACTGTTTTGCAGAGCCTGCTTTAAGGTCTATTGGTTGGGGAGGTACATACCTCGTTGTTGGTTTTGCTGCGGGAGAAATTCCATCGTTTCCTATAAACCTAATGCTATTAAAGGGTTGTGCTGTTTCCGGCGTTTTCATTGGAAGGTTTCAACAAGAAGAACCAAAACAAAGCGCTCAAAATATAAAAGAAATTGGTGATCTTCTAAGCTCGGGAAAACTAACTCCCTTTATATCCGAAACCATACCTATGGCGAAGTCAATTGATGCAATTGAACGAATCGCTAAGCGCGGAGTTGTTGGTAAGGTTGTTTTTGTGAACAACTAACCAAAATAAAGCAGCGCCAGACAAAGTGACATTAAGGCTACTGAAGGAATAGCTTTTCTGAAGCTGCTCTTCACCCTAATGTGTGTTAGTATTGCAAACGCCATTAATGTTATAATTCCTTTTAACCCCAAGTTGCTTAGCTCTGTGTTTGCGCTTAACAACATTACCGCACAAGATAGCTTGGTAATTCCAGTAAGGTCTCTCAGCCAGTCCGGATAATTATAGTCTTTTCTAAACTCTGAAATTATGTTATCATATCTTACAACCCACACATAGATCAAAGCTGTTGAAATTACAATCTTTAACACTGTTGTCAATAGTTCTATGTTCATTATATCTCTCTCTTTTAATAGTCTTCAGGTAATAATTTTTTAATTTCCTGCATTATTTTAGCGGTTATATCGTCAANATTATCTCCGCCACTNGTTAATATAGGGNNTCCAAAAACAACCTTCACGCTTTCTCTTTTTGCTAGTTTTATTTTTCCCAGAATCCCCTTGGTTCCAATAACAGCTGTAGGAATTATTGGTATTTCGTTTTTAACTGCAAAGTACGCAACCCCTTTTTTTCCTTTTTTCAGACCCTCGCCTTTAATGGTTCCCTCTGGAAAAATACAAATTCTTTCTTTTTTTTGTATTTGCTTTTGAATGTTTTTTATCGTCGAAATTTGGAGGTTGGATCTGTTTACCAACAAAACACCGTAAGACCACGGACCCCAAGCCTTGTACCAAGGAAGCTTTGCCTGGTCTTCTGCCATAAGGTATGTAATGGGTTTAATTACTGCGGCTGTTATTGGTGCTGGATCAACATCGTCAATGTGGTTTGGCGCTAATATATATGGTCCTCTTTGTGGTAAATTCTCTTTACCCTCAACAGAAAACTTCGTTAGAACGCTACAAAGTAAAAGTGAAAAAACTCCAATTACATATCTAATAAGCCAGCTTCTTGGATGAGGCTTTTTCATTGCTCTAGAAAGGTAGGTCGTCGTCTTCTATCGTTTGATCTAGGTTTTCCTTTTTAACGGGCTCTTGGTTCATTCCAGAAGAGGAATCAAGATTGTTGTCTCCGCCTCCTAAAATTTGTACACCTCCAAAATTGTTTGCCACAACCCCGGTTGAAAACCTTTCGTTTCCATCTTTATCTTGCCACTTGTCTGTTTTTAAAGAACCNTCAATATATACCAANGTTCCCTTTTTTACATAAGGTTGGATGTATTTTTCTGCTGTATTACCAAAAACGGTTACTTTTGTCCACTCAGTTCTTTCTTGTGTTTCTCCGTCTTTACCTTTCCAAGATTCATTAGTAGCAACGCTGAAACTTGCTACCGCTGCTCCGTCTCCAGTAAATCTTATTTCTGGATCTTGTCCGAGTCTTCCTATTAGCGTTACTTTATTCACTGTTCCTTTTGCCATTTTTCTTCCTTTAGCTAAGATTTAGCTCGTTATAAATAATATCTACTCTTCTTTTAAATTTATCGTCATTTTTTAATAGTTCTGAGACCTTTTTATGTGCATGCATAATGGTAGTGTGGTCTCTACCACCCAAGTGAACCCCTATTTCGCTTAAAGGCATGTCTAGAACCTCTCTTGCTAAATAGGCGGCAACCTGTCTAGCTTCAGCAATGTTTTTTCTTCTTGATTGACCAACCATCTCTTCTTGGGAAACAGAAAAAATGCTACAAACCCCACTTACCACATCTTGCATATTAACCTGTCCGTAACCCTGGTCTCCAAGTCTTTCTCTTATTATGGACTCAACGAGGGCTTCATTAATTTTATCTCCAGAAAGTGTTGCGTGCGCAAATATTTTTGTCACACAGCTTTCTAGGTCTCTAATGTTTGTTCTTACGTGTGAAGCTATTTTTTCAAGATGTCTACCCTCAATCTGCATGTTGTTTTGTTTTGCTTTGGTTGATAATATTGCAACCCTTGTCTCAAAATCTGGTGGTTGAATATCCGCATGTAAGCCGGATTCAAACCTTGATAACAACCTGTCTTGAAGGCCAACCATCTCTCCTGGATATCTGTCTGCCGTCATTACAATTTGTTTTCCGTTTGTATACAACTCGTTAAAAGTGTGAAAGAATTGTTCTTGGGTTTGCTCTTTTCCTTGAAAGAACTGTATATCATCAATTAACAATACATCAGCGTTTCTATATACCTTTGAAAAGTCGAGTGTTTTGTTTTCTTGAATGCTTGCAATAAAGTCATTTGTAAATTTTTCAGACGATGCTAAAACTACGTTTAGTTCTTTTTTTGAGCCTATCAATTCGTTGGCTATCGAATGCAAAAGATGGGTTTTTCCTAGCCCCACCCCACCATAGATGATTAATGGGTTAAAGTCTGCAGATCCGGGAGCGCTAGCCACCTTGTTTGCAGCGTTTTTCGCAAAAACATTATTTGGTCCCTCAATAAAAGAAGAAAAAATATTTGATGGGTTTATGTTGTTTCTTTTTCCTGCATTGCTTTGTTTTGTTGTTTCCTCGCTATCTAGCTCAACAGAGGTAACGCTTTGTTCAGATTGGGGCGCTATGGAGACCTTGAGCCGAAGCTTTTCATCCACCTCCCTTAAAGATGAAGAAATGATATCCTGATAGTTGTTGATAATCCAGTCGTAGGCGAATTGATTTGGTGCTTCAACAATAAAAATATCGTTGGTTATTCCAACCGGAGAAAGCGTATCTATCCACGCCTCATAGGCATGGGCAGGCAAGCTGCTTTTTAAATCCTCGTCTGTTTTGTTCCAAATTTCTTTATAATCCATTAGTTATCCACATGTTATTAACATCTTTTTATGTGTGCGTTATTTACTTTACGTCCTTTTTTGCTTGTTGCATAGAGATTTTTACAGCTCTTAGCATCTTTTATTTGTTTTACAAATAGTTTTATTGGACTATATTTCGGCAATACGTTATTATGAAAAGAACTTATCAGCCTAGTAACAGAAAAAGGAAAAATAAACACGGTTTTATGAAAAGAAAATCGACCGTTGGTGGTAAGAAGGTTTTGTCTTCTCGCATGAAAAAAGGTCGTAAGCGTCTTACCGTTTCTTCATAAAATGGATCGCAAAACTCTCACTGGTTTCATTCTAATCGGTGCAATTTTATTATTGTGGCCAAGCTATCTTGAGTTAATTTCTCCATCTGAAAAAAACAAGGAGGATGTAGTTACTCCCGACACACCTTTAGTAGAAAAATATTCAGAACAAACTCTCGATGACCCTGTTAATACTGTTCTAGAAAGCCCGTTTGTTAAGGAGCAGACATTTATTATTAAGGGTAAAAACTATATTGCTGAAGTAAGCAACGTTGGCGGTGGCTCTATTGTTTCTTATGCACTTACAAAACACCTTAAAAAATCAGAGAATTCTTTAAACCTAATTGACGGCTACAACTCCAACAACCTGGTTGTAAGTTTTGTAAACCAGTCTGGTGAGATCATTTCTTTAGATAAAAGCTGGAGTTTGGTTTCTGGTGGTTCAGCTAATCTTTCTGAAACAAACCCTGAGGTTTCTTTTTTATTCACCACCGAACACCTTGGTAGACAGGTTACAAAAGAGCTGTTTTTTTACTTTGACTCCTATGAAATAGATATTTCAACCTCTTTGAGAAGCTTGAAGGATGTTTCTTTAGATGAAAAATACACGCTATCTTGGGTTGGCGGCCTACCAGAACACGAAGGGACCCAAGATGCAATGTTTATGGAGGGTTTAATAAGCCAGGTTGGTAGCATAGAATCTTTTCGGGTTGGGGCTGCGGGCTTTTTTGGATCATCGAGTAGCAGCAACATTGACGCTGAGGAGAGGAGATATGTTGGGCAAGCAGACTTTGCCGGGTATAGAACAAAATATTTTGGGCTCTTTTTCATTCCCCAAAAATCAGATTTAGTTGAAATAACAAAATACCCAACGCCTTTAAGGGCGGGGGTTGATATTGGTATCACCCAAGACATAAACCTTGAAAAAAATAAACTTTATCTCGGGCCCCTTGACTATTCTAGCGTTGAGAACCTTGGTGTTGGGCTTGAAGAAAAAATTCTAGGTTGGCAGTGGCTCTCTTCTGTATCTTGGCTTGTTTATAGTATTATGATATCTCTTTATGGGTTTATACCTAACTATGGCGTTGTTGTTGTGCTTTTTGCAATTTTAATCAAGCTTGTTACATACCCGCTGATGGCTAAACAGCTTAGGTCCTCAAAGAAAATGCAAGAAATATCTCCACTGATGAATCAAATTAAAATAAAATACAAAAATAACCCAACATTGCAACAACAGAAAATGGCAGCGCTTTTTCAGGAAAACAAAATAAATCCTTTGGCTGGATGTTTGCCCCTTTTAATTCAAATGCCGGTTTTAATGTCGGTATTTATGGTGTTTAGAAATACCATTGAGTTTAGAGGAGAATCCTTTGTTTTGTGGATTAATGATCTTTCCGCAGCAGACACCCTTTTTGTTGTTGGCGGAATTCCTATAAATGTACTTCCATTTCTAATGTCTTTTTCTATGTATTATACAATGAAGCTTAGTTCTGCAACACAGCCTTCAGGGGGAGATCCTGCACAAGAAGCAACTCAGCAAATGATGAAATATATGTTCCCTGGAATGATGTTTTTCTTGTTCTACGCTTTTCCTTCTGGATTAAACCTATATTATTTATGCTTTAATATAATGCAAATTGTTCAGCAAAAAATAATAAACAGCGAAACCACACAAGACCCTGTGGCATACTAGCTATGACCATTGTTGCTTGCTCAACCCCTCCCGGTGTTAGTGGTATTGCTGTAGTTAGGATTTCGGGAAAAGGTGCAATAAAAAACATTTCTACGTTTGTAAAAGACAGCCCTTTTGACGAAAAAACGCCCCTTTCAAGGGTTTGTTTCCTTGTTGACAGAGATGGCGAAGTCTTCGATGAGGCTGTAATTACAAGCTATGTTGGCCCGAACTCATATACTGGCGAAAATCTGGTTGAGATATCATGCCATGGAAACCCTAAAATCATTTCAAGNATAATTGATCTTTCTGTTGATGCTGGTTCAAGGCTGGCAGAAGCCGGCGAATTCACAAAAACCGCTTTTTTAAATGGCAAGCTGGACCTCTCGGAGGCAGAATCTGTTGCTTCAATAATTCACTCTCTGTCGTTGACCGGTGTAAAAGCGGGAGTTAAAAACCTTAAAGGTGGCCTATCAAAAGAAATACGCTCCATTAAGTCTTCTTTGATATCGCTTGTTGCAAACCTTGAATTTAATCTTGACATATCTGAAGAAGATCTACAGCCAAACCTTCTAAAGCAGACAGGGGAAACGGTTTTAAGGGTGGCTAAAAAGCTAAATGATTGTATCCACTGTTTTGAAGAAACCAAAATGTTTCAATCTGGTGCATCCGTTGTGATACTGGGCCCTCCAAATGCAGGAAAATCAACCCTGTTTAACCGCCTTGTTAACAAAAACCAATCAATTGTTACAAGCGTTGAAGGAACAACAAGAGATGTTATTGAAAAAAACATAAATATCAGCGGTTTACCTATATTGTTAAAAGATACGGCAGGAATTAGAGACTCTGGCGATGATGTTGAAAGAATTGGTGTTGAAAGATCTTTTGTCGAGGCAAAAGATGCTGATTTGGTTGTTGTTTTAAACGACAGAAGTCTCTCGTTTGGGGACACTAAACATATTCATGTTTTTAATAAGTCAGATATTAAAACTCCAGATGAAAAATATGATATTTCTATTTCTGCTAAAACAGGAGATGGCGTTAAAAAACTAAAAGAAACTGTTTATAATAGTTTGGTTGGCAATAAAGTCCAAACCGATACTCTTATAATATCAAAAAGACAGTGNAATGCAATAAAAGGTGCACTAAAACATATAAAAGAAGCTCACTTGCTTCTNTTAGCCGGAGACTCTATAGANCTTTTGATAGAGGATATCAATAGNTCTATAGGCTTCCTCGACAGTATAACAGAAAAAACAACAAAAGATGATGTGCTTGATGCTGTTTTTTCATCTTTTTGCGTGGGAAAATAGTTTCACGTGAAACGCACACAAAATAAGTATGATTTAGTAGTTGTTGGAGGCGGACATGCAGGGATTGAAGCGGCCTTAATTGCGCACAAAAGGGGTGTTAAAACTCTTTTAGTTTCGATGGATAAAAAATCTGTTGGAAGAACATCATGCAACCCAGCTGTTGGAGGGCTTGCAAAAGGACAAATGGTAAAAGAGGTTGATATTTTGGGTGGAATGATGGGTTTTTTTGCAGACTTGTCTACCTTACAAAGCAAAACTCTAAATAAATCAAAAGGAAGGTCTGTTTGGTCTCCTAGATCACAAATTGACAAAAAATTATACGAAAAAATTGCACAAAAATATATAAAAGAACAAGGCCTTGATGTCTTAGAGGGAGAGGTTGTGTCTTTAAACATAAAAAAAGATTCTATCTGTGGTGTTTTTTTAAAAGATGGATCCGAGGTTGTTTGTAGTGCGGCAGTTCTGACCTGTGGAACATTTTTAAACGGGTTAATTCATATTGGGTCTAAACAAATTAACGCAGGAAGGTATGGAGAAAAAAGAGCTGAAGGAGTTACAGAAAACTTAAATAGTCTCGGTCTTAAAAACGGGAGACTAAAAACTGGAACGCCCCCAAGAATAAAAAGATCTTCTGTTAATTGGAAAAAAGGAGAAGCTGGATATGGCGATGAAAAGCCCTCCCCTCTTTCTTATAGAACAAACAACTTTTCTCCAAAAGACGAACCCTGTTTTTCTTTTAGAACCAACAAAAACACACACAGCATTATTCTGGACAATCTTTCGTCATCGGCTATGTATTCTGGAGAAAAAATGGCAACCGGACCTAGGTACTGTCCTTCAATTGAAGACAAAGTATATAAATTTAATCAAAACCCTTCTCATGTTTTACAGCTTGAGCCAGAGTGGACAATGTCTGAACAAATATATGTAAATGGCTTTTCAACCAGCCTTGAAGAAGAAATTCAGCTGAAATCATTAAAAACTGTTAGCGGTTTAGAAAATGTAGAGTTCATAAGACCAGGATATGCAATTGAATATGACTTTTTTTATCCTTCTCAATTAAAGAATACCCTCGAAAGCAAAGCTATATCTGGTTTATTTATGGCAGGACAAATAAATGGTACCTCTGGATATGAAGAGGCCTCCTCACAAGGCATTATAGCCGGTATAAATGCCTCTTGCTTTGTTTTAGATGAAAATCCATTAATTTTAAAAAGAGATGATGCTTATATAGGGGTTTTAATTGATGATCTAATTTTGAAAGATACCAATGAGCCGTACAGAATGTTTACATCTCGAGCTGAGTACAGGCTTCAACTAAGATCTTCTAATGCAGATCAAAGATTGCTAAAAAAAACGAAAGAATATAATCTTCTCGACGAGAAAACTGTAGAAAAGCTGAGCGAAAAAATAGAAAAAACTACAAACCTGGTTAAATATCTTGAAAACAATAACATACACCCTGAAAAAATTAATAGCAGGCTGGAAGAATTAGATGAAAAGATAATTAGGGAACCAACACGTATGTCAAATATTCTCAAAAGGCCAAAGGTTTCTATATTAGACATGAAAATATCTAATGAAGAAACCAAAAATGTGCTCACAGACCACATGGAAGAAGAAATACTGTTTGAAGCGGAAACAATTATTAAATACAGTGGTTATATAAATAGACAAAAAGATGAAATTGATAAAATTAAAGTGTATGAAGATATGATTATTCCAGAAAAATTTGACTATAACAACATTAAGAGCCTTTCTAACGAAAGCAGAGAGAAATTTATAAATATAAAGCCACAAACCGTTGGACAGGCACAAAGAATTAATGGGATTAGGCCATCGGATATTTCAATTTTATTAGTATATTTAAAGCGCCCGTTTCACGTGAAACAAATAAAATGAATTATTTTATATATATTATTGCATTTATCTCCTTTTTAGAGGCACAACAAGAAATCCTCCTCGATAGGGTTGCTTCTGTTGTAGAAAATAAAATTGTATTAATGAGTGATGTAGTCTTGGCTGCAAATGCTGTAGCAGCTCAACAACAAATAAATCCAAACACAAATCCCACCGCATATAAAAAAATTTTAGAAACTTCACGAGAAAGCATGGTGGAACAATTATTAATTATTGAAATGGCAGAACAGGACTCAGTAGAAATTTTAGATAAAGATATAGACAAGGCATTAAACCAACAGGTAGATAATATAATTGCACAAAGTGGTAGTAAGGAACTCGCTGAAGCAGCTCTTGGAAAGAAAATTTCAGATTTTAAAAGATCTTATAGGGATGATATGAGGGGAAAGCTGCTAGCAGAAAAATACACATCATCACTTACTGCTTCTATTAGTGTTTCTCGAGGGGATGTAATAGATTTTTTTAACACTTATAAAGATAGTATTCCATCATTCCCCACTCTTTATAAAACACATCATATACTCTTAGAAATAAAACCTTCAGAAGAATCAATAAAGAGCTCACTTAATAAAGCAGAAGAAATAAGAAATAAGATTTTAAACCAAGAATTAAGTTTTGCAGAAGCAGCAAAAACTTATTCCGCAGATCCAGGGTCTAAAAATCAAGGCGGTAATTTAGGTTATGTGCCAAGAGGAACTTTTGTACAAGAATTTGATCGTGTTGTATTTACTGTCGAAAAAAATATTTTAACAGAACCTGTAAAAACACAGTATGGATATCATCTAATTGAAGTTTTAGAGAGGACTGGAGAAAAAGTGTTGGCTAGACATATTTTAATAAGAACAGAGACAACAGAATCAGATAAGAAAAAAACTTATGACACTATAAATAATATAAAAAATAACATAAAGAATTATGACGATTTTTATATGGCTGCTGCAGATTTTTCAGACGACGAAACAAGTAATACAAATGGTGGTTTTTTGGGTATGATTGATCTTGATTATTATCAGGTACCAGAACTAAAAAAAGAAATTTCAACAATAACAAAAAAGACTGTAAGTAATCCAATTGCAACTGATTTTGGATATCATTTAATATGGGTCGATGAAATCAAAGAGGGTGGACCTCCTACTTTAGAATCTAATTGGTTAGAGCTTGAAGAAATGACCTTAAATAAGAAAAAATCTGACTGGTATCAGGCGTGGATACAAAAAATAAAATCACAATTTTACATAAAAAGAAATCCACTAACTTATCCACAAATCTCAAGCTAATTAATATTGTTTTACAATATTAACTTCTCCACATACACTCAACAGGTTATCAACGAATATTTAAGGTATGATATTATTTTATTTCTCCTCTGAAAAATGGTGAATTAATAGCTTTTTCCACAAACTCACTTATATAATAATAATATTTATTTTTATATATAAATATTCTATAAATATATATACCAATTTAATCTTGTACTCAAAGCATTATTATTATAATATTGAAGGTTAATTATGAATATATCAACCACAAAAAAAGAACTCCATCAAGCTTTTTCAAAACTATCAAAAACAACTCAGTTAAAATCCCAAAATCCTTTAGTTAACTATACTTATATTTCATCATCTCCTGCCGGCGTACTTCTTCATTCTACAGATCTTGAAGTTGGAGTTAAAACACATATTAATGCGTCGGTAAATTCAGATGGTGAATGTTTATTTCCTACATCTGAAATGAACGACATTATAGGTGTGTTAGACGATGGAAGGGTAGATATTGAGGTTTCAGGTCCTCATATAAATATAAAATCAGAGTCAGGGATATCATTTGATATATCAACTGTACCCTTTCAAGAGTATCCTGAGGTTCCTGAAAACAAACACGATAATTTATTTTGTATTGAAACAATCAGCTTGAAAGAAATTATATCATCTTTGATGTATGCAATTAATAGTGAGCCTACTAAACCGGCGCTAAATGGAGCATGTTTTAATTTTTTGGATGATTTTGTTGATTTTGTAGCAACAGACGGTCACCGCTTAGTAAAAATTTCAAAGCAAAATACTACAAATATTAGAGGATCTTATATTATACCTAAAAAGTTTTTATCAATATTAAGTACTTTTTTAGAGGGACAGTCAGAGACAAATCTTGTAATAAGCGGTAATTATATTTTTACAAATAATAATAAAGATGTTTTTTATTCAAAAATTATAGATGAAAAATATCCAAACTATAATGCAGTAATTCCTGAAGAAAACCCCTTGAGGCTTACAGCAAAAAAGACTGAGATGTTAAATAATATAAGAGCTGCATCTATTGCTACCAATAAGAATACTAACCAGATATCACTACATTTAACAGAAGGTAAAGTATATTTCAAAAGTGTTAATCAACCTGAAAGTAAAACTGTGATTGCCCCCTTAAAAACAGCAAAATATGCAGGAGATGAAATTTCAATTGGATTTAACGCTATTTATTTAAAAGAAGCAGTTTCTAAATATCCAAATGATGAAGTTATTTTTTCTTTTAAAGATTCTTTATCAGCAACTTTATTTTTACCTAATGTAGAAAATCAACAAACAGTAATTTTGTTAATGCCAGTGAGGATAAATGAGTAAAAATAATTATGGCGCAGATAAAATATCCGTTTTAAAAGGATTAGAGGCTGTAAGAAAAAGACCGGCTATGTATATTGGAGATGTTGGTAAGAGAGGATATCACCATCTAGTTAGTGAGGTTGTAGATAACAGTATCGATGAAGCTTTAGCTGGTTTTTGTACTTCTATCATTGTAACCATAAAAAATGACGGGTTTATTTCTATTGAAGACAACGGAAGAGGAATTCCAGTAGAAATTCATAAAACTGAAGGAAAGCCAGCACTAGAAGTGGTTATGACAGTGTTACATGCTGGAGGTAAGTTCGATAAAAACACCTATAAAGTTTCTGGTGGATTGCACGGTGTTGGAGTATCTGTGGTTAATGCCCTTTCAGAAAACCTGGTTGCAGAAGTCCATAGAGATGGGTTTCATTATAAACAGGAATATAAAATAGGTCAGCCTACTACTGAGGTTGAAAAAATTGGTAAAAGCGATAAAACAGGAACCATCGTTTCGTTTAAGCCGGATGAAACGGTTTTTTCACACAAAGGTTTTGAGGAAGAGGTTATAAAAGGAAGGTTAAAAGAATTAGCTTATCTCAATAAAAACCTATCAATAAAGCTGGTTAATGAACCAGAAGAAACAGAAACAGAATATTGTTTTCCGGGGGGATTATCAGACTTTGTTAAATATTTGGACGGTAATGAAGACTTAATTCATGATGAAGTTATTGTGGTAAGCAAGGAAGATATAGAGGTTCCTGTTGATCTAGCCTTGAGATATAGTACAAATTACAACAGTAATATTTTTTCCTTTGTAAACAATATAAACACAATTGAGGGCGGAACACACTTATCTGGTTTTAGATCAGCGCTTACTAGAGCATTAAACAGTTATGCAAATAAAAACGATTTAATAAAAACAAAAAAGAATGAAAAATTTTCGTTGTCTGGAGATGATTTTAGAGAAGGTTTAACTGTTGTTATTTCTGTTAAGGTTCAAGAACCCCAATTTGAAGGACAAACAAAGACAAAACTGGGTAACGGCGAGGTAAAGGGCCTAGTAGACAATGTTGTATATGACGGCATACAAACCTTTTTAGAACAAAATCCAAAAGTAGGAAAAAGAATTATTGAAAAGGCGGCAGAAGCTGCAAGAGCAAGAATAGCCGCAAAAAAAGCGAGGGAATTAGTAAGAAAAAAATCAGGACTAGGATCAACAACCCTTCCAGGAAAATTAGCAGACTGTTCAAACAAAGATCCCATGCAGTGTGAATTATTTCTAGTTGAGGGAGATTCTGCTGGAGGAACAGCTAAACAAGGAAGAGATAGAAGAACTCAAGCCATTTTACCCTTGCGCGGAAAAGTAATTAATTCTGAAAAAGCAAGAGAGGACAAACTTCTGGCTAATAATGAAATTCAGTCCATGATAACGGCACTTGGGTGTGGTTTTGGTGAAGACGAAGATGATCCTAACAGCTTTAACCCTGAAAAATTAAGATACCATAAAATAGTAATTATGACAGACGCTGATGTGGACGGCAGCCACATAAGAACTTTATTGTTAACGTTTTTTTGGAGAAAAATGAAGAGCCTTGTTCAGGGCGGTTATTTATATATGGCAATGCCACCTCTATATAAATTAAAACAGGGTAAAAAAGAAAGATATGCATATACTGATGAAGAAAGAGATAATATTTTAAGAAGGCTAGAGTCAGAAAATAAAACAAAAATTGATATTCAAAGGTATAAAGGGTTAGGAGAGATGAACGCAGAACAGCTTTGGGAAACAACAATGAACGCAGAAACCAGAACCCTAATTCAGGTAACAGTTGATCACATTATGGAAGAGGAAACGAATGTAAGGTTTAGAGAATTAATGGGGTCAGAAGTAGAACACAGAAGAAAGTTTATAACAGAGAGAGCAAAGTTCGCAACCAACATAGACATTTAAAATGGATTTAGGTAGAGATAATATATTAGATAAGCAGTTAGTAAAAGAGCTTGAAGAAAGCTATTTAAACTATTCAATGTCTGTCATTATGTCGAGAGCGCTTCCCGACGCAAGAGACGGATTAAAACCAGTACATAGAAGAATTTTATTTAGTATGAGTGAAATGTCTGCTATGTGGAATAGGCCTTATAAAAAATCTGCTAGGGTGGTGGGAGAAGTTTTAGGTAAATATCACCCCCACGGAGACAGCTCCATATATGATGCCCTTGTAAGGATGGCACAAGAGTTTTCTATGAGACACGAATTAGTACAAGGCCAGGGAAACTTTGGGTCTGTTGATGGTGACAGAGCGGCCGCAATGAGATACACAGAGTCAAGAATGTCTAGAATTGGGAGCGAGTTATTAAGGGACATTGAAAAAGAAACAATACCTTGGACAACAAATTTTGACGAAACCCTAAAAGAACCAGCCGTTTTACCGGCTGTTTATCCAAACCTTTTAGTTAACGGATCAGAGGGTATAGCCGTTGGTATGGCAACAAAAATTCCACCCCACAACCTTTCCGAACTAGTTGATGGGCTTGTTGAGTTGATGGATAATCCTGAATGTGAAGCAAAGGATTTAATGAAACATATTAAAGGGCCAGACTTTCCAACCGCAGGGAAGGCGCTTGGAATTAAAGGAATTCAAGACGCATATGAAACCGGAAGAGGAAAGGTTATTATGCAAGGAAGAGCCCACGTTGAACCTTCAAACAGGGGGAGAGACTCTTTAATTATAACAGAGCTTCCATATCAGGTTAATAAGGCAAACTTGATAGAAAAAATTGCTGAGCTAGCAAGAGATAAAAAAATAGAGGGTATTGCAGAACTTAGAGACGAGTCCGACAAAGATGGAATGAGGGTGGTAATTGAAACTAAAAGAGATGCAGTACCAGAGGTGGTGTTAAACCAGCTTTATAAACAAACCCAACTTCAGGATACTTTTGGAATAATTTTACTTGCCTTGGTTGACGGAACACCAAAAGTAATGTCTTTAAAAGAGCTTTTAGAGGTGTTTATATCTTTTAGGTTGGATGTTGTAGTAAAAAGAACAGAGTTTGATCTAAAAAAAGCAGAAGCTAGAGCACATATTTTAGAAGGTCTTAAAATTGCCCTAAAAAATATAGACAAGATTGTTGAAACAATTAAAAAAAGCAAAGACCCCCAAACAGCAAGACAATCTTTAATGGATGGTTTTGGTTTGTCAGAAATACAAGCACAGGCTATTTTAGATATGAGACTTCAAAGGTTAACAGGCTTAGAAACAGATAAAATTATTAGCGAATACAAAGATGTAATACAGCACATCGCAGAGCTAAAAGGCATTTTAGAAAGCGAACCAAAAAGAATGTCAATTATCAAAGAAGAGCTTTTAGAAATAAAAGAAAAGTATGGAGAAGAAAGACGAACAGAAATTATAGAAGACTTTACTAGTCTCAGTATTGAAGATATGATAGCCGAAGAGGAAATGGTTTTAACTATTACACATAACGGCTACATAAAAAGAACAAGCTTAAGCACCTATAGAAGTCAAAGAAGAGGGGGAAGAGGAGTTCAGGGAGCCTCCTCAAGAGAAGAAGATTTTGTGGAACACCTGTTTATAGCAAACACACACAGCTACATTTTNTTTTTTACAGATAAAGGAAAGTGCTATTGGGTCAAAGTTTATGATATTCCAGAGGGGGGTAGAGCGGCCAAAGGTAGAGCAATTGTTAACCTTATTGGTTGTGAACCAGATGAAAAGGTTAGTGCATTTATAAGCGTTAAAGAATTTAATGAAGATCATTATGTTGTGATGGCAACTGAAAAGGGTATGGTTAAAAAAACCAAGCTTTCTGCATATTCAAACCCAAGAAAAAAAGGCATATATGCTGTCGAAATCAGAGATGGAGATAAATTAATTGAGGCAAGAGTTTCAACAGGAGATAATGACATCCTGCTTGGAACAAGAAACGGAAAATCAATCAGATTTTCAGAAGAACAAATAAGGGCAAGCGGAAGAAAAACAATGGGAGTTAAGGGTATAACGCTTAGCTCAGAAGATGACAGGCTTGTTGGAATGCTTTTAATCAAAAGAGAGGGCGGCACTGTACTTGTTGCAACCGAAAAGGGTTTTGGTAAGAGAACTGAAATTTCACAATATCGCGCTCAAAAGAGGGGTGGTAAAGGGGTTTTAACCATGAAAACAACCGACAAAGTTGGAAAAATGGTTACCATAAAAGAGGTTGTAGACAAAGACGATTTAATGATTATTACAAACCAAGGTGTTTTAATTAGGCTTCCAGTTGCTCAAATAAGATCAATAGGAAGAGCAACACAAGGGGTTAAGCTAATTAAGCTTGGTGAAGGAACGCTTGTTTCATCAATCACCAGAATTATGTCTGAGGAAGAAGAAGATGAAAACAATAACACAGAATCTACAGAACCTAAAGAGTAGCTTAGAAGATAAGCCACAAATCAATATAGTTGTTGTAACTAAAACCAGATCACCAGAAGAAATACAAGAAGCTATAGCCGCAGGGGCAACATCAATCGGTGAAAACAGGGTTCAAGAAGCAGAACAAAAGTTTTCTAAAATACAAAACATAGAAAAAACAGAAAAAAGATTAATTGGAAGGCTGCAATCAAATAAGGCAAAAAAAGCTGTCAAAATTTTTGACACAATAGACTCTGTAGACTCGCTAAAACTATCTCAAAAAATATCAAAAGCCGCAAAAGATCTAGGAAAAACACAAAGGGTTTTGTTGCAAATTAATAGTAGTGGAGAAAACACAAAGGCGGGATTTAGTTTTAATAATAAAAAAGAGATTTTAGAGTGTATTAATATGTCCGGCATAAAGGTTGAAGGTTTAATGACAATGGGTCCGAACACAAAAGAGGTCGACTTAATAGCAAAGTCTTTTCAAAAAACAAAAAAACTCTTCGATGAGCTTAATAAGCTGGAGAACGTAAAAATGAAAACACTCTCAATGGGAATGAGCGGAGACTATTTAATAGCAGTTCGCGAAGGATCAACGTCAATAAGGGTTGGAACAGCCATTTTTGGGCCACGNGTCTAATGTTAGATTTAAAAAACTGGTTTAGNCCAAAACACTATAAAAGGTTNTGGAATGTAGGNCCCCCAGGATTAATCACNTCNCTTTTATTAATTTATTTAACACTTCAGTANGAAGCAGCGTTTAATATTAAAAAATATGAAACGGGACACATGTGGGTAGATATTTTGTTTTTCTTAGTTTTTTTAGAAATGCTTTTTATCTTACTTTGGACCTTATTTAGCTTGCCGCCCAAAAACAGAGGAAAAAAATTATCTACAAGAGGAATATACTCTTTTATTCGTCATCCCATATATACAGTTATTATTTTTCATATAAACATACTCACATCTTTGTGTGTGGGTTCATATTTGTTGCTCTTTTTAGTGCCGATACAGTACCTGTTGTGGTCTAAAATGGTCGTCAAAGAAGAAGAATACCTTGTTGGCATATTTGGGCAAGAATATATAGATTATATGTCCAACGTTTCCCGGTTTATTCCATGGAAATAGTTAAACCTTAAAGGAGAAAAAATGAAAAGACTAATTTTAACGTTATTATTTATGGGAGCAATTATGTCACAAGAAAAATTTTATGGATTTGAGTTTGTTAAAGAGTCCGGAGGTATAAAGGAATATACAATGACATCGAACGGCCTTACGGTCCTTATAAAGGAAGACAAAACTGCGCCAGTAGTTACATTTATGGTCACTTACAGGGTTGGTTCTGTTAACGAGGCGACGGGACACACGGGAGCAACACACCTTTTAGAGCACCTTATGTTTAAGGGTTCTAAAAATTATAGAAACGGAAAAGCAGACGTCATTCTTGACTCAATTGGCGCAAGAACAAACGCGACGACATGGACAGACAGAACAAATTATTTTGGAACTCTACCAAGCAAACACCTGGAAACAATAATTAAAATTGAAGCAGACAGAATGAGGGGTGCTATTATTGTTGAAGAGGACAGGCAATCAGAAATGACAGTTGTTAGAAACGAGTTTGAAAGAGGAGAAAACAGCCCTCAAAGAGTTTTAGATCAACACATTTGGTCAATGGCCTTTCAGGCACACCCGTATCACCACTCTACAATAGGTTGGAAGTCAGATATAGAAAATATGCCAATAGAAAAATTAAAAGAGTTTTATGATATATATTATTGGCCGAACAACGCAACAGTTTCAATAGTCGGAGACGTTGATACAAAAGAAGGCTTGGCGTTAGTTAAAAAATATTTTGGAAAAATTAGAAGAAGCAAGCACGAAATACCCACAGTTTATACGACTGAGCCTGAACAAGAGGGACAAAGAAGGGTTATGTTAAACAGGGCAGGACAACAAGGGGTTGTGGGCGTTGCGTTTAAAAGCCCTTCAGTTACCGATGAGGATATGGCACCAATGATTGTTTTAGGTCAAATATTGGGGTCTGGAAAAAACAGCAGGTTTTATAAACAAATAACCGACAAAGGCCTTGTGACGTCGATATCTGCATCCCCAAGTAAGTTTAAGTACGAGGGTCTTTTTGAAATATATGCAAGCCTGACTCCAGAGACCAAACACGAAAAAGTTGAGGAGCTAATATTAGAAGAGTTAGAAGAGGTTAAAAATAACGGCGTAAAAGAGAAAGAATTACAAAAAGCAAAAACCAAGCTAGTAACATCAAGGCTTTTTTCTCAAGACGGATCATATGCAATAGCAAGCGGTTTAAACGAGGCAATAGCTGGCGGAGACTGGACCCTTTATACAAAATATGGAGAAAAAATAAACAAGGTTACCCTAGAGGACGTTAAGAGGGTTGCAAATAAATATTTAGTTAAACAAAAAAGCACTGTGGGATATTTTATACCAGAGGGCTCAGCGGGAAGCGAGGCGTTGAAAGGCGCAAACTCACACAGACACCATAACGGACCATATTATTTTAAAAACGAAGAAGACCCAAAAGAAACAAACAGTTTTTTTCAAAAGGGTGTAGAGTTTTCTGAACCAGCAGAAGGGGTTTTCTTGTATACCCTAAAAAGAGGGAAAGGTGTTGTTACTTTAAACGGAAGCATGTTGGGTGGATATAATTATGCAGAGCAAAAACAACAAGTACCCTCCCTTGTGGTTTCAATGCTAGATCAGGGCACAGCCAACAAAACAAAGTTTCAAATTAGTGATGAGCTTGAAAGCGTTGGTGCAAGGCTTAGTTTTGGCTCAGGACCCTCAAGGGTTTCTTTTTCAGCTAAGTTTTTGTCAAAAGACACAGATAGGGTGGTTGGTTTAATGGCCGAACAACTTCAGTCACCTTCTTTCAACAAAGAAGAATTTAAAAAGGTTAAAAAAAGAAGAGAGGCCAGCCTTAAAAGAGCAAAAGACAGCACTTTTAGAAACGCCTTTAATGACTTTCTTTTAGGCGTCTATGGAGAAGAACACCAAAACACGCCAACAGATCCGGAACAAGCAATAAAAGAATTAGACAAAATTACGGTCGAAGACTTAAAAGCTTTTCACAAAAAGAACTATGGAAGAGGATCGATGGTTATAGTGGCTGTAGGAGATGTTTCTCACAAAAGCCTGTCAAAAAAAATAAACAAAGAATTTGGCAGGTGGAAAAAGTCGCCTTTGGTGGAGGCGCCTGAAAACAGAGCAGGAGTACCAACAAAAAAAATAAACTACATATCAATGAAAGACAAAACAAGCAGTGACCTGCTTTATGGAATAGCTCTAGATATAAACGAAGATAGCCCAGAGTTTCTACCCCTTTCTGTTGCAACGAGGGCCTTGGGGGGGTCTTTTACAGCAAGGCTAATGAGAAAAGTAAGAGTTGAAGATGGGTTGACCTATGGGGTATACTCTTCTATTACAGGAACAACCAACAAAAGCCCTGGAGCATGGATTGCTTATGGAACATACTCCCCAGATCTTTTGAAAAAAGGAGAAGTTTCAATGGAGGGGGTTATAGCCAAATGGGTTGAATCTGGAATAACCAAAGAAGAGCTCTCAAACATGAAGTCAACAATAGTTGGATCTACGCAAGTTGGGTATGACACAACCGCCGGAATTTCTACAGCAATCTTATCTTCTGTGGTAAACAGGGGAGGAGTAAAATATCTTGATGAATATTCAGACAAAATAGAAAGCATAACACTTGAAGAGGTTAATAGGGCTATTAAAAAACACATAAAAATTGACCTCTTATATAAGGTTGCAGCTGGATCAATAGATCAAAACGGAGACCCTTTAAGCGAACAATAGAATGATTAAAGCAATTTTAGCCTGCGACAAAAGAGGGGGCGTAAGTAAGGAGGGGACAATACCTTGGCCAAAAAACACCAAAGACCTCAGTTGGTTTAAAAAAAACACCACAAACAACGTGGTTGTAATGGGTTCAAAAACATGGGCAGACCCATTAATGCCCTGGCCTCTTCCAAACAGAATAAACGTTTTAGCCACATCAAGAGAGACAGATTACCCCGGAGCAAATAAATATATTTGTGGAGACCTTAGCGCTGAGATGAAAAAACTTAAGGAAGAATATAACAACAAAATAATATGGGTTATTGGTGGCCCCAACATAATTGAGCAAACAATTGAAACAATCGAAGAGTTTTATCTAAGTCGAATACCGGGAGAATATGGTTGCGACGGCTTCTTGTCTTTGGAAAACATAGAAAGGCTTTTTAAAAAAACCTGGTTTGAAAAACACAAAGAAGTAGAATTTCAGATTTGGAAAAAGATAAAATGAAACAGTATATAACAGCGCTAGAACACATTCTTGAGAACGGGAAACAAAGAGATGACAGAACAGGCGTAGGAACAAGGGGTGTTTTTGGATATCAGATGCGCTTTGATCTTAGAAATAGCTTTCCAGCTGTAACAACAAAAAAGCTAGCATGGAAAAGCGTTGTTAGCGAATTGCTTTGGTTTTTAGAGGGGAGCACAGACGAAAGAAGGTTAGCAGAAATACATTTTGGTAAAAAAAGAGACGAGATAGTAGACAAAAAAACCATTTGGACGGCGAACGCAAACAAGCAAGGCGTAGAGCTTGGATATTTAAACAACAAAACACAAAAAGAGCTAGGACCAGTTTATGGAAAACAGTGGAGATCTTGGGGCAGAGATGTTGGCGGAGAAGACCAAATAAGAAAAATAATCTTAGACTTAAAAAATAACCCCAACAGCAGAAGGCATATAGTAAGCGCATGGAATGTAGATAAGATTGATGAAATGGCCTTACCGCCATGTCATACACTTTTTCAGTTTCACGTTCAAGACAAAGAGTTAAGCTGTCAGCTCTATCAAAGAAGCGCAGATATGTTTTTGGGGGTACCCTTTAACATTGCCTCTTATAGCCTTTTGATTTGTATTTTTTCTGAAATTTTAGATCTCAAGCCAGGAGATTTTATTTGGACAGGTGGAGATTGCCACATATACAACAACCATTTTGAACAAGTAAAAGAGCAAATT